>Ga0070762_10001253_pt1 | contig 11563 bp, 8 predicted proteins | sample HubBroMetageREF2_FD_66726 | JGI IMG/M metagenome (GOLD analysis project Ga0070762, IMG submission 66726) | Reference soil microbial communities from the Hubbard Brook experimental Forest, New Hampshire, USA - Hubbard Brook CCASE Soil... | ecosystem: Environmental > Terrestrial > Soil > Temperate... | reverse complement strand
GTGACGTTGTCATGACTGCAGTCCTTTCTTTGTAGAGCGAGGAGCGAAGCGCGCTGCGAGGAGCTTCGTCCGTCCCTCTAGCACCTCCATCGAGGGCTTGTCCGCGAACAATCCGTCCAACGCGAGGAGGAAGACCTCTGTGCTCGCTTCGTCGCCCAGGATGGCAGCGACGCATTCGTACACGACCTTGCGGTAGAGCGCCTCACTCTTGGGGTCGATCAGCTCACAGGTCTCCAAGAACTCGCTCCCCATGGGCGTGCCGACCATTTCGGCCCAGGGCTCGAGCGCCATCAACCGGCACACGCTGAGCAAGCGCTCGTAGGGGCTGGCAGGCCCCTTTGCCGCCAGCTTCGCAGCAGGGTGCCGGGAAACCAGCCAGTCCACGAAGACGGCCTGATAGATCTCCTCCTTGTCCTTGAAGATCCGGTAAAGCAGCGTCCGCGAGAGGTTGGCGCGTTTGGCGATGTCCTCGAACGCCGTCTTCGCAAAGCCGAAGTTCAGGAAGCACCACCGCGCGGCGGTCAGTATCTTCGCGCGCCGGACGGCAGCCTCATTGTCCGTTATCATTTTCGGCATGACGACGTTGTGACAGAAGATACATCTAATGTCAATATGTATTGAACCGTCTGAGGCGTGTATGGTCGGGCCCCTACTTAAGATAGGTGCGAACGATTTGAATCATGTCCTCCGCGGCTTCCGCTGCGGATTTCGAATTCTTCGGCATGTGGTTGAGGATGTGGTCTTCCATGAGCTCCCCCATCAGGCTGTTGATCGCGCCACGGGCGGCAGCGAGACGGCGGAGAATCTCGGAGCATTGCTCGTCGCCATTCAGTCCCTTGAGTACTGATTCGAGTTGCCCGATAACTTTTTTGGTGCGATTTACTAAATCCAATTTTTCTCGCGAAGTATGCGACATTCTTCTTGACTATCCTATCTGGGTAGGGTATCCAGTGAATATGCCTACCCACTGGGGGTAGGGTACATGGAGCAACGCTAGCATATATGGAAATGAAACCTCAAGAACCGGAACCCCCAGGTAGCAGCAACCACCTGGAACTCCACGATTGGCGAGCCTAGCGTCACGCACTTCCAAACGCCCCACTCGCTCTCGCGGAACACACAAAAACACGAGCGAGTGGGATTCTTCGCAGCTGCTGTAAAGATCCCCACTTGACAAATTGAAGACAGCCTTGCGAGACCATTCCTGCGCGATCAGGACGGGTGTGTCTCGTGGAAAGAAGGAAGGGACAATGTTCGGATTTTCGCGGAATTTCTCGAATTCTTCGACTTGTCCCCCATGTATTGCGTTTGGGCATGCAGGAGTGCATGGAGAGAACAATGCTTTGGCATCACTTTGCAATTCGATTGGGACTAGCACTGGCCCTCGGAGCCTTCATTGGGGCTGAACGCCAATGGCGGCAGCGCATGGCCGGGCTGCGGACAAACGCCTTGGTGGCGGCGGGCGCGGCCATGTTCGTCATGCTTTCGGCCCTTGCCGCACGCCCGGACGATAGCTTTCGCATCGCAGGACAAGTTGTTTCGGGGATCGGCTTTCTAGGAGCAGGGGTAATCCTGCGCAACGGGTTGAACATCACGGGACTGAATACGGCCGCGACACTGTGGTGTTCGGCGGCGATTGGAACGCTCGCGGGGTATGGGATGTACGGATCCGCGATCACGGGCACAGTTGCCGTTATCGCCGCGAATGTGTGTCTGCGGCCCATCGGCAAGGTCCTCAACCGCGGGATGGGTACGGTCGATGCGGACATTACCTATCTGTTTCGGATCACCGCCCGGACAGACCAGGAAGCTCACATGCGTGCGCTGTTACTTCATTCGCTAGGAGGACAGCCTCTGCTGCTCAAGTCGCTGAAGAGCGATGACGTGGAGCACACGGACAAGGTCGAGGTGCAAGCCATCCTGACAAGCACTGGCAGACAGAACTTGCTTCTCGAACAAATTATCAGCCGCTTGAGCCTGGAGCCCGGCGTCAGCGGAGTTAGCTGGGAGATCGTAGCCGAACATGAATAGGGAGAGGAGGAAAACCTTGGAAAAGCGTTCGAGTAATGACGACAAGCCTGGCCCTAGATGCGGGATGCCAATTGTCGTCCGTAAGCAGTGGCTGTTACCAATTCGCGAGTAAATAAAAGGAGAGAATCATGAACAGGGTAAAAGGGAAAATTGTGTTTCTGTTGTTTGCAGTTTTTGTCATGGCCTTCAAGGCGCGCGCAGAAGTTGGGGGAAAAATCACCGGCGTGGTAAAGGATCAGAGCGGGTCGGTCATTGTCGGAGCTACGGTAATCATCACGAACGCACAAACAGGAGCCAAACTGATCGCTACCACCGACCAGGATGGTGTATTTACGTTTCCTGTCTTGTCTGTTGGGCAATACCAGATCGACGTAACTTCCGATGCCTTCCAGCTGTACCGGAAGACGGGCCTCGTGATCGACATCAACAGTGCGCTCGTATTGGACGTGACGTTGCAGGTCAAGCACCAGGATCAATCGATCGTGGTTAGCGAAGACGCCGCGCAAGTGGAAACGACGGACACACAATTCGGGCAAGTCCTCGGAAGCAAGAAAGTGACGGAGATTCCCCTAAATGGCAGGAGTTATACCGACTTGTTCGCCACACAAGTCGGCGTCACACCCCTGACAACGAGCGGTGCAGGGAACAGCACCTCGGGCGGCGGCTTTGGGACCGTTCCGGTCGCCGGGGCCACCAATACCGGTCAGTTTTCGATCAACGGTCAACGTGAGGACGCCAACGGGTTTTCCATCAATGGGGCGAATGTTCAGGAAGGTATTGGGCAGCAAGCCGGAATTATTCCAAACCTCGATTCCATCGCGGAGTTTCGCATCCTGACCAGCAATACCGACGCGGAGTACGGAAACTATAGCGGTGGATTGATCAACGTTGTGACCAAGTCCGGCGGCAATGCCTTTCATGGCTCGGGTTTTGAGTTCCTGCGCAATACGGATCTCGATGCAAAAAACTATTTTTCGACTGAGCGCTCGATATTCCGGCAGAATCAATATGGCGGGACTCTGGGTGGGCCCATCAAACGCGACAAGCTCTTCTTCTTTGCCGACTATCAGGGGCAGCACACCAAGCAGGGACAAGATACGGGAGTAGTCGCTGTGCCTTCGTTGGCCAATCGGACTGGCAACTTTTCCGATTCCCCAACCTTTACTGGCAAAGTCAAAGGTCCCTATCTGGCTCAGACTCTCTCGAACCTTCTGGGCTACCAAGTTACACCGGGCGAGCCATTCTCCAGCGTCTTCCCCGGAAACGTAATTCCGCAATCGGCATTCGCCATTCCTGCGACCAAGATGCTCCAATACATTCCATCCCCCACTATTGGAACGAACAACTTCGAGTCGACCTCCGAAGCACTGACGATTCACGATGAGAAGGCGGCCGGGCGCATCGATTGGAACTCGGATCGCTCGGGCAATTTCTCGTTCTACTACTTCTATGACAAATACAATCTCGACAATCCGTATCCTTCTGGTTTCGGCGGTGCAACGGTGCCCAATCCGAACGGTGGAGCTTTCGATGCGACGTCCAGCGGTTTGGATCAACTCTTCGTTGTCAGCCATACAAAGACGTTTGGCTCGACACTCGTCAATGAAGCACGCTTCAGCGCGACGCGGCTGAACAACAATCTAGGTGTTCCTCAGGGTGGCGTCGGCACCACGCTTGCCCAGCAAGGCATCACGACGGGAGGCCAAGGCATCATTCAGGGCGCACCGAAGTTTGCGGGTGTGGAGGCGTTGTACTTCAACTCGTTTACAACGGGAACGGAGCCGTTTTTCGTTGCCCAGGTCAACAACACCTTTGACGCGAGCGATACTGTTTCCAAGGTCAGGGGAAATCACACCGTTAAAGTAGGTTTCGAATACATCTGGTACAAGGTGAAACAGGATCCGGATTTGGTTGCCAACGGGACATTCTCATTCTTCGGTAGTGGTAATCAGTCCACCGGCAACGGCTTCGCCGATTTCCTGCTTGGGCTTCCCGACTTTTACTCGCAGCAGTCTTCCCCAGCATTCTACGAGAGCGCCACGGATGGTGGAATCTTTGCGCAAGACAGCTGGCGCGTGCGTTCAAATATCACGATCAATTATGGGCTGCGCTGGGATTACATCACCCCGTGGGCCGAGAAGCATCATCAGACCACCACGTTTGTTCAGGGCGTCGAGTCGACAACATTCCCGGGCGCGCCACTTGGTTACCTGGTTCCGGGCGATACTTTGCCAGATGGTTCGCATATCCCTGGGGCGATCGCACCGTCGCCGCTCGATAATTTTTCACCTCGCCTCGGCATCGCCTACTCACCATCTTTTTCGAGCGGATGGTTGAGCAGACTGACGGGCGGGCCGGGGAAAACCAGTATCCGGGCGGGTGCCGGGCGCTTTTTCACGGCTGTCGAAGGGCTCACCGTCGCGTATCCAACCGGCAATCCACCCTATGGGCTGACCTACACGAGTCCCGAAGCACCGGTGATGGCCACTCCGTTCGTAGGAGCACTGACCGGGACGAACTTCATTCAGCAGTTTCCGGTGAACGTTCCACCGTACAACGTCTCACCCACAAATCCCGATCCGAATGTGGATTGGTCGCGCTACACGCCCATCAGCGGAGCCGGGAGCGTGTATCCTCACAACAAAACGCCCTACACAATGTCGTCGAATCTGACGATTGAGCGTCGACTTGGTTCAAACACGCTGTTGAGCATCGGCTACATCGGTTCTCTCAGTCGCCATCTGTTGGCAGTTCACTCGGTGAGCCCTGGAAACCCGGCGCTCTGCCTGAGCTTGAGTCAAGCCCAGGATGTGATGCCGGGAACTCCGGCCTGCGGGCCGTTTGGCGAAAACACGGTGTACACGCGCGCCAACGGGACGGTTGTCAACGGAACGCGTTCTCCATATCCAAACACAATCGGTACGGACGCGGTGTACCAGAATATGGGGAACGCCAACTACAACAGCCTGCAAACGTCGCTCAAACGAACGGCGGGACGCTTCACTTTTCTGGCGAGCTATACCTATGGCAAGTCGATGGACTGGGCTTCCAGCATTCAAGAGCAGGTCAACCCTTTCGACTTTCACAAGGAGTACGCAATCTCTGCATTCGACCTCAAGCACAATTTTGTCTTCAGCTACAACTATGAGCTGCCCATCGACAAATTGTTCCGCACATCGAACCGCCTCACGCAGGGTTGGGCAGTTTCCGGCATCACCCGTTATGCCACAGGATTGCCAGTCACGTTTCAGAGTTTCGGCGACAACGCGCTGGTGCAAGTCCAGAACAATGGCGTCAATAGCGTTAGCATCGATCTTCCGAATTACAATCCGAGCTTGGGTCCGCTGGACGTCAACCGCAATCCCCGTAACAATTCTCAGGCCTTTAACACCAAACTCTTCAGTCCCAACGCGCTAGGCACGTTTGGCACTTCCTCGCGGCGTTTCTTTTACGGGCCCGGCATAGACAATTACGACATGGCTCTGCGCAAGGTCACCCGAGTCTCTGAAGCCGCTTCCCTGGAATTCCGTTTCGAGACCTTCAATACCTTCAACCATGCTCAGTTCGATGGTGCCAACGCGGTGGATGGCAACATCAATGATTCTACCTTCGGACAAATCCTGAAGTCGCAACCAGGCCGCGTCTCCCAGCTTGCGCTGAAGTTGAACTTCTAAGCAGAGGAACGAAGAGGGTCTGCGAAAGCTCGCGCCCTCTTCGACCTCGTTCGCACTGTTTTTCGCTCAGCATGGTTTCTCGAAAGGCCCATCAACGGGTACCAGGATTTATGGGGGAAGGTGTGGACAACGGAATAAATCCTCTCGCTGCGTCTCAACGCAATAAGACACACGCCGGCCAATTTGGACGGCACGATTCGTCCGCGATTGGATCAACTGGAAATTGCAATGATTCCGGCCGTGATCAGCTTGCGAAAATTCCCCCTATCAGCGTTCCTCAGGCGTTTGAACAGCTACCGTAGCATTCAAACCTGCGCACCCCTTAACCTATCTGTCCTTGCAGGGGCTTGTCAGGCCCTTTGGGTTACAGGGCAGCGTTCTCGACGTAGCTTCATCCGAAGGGTTCTTGCCCCCCGGAGTGTGGTGCCATCCGGCCAATTCTAAAGTTGGCAAATAGTTGGCAACTTGGTTTTTTGAGAGATATTCCGCGAAAGGGGAAAAGTGAGAATAGCCGCGTATTTACTGGTGATTTGAATGGTGGGGCACTACGGAATATTTTGAACCACTCATCCCAACTTCGTTCCTGCCTCAAATACCACTCGATGGACCGCCATAGACAAATCCTTCCAAAAAATTGACCACACCATTTGTGACGAAGAGCAGGAAACCGCACAAAACCCCAGATAGCTCCCCATGCACGTCTCCATTGATGAATTGTTTGGTGTTCGGAAGGCGCGGTACATGGTCCGGCACCTGAAAATGGGTAAAGAAACCATGCCCCGTAAACTCACGCTTTTCGATTGAGGCACAATCTAACTGGCTGCGCAATGCGCCGAGAAAAGAATCGTCTCCGGCAAGGAGCATTTCGAGAATCCGGTTTTCCAATTCGGTGGTGATTTGTGACTCCATATTTAGTCCCCATTGTTGGTGTAGACCAAGATTGATAGAAAAGTATAAATGAAAAATGGCAGAGCTAATCTGGGCTGAGCCGCGCTTACTGAAAAAGGAAAATGCAAAATGGAAGGCATATGGAGATAGGTTCAAAGGAAGAATAAATTGGTGGGCCTGGGTGGACTTGAACCACCGAGCTCGCCCTTATCAGGGGCTTTTATGGTGCTATATGCATCGTAGCTTTGCCTTATCGAATGTGCTTATGACTCCATTTTGTTCGACGCGACGCCACAGACGTCACAGTTTCGGACGTGCGGCACCCCAAAACTTTCCTGTAGGCACGTTACACGTTTGCGTGTCGGGAATTCGATTTGCCGCATCGGTTATCTGCGAAACGGATGTAGCGTGTGTCGCTGAAATTCTTTTGGAAGGGGGAGCAATTCACCCGCGTCTCTGGATCGAGTCGCCCAGTCAACGAGATCCCGGTATTGCTCGAATTCTGTAATTTCCCCAAACCATTGCGTCCCGTTCTCGTTCGAGATAGTCACCACATTGGGAAGGTCACACGGTCCCAGGCAGCCGCTGATCGTCAATTGGACTCTCTTCAGCAACCCTCTGGCGCGCCACTCCTTTTTAAGCCAATCCACCGGAACCGGAGGTCTGCCGTTTTCGGTGTTTCCGCAGCAGCATCCTTGGCAGACCGTGAGATGTCCGATAACGAGCCGCTTCGTTGCCAGTGGATGTGCCGATTCAGCAGACATAAGTTCTCGACTAGTCCTGTGCGACCGTGGACGGTTGAGAAAAGAATCCGCGAACCAGCTTCTTCGCCGAAGAGACTGGCGGCAGCAGCCGTGCGGAGTTCAGGATGAAAACCATTTCCGAAGAAACGTGGATGAAAGCAGCTAGAAGAGGATTTAAAAAGCCAAACCCGGCCAAGCCGACCCCGATGGTGTCAACGACCAGCGTTCCGACAAAGTTCTGCATGATCGTGCGACGGCAGCGCCGTGCGATCGAGAGAGTCTCCACAAGCTTCGAGAGATCATTGCCAATGAGGACGACGTTCGCACTCTCGCGCGCAACGTCTGTGCCGGCACCCATCGCCACCCCGACTGTAGCCTGCATCAGCGCAGGAGCATCATTGACTCCATCTCCCACCATGACGACGTTGTGCCGAGCCTTGGTAAGCTTGCTGACAAATTCCAACTTGTCCTCGGGCAGCAGTTCAGCGGCGATTTCATCGACGCCTAGCTTTCCACCGATGTCGTTAGCCACGGCCTTGGAATCTCCCGTGAGAAGAACGGTCTTCAACCCCATCGATTTGAGATCTGCTATCGCCTTCATTGCTTCGGGCCGAAGCGTATCGGCGACGACGAGAGTTCCGAGGAACTTGCCTCCTTGCGCCACAAAAATCTCCGAATCTGTCTTCGACACTGCGTTCATTGGGAGTGCAATCCTGTGCCCCTCAAGAAAGAGCCGATTGCCTACGATGATTTCCATGCCGCGTCGAACCGCAACGATTCCTTTACCTGGCGTGTAATCGAATCCTTCGGGCTCTTCACCGGAGATTCCCATGTTTGACGCCTTCTTCAGAATTGCCTTCGCGACCGGATGCTCGGACCGCGATTCCGCTGTCACCGCCGCTTGTAGTAAGAAAGCAGCCGGTACTCCTTCGACGGGACGAACATCAGCCACTTCCGGGGTGCCATAGGTTAGAGTTCCCGTTTTATCGAGAAGAATCGTATCGATGGTCGCGAGCGATTCCAGGTACAGGCCACCCTTGATGATCGAGCCGAGTTGCGCGGAGCGTCCAATCCCACCAAGAATCGCCAAAGGCGTTCCCGCGGCAATCCCGCACGCGCCGGCAACGATGACGACAGAAATCGTCGAGCGCATGTTGTGAGTGATCAGGAACGTAAGGGCCGCGGCTCCGAGCGCGAAGTAAACCAAATAACCTGCAAGGCGGTCTGCGATTCCTTGAATGGGAGCACGTGATTTTTCGGCTCGCTCCACGGCGTCGATGATCTTGCCGAACGTAGTGTCACGTCCCATTTGGTCTACCTGGATTTCCAGCGCGCCAGACTGATTGATCGTTCCGGCGTACACCGATGATCCCTTGCTCTTCTCCGCAGGCATCGATTCTCCTGTGATCGTTGCCTGGTCGACGAAAGAGTGGCCTCCGACAACGAGGCCATCCACAGGGATTCGGGTTCCAGGCTTCACGAGAACGGTCTCACCAGCGACGATTTCTTTCGTCTCAACCTCTAGCCAGCTTTCGTTTCTGCGAACTATGGCGGTCGTAGGCAAGAGACCGACCAAATGGCGTATTGCAGTTCGTCCACGCCCAACCGTGAGTCCTTCGAGAATTTCGGCGACAAGAACGAATAGGGTGATGACGAGGGCTGTGAAGATTTCGCGGATCGCCAGAGCAGCCGCGATGGCGATGGCCATGGAAAGCTCCATCGTCATGCGGCGCTGGACGATGTTCTCGTAGGCTTCGTGGAATATCGGGAACCCACCAACGAGAGTACAAATCACACCGATACCGATGACATAGGGATTCCGTGCACCCCCGAGAAACCAAATCGCGCCGGCAGCGGCAGCGACAAACAGGACGCGGCTGACCTCCCGCCAATTCAGCGCATGTTCGTGCTCGTGACCGTCCTCATGGTCGTCGTGGCCTAACGACCGGAGCTTGTCGGTTTCGTCGGCATTCTTTACAGCTTCGGCTCGTTTCAATTCCGCTTGGGTCATGTTGGAGTCACCATTTCTATGGAATCCTGAACGCTCACAGGGCTACTTCAGGTACGTCCGCACTACGTCGATCAGTTCTTCGGCGGCTTCCACTTGGGGAGCGTTGTTGCCAGACTTCGGATCGAGGACGTGGAATCGGATGTGACCCTCCAGCACTTCCGCCATCAGGCCGTTCAATGCACCACGACAGGCAGCCATGAGCTGAAGCACGCCTGAACATTCGTGTTCGCCGTCGAGCGCGCGCTCAATGGCTTCCACCTGCCCGCGAATCCTGCGAACGCGACTCAAGAGTTTCGCTTTGTCTTTTGTTGTGTGTGCCATTCGTTCCGTCCTCGGGAAATATAATATACCCTAGTACAGTATATTGAATATTGCAAGCGGAACTCTATTTGCGCGGCCTTTGTTGAACAATGCTCCATTCTTCGTCGCTGGGACGTTAAAGGCCGTCTACGACCTGCTCCTCTACCGTTCGTTTCGAAGACTGCATCCCCCTGAGGGGCAGTAGCTGTACGCCATTCTCAAAACTCGAAATCCAAAGAAAACTGGATTTGGCGGGCACCGGTTCCGCCAATCGGTTGCCTAAATCCGGGTATTGGAGTCAAACCTGAGCCGAACACGGGATTGATCTGGGAGACATTCGCGCTGTTGAACAGGTTGAAGAATTCCGCTACTACGTCGAGGCGTTTCACTCCGCCGAACGGGAAGTACTTCAGAATGCGAAAGTCCATCGTGGCCCGTGCGGATGTGTTCAGAGAATTTCTGGCGAGGCCGAGCGGTCTTGCCGAGAGGAGGAAGGCGTGACTCTGATTCGAGTCAAGGCCGGTCAACGGGTTCACGGGCCGGCCACTCTCCAGCGTCAGAATCGGTGCCACTTCAATATGACTGAACATTCGCGTGAGCCAGCCGGTGTTTTCTTCTGACATTCCACTCTTATCCTCTTCGTCACCGATAGGCAACTCCCAGAGCGCGTTGAAAACAAAGCGTTGTTGTTGATCCTGGCGGGACACGGCATTCTCCGCGCGAAGATCGAAAGGATTTTGGGGTTGCTCGTCGAAGTCTGAAGCATCGTCGAATGTTTTCGAAAGTGTGTAGCTTGCCGAAAACGCCAGCTCATCGCTCACCATCCGGTTGAGCGTGAATGAAACGCCGTTATAGGTCGAACTCGCGGAATTCTGGAGCTGATAGATGTCGCCGAACTGACTGTTGAGCCGCCCAGGTGAAAGGACTTCTCGTCCGATCTGCTGCTGAGTTGGATTTGGAACACCAAGGCTAGTTGCGTTCGCAAGAGTGAGGACAATAGGAGGCAATAGATTGATGTTAAGCGTTCGCGGGAGTTTGACGCCGTGGACGAATAAATAATCGGCTCGAACCGTGAGATTCTTCGCAAGCAAATATTCCGCACCGGCGCTCGCTTGCTGGCTATAGGGGGTTGCCATCTGCGGGTCAGGGCGAAAGACGGATGGAGCAATCCCTGATGCGGGCGCAACAAGTGGCCCGCCCTGCGTTGCCGCGAAAAGGCTGGCTGCTCCGTTTCCATCTGCAATTTGCTCGAATGCCTGTGAACCATTTTTCTCGATGGCTCGCGTCAAATTGGCGAGAACATAGCGGTCGAAGAAAACTCCATACCCCGCTCGAAAAACCCATTTAGGAGAAGGACTCCAAGCGAGACCAATTCGCGGACTCACGTTATTCGTGTCTTGATTGAACCCAGCGGGCAGGCGCTCAAAATCGTAACGCACGCCCAGATCAACTGTCAGTTGGCGGGCGAGGGACCAATGATCCTGCACGAATCCGCCAAGACTCGTCACCGGAAAATCTACGTTCGAATTCCCGAACGCCTGCCGAAACTGATTAGCATTCCCCGCGAGGAAATCTTGGAGGGAGCCAAAGAGATATACGCCACTGAACCCATCCGGTACGTCGGCACGTAGTCTGATGCGATTCACCGTTCCGCCGACTTTCCAAAGATGTTTTCCTCGTGTGCGAGAATACGTATAGCTGCCTTGATAATGGTTTTCGCGACGTTCGCTGTTTCCCGCATACGGCCGCCCGAAGGTGACCAGTCCAGCGATGTCAATCTCGGGGCCGAATGGTTCATTCGTGCGTAGGACCGCATGGCGCGTGGCGGCCTGAAAGCGCAAATCGCTAACGGCTTCTGAGCCCAAGACCGTGGTGAGCGATCCCGAAAGAGCGTTGTCGCTCGTGAAGCTGCTGCC
>Ga0070762_10001240_pt1 | contig 11617 bp, 8 predicted proteins | sample HubBroMetageREF2_FD_66726 | JGI IMG/M metagenome (GOLD analysis project Ga0070762, IMG submission 66726) | Reference soil microbial communities from the Hubbard Brook experimental Forest, New Hampshire, USA - Hubbard Brook CCASE Soil... | ecosystem: Environmental > Terrestrial > Soil > Temperate... | reverse complement strand
CGAACACGGCGCGCGGCGCGGCGCCAAGATCCTCGGCGCCTTCAAGACCGACCGGTTCGTGTTCGACGAGGTCGCGCCCGCGCAAGACCTTCGCGAGAAGATCACCGGAGCGACCGACCGGTTCCTGGGTCTCGCCGCCCAGGCGCTGCCGATCCTTACCCCTGAACAGCGAACGGCGGCGTCCCAGCACCTTCGTTCGAAGGCCGATTCGCTCGGCCTCGGGCCGTGACCGTCGCGTCGTCGGTGCGGCGACGGCGCAGCGCGTAGCGGACCAGGAGCCCGGCGAGCGACGGGTAGTCGATCCCGACGGCGGCCGCCGTACGCGCCATGCCGGCCCCCGTGGAGAGATCGCAGTTCGGGTTCACGTCGACCACGTAGGGGATGCCGTTGGCCCCCAGCCGGACGTCGACCCGCCCGTAGTCGCGGACGCCGACGGCGCGGAAGGCATCGGCCGCCGTCCGGCGCAGGCGCGCGGCGATGGCCGTGGGCAGCACCGGGTGCAAGATGGGAACGGTGCCGAGGTCGTCGGCGGAGCCGATGGTCCACTTGGCGTCGTAGGACACGATGTGGGGCGCGTCGTCCGGCAAGGCGCGGAAGTCGATCTCGCTCAGCGGCAGGACACGCGGCGTGGGGTGCCCCAGCAGCGCGACGTTGAACTCGCGGCCGTCGATGAACTGCTCCACGAGCGCCGGCTGGCGGAACGTGGTCACCACCGCGTCGACGGCGCGGGCGAGGGCGGCGGCGTCGTGCACCACGCTGGTGCGCCACACGCCGACCGAACCGTCCTCGCGCACGGGCTTCACGATGAGCGGGAACGGGAGGTCGCAGGCCTCGCTGCCGCTGGAGAGCACACGGCCCGCCGGCGTGGAGATGCCGGCCTCCTCCAGCCGCTGCTTCACGCGATCCTTGCGGAGCGCCAGGCTGAGGACCTCGGGCGGTGAGCCGGTGAAGGGCACGCCGAGCAGCTCGAGCAGCAGCGGGACGGCGCTCTCGAGGCGGGCGTCGTTCGCGAGCGACTCGCACAGGTTGAAGGCGCACTCCGGCGCGAGCTCGGCGAGGCGAGCGCGCAGGCGAGGGAGGTCACCGTCGACTTCGACCAGCGCGGCCTCGTGTCCCTCGTCGTTCAGCGCGGCGGCCACCCCTTCGGCCACCGAGCAGACCTGCGCCCGCGCTTCCCACGCGGGATCGACTCCCTGCTGCACGTCCTCGTAGTCGACGTTGTAGAGAACCGCGACGCGCTTGCGAACTCGCCCGCGCCTGCTCGAACTCGTTGTTGAAGCGCGCCGCTCCGCGATGTCTTGCGCGGAGCAAGCGCCTGGGGGTGCCTCGACCGTCATCGGATTATCGAACCGTCCTATCAACCGGGCGCACAACCTGACGTGACACGCGCGCCCCTTCTTTGCGAATCTACCGGCGTCGCGATCGTGGTCAAGCAGAGATCGCGCCTCGTGCTGCCCCGGCCCCCACCCGCTCCGCCCCATGACCGATCCGACTCGTCCCGCTCGCCCCGCCGGGAGTGAGGGCACCGGAGCCTCGTCGGACCGAGCCTCGTCAGGCGACTCGTCGCCCCCGGCGGGTCCTCCCACCACGTTCGCTCGCGCGGCGCTCGCCGTGCTGCTCAAGGACGTCCGGATCGAAGTCGCCACCCGCGAAATCGTCACTACGGCCGCGTTTTTCGCGGTTCTCGTCGTCGTGCTGGCGAGCGTGGCCTTCGTCACGGGGCCTCAGACGACGACGCGCGTCGCGCCCGGCGCGCTCTGGCTCTCCATCGTCTTTGCCGCGGTGCTCGCCCTCGGCCGCACGTGGCAGCGTGAACGGGAGGAGTCCGCGTTCGTGGGGCTTCTTGTCTCGCCCGTGCCCCGGGCGGCGATCTGGTGCGGCAAGGCGGGGGGGGTGCTGCTCTTCCTGTTCGCGGTCGAAGCGGTGGTGGTGCCGCTCGTCGCCCTGCTCTTTCACGTCGAGCTGCCGCTCGTCGCCGGGCCGCTGCTGCTCGTGATGGTGTTCGGCACGGTCGGGGTGGCGGCCACCGGGACCCTCTTCGGGGCCATGACCGTGCGGACGCGGGCCCGTGAGCTGCTCCTCGCCACGGTGCTCTTCCCCCTCCTTTCGCCATCGTTCGTCTCGAGCGTCGCGGCGACGCGCGAGATCTTTTACGCGGCGGCGGGCGGCCAGGCGGCGACGGTCGAAGACGTGCGGGACTGGCTGGTCCTGCTGGGCATCTTCGACGGCGTCGCGATCCTCGGCGGCCTCGCCATGTTCGGCGCCCTCGTCGAAGATTGACCCGCGATGTTCGGGGCTTACGCGATCTCCGCGAGCGCAGCGGCGGCGCGCGTCATCGCCGCCACGTCGAGCTTCGTCCCGCAGGCTTCGCCAAGGGCGAAGACCCCGTCGCGGACCCTCCCGCCCGCGCCGGTGCGCACCGCGAAGCCGGCCTTCGTGCGCGCGACCTCGGCTCCGGCCTGGATCGCGATCGCGTAGGCGGGCGATGGCGACGTCTCGAGGAGCAGCGCGTCACAGGCGAGCTCTCGCTCTCCCTCGGCCGTCGCGATGACCACGCCCTTCACCCGGGCACGCCCCGCCACCCGCACGGGTAGGCCCACGACGCGGGTCACGACGATGCCGTCGGCGCCCGCCAGCGCGGCCCCGAACGGCCCCGGGTCCCCCTCGCCTACGAGCACCACGCGATTGCCCGGCGCGACCCCATGCGCCAGGAGGCGGCAGCCCGCCCGCGCGCTCATGACCCCCGGCAGGTCGTTGCCCTCGAACGCCAGCGCCCCATCGTGGCATCCAGGGGCCAGCACGAGGGTGCGGGCCGTCACGACCTCGAGCGGCTCCGCGGCCGCGTCGCTGGCGATGAGAACGTCGTCGCCATAGACGCCTGCCGCCATCGTGCGGCTTCGCAGGTTCACCGCCCCCTGGGCGACCTGCTCCTCGAACGCGCTCAGCAACCTCGCCCACCCCGGCTCACCCAGGCGCGCGAGAACCCCCGCCGAGCCTCCCGGGGCCAGGTCGTCGTCGACCACCTCGACGTGCCGCGCACGCCTCGCGAGCGCCAGCGCCGCGGCCATCCCCGCCGCGCCGGCGCCTACCACGAGGACGTCCGCCTCGCGCCGCCGAGCCGACCGCGCCGCTTGAGGGTCCGGCGCCGGTAGCCGTCCGACGCCAGCGACCTGCCGGGCAACCCCCTGGACGACGCGCTGCATGCCCGGAACGCTGGTCAGGAGCTCGTGGTGGTTCATCCCATCGGGAAAGAACCAGTCCGCGGCCCGAAGCAGGTCGGTCTCGCGCGACCCGACCACGTTCTGAGTCTCGATGCGCAGCCCCTCCGCGGCCGGCACGCGGCAGGTCATGACGTTCGGGACGTCGTCGACCCGGGCGAGGCATCCGTCGCATGCGCCGGCCAGACAGGCCGGGCCGCGTGGCCGGTGGAACTTGGGGCTCCGGGCCAGCGCGAGGCGGCCGTCCGCGATCAGGGCCACGGCGGCCGGCTCGCCCCGCTGGGCGACGATGGCTTCGCCGTCCAGCCAGAGGGTCACCGGGTCGCTCGGCGTTCGGGTGCGGGGCATCTCAGGGGGGGCAAAGGCGCCCGGCGGCGCCGGAGGGAGTGTATCGTCCAGCGCTCTCCAAGTGGGCGCGCACCCCCTTCGTACCGTCCTGCGGACCAAATCGATCGACGCCATCGTCTCCGAAGCGGCGGGCGAGGGGGGAACGCTCAAGCGGGTGCTCGGCCCGCTGCACCTCGTGGCGCTGGGGGTCGGAGCCGTCATCGGCACGGGCATCTTCGCGACCATCGGCACGGCGTCGGCCGGCGACGCGAGCCGTCCGGGCGCCGGCCCCGCCCTGACGCTGTCGTTCGTGCTGACCGCCGTCGTCTGCAGCTTCACCGCGCTCTGCTACGCCGAGTTCGCGGCGATGGTGCCTGTCGCGGGCAGCGCCTACACCTACGCCTACGCCACGCTGGGCGAGCTCGTGGCCTGGGTCATCGGCTGGGATCTTCTCCTCGAGTACGCCATCGGCAACACGGCCGTCGCCATCTCCTGGGCGGGCTACGCGGACGCGCTGCTCCGCGGCTTCGGCGTCGAGCTACCGCGCTGGCTGGTCACCGACTACCGGACCGCGCTGCACACCCCCGAGGTCCTCGCGCGGGCTCCGCACGTCCTCGGAGTGCCCATCGTGGCCAACGTGCTGGCCGTCGGGATCGTCGCCGTGGTGACCGTGCTGCTGGTCTGGGGGGTGCGCGAGTCGGCCCGCGCGGGTACCGCGATGGTGGCCGTGAAGCTGGCGGTCCTCGCGTTCTTCGTCCTCGCGTGCTCGGGATCGGTGCGGAGCGAGAACTGGCACCCGTTTGCTCCCAACGGGTTCGCGGGGGTCGGCGCGGGAGCCGCGGTCATCTTCTTCGCGTACATCGGCTTCGACGCCGTCTCGACCTGCGCCGAGGAGTGCAGAGACCCGGGCCGCGACATGCCCATCGGCATCCTGGGGTCCCTCGCCGTGTGTACCGTCGTGTACGTCGGCGTGGCGGCGGTGTTCTCTGGCCTGATCCCGTACCCGGCGCTCGTGAAGCTGGATCCGTCGCGCCGCGCCGAAGCGCTGGCGGTGGCGATGGAGTACGTCGCGATGTCGCCGTGGGCGGTGGCCATCGTGGCGTTCGGGTCGGTCGTGGCGCAGACGGCGGTGCTCCTGGTCTTTCAGCTGGGGCAAGCGCGCATCCTGATGGCGATGGCCCGCGACGGCCTGCTGCCCCCCGTCTTCGCCCGCGTGCACCGCTCGTTCCGGACGCCGCACGTCTCCACGATCCTGACGGGCGTGCTGGTGGCGATCATCAGCGCGTTCGCGAGCATCGACGAGATGGTCGATCTCACCAACATCGGGACGCTGTTCGCGTTCGTCCTGGTGTGCCTGGGCATCGTGATCCTGCGCTACCGCGAGCCGGGCCGGCGGCGGCCGTTCCGGGTGCCGTTCGGCGCCGTGCTCATTCCGTCCCTCGGGCTCGTGTCGTGCTTGCTGCTCGTGGCGTACTTGCCGCCGGCGTCGTGGTGGCGGTTCGTGGGGTGGCTGGCGGCGGGGTTGGTCGTTTACGTGTTCTATGGGGCGCGGCACTCGCGGTTGCGGCAGGACGCGGGGGGCCGTTGAGAAGCGGGGACGACGGCCCTCCGCTTCGAGCTCGGCTGCGCCCCAGCAGAAGGGGCCTTCGGCCCCGCCCCTGGGTGGGGACCCCTCGCCGAGCTCGAAGCGGAGGCCATCGTCCCCGCTTCTCAACGGCCTGAGAGAGGTGGGGTACTACGGCCGCCGGTAGATGCTGACGATCGGGACGCCGTCTTGCCGGACGATGTAGGCCGGGGCGTCGGTGCCGAGCGCGATCCAGATCGTGTAGTCGACCTCGTTCATGTGAAGCTCGTGCTGCACGAGGGCGATCTGCGCGTCGTGCGGCGCGCCCGTGGCGTGCAGGTCACCGCGGACGCGCTTCTCGGCGATCATGCGGCTCCACGCGTCCCACGTCGTGTCGTCGATGAACACGCTCGCGTTCTTGGGAGCCTGGGCGTTGAGGTACTGGGCCGCGGCGTCCTGCGTCGTGTAGCCCCAGAACTGCCGGTTCAGGCCGAGGTCCGCGCCGCCGGCCGTTCCCCCGACGAGCGGCACGTACGCCGAGAGCCCGAACGGGTGCGAGTGCGCCGTCTCCGCGAAAGGACCGGCGACGACGCAGGCGAAGAGCGCAACCTGGGCCGCCCGCACGCGCACGGCGTCGAGCTGAAGCTGCGCAAGCGCCGCTCGCATCGCCACCGCGGCGAGCTCGAAGCCGCGCCCGGCGAAGACCGCGAGCGCGGGGTACGCGGGCAGCCAGTGCTTGGTCCCGCCGAAGATGGGCGTGTGCTCCAGGAAGAACGGACCCATGGCCACGCCGATCGAAAGCGCGAGCAGCAGATCCGGCTCCCCGCGGGCCTCCGTGGCGCTCTCGGTCTCCGCGGCGCCCCGCAGCGTTCGCCACCACGCGGCGAGACGCCGCACGCCGACCGCCGCTCGCTCGTAAGCGCCGATCGCGAAGAGCAGGATCGTGATGGTGGGCACCGTCGCGAGCACCATGACGGGCAGGTAGCTCTTCGGCGCGGGCGGCCAGAAGTAGTTTTTCCCGAGAAACTCGATGTTGTAATACTCGTGGTGCAGGTGGAAATCGAACCACCACTGCAGCCTCGCGGCGGTGTCGTTCCACAGGTAAGGCGACACGGCGACGAGCACGAGCGGGCCCAGGATGGCCATGGCCACCAGGTTGGCCGGCAGCGTCGGCAGCCAGCGCTTGATCGACGAGAGCATCGCGTAGCGGCGCACGAAGAGGGCGTGCGGCACCAGGGCCACGGGGAGAAACCACGCGTTGTGCTTGGTGGCCAGCGTGAGGCCGTAGACGACGCCCGCGGCGATCGCCCAGCCGATCTTGCCCGTCTCGAGCGCCCGCCAGTTGACGTAGACGCACCAGAACCACATCGCCATGATGGGAACGTCGAAGCACGCCAGGTGCGCGTGGAAGAAGACGCGCGGCATCAGCCCGAGCAGGCACGCGGCGACGACTCCGGCGCGGCGCCCCCAGAGACGCGTGCCGAAGAGATACGTCGTCCAGAGCGCGAGCCCCGCCGTGCACATGGCGGGGAAGCGCAGCGCCGTCGTCGCGTCGGCAAAGACGTGCCACTTCTGGTGGAAGAAGTACTCGGACGCCCCGAACAGGGTCTTCATGAGCGCCGGGTGCTCGCGGTTGTCGCCGAAGGCGCCGTCGATGACGCCCTGGCGCATGGCGTCCTTGCCGCGCTCCAGGAGCGCGCGCCACCAGGTGAAGTACCCGGTGCCCGCGCGGAAGTAGACGCCCTCGTCGCGCGGGAAGCCGAGCACGCGCGCGGTGGCGAGCAGCCAGCCCACGTACACGGCGGCGATGGACGCGCCGATGACCTGATCGCGCCAGCCGACGCGCTCCGGGAGCGTGATGGCGGCGCGAACGCGCGACGGCCACGAAGTGGACGCGGGCTCGTTCACCGGGTGTTCGCCTCGAAGCAGTAGTTTCGGCGCTGGCCGCCGGGCGAGGCGATGTCCGCGACGACGTCGGCGTGCTGTCCGGCGAACGCGCTCGTGTCGAACTCGAAGGGGCGCCAGCCGTCGCCGTCGTGGTGGACCACGCTGCCGAGCGTGGTGTCGCCGATGCGCAGCGTGATGGTCACGGGCGCGCCTTGCTTCATGCGCTCGGCCTCCACGTAGAGCGCGTGGTGCCCCTGGAGCGAGCGGCCGAGCGTGACGTCGAGGAAGCGGACGCGCACGACGACGTCGCCGCCGACGCCGGGCGTGTAGATGCAGCGGTGCGGGTAGTAGTCGAGGTCCGCGACCACGCTCGCGCCCACGCCGCTGCCCCCGGGGCACGAGAACCGATCCGACGGCAGCGCGGGGCCCGAGCCGAGTCCGCCGCTCGCGGGCGCCATGTGGCCGAAGGGGCACTCGCTCTCGCGGCCCCCTTCGACGCGCGACACACGCACGTGCTGCGCGTCGACGTGCGACACGAGGTCGTCGATGACGGGCACGGGCGAGGGGTTCTTCCAGGTCGTCACCGTCACGCCGCCAAAGCGCTGCACGTCCTCGCGGCTCCACCCCTGCAGGTCGGCGAGGTGCTCGCCGCGGATCGACACCTCGAACGCCCGCGGGAACCTCGTCACGTCCGCCCTCGCCTCGCGTTCGAGGTCGGCAATCTGGGGGCCGAACTGCTCGCGGCCCACCGGATCGACCCACCGGGGCGCGAACGCGACCAGGTCGTCGGGCGCCGCGTGGGCGGCCACGAAGCCGCGCGCCGCCCGCCAGTCGGCGTCCGGCGCGACCGAGTGCGTCTGCACGACGTGCGCGCCAAGCTCGAGCAAACCGGCCGCGGGCACGAGGGCGAACGCGTACCTGTGCCACGCCTTCGCGGTCGCGCTTTTGTGCTGTTCGCCGCTCAAGGCGGGCGCAGCTTACACGCCGTCTTGGGCCTCGTCACGGGCATGGCTTCGTGTAAGTTCGGGGCCGTGCAGGCCCTGTCCCGGAGCTCGATCTCGGTGAAGCCGGGCACGATCTTCTACGTGCTCGTGGCGCTCCTCGCGACGGCGCCGGCGTGGATCGTGGAGCACCCGCCGCTGCAGGACCTGCCGTTCCACATCGCGACGCTGCGCCTCATTCACGACCACGGCAACCCCGCGTACGGCTTCGCCGACGTGTATCGCCTGAACCTGCTCGGCACCGAGTACCTGCTCTATTACGTCGTCGGCGACGTGCTCGCGTTCTTCGTCGGCGTGAAGGCGGCGAACGTCCTCCTCATGTGCGCGTACCTCGGCGGTACGCCGCTCGCCCTGCGCGAGCTACTGCGCGCGCTGCACCTCGACGAGCGACTCTGCATCTTCGCGGTGCCTCTCGCGGTGAACGTGATGTTTTGCTTCGGCCTCCTGCCGTTCGTGGCCGGCTTCCCGCTCATGTTCCTGGCGCTCGCGGCGGCGGCCCGGCACTTCGAGAAGCCCACGCGCGCCCGCGGGATCGCGCTCGGCGTGCTCGCCGTCGTCACGTTCTACACGCACGTCTTTCCCTTCGCGCTCTTCGGCATCGGGTGCATCGCGATGTTCCCGTGGAAGGACCCCGACCGGTGGGTGCGCACCGCGGCGCCCCTCGCGCTGAGCCTCCTGCTCGTCGCCTGGTGGGTGCTCGGCTCCAAGGCGGGCGGCGGAGCGATGGAGGGGCTGAAGAATCAGCACCCCTTCGCGCCCATGGACGCCGCGATCGAGGCGTTCCCGCGCTGGTCCATCCACTTCTTGCGCGACCACAGCGACGAGTACTGGATGGTCGCGCTGGCGCTCGTCGCGACGGCGTCGCTCGGGCTGTCGCTCGGCGACCGCGACGGGGCGTCGCCCATGGCCCGCGGCTGGTTCCTGCTCCCGGCGGCGTGCGTGCTCGCCTACCTGACGTTCGGTGACATGCTCGGCGATGTCTGGATGTTCGGCCAGCGGTTCGCCGTCCCGGCGCTGCTGACGTCGATCCCGCTGCTGCGGATCCCCCGCGGCGCGCGCGGCGTCGCCGTCACCGCCGCCGCCCTCGGCGTCGCCGTCGCGTCCACCGTGAACACGTGCAAGCACTTCATCGAGTTCGAGCGCAACGAGGTGGGTGATCTCGACGGGGCGATCGAGTCGATGCAGCCGCGCAAGCATGTCGCCGGGTTGATCTTCGACCGGCGGTCCAGCGTGATGACCGATCTCTACGCGCCGTTCCTGCACTTCGTCTCGTACTACCAGGTCGAAAAGGGCGGCGTCGTGCAGTTCGCGTACACGGGCTTCCCGCACTGGCCCGTGCAGTACGAGCCGGGCCGGTTCCCGCCGAACACGCCGCTGCGCCTCCGGTGGGAGTGGACGCCGGAGCAAGTGTCGATCGGCGAGCTCTATCCGTACTACGACTACGTGCTGACGCGCGGCGACGGCTTTCGTCCGCCGGCCAGCGCGTTTCGCCCGTCGTTTCGCAGCGGCAGGTGGACGGTCTGGGAGCGCGTCGGCCCATGATGTCGCCGTACACGTCGCAGGCCGTCGACGCCGTCATGGCGGCGGAGACGTCGGTCGGGTTGGCCCTCGGCGCCCTGCTCTGGTTTCGCAAGCTGACGCCGCGGGTCGCGACGCTGCTCTTCGGGGCGGCGATCGCGCTGGCGGTCGTCGCGCCGGTGAGCGGCGAATTCCTGACGGGGATCGGCCTCACGATCCAGGCGGGCCACACCAAGCGCGTGCTCAAGATCGCCGCGGGCTGCGCGACGCTCGCGGCGCTGCTCACGAGGCGCGAGTGGTTCACCCTCTTCGCGCTCGCGGGCGAGGGCGCGCTGTGGAAGATCACCGACTACATCCAGGACTCCGACGGCGAGCTGGCGGCCGCCTACCTCGCGTTCTTCGGGCTACTCCTCGGCATCCACTGGCGAACGCTCGCCCCCACGCCCGCTCCCGCGCCGTCCACCAGCGCCTCCGCGTCAGGCCGGCGGTGGGGTCCATCGGTCGACGACGCGGCGGCTTTTGCCATCGCCACGACGGCCGGCATGGTCGTGTGCCGCGGCCTCATGTACGCCGGGACCGACAGCGCCGACGAGTGGGGCTACACGTTCCAGGCTGCCCTCTTCGCCAAGCTGCACGCCTACGGCACCGTCCCACCCTGCGTCGACGCGTTCGAGAACTACTGGGTGTTCGAGCACCTGGGTCGGCGGTTCGCGCAGTACACGCCGGGGTGGCCGATGTTCATGGCGCCCTTCGTGGCCGCGCGGGCGGCGTGGATGGCCGGGCCGGTATCGTTCGGGATCCTCGTCGCCGGCGTGGTTCGCCTCACGAGGCGCGCCGCGGCCGGATTCACCGCGGGGACCGCCGGCCCCTCCGAGTCGGAGGTCAGGGTCGCGAGCCGCTTTGCGGCGATCGCGTTGCTCCTCAGCGCGACGCTTCTCATCAACGCGGGCTCGCGCTTCCCCCATCTGTTCGAGATGGGGATGTTCGTCTGGGCGATCGAGGCTCTCTTCACGATCGCGTCCAGGGAGCTGCCGCGTCGCGAGCAGGTGCGCTGGGGAGCGCTCCTCGGCCTCTGTTCGTCGGCGATGCTGTCGGCGCGCCCAGGCGACGGCGCGACGCTGGGCGTCGGCCTGTTTCTCTACTTCGTGTACGCGCTCGTCCGGCGTCGGATCGGGTGGCGCGCCGTCGCGGCGGCGGCCGTGCCCTTCGCGATCGTCTCGGGGGTCACACTCGTCATTCTGCGCCTCCAGCTGGGCAAGTGGTTCACGACCGGCTACTCGCTCGCGCCCGAGATCCGCGCGTGGGCCGCCCCTGCGTTCAGCGTTCCGAAGCCGAACCAGTTCAAGTGGGCGATCCAGCTGGCGACCGGGTCGTATTGCTGGTGGCCGTGCTCGCCGGCCGTCGGGCTCGTGGGAATCGCGGCGCTGCGGGGGCGGGCGCAGCGGCTCGCGTTCGTGCTGTTCTTCAGCCTCGTGCCGCTCAACACCCTGTACGTCATGGCCGAGTTCGGGCGCGGCTGGGACTGGGGCTACGGCCCGCGCTACGAGCTGCCCTTCACGATTGGCATGGCCATCGGCACGGGCGTCGCCTTCGCGCGCGTGTGGACCCACGCGAAGGCGAACGCCAGCGACCCGTTGAAGTTCGCGGCCGCAAGCTCGTTTGCGATCATCGTCGTCGCGGTCGCGCTGGGCGTGGTGCGCATTGCGCCTCTGCTTTACCCGTACGCCCACACGGACATCCGCAACCACAACGACCTGCCGCGCGCCCTCGAGATCGCGCAGCTTCACCACGCCATCGTCGTCGCGGAACCGAACGTGAGCAACTCGCCGCTCGACCTCACCGAGAATCTACCGGTCGACCTCTACCCCGACCAGGACGTCCTGATGGTGAACAACCACGACCCCGGGACGGTCCAGTGCCTGCGCGAGCACTTCCCCGGCCGCGTCATGTACCGAGCGTACTCGGGCGATCCGGCCCGCCTGGTGCCTCTGCGCTAGAAGCGCTTCGCCTCTTCGTGTGCTTCCCGTTGTCGCCCACCTCTCAGGCCGTTGCGAAGCGGGGACGATGGTCCTCCGCTTCGAGCTCGGCGAGGGGTCCCCACC
>Ga0070762_10001238_pt1 | contig 11623 bp, 10 predicted proteins | sample HubBroMetageREF2_FD_66726 | JGI IMG/M metagenome (GOLD analysis project Ga0070762, IMG submission 66726) | Reference soil microbial communities from the Hubbard Brook experimental Forest, New Hampshire, USA - Hubbard Brook CCASE Soil... | ecosystem: Environmental > Terrestrial > Soil >... | reverse complement strand
TGCGGTCGCCACGTTAACAGCCACAGCCGCCCAAGCTGCCGACGACCTGCCGAGACCAACGGGACAAAGACCCTGGAGCGGCATTACCGTTGCTGCGGCAGGTGCGAATGACATCTTGTCCCATAAGAACCCGTGCTCGCAGTGGCTAGATCGGGCCGCCAGCAAGCTCTCCCCGCCAACCACAGCCGCCGCAGTTTTCAATGCCGTTCAGATAGTACCGTCGAATCTGGGCGGTGCTGCTGGCGCTGCGGTTCAGGGCAGCGGGGCCACAGGTCCAATCTGGATCAACCCCTGGGGCTCCGCTTATCCGCCAGTTGGTGGTGTGAGCTATCCAAACCTTCCATATGCTGCCGGGTCTGTTCCCTGGGGGATGACCGTTCTGCTTCACGAGTTGGCTCACAAGCTCAACGCCATCCCGTTGGATCACAACGATCCAGTCCAGTCACAGGCCAACACAACCGATGTATTGAAACATTGCCAGTCCGCAATCAACGGCGACTAGCGGTCACTAGCAGAGACTAGGGGTGAGTTCGTATGAAAACTGACAGACGCTTCGTGGCCACGTTCATGGTGTTCCTCATCTGCTTGGCGAGTTCGATTTCTTCAGCAAATCCGGCGCACCAGGAAGGCACACTCACTGTCAAGGTCGTGTGGGGTGATTTCAACGACCCAGCTCGCGACGCCGTGGTTTACGTACAGGGTTACTTGGAACGGTCATCCACGCTAGTCAGCTCAGTCCACCCTGGTTGGTTCGAAGTTTCACTAAAGCCAGGCCTATACGACGTTCTCGTCGGCGAATCATCGACGCTACCAGTATGCAGACGAGTAGAAATAAAAGCAGGCGACGCAAAGACATACACAGTCAAGCTGGAGCCTGACTTGGAACATCTGCAAAATTGAGGAATTGCGAAGACGGCGAGGTGGGACTGCATTCATAGATCTCGGCAAAGACCACAGTTGGCCGGGTGGCCCATCCTAGTCGCGCTCTTTGCGACTAGGGTGGGATTCCACAACCCTCACCCTCTTTCGATCAAGCAAGCCGCCTTAGCGTTACGTTTTCGCTGGGTGCCCCATTTCTCGCGTCCTTTGCAAGAAGTGGGATACCACAGCCCATCCGGGCCGAGAGCGGTCAAAGCGGTTTTCCACACCTCCCTTGTGACATCCAACCTTGCGCCACATGTAAGATCGCGCAATCATGGTCGAGGCAGTGACGGTGCGCCGAGACCGCAACGCCCCGCCCTAAGCTCTTTGTTCTCAAGATTTTGACCTCTAAGCTCTTTGACATCAGGATTTTGCCCACCACGTTTTGCAGAACCCGCGCCCAGCAAGACTTTCAGAGGCAAAGGGGGAGGGGGGTATCCTCCCAACCACCGCAATCGTGCCCACCCAGAACCCACTCTGACAGGTCGCAATCAGAATTATTTCACCCTGAAATCCACACGCCCCCACGTCGCTCAGCGCCCCCGTCCTCTGGTGTACGATTCAAGCGGGCCTCACCCATCCAACATGAAACTCTCACAGATCGCATCCGCCCTAAACGCGCGCCTCGACAACGGTTCTCCCGACACCGAGATCACCGGACTCAACGGCATCGACCAAGCCGGACCAGCCGAGCTAACCTTCGTCGCCAATCCCAAGTACGCCGCCGCGGCCCGGCTTACCAAGGCCGCTGCCGTCATCGTTGCCGAGAACTTCCCCGTCATCCCCGCAGCCACGCTTCGCGTCGAGGATCCCTATCTAAGTTTCGCGCGTGCCCTCAACCTCTTCCACGAACCCCTCCGCTACGCCCCCGGAGTGCACCCCACCGCGGTCGTCCATCCCACCGCAAAGATCGGGAAGAGTGCTCACATCGGACCCTACGCAGTCGTCGACGAGAACGTCGAGATCGGCGATCACGCCGTACTGCTGGCGCACGTGGTCATCTATCGGGGAGCAAAGATCGGCAACAATTTCTTCGCCCACGTCCACGCCGTGGTCCGCGAGAACTGCCGCATCGGCAACAACGTCCTGCTGCAGAATGGCGTCGTCATCGGCTCCGATGGCTTCGGCTTCGCCAAGACTCACAATGGACACTGGCACAAGATTCCCCAGCCCGCTCCGGTCGTCATCGAAGACGATGTGGAAGTCCAGGCAAACTCCTGCATCGATCGCGCCAGCGTCGGCGAGACTCGCATCCGGCGCGGCGTCAAGATCGACAACCTGGTGCAGGTCGGCCACGGATCGCAGGTGGGAGAAGATGCCCTGCTCTGTTCTCAGGTCGGTCTCGCCGGTTCCACGGAAATCGGCAAGCGTGTGATCTTGACTGGCCAGGTCGGAGTAGTCGGCCACTGCAAGGTCGGCGAGGGTGCGATCGTCACTCCGCAAAGCGGCGTGGCAAATGACGTTCCCGCCGGAGCTTTGGTCAGCGGAGCGCCAGCCGTCGATCACAAGTTGTGGCTGAAATATTCCGCCATCCTGCCACGATTGCCGGAGATCGCCCGCGCGGTTCGTGCGAAGACTTCAACTTCAAAAGAGTGAACGCATACTCAACTTTCGGTACTTCCCCTGTGAACCCCTGTGACCTCTGTGGTTGCGCAGTTCTGCCGGTATTCTTCCGGCAACCCGCTCTCAATCACGACCCGCACTTTCTCCATCAAGCACTCGCGGCTGCCGAAATCATTCGGTTCGATTGGAAGATGAAAGGTCACAGTAGCCAATCCCGGTTTGATCGCGAATCTTCCCTTCGGCATGAGGTAATGCGTGCCCGCAATAGTCACGGGAACCACGGCAATGCCGCATTCCATCGCCAGATAGAACGGTCCTTTCTTGAAGGGCATCAACTTGCCATCAAACGAGCGATGGCCTTCCACATAGATGCTCATGTTGATACCTTGCTGCACGACCTGCTTCGCGGCCCGCACCGCTTCAATCCCAGCATCGCGATTGCCACGATCCACGGGCACCAACGACCCAATCCGCATCGCCCTGCCCAGAATCGGAATACTGAACAACTCCTTCTTCACCATCACCGAGGTGCGCTTCGGAATCAGCGGAATCGTGATCGGCGGATCCAGATTCGACACGTGATTCGACATGAAGATATAAGTCCGCGCTGGATCCAGCTTGTCGAGCCCGACAGTTTGCACCTTTACTCCGGCCAGCCGCACCCCGTTCCAGGCGCCAAACATGAACATGCGATACAGCAAGCTGACGTCTCCGGAAATGAACGTCCAGGGGAATCCAATCAGCGCCGCCAACGGCGCGGCCAGCGCCCAGAAAACCAGCATTGCGATTGTGCGGATCATATTGAGTGTGCCCCGAGAACCCCGAATGCTCCGAGCGGGCGCGTGCTCCTAATGCGGATGTGTTTCTTGCGGAATCTGCGCCTCACCCTTCAGCCACGCTGCTCTTCGCGCCCGTTGTTCCGCAGTGATGTTCTCCACGTCTTCGAGGCTGTAAGACACTTCTTCGCGGCTTCCTACCTTCCACGTCAACTCGCGATCTCCACCGCGCCGGCTTCGCGCCTTCACGGTGATCGTGTCGCCCGCGGTGAACTGCGCCAGTTGGTGGGAAGATTCCTGTCCCGCAGGCTTGCCGTTGATTTCAAGAATCGTATCGCCGGTCTGCAGACCGGCTCGTTCGGCTTCGCTGCCCGCAGTCACAGCCGAGACAGCCATGGGGCCATCGAAGTTTCGCGAGGCCGTAAATCCTGCATCAGCTGTGGTGGTCTTTCCTTCCGCCAGTCGCAGTCCTACGCTGCGAAAGAAATCATTCCACGGAATCTCTTCGGTCCCGGCAACATACTTGGCGAAGAACCATCCCAGATCGGCGTGACTTACCGCTTCAGCGGCCTCGCGTACGCCGTCCGAGTCAGAAAAGAAACGTCCCTTCTTCGCGTAGTTCTGATTCATCCATTGAAAGACTTCGCGCAAGGAGGCCTGCCCGTGACTGGCTTCGCGCACTGCCAAATCCAGCGTGATGCCCAACAGTTCGCCCTTGTTGTAATAGGAGATGCTGCGCTCCGGACGACGATAGTAGGCGTCGCCCTCCAGCCACGCATCCAGGCTCGACTCTTCCACCGGCTGCGTCAGGTGTGCGGGACGTCGTTCGAGTTCGCCGATGCCCCCTGCCAGCTCTTGCTCGAAGTGGCGTTCGTCGAGCAGTCCGCTGCGCAACTGGATGAAGTCTGCCGCCGTGCTGGTGCAGCCCTCGCTGAACCAGAGCGCTCGCGTGTAATTCTCTCGGGTGTAATCAACTGGCTCAAGGGTCTGCGGACGAATACGTTTCACGTTCCAGAGATGAAAAAACTCATGCGCAGTCACCGAAGCCAGTACCTCGGGAGACCGTGTGGCCACATCGGCGTTCACCGCAATCGCAGTCGAGTAGGAGTGCTCCATGCCGCCGCCGGCCGGTCCTCGAGGAAAGTAATAAAGAAACATGTAGCTGTCGAAAGGACGATCATCCATCCAGCTGGTCGCGGCGGCCACGATCTTGCGCAGCATGGCGGAAATCTTTTCCATGTCATAGTCGCCGGACTCGGCGTCGACCACCACTCGATAGTGAGCGCCACCTTCGTCGAAGTCAGATTCGTTAAAGTTTCCAATCTCGACCGGAGAATCGACCAGGCGATCGTAGTTTTCCGCGCTGAACCGGCCCTCGGGAACCGAAGCCAGCGGGGTGGCAATGTGCCATCCTTCGGGAACCTGGTTGAAGCGCACGAACATCGGGGCATTCCGCGCGTCCACCGGATACATGAGCACCTGAGCCAGATTGAAGAAGGCATGGTGCGAATTGAATTGCGCCCCGAACGGCCCGGGGGAATCAGCAAAGATCTGGTACTCCACTACGGCGCCGGCCTCGGCGCCTGTGATCTGCCAGCGGCTCTTATCCAGTTGGCGCACTGCGAGCAGGCGTCCAGCGCGGTCTTTCGCGCGCACCCAGTTCACGTATTGCGCAAAGTCGCGCACCTGATAGAGCGCGTTCCAAACTGGAAGCTGCAACTCCCGCCGCGCCGATCCTTCCGGCAGTATGATCTGTACTTCCAAGAGGTGTTGCTCGGGATTTGCCAGAGAGATGGTGTAGTTAGTTGCAGCGTGGGACCGCGCCAGAGCGAGGCAGAAAAACAGAGTCAAGAAAGCAATCTGGCGCGATGGCATTCGAAACATGAAGGATTGCCTCATCGCTGGCCTGGCGCCTTCGCCGAATTGACGCTGGCAGCGCCCTCCGCCAATGCGCGCAGCCGCGACGGCAGCTTCTCGTAGATTCCCCCGAATCCGCCGTTGGAAAGAATTGCTACCACATCGCCGCTGCGCATCTCCGGAGCGATTGTCTTCACGATTTCCTCGGCATCGCTAAGCAGGCGCGCGCGGCCGCCATGCCTTTGAACATCCGCCGCCAGTTCCGGCAGATCGAGACGTTCGCTCTCAGGCAATGCCTCGGAGCGAAATACGCCGGCCACAATCACTTCATCCGCCAGTGCCAGACTGCGCGCCAGATCGGCCTGCAGCACGCGCCGCCGCAGGGTATTCGACCGCGGCTCAAGAATAGCCCACAACCGAGAACCGGCATAACGCGCCCGCAACGCCTTCAGAGTGCCCGCAATCGCAGTGGGATGATGCGCGAAGTCGTCAATGATGGTGATGCCATTCACTTGCGCCTTCACTTCCAAACGCCGCTTGACGCTCTTGAACGTCTTCAGCGCTGCCGCGATCTCCTCCTTCGAGATACCGTAAGCCACAGCCATGGCCGCTGCAGCAGTTGCGTTCCACACGTTGTATTCGCCCGCCAGGGGGAACTCGAGATTTGCCCAGGCCTTCCCATCCCGCATCACCGACCACGAAGTTCGCCCAGCTTCGAATCTTAAATCTGTGATTCGCCAGCTCGCGCGCGGCCCCGCGCCATAGCGCTCGACCGGGCAAAACGATTTGCTCAAGCAGCGCTCGAGGCTCGCACTTTCGGCAGCTTCACCCGCCGCGCCGTCGAAAGCGATAATCCGCCCCCGCCTTGGAACCAGGTTCACCAGCCGCTTGAATGCAGTCTCGACTGCGTCCAGATCTTTATAGATATCGGCGTGATCAAACTCCACGGAGGTCAGGATCACGGCGTCGGGAAAATAATGCATAAACTTCGGTCCCTTATCGAAAAATGCCGTGTCGTACTCGTCGCCTTCCAGAATGAAATGCTTCCCCTGACCCAGATGAAAGCTCGAACCGAAGTTTTCGGCAATCCCGCCGATCAGGAAGGAAGGCTGCATGCCAGCCGTATGAAAAATCCACGCCAGCATCGAGGTGGTCGTGGTTTTTCCGTGTGTTCCTGCGACCACCAGCACTTCGTTGCCGCGCAAGAATTCCTCATGGAGAAGTTGCGGCAGCGAGCAAAAGGGGATGCGCTGATCGAGTACCTGCTCGAGTTCCGCGTTCCCCCGGGAAATCGCGTTGCCTACAACCACCAGATCAGGGCGAGGTTCCAGATTTCGCGGATCGAAGGGCTGCGCTAACGGAATCCCCAGCTCGGCCAGGAAATCCGACATCGGTGGGTATGCCGCGGCGTCCGAGCCGGTCACGCGAAACCCGCGCTGGTTGAGCATCCCCGCCAGCGAGGCCATCGCTGTGCCGCAGATGCCCACCATATGGATATGTTTTTTGTCGTTCATGATCTGTTCATGATCTGCGGGGCTAGCCCTTCCCTGTCGCCGTTACGGCCGCTTCCAGAATCTTCAACCTCACTTGTCCATTGCGCACGGTTAAACTAGCTCGCACGCCGATGGGGAGCGTAACGTTTCCGGCTGTAACATGCCCTGAACGCAAACCGTAGGCTACCGGCACTCCCAACTCTCCCACGATGCGAAGCACGACTTCTTCGAGCGTGTATCCCTGACTTGCATTCTGCACACAATCGCGCATCTCGCCAAACACAATTCCCCGTACCTCGTCCAACTTGCCGGCCAGCTTCAACTGCATCAGCATGCGATCTATCTGAAATGGTTTCGCTGCTACGTCCTCGAGAAACAGAATTGTGTCCGCTGTTTTGATCTCGTACGGAGTTCCGAGCGAGGCAACCAGAAGCGAAAGGCAACCTCCGTACAGAGTTCCTTCGGCTTCGCCCTCCACCAATCCGCTCACTCCAGAACCAGCACCCAGATCCGGTTCCCAGGCCGTCGTCCCCGCCAGCGCCGCTTGCCAGGAAGTCAGGTCCACGCCATCTTCGTGCGCCCAATCTTTCGCCACCATCGGCCCGTGGAATGTGACCAATCCAGTTGCGTCGAAAAAATAAGTCAGCAGAGTGGTCACGTCGCTATAGCCGACGAAAAGCTTGGGGTGCGACTTGATCTTCTCCAAATCCAGCGCTTCGAGCAGGTAGTTCGTGCCGTATCCTCCGCGCGCGCAAACGACCGCCCGCACATCGTCGCGCACGAACATTTCTTCAAGTTCGCGCGCCCGGCGTTCCACCGATCCTGCGAAATAAAGGTCTTTATCAAGAATGGTTTCGGAATAAATCGGCCGGTAACCCGCGCGGCGCAAGCGTTCGCAGCCAGCCTCGAGGTCGCCGCGCTGGACGTTGCTGGCCGGCGCCACAATGCCGACCGTATCGCCCAGTCGAAGGGCAGGCGGCTTGATACGACGATTGGTTGAAGAAGACATGCTTCCAGAAGCCTGCTATGAAAATAAAGTGCGACGAGTGCAGATGGGGTTCCGAATTACCAAGCTGCATTCACGAACTGAGAGGCCTAATCCAGAAAAAACTCTCCCCGGAAGACCAACTGGGCCATCCCACGAAGAAATACCTGCTTCCCTTCCTGCCGAATTGTTTGCGTACCTCCCGGAGCGTGGACCCGAACCGGGGATTCTGCCCGACCAGTCGCGATCGCCGCCACTGCTGCTGCGCAGGAACCCGTCCCGGAAGATTGTGTCTCTCCCACTCCGCGCTCAAAAAAACGAGCCCTCGCATCGTGGGATCCATCCATCACGACCAGTTCAACGTTGACCCCATGTTTGAACTCAGAACTGCGCTGAATCTTAGCCGCGCGGGCCTGCCAGTCCGCGAGAAACTCATCAACGAACACAACGTAATGCGGATTGCCCATCAAAACTGGAACTCCACGCACCTCGCCCGCGTCGAGGGCGACTGACAGTTCCGCTCCCACCGCGGCCTCGCCCATTTGGATCTCAAATTCGTACTCCCCTTCGCTCCGTCCCGTCAGCAGGCAGGTCTTCAATCCGGCTCCGGTTTGGATGGTGATTTTCTCCTTGCCCTGCTCGGCGCAAACATACGCGGCTACGCAGCGCGTGCCATTGCCCGAAATCTCTGCTGACGAGCCGTCGGCATTGATCAAACGAATCTCAACATCGGCCGACGGGTGCGGGTACATCCATTCCACGCCGTCCGCGCCGACACCCTCGTGCCGGTCGCACATGCGTCGGGTGAGGGCTGCCGTGTCGGCGGGGACCACAGCATCTTCGATGATCCGAGAGTCGACCAGCAGAAAGTCATTTCCGCACGCGCTGGCCTTGACGAACGGAATCACCACGGAGGTTATACTCACTCGAATTCCGCCGGCCCCAACGAAATTGCGTTGGCGAGCGCAGACGACGCCTTCAGTTCGCGCGGCAAATCGAAAACATGTTGCCGGTTCATTGGCTCGATCCCTTGGACAAGTGGAGTTCGGATGGCCGGATTCTATCACTGGAGCCTGCGGTCTTCGGCGTTGCGCGTTAACCCGTCTGATGCCTCATCTGGCCTTGGGCACTCGTCCTTGAAAGATCGCCGCCCGGGGCTGACCCGTGGTGTGGATTTCGACCAGAGCTGTCAACCGCTGGTTCTGCGCCGCCTTCCACACCGGGTCACCATCGAATCCCACGAGGTAATCCGCGTACGCAGCTGGATCCGCGAGGGCACGCTCCCACAACCCTTCAGGATCGTTGGGTCGCTTCCACACGCGATGATTGCCTTCATTGATGACCCGCCGCAGGGGAATCGCACCTTGCTCCAACGCACCCGCGTGCTCGCCCAGGTACATCAGCAGGGTGGAATCCGGCGGCAGTGACTTGATCCAGTTCGCCAGCTGTCCATCCATCGCGACTCGCCCGCGCATGTTGTTCGCAGCTTCACGAAAGCAGATCGGGTCGGCGCGCCAGATCGCACTGTAGCTCCCGACCGCGAGCAACAAGATGGCTAGAAATGTGGCGATGTCCTTCCAACGACTCGAGGAAACTTCGATACTTCGGATGTTCGTTACGGACTGGAAGATGAACTGCACGATAAGAGAGATCCCCAACGGCACAAACACGGCGAAGGCTGGAAGCAGTTGCAGCCCGTAGCGGAGGTTGTATTGTGAAAATGGCCACCACGTGGGGACGAAGATCGGAATGCTGCCGTACGCGATGGATAATGCATAAAACGGCAGCGGCACCCAAAGCAACAGAGCAAGTCGTCCACGGGCGCCGAATATCGCGGCCAGACTTCCCAGCATCGCCAACGCCAGCCATAGCCGGCCCTGCCAGTTGGTGTTGCCCACGTTCAGTTCTGCCGCCTTCAGAAAATAGGAGCCGGCAGCCAGTGGATTTCCTTTCGCTGGATTCACGGTTGCTGTGTTCTGCTCGATCGCTTTCGCGGAATAAGGGCCGTTCGCGAACTCCAGCGGATTCTGATAGACGGCGGCGTTGTATGCGAGCCATAGAAGCGGGCCGGCTGCCGCCAGCAAGATAAACTTCGCCACTGCCGTTCGCGATGACGCGACCACCACGCCGGGTGCGCTACCTTCGCGCGCTTTGCGAGGACGGGAGGCCACGGTCATGACCGCGACGACGAGCACGGCCGCCAGGAACCATCCGTCATACCGCGTCAAGCACGCTGCGGCGAGACACAGCCCGCATTTGGTCAGCGATCGACCGGCCGTCGCGACATCCGCTTGCCGCGCAAACTCGGAGAAATACACAACGGACCAGATGAACAATGCCAGATAGAGCGACTCACCCATGGCGGTCGCCTGCATGTAAATCAGATTGGGATTGGCGCCGTACAAGATTGCCGCAGTCCACGCCCCCACTTTCGCCGTGACGTCCACTTCTCCATTGCGGGTCAACACCGAGCGCACCAGCCGGAATATCCCCAGCACGCCGAGCACGAACCCTGCCATCGACGGAATCGAGCCCCCCGCGCCGGTCTGCCACATTTGCTTCGACACGATGAAGGGGATAATCAGCAAGTGCGGCAGCGGCAACCACACCGTGCCCAACTGCAGCAGACCGGGAGTTTGCGAATCAAATACGCGGCGCGCGATGTTGATGTGCGCCACGGCATCCCCGTACAAAAGCAGATCGCCAGCTCGATAGTAGAAAAGGAAGGAAAACACCGAGACGAAGATCGCCAGCCAGACCAGTCGCACGATTTCATGGTCGGAGTATGGCTTGGGGGGTGCTTTTTGCGGCTTCATTCGAGGTGGGTCAGTTCACGAAAAATCTGGAAACGCTCGTCAATCTCTTCGCGGGTCAACGCCTGCAAACGCTCTGTGCCGAAACGTTCCACGGCGAACGACCCCATCACTCCGCCGTAGAACAGGGCCCGCTTCAACACTTCGCGATTCAACTCTGGTTGCGACGCTACGTAGCCCATAAATCCGCCGGCGAACGAATCGCCGGCACCGGTCGGATCCTTCACTTCGTCGAGCGGCAAGGTCGGCGCGCGGAAGGGATGTCGGCCAATGCCGAACGCGCCTTCGCGAAAGAAAATCGTTGCCCCGTATTCGCCGTGCTTGATTACCAATGCCTGCGGACCCATTGCCAGCACCTTCTGCGCCGCGCGCGGCAGGTTCTTTTCATCCGCCAGCATCTTCGTTTCGGTGTCGTTGATCAGAAGAATGTTTACGAGTTTCAGGGTTTCGCGGAGTTCCCCGAGAGCGCCCTTGATCCAATAATTCATGGTATCGCAGCCGGTCAGGCGTACGCCGTTCATCTTGCGCCGCACGTCGGCCTGCAACGTTGGCTGAATATTGGCCAGAAAGAGGAATTCGGTATCTTCGTACTCCTTCGGAATGCGCGGCTGAAAGCCCTCGAAAACGTTTAGATCCGTAAAATCCGTTTTGGCTTCGTTGAGGTTTTCGCCGTAGGTTCCTCCCCAGCGAAACGTCTTGCCTTTGGCGTGTTCGATTCCTCGAATGTCGACTCCACGTTTCAGAAAAACCTTTTCCTGATCCGCGCCAAAGTCTTCGCCCACCACGGCCACAATGCGTACCTGGGTGAAATAGCTTGCGGCCAGAGAAAAGTAGGTTGCAGCGCCGGCCAGAATGTTTTTTACGCTGCCCGAAGGCGACGTGACATCGTCGAATGCAACCGAACCGACTACAAGAATGCTCATGCCTGCCCCAGTGATCAGCGGCCAGCGGTCAGTGGCCAGTTATGATCGAGGATTGGTATTACTTGGTATTGACCACTGATTACCGACCGCTGCTTTTCAGATACTTCCCAATGATCAGCTTCAACTTCTTCTTCGTCGCGGCGGGAATCTTCTTGGGATCGGTCAAAATCGCATGTGCTAGAGCCGAGCCGCACTTGCACGATCGCACCCGCGGCATCGCCGCTACGGTCTCGCGTATAACCTTCGTCGCATTGTCGGCATTTTTCAGCAGAACCGATACGATCTGATCCAC
>Ga0070762_10001234_pt1 | contig 11653 bp, 7 predicted proteins | sample HubBroMetageREF2_FD_66726 | JGI IMG/M metagenome (GOLD analysis project Ga0070762, IMG submission 66726) | Reference soil microbial communities from the Hubbard Brook experimental Forest, New Hampshire, USA - Hubbard Brook CCASE Soil... | ecosystem: Environmental > Terrestrial > Soil > Temperate... | reverse complement strand
AGATCCGCTGACCCTCGAAACGATGGCTCACGATGCCATCAACCAGCTGGAGCAGGGTCATTACGAAGACGGTGAAAAGCAGCTCAGCCAGGTGCTCGACGCCGACACTCGCGTACTGGGCCGGGAGAACGCCCAAACTTTGAATGCCATGTTCGATCTGGCGACGGCGCTCTGGCTGCAAAGCCGTAATGCCGAGGCCGAAGTCCAGTATCGCGAATTGTTGAACATCGAGCGACGCGTTTTGGGGCCTGATCATCCGGAAGCATTGAGAGCGCTCGCGAATCTGGCCATGGTCGTACACGCGCAGGGCCGTTGGGCGGAGGCCGAGCCGCTGTATCGCGAAGTGGTCTCGACCGAGCAACGCATCGTGGGGGCCGATAACCCGCAAGTCACTTTCGCGATGGCGAATCTCGCGGCGCTCCTCGCAATCGAGGGCCGGCTGGCGGAAGGCGAAAAGATTTATCGCGAAGTGTTGGCGATTCGCCTGAAGAGCGTTGGACCGGAGAATCCGGGAACCTTGTTGGCCCAGGAAGACGTTGCGGACCTCCTGCTAAAGCAAGGCCGCAATCAAGAAGCGGAACAGATGCAACGCGACACGTTGGCCGTGCAGCTGCGCGTCCTCGGACCACTGCATCCCAACACGTTACTCTCTCAGGCACACCTTGCGGGAATACTGATCGCGGAGAAGAAATATACGGAGGCCGAAAAAATCGCTCGAGAGAGTTTTCAAGTCGAACTCAACGCCCTGGGACCGCAAAACCCAGTGACGCTCAACACCATGCGAAAGCTGGGCCGAGCCATGGCGTATACCGACCGCTATTCTGAGGCACGCAAGCTGTTTCTCGATCTGATCGATAGGCAAAATGCGTCTGGCGGAAAAGGCAACCGCTGGTCGGCGTGGTATGGCCTCGCCTGCGTGGCCATGGCCGCCAATCGTCCGGACGATGCACTCCAGTATCTGCGTGAGGCGATCGATCACGGCTATAAGAATACCGATCGGTTGATCGCGGACGATGATCTAAAAGACCTTCGCGCCAATCCCAGATTTCAGCAACTCGTCGCCGAACTTAGGCGTCCGCAAGAGAAGGTTCAAACCCAATAGCACCCGCCCGAAACGACGCGGAATGCTCATCGCAGCCTCGCACCGGTCGGTGCGACGTCATTATTTCGTGAGGCAATGAGGCGTTTCGAGTGCGCTTTTCGCATCTCCACCTTAGGGCACTGTCGTAGCCGCCCAGCCGAGAGAGGGAGTGGGGATGAAAATAATTTATCGTTACGCGAAGGTTGCCGTGTGCCTGACGTCCATCGCGGGATTACTCGGACCTATTCCAGTCCGCGCGCAGGCCGTTGGCACCGAAACCACTGTCTATACATTTACCGGCGGCACTGACGGGCAGAACCCCACGGATCTCGTGCCCTACACGGATGGAAACTTCTATGGAAGCGCGACCAACACCTTATTCAAGGTCACCCCGGCGGGCGCATTCACGACGCTCTACACCTTTTGCCCGTCCTGTCCGACGTCCCCGCCAGATGCGGCCGGGCTTGTCGTCGGCAGCGACGGGAATTTTTACGGGCTGACGGCCGCGGCCGACAGCATGGGGGCGACCTTCTTCAAGATGACTTCGGCCGGAGTCTTCACCTCGCTGAACTCGTCGGTACCCGGGAACCCGGCCGATAGCCTCTACGAGGGAGACGGCAGTAAGTTGGTGTTGGGGACCGATGGCAATTTTTACGGCGCCAATAGCGGCATCGGCACCTCTGGATCGGTCTTCAAGATTGCGCCGGATGGAACCTTCACCACGCTCTATACCTTCAGTGCAACGGGTGGCACGAATGAGACCAACAGCGACGGGGCGAATCCCTACGGCCGCCTGACGCAGGGCAGCGACGGCAATTTCTACGGGACCACCCGGCTCGGTGGCGCATACGGTTCCGGCACCGTGTTTCAAATCACGCCGGCCGGCGTACTCACGTCGCTGTATTCCTTTGGCGCAATCGGCACCGCCGCGGGAACGCCCGGCCAGAATCTGGATGGTTTGTTCCCGGTTGCGGGGCTCATTCAGGGCACCGATGGCAATTTCTACGGCGGCACGACATCGGGCGGCCAGAATGGCATTGGTACTTTATTCAAGATTTCGGCGGCAGGCGCACTGACAGCGCTGCATCAATTCAGCAATGCGACCGCGGGCACGCTGACTCTGTCCATTAACCCAACCACCATCACGCTGGGTCAGAGCGCGACGTTGACTTGGACTTCGAGCGGCGGTCAAAGCGAAGGCGGTGGCCCGTTGCATTCGCTAACGTTTGGGCAGGATGGAAATCTATACGGCTTCGGCGGCGAAGTCGCCAGCGCAACGGACACGGTATTCCAGCTCACGCCGGAAGGCCTCTTCACGACAGTGGTTCCCGCCTCAACCAACAACGCGAACGGCGGCGATCCGAATAGCCTGTTCCAAACCAGCGATGGCAGCTTCTACGGCACGACTCGCTACGGGAACGACAACGGCCCGACACCCGACGGCACCGTGTTCAAAATGGTGTTGAGCACCGCTTCGTCGAGTCCCTGCACGGCATCGACCAACCCCACCACCAACGGCGGCCCTTGGGCCGGCGCCGAAGTTGCCAGCGGTACCACGACGGTGACGCCCACGGCGACTGGCACCTTCGTCTACTCACTATCCTGCGCGTATCCGCTGCCCACCGGCACCGTGGGTCCCCAATCGGCCCAACTCGTCGTAAACGCGGCAGCTACGCCGGCGCCGACTGTCACGCTCACCGCGAGCCCGACGTCCGTGACGCTGGGTCAGAGTTCAACCCTAACATGGACCTCCACCAATTCGACCAGCTGCGCGGCGAGCGGCGCCTGGAGCGGCAGCGAGGGGCTTGGCGGAAGCTTGGTCGTTACGCCATCGGCGGCGGGCGTGCAATCCTACACATTGACATGCACCGGCGCCGGCGGCAGCGCCAGTGCGTCGGCATCGCTCGCTGTCAGTACAGCGCCGGCTCCCACGTTGACGCTGTCGGTGAGTCCCGCATCCATCACGATCGGCCAGAGTGTCGTCGTGACTTGGTCTTCAACCAACGCCACCGCCTGTGCCGCCAGCGGCGCCTGGAGCGGGACGCAAGCAACTGCGGGCAGCGTCAATGAAACGCCGAGCGTGACCGGCACGGCAACCTATACACTCGTCTGCTCCGGAGCCGTCAGTCCTGCCGCAACGAGCAGCGCGATGGTCATCGTGCAGGCGCCTGCGGGCACACCGACCCAAACGAATCTCTCAGGCAGAGCGGGCGGCGGCGGTCTCGGGTTGAGTAGCCTGGTCGGCTTGGCGCTGCTCGTTGCGCTACGTGCGCGTGGCGCCCTGCGCGCACTGACGGTGAGTGCGTTGGCTTTGCTGGGCTTCATTGTGCCGGCGGCGGCGCAAGATGCCTCGCCGCAATGGCAATTCAAATGGGACCAAACCTATATCGGCTTGCGTGTCGGCAGCGGCGATTATCTCGAATCATCCTCGCATCTCGATGCCCAGGTTGCGGCAGCCGGGTTCAGCGGAACCGATACGTCCATTACTCATCACCGCTTGGCCGGCGCGGCTTACGTCGGTGTACCTTTTTACGGTCCGTTGTCCCTGGAGTTGGGTTTCGCGGATCTCGCTCGCTACCCGGTCGCCATCTCGACATCGAGTTCCGATATCGCGGCGCTTTCGCAAACCATCGCGCGCAAACTGTGGTCCGCGGGACAGGCGGTGACGCTGGGGCTTGCCGCGCCGTTGGATGTGGTCTCATGGTTCGCCGTCGAACCCCGCCTCGAACTCTTGGCCTTCCGTTCGAAACAAGAAGTGTTCACTCCCCTAGGTACCTTTGCCGATGACAGAACCGGCGGTGGGGCCGATGCCGGACTCTCCTTGCTCGTCCATCCGATGCGCTCGGTGTACGTCGGCGCCGGCGTTGATTACTTCGATCTTGGCGGGCACGGCAGCGTTTTGCTCTATTCCGCGGAAATCACTTACCACTTCGGGACCAGAACTCAGTGAATAACTAGAAAAGGCAATGTCATTTGTTCGCCCAATATCACGGCGCGTCTGAATCGTCTCCTAACAGCATTACATGATATGCGACGACTGCGTCGCCGAGTACCGTCAATGCCGGTCGATTGAGATCGGCGTTTGAATCTTGAAGATCTCAATGAAGTTTTATTTGGACGGCAAACTCGATGAAGGAGGAACTAGCGATGAAGGGCAAGAACAAGTTGATCGGCGTTGGCATTTCGGTAGCGCTCGCTGCCTTGGCTACTGGCGCCGCGATTTCGGCCGAGGACAAGTACAGCCTCAAAGTGCCCAATGGGCTCGCGTTCTCCGAATTCAGGGGTTACGAAGGCTGGCAGGTTGTCTCTGTCAGTTATAACGGAGGGCGCATGGCGGTGATCCTTGGGAACCCCGAGATGATCGACGCGTTCAAAGCTGGTATTCCCGGAAACGGCAAGCCCTTCCCGAATGGCGCCAAGCTGGCAAAGATCCATTGGGAACCGATAAATAAGGTGGCCTTCCCCGGTTCGCCGCTGGTGCCAAACACCCTCCACGACGTTGATTTCATGGTGAAGGATAGCAAGAAGTTTGCAGACAGCGGCGGCTGGGGATATGCCGCATTTGAGTACGACGTTACTACCGCAGCTTACAGACCCGGCAACTCGGAGGATCATCCGCCACAGGAGAACAACGCCAAGTGCGGGGCCGCGTGCCACACGATAGCGGCAAAGCAGGACTACGTTTTCACGGCCTACGCGAAGAGGTAACGCCGCCGCGGGCCAGTGAGGAACGGAGTGGTTCATGAATGACTTTGGGCTCAGGAGCCACCGACTCTGGAGGTGGCCGATGACTTATCGGATGGCGGCGCGGCCTCGTATGCCAGGCGCGGCAATCCTGTTGATCGGATTTGTCTTGGTGTTCAACCCGAAATCGGTTGAGGCTCAGCCGTCGCAGGTCCTGCGTGGCGAATATCTCGCGCGCGCGGGCGATTGCGTTTCGTGTCACACGGCAAGCGGCGGGCAAGCCCTTGCCGGTGGCGGTCGGTTGAATACGCCGTTCGGGTATATGTTGACGCCGAACATAACACCGGACGCGGCGACCGGGATCGGATTGTGGTCGTCGAATGATTTCTACCGCGCGCTGCACGCTGGCGTAAATCGCGCCGGACAGGACATGTATCCGACGATGCCGTATGACTTCTATACGAGGGTCACGCGCGAAGACAGCGATGCGATCTACGCCTATTTGCGCACCCTGAAACCGGTGAGTAGCCTCATCGATGTCAATCACTTGCATTTCCCATTCGACGAACGCTGGACAATGGCAGGATGGCGGGAGCTTTATTTCACGGAAGAAGCGTTTAGACCGAGACCCAATAAGTCTTCGGCGTGGAATCGGGGTGCCTATCTTGTCGAGGGCTTGGGCCATTGCAGCGCCTGTCATTCGCCGCGCAATTTGTTGGGCGCCATCGAAAAAAGCAGGCAATTCGCGGGTGCGGTCATCGACGGTTGGTTTGCGCTCGATCTGTCAGAAGATATCACCACTGGGTTGGGTAGTTGGAGTATCGATGACATTGCGACGTATCTAAAGACCGGCGCGCTTAATGGCAAGACTACAGCCATTGGCCCGATGGCGGAAGTGGTGCATAACAGTCTGCAATACTTAACGGATACGGATTTGCGGGCCGTTGCCGAATACCTCAAGGCGATTCCAGCCGACTCCCCCTTGCGGACCGGGCGCCACCGGCCCGACGCCACGCGGGTACAAGGCGCGAACCTCTACATTGATCATTGCGTCGGTTGCCATCAGTCGATGGGCCGCGGCATACCCGGTGTGTTTCCGCCTCTTGCGGGCAATGGCGTGGTGCTTGCTTCCGACCCGGCTGACATACTCAAGATCATTGTCCTTGGCGTTCCTCCGCAAAGCGGCCTCATCGCAATGCCGTCTTTTGCCGGGAGCATGAGCGACCAACAGATCGCCTGGCTCGCGAACTATGTGCGAACGAGTTGGGGCAATACGGCCGCGCCTGATGCAACCAGCTCAATGGTATCTACGCTGCGCGTCCCGAAATAGGGCAGCGCAACTCAGCAAAGAGAGCAACTTCTTGCGGCTCGCGCGGATCGGGCGGCTTCGCCCTGACGCTGCGGGCCAACTCACGATACGTTTGGACCATCTGACAGGCCCAATCTTCTAAGCAACGCCCGCACTTTCGCCTTTAAATTGTTCCGTCCCGTCGTTGCATTGCTATAGATCATGCCCCCGGGGACGAGGAGCTCAACGCGAGTACCCGCCGCGGAGCTTTCGATCTTGAGATCGCCAGCGATGCGCGCGGCTCGCTCGCGCATTCCCCGTAAACCGAAGTGTCCTTCTCTGCCGCGCGCGGCAAGCTCTGCGTCCATGCCGACTCCATTATCGCGGATGCGTACAGTCAAGTCCGTTGAGTACGTCAGATCAACCCACAATTGGCTGGCATGGGAGTGAACACAGGCGTTGCGAATTGCTTCGTATCCGATGCGGTAGACCTCATCGCGGACGATGGGGTGCATCTCTTGAGGCTCCCCGACTACTGAAAAGGAGGCTTCCATGGGATTCTGGAGTCGACATTCTTCGATCGCCCGCCGGAACGCTGCCGCTAGATCGTTTCTCTCGAGAGTCGACATGCGCAAAGAGTTCAATGCCGCTCGGCCCTCTTCGGTGGCTCGCCCCAGCCAGGCGGATAATTGTTCCACGGCGCGACGCATACGGACAGGATCCGTGGAAGGATCCAGTGCGTCATCGGCAACCAATTTGCTGCCTTGGATGGTCTGCAAAAATGTGTCGTGAAGATCGCGCGCGATGCGAGTGCGCTCGGCCAACCGCTCATCGAAGCGCGAATTCATCGCTCTCGCGATCTGGCGCACGCGCAGACGAAAAATCGCCCAGACGGCAAGCAGCAGGACGGCCACGCACAGGACGCGGAACCAGGTCGTTTGGTACCAGGCAGGTGTGATGACGAAATTCAGGCTTGCGCCTTCTTCGTTCCAGACACCGTCGTTGTTGCAGGCGATGACATGGAAGCGGTACTTTCCCGGCCGAAGATCGGTGTAGAAGGCCTGACGGCGGGTTCCGGGTTCTTGCCAATCTCTATCTCGCCCTTCCAGTTGGTAGCGAAACAGGACCTTTTGCGGCACAGCGAGACTGAGTGCCGTATATTGAATTTGCAGGTCTCGCGTCAGAGGGGGGAGTCGCAATCCTTCCAGGGGTGGGTAGGTCTTGCGATCTGCAATCACTTCTTCCACGTGCACAGGAGGGGGTATCGCATTGCCGCTGAGATTATCGGGATCGATCACTTGCAGTACACTGCCGCGGCCGAACCATAGGCGCCCATCCGGAGATTTTCCCGCGGCGGAGAAGGGTCCGGCGGGACCTGCTCTGGCGCCATCCAGCGCGTCAAAAGTCCGCACCTTTATCGTCGCGTCGGAGCGCTGCCACCACTTCCGCATTTCGGTCTCGGTGATCTCCACCATGCCGCACGGTGTCTCCAGCCAAAGATTATTTTGATCGTCCGTCTGGAATGCATTGACCGCGTCGCAGGGAAGTCCGTTGCGCGTCGTGAGCACCTGTTGCTTTCCATTCCATATTCCTGTGAGTCCGTATGTGGCTGCTCCTAATACCATACCCTCCGGTCTCACCGAAACCTGAGATAGGCTGGCATTGGGGCCGTGCTCGAAGTGAAATGTCTCCGCACGGCCATGTTTCATCCTCGCCAGATCGCCGTTTGTGAGGCCCAACCAGAGGCCGCCTTCCGGGTCGGCCGCCAGTCGGCGGGCCGCAGGTATTTGCGATGTCTGAAATTCCTCCACGACTTGAGAGTCGCGAATGCGAATGAGCTTCCTATGCTCGTGGTTCAGGATGACTTCAGCCCAAATGTCGTTATTGATATCTTCGGTGATTCCGACGACCCACCCGATCTGATTCTCCCCGGCGTTACTGATGTCCTTGAAAATTCCGTTTTCGTATATCGAAAGCGTCTGATCCACGCCAACCCACAGTCGCGCCGCATGGTCCTCGAACAGAGTTGTCACTTGAGACCCGGGATGGATTTTTCCACCTCGAATCACAGCATGTTCATCCCCATGAAGCGCCTCTAGCGCGCTGTCGCTTCCAATCCACACATTTCCGTCGCGGGCGGCGAGAACTCCGTCCACCTCTCCAACGTCCAGTCCTTGATTGGGGGAAAGCGTCGCGACGCGGACGTCCCGGAATAAGTCGAGCCCCGCGGTCGTCGCCACCCAGAGGTTGCCTTCCCGATCCTCGTAGAAGTTTTGCACGAAATCGGCCGACAAGCCGTCGGTGCTGGTGAAGTGCTCCACCTTGCCGTCGCGGACCCGGTAAATACCCTGCGAAAAGACCCCTATCCAAAGCGTCCCCTGCTTGTCGAGCAGGAGGGCGGTTATTTGCAGCGTGCTTGCGAATGCGAGTGTTTGAAACGGTTTCCACGCTCCGCCTGTCAATTGCTGAAGACGGACACCCTTGTCAGAAAACGACATGCCTACCCATAGTGAGCCATCGGAGTCGGACGCCAGGGCCGTCACGCCCGGCTGGCCTTCGTTTGATCTGAGTCCGTCTGTTGTGTAGACATCGTGCGATTCCGGGCTCCAACGGACAACTTCGGAGCCTCCGCCGATCCAAAGATTTTGCTGCGCGTCTTCGGCCAGCCCATGCGGATAGGTTGGAATTCCATCGGCGTGTTGATAGCAGCGGAATCCGGAATCGATGATTTGGCAGATTTGCCCTGTGGTCGCCGCATTCTGATTGGCGAACCAGATCGTGCCGTTGCGACTCTCTAATATGCCATTCGTCATAACCGACGGGCCAATATTGACGAGACGTCCGTTTAACCAACGGCTGAGACCCGCGCTCGTCCCGATCCACAAGCTTCCGTCGCGCGATCCAAGCAGTCCCCTCACATCAGTGGCGGGCAGGTGTTCATCAGCCTGCAGTGGCAACGGAACGAATCGAACGCCATCGAAGCGTCGCAGGCCATTTTTTGTCCCTACCCACAAATAGCCGTCGACAGTCTGCGCGATGGCCAATACCTCTGAGGGCAGGAACCCATCCTGGACTCTCCATGCCGTGTGCCCGTATTGCGAGATATGAAGATTCGGATTGACCGCCCGGGCGGCGGGTGAGGTCAACAGAATCAGCAAACAAGCCAAACCCGATCGCATCTGCGACGGGAAATGCCTGAGGCGGCAAATTGCACCGCATGCCAAGCGCGGAACTACCGCGCCTGGGCCGCCCTTTTCCGGACAACTTGAACGAAGAAACTTCACAAGATCTCCGGATCCCTTCCATATGCGGGCACGCAACAACAGGGCTCACACGGTATCGCGCAACCTTACGCGTCGCAGGGCTCGGCGAATTCATTAGAATCTCCAGCGACTGCCCTGTAGTTTTCTATAGGGGGCGCAATCAGATTTGCAGCAGCCCACGCCGGAGTGCGATGGTTACCGCATGTGTACGGTCGTTGGCGCCCAGCTTGTCCACGAGATTTTTGATATGAAAATTGACCGTGGTTTCCGCGATCGTCAATTGCTCGGCAATTTGCTTGTTGCGATAGCCGTCTCGAATCAGTCGGAGCACGTCCAGTTCTCGGCTGGTCAGGTCATCATCGCCTAGGTGCTCGGCGAGCCGCGCGGCGATCTCCGGTGGAACGTGCCGTTTGCCGGCGTGCACCGACCGGATCACGGTCAGCAACTCATCCTTGGGCATGCTTTTCAGCAAATACGCCGAGGCCCCCGCACGCATGGCCCGCTGTATCTCTCCGTCACCGTCCGAGCTTGTCAGCATAATGATGCGAGCGTGGGGAAACTCTCCACGGATCGCGATCAGAACATCGGTGCCATCGGATCCAGGAAGGCGCAGATCCATCAAGGTGATATCCGGACGATGGCGGCGAAACTCAGCCACCGCTTCCACAGCGTTCCCTGCATAGGCGATGAGCACCAAATCCCGCTGCGATGCGAGGATGGTGCTCAATCCTTCCCGGAAAACCGGGTGATCCTCGACGCACAGAATACGGATCTGCTCGGACATTTGCGGAAGTGCCTCTCACGCCGATTGTAAGGGCGCGCTGCGATTCCGTCCAAGGAGACCTCAGAAGAAGAGCCCGGGTCAATTCCGCAGAACTACGAAAAGAAATGACAAGAACCGGCATGCGCCTGACGGTCGCGATCGCCGGGCGAGTAAAAGCGCCATGACCGCGACACGCCGGGACCGCTGACCAGAGTGGCAGCCGCAGCCTGTTTCCTCATGGTTTTCGACCACGGCGTGTCGGTGGCACGACACCAAAAAGAGCTCGGCCGGCCAGCATGCGCGCGTGTTGAGAGCAGCGTGGGCTGACGGGATGCGCTGAAGGGCGAATAGCAGACTGAATTGGACATGGCGTTCTCCTTATCCGGGCCAGGTCGAAATGTTCCACGGATTCCGCATCGCTCTCTTGCATTTAACAAGCGTGCATTGCTCATTGTCGCCCTTTGCAGAATGGGAAATCTAAGAGAAAGACATGATGGGCAGTGATGGCGTTCGGGAATATGGTCGCGCAAGTGATCCTGAGCGTGGAGCAAGATGACAATGACGAAACCCGATAAGGTCCTATTTACCGCCAAAGTTCACACCACGGGTGGCAGAGAGGGTGCATCCCGCAGCTCCGACGGCCGTCTGGATATCAAGCTTTCCTCTCCCGGCAGCGCAGCCAGCGGCACCAATCCCGAAGAGCTGTTCGCCGCGGGTTGGTCGGCCTGCTTCGAGGGCGCCATGGGGTTGGCGGCCCGCAGAATGAAGGTCGCTCTCCCGGCCGACACGGCCATCGATGCCGAGGTAGACCTGTGTCTGACTGAGGGCGCCTTTTTCTTGCGGGCGCGCCTTAACGTGAGTGTTCCAGGCATCGCGCGCGACTTGGCCCAGGCCATCGTGGATGCCGCGCATCAGACCTGCCCGTATTCCAAAGCAACGCGCGGCAACGTCGACGTCGTAATCAACCTCGTATGAACAAACACGATGATATGAAAGCCAACCTGACCCCATGAGCTAACCGAAGGAGATTTTCCGATGACTACGATTGCAATTGACGAACCTTTCGATCAGCCGCGGCGCCGCTTCTTGGGCACCGCGGCCATGACGCTGGCTGCCGCGCAATTCGGCATGATGGGCGCCGCGAGCACACTACCCAGCACTGCAAGGGCGGCAAGCATGCCGCCGATCAAACCCGGCACGAATACTTCATTCGGTCCGATAAAGCAGATGGATGCCGGCCTGTTGAATGTTGGATATGCAGAAGCGGGTCCTGCCGATGGCTCTCCTGTCATTCTTCTTCATGGGTGGCCCTATGATATCTACAGTTTCGTCGATGTGGCTCCGTTGCTCGCTTCCGCGGGCTACCGGGTGATCGTGCCGTATCTTCGCGGCTACGGCACGACGCGATTTCTTTCCAGCGATACGTTTCGCAACGGCCAGCAATCCGTCGTCGCGCTCGATATTATCGCGCTGATGGATGTGCTCAAAATCCACAAGGCGATCATCGCCGGCTTTGATTGGGGCGCGCGAACGGCTGACATCATGGCAGTGCTTTGGCCGGAGCGCTGCAAGGG
>Ga0070762_10001233_pt1 | contig 11655 bp, 8 predicted proteins | sample HubBroMetageREF2_FD_66726 | JGI IMG/M metagenome (GOLD analysis project Ga0070762, IMG submission 66726) | Reference soil microbial communities from the Hubbard Brook experimental Forest, New Hampshire, USA - Hubbard Brook CCASE Soil... | ecosystem: Environmental > Terrestrial > Soil > Temperate... | reverse complement strand
GACGCGACCAAACTGGTAAACCGTGTGATCACTCGTGACATCGGCAAAGTATCCGTGGGTCAAGTGATTTACTGCTGCTGGTGCGATGAGCAGGGCAAGGTCATCGACGATGGCACCGTCACCCGCCTCGAAGAAAACAAATATCGCTGGACCGCTGCCGACCCCAGCCTGCGCTGGTTTCGCCAGAACGGTACCAACATGGATGTACAGGTCGAAGACATTTCAGAGAAAGTCGCAGCCCTCGCTTTGCAGGGACCGACTTCGGCCAAGCTGCTCAAGGCCGCAGCCGAAGCCGACATCGCCAATCTCAAATACTTCCGCGTCACTCATGGCAAGATTGCTGGCGTTCCCGTCGACATCTCGCGCACCGGATACACCGGTGATCTCGGCTACGAAATCTGGGTTCCGTGGAACGACGCCGTGAAAGTCTGGGATGCTGTGATGGAAACCGGAAAGCGTTTCGACATCCACGCCGCCGGAATGCTTGCGCTCGATGTAGCTCGCGTCGAAGCCGGGCTGTTGTTGATCGAAGTCGATTACACCAGCAGCAAGAAAGCCCTGATCGCGTCGCAGAGGTATTCACCCTATGAACTGGGCTTCGGCAAAATGGTGCACCTCGCCAAAGAAAACTTCATTGGCAAAGCAGCTCTCGAAAAAGATCAGGAGGAAGGAGTCGCAAGACAGTTCGTGGGCCTCGAAATTGATTGGACCGAAGTCGAAGCGCGTTACGAAACATTCGGCCTCACGCCCGCCGCGCCGAGCCAGACCTCGCGAGTCGCAGTTCCCGTCTACTGCGGCGAGAAACAAGTCGGCAAAGCCACTTCCACAACATGGTCTCCAGTGCTCAAGAAAATGATCGCGTTAGCGAGCATCGACACTTCCCACTCCAAACTCGGCACCAGGCTGCAAATGGAAATCACTATCGAAGCCAACCGCCAGAAAGTGACGGCAAAGATCGTGAAGATGCCTTTCTTCAATCCCGCGAGGAAAACAGCGGTTCCGGTATAGATAAACATATGCTTGCGTTACCGGGACTTAAATAGGGATTAATCACAATGCGGTACTGATCACTCCGCGAGTTTGCAGGTGAGACAAAACACAGTCAAAAAGCCCCACCCTAACGTCGAAAGGCACGACGTTAGGATGGGCCACCCCGATACTTATTGGCCGACTACGAACAGATGGCCGTCATTCTGGCTGTAGACCTTGCCGTCTTCGCCGATGGATAGCGGGGTATAGGCCGCGCCCAAAGCTTCTTTCAGGAAAATCCTCTGATGCGGCTTGGTGAAAACTCCTTTGTGGCCTTGCGGAAGCGAGTACACATGCCCATCCTCGCTAGTTACATAAACCAGGCCCTTAGAGTCGATGACGGGCGCGTTTACGCACCACTCATATCCGTTAGGGTGATTCTTGTCGATGGTCGTGCTCTTGAAAGACCATTCGACATTCAGATTGGCGTCGAGTTGCGAGACGTAGTAGGGGCCTTCAGGAACGGGAGTGCAAACCGGGTTGCTGAAGGTGCAATAGGCGGCTGCGGGATAGTGATTGTCCTTGATGACGATCGAGAAGGTGTTGTCGTGAGTATAGACTCCGGGAGTGGAATCCCAGCCAAAAGTGTAGGCGTTCATGTAGTTGCCGCTGCTGTCGAAGTGTAAGACATGACCGCGGCCGTAGTCATAGTTGTCGGTTACACCATAAAGGACGGAGCCATCGGGAAGCACGGTCGGCGTGGCAGAAGACTCATCCTCAAGATCGGCGGAGCCGTTGGCGTTGGTTGTGGGGTCGACGCCCGGAGTGGTGCCATAGCGGCAGGAATTAGGCTCATTATCGACGCCCTGTCCAGCGATGGGCAACAGATCGCCGCATCCGTCGGTCAGCCGGTTTTGCATTGTAGAATCCCATTTGGGAGTGAGATCGGGATTCACCGCGACCAAGTACGCGACCATCAGGTCAAAGTGAGCCACGCTTACGGTATAGATCGTTCCATCGGGAGCGACGGCCGGTGCCACATTCATCGGGGGACGTTGCGAGCCGCACAGTTCCGTGGGAGGTTGAGAGGTTGGAGTGGGAGGCCAGGGCAGCGACGCGCCCCCGTCCCCAAGGAGATTGAACGTTCCGGGGCAACTTGTAGAATTACCTGGCGGCGCGTCGGGCACGAGCGTCTTGAAGGTGACCGAGGCCGCTTTGTCGTCAGGCGTGACCTTCACCAGCCAGGCATTGGCCACGTCGTTTTCGTTCCATGGGTTGCCATCGAGAGTATTCAGTTTGATCGCGTTGTAGTAGAGGCGTCCCTGATTGTCGGCAGTTAGAGGGCCGGAGACGAAGGTGTTATTGACGTTGCTGGACTTGTCAAAAGGTTCAACGTGGGCAACCGCTTTGCCGGTCGTTTTGTCGACCTTCCAAACGCTACCCGCTGCACCGGGAACGTAGAGATATCCGTTTGCCAGGGCGGGATGAAAGACCGGTTCCCAGCCGATCAATCCGACGAAACCGAATCGAAGGTCGGTAACATTCGGCTCAGGCTTCCAATCGGTCCAGAACTTCCAGGCAGGGACGGCCTTGCCGTCCTTCCAATCGTAGCGAACGACATTCCACTCTATTTTGTTCCAGGCATTGGGTCCGCACTCTTGTCCGTAGATCCAGTAGCCGAGGGGTTTGCAGGAGATGTATTTGCCGTCTTTCTTCACCATATAAAAACTGTTTCCGTCGACCAGAGTGGCCTGGTAGTGCACGCTTAGAACAGCTTCTCCAAAGAGAAGTTTATTCTCGGCTTTTTCCCGGTCGACGAAGTCGTCATACACAATGTTGGCGAGTTTGGTATCGAGAGGCTGAGCCGGAACGTCGACCATCCCCGTATGTTGCGAGTTGCGGCCCCACTGGGACCAGAAGGCTTGCTCCTTGTTGAAGCCGGTCAGGAGCACGAGAGATACCACCAGTAGAGAGAGAGTAGCGGCCAGGTGAGAACGGGTCATGCCAATCCTCCAAAGTTGAGTAGCCTGGGGAGCGCCAGAAGCCAACGTATTCTACCTCGGTCTTTGTGCGACCGACAAAAGATTCGTCAGCGTCCTAGGAGGTCAATCCTCAGCTTGGTCCGGCTTGTCGTGCGTTTTTTGACCGGGATTGTTACCAAAGTAATTTGGCTTGACTTCGAGGTGCAAGCAGAATGGTGGGCTTGAATTGAACGGGGCTCCAAGATTGCAGTCCGATCTATCCCCTGGGGAGCGGTTCTATGACCGAGCGGAGAATCGACCATCTGACGCGCAAACGCATCGCGGAGATGTCGCCGGAAGAAATGAGAATTGCATTACTGGTTTCAGATAAGACTGGTTTGCCGAACCGGCGCGCTTTTGACGAGGGTGCAATCAGTCCGTTCGTCGCGATGAGCGACGTCAACGGACTGAAGGCGCTGAACGAAAAATTCAGTTACTCCGCCGGTGACATACTCATACGCCGGCTCGCCGAAGCGCTCACCAGCGTTGGCTTGGACGCTTACCACAATCATGGAGATGAATTCCTTTGCAAGGGACTGTCGTATCAGGAACTGACCCTTGGATTGTCGCGGGCTCAACAACTTTTGCGGCACCAGCCATTTCCAGTTTGTGGGTTGGATGGTCGCATCGCCACCATCGCGGGCGCGGATTTTTGCTTTGGAATCGGGACTAATCTGGAGGAAGCAGAGGTCTCTCTGAAACATCAGAAAGAGCTGGAGAAAGTATCGAAATGACCAGCAATTCGCCAGGCGGAGTTCCGGTTTTGGCATCCACACATCCCTAAGTCTATAAATAAAAAAGACTTAGAAACCAATTCCCAGCCGTGACTGGGGTGCATTACCTTCGATTTGCGTATGGCCTGAAAGTGCCATTCACGGCGACCTGGCCCTTTGTTAGAGTTGTTCTCGAGCAGACTTCGGGGGAGGGCTGCTTCGACGAACGTCCCAGAAGCTCTAACGAGCGCTGGGGCGTTTTGTTTTGCGGGCTCCGCGCTTTGTTCCTTGCGTTATTACTTTTCCCGCTGAAAGCGGTATCGGCCGCAGCGCTCGCGTGCGATTGTTTCCGCGACTTTCAGAAACGCACGCCCGGCGTGGGACAGGCTCGCCGATTTGCGATAGATCAATCTTAGTTGGCGGTGCAAGCGCAATTCGCGAACGGGAATGCGAATCAGTTCCCCGCGGGCCAATTCGCTTTCCACGCTGATCTCGGGGAGCAGCGCCACTCCGTTACCCATCGCGACAAAGCGCTTGATGGCCTGCAGAGTAGGCAGTTCAATGTCCATGTGCAGCGGCGTTTTGTGCTGTTTAAAAGCTTGGATCACTTTCTCGCGGTAGGGCGAGGCCACGTTGTGGGCAACGAACGACTCCGCGCCGAGTTGTCGAATGCTGGCTTGCTTGGCGGTAGCGAGAGGGTGGCTCGGGGGAACCACAAAAATCAATTCATCAAGGTACACGACGGTGGAGCACAGCTGCGGATCCTGAGGGTCATAGGTGAGAACTCCGAGTTCGGCGCTGTGACGAATCACGTCGTCGGGGATGTGGCTGCCGAGGGAGCGCCGGACGGTGATTCTAATCATGGGATGAAGGCGACGGAATTCAGCCAGCACCGGCAGCAGATACAGCGCGGTGAATTCGTTGGCCGCGATCGCCAACTTGCCTTTTTGCAGCTCTCTGAGTTCGACCAGGGCTTCATGGGCGTCCCCGCGCAGGTTCAAGAGTCTTTCCGCATATTCCTGGAGAACGCGGCCAGCGTCGGTCAGCACACCCTCACGCGAGGAACGGTCGAACAGCGGCTCCGCTAATTCGTCCTCGAGTTTGCGGATCGACTGGCTTACGGCCGACTGGGTGCGGTAAAGTTTCTCGGCAGCACGCGAGAATCGCCCCTCTCTTGCCACCGCCAAGAACACTTCGAGTTGTCCCAGATCCATTGCCCCATCCCTTTAGCAGAACTTAAGGGTTCATTAACTCGACTTATCACTATAAAAGTAACTAATCATAATTGAAAGATTATAAGCTTGCTTAATATGGATGTCTACGTACGATTGAGCTCTGATCCCCTTACGGAGGACCCGCGGCATGGAACGCATCACGGTTTTCGACACGACCCTGCGCGACGGCGAACAGTCGCCGGGTTGCAGCATGAACGTAGCCGAGAAATTGCGTATGGCGCATCAACTCGACCGGTTGGGCGTCGATGTCATCGAGGCTGGGTTCCCCATCGCTTCGGAAGGTGATTTCGCCGCCGTGCGAGTCATTGCTGGAGCGGTGCGGCGTCCAATTATCGCTGGACTCGCCCGTGCCTGTCCCAGGGACATTGAACGCGCGTGGGAAGCCCTCAAAGTCGCAGCGCGGCCGCGCATTCATGTGTTCCTGGCCACTTCAGATATCCACCTGAAATACAAGCTTCGCATTTCCCGGGAACGGTGCCTGCAACAGGCCGTCGAAGCGGTGAGCCTGGCGAAGAGTTTATGTGACGATGTTGAGTTTTCTCCCGAGGACGCAACCCGAACCGACCTCGACTTTCTGTGTCAGGTCGTGGAAGCGGTCGTAGCCACCGGCGCTACCACGGTAAATATTCCGGACACGGTTGGATTCACCACGCCGGTAGAATTCGGCGAACTGATTCGCACCATCCGCGAAGCCGTGCGCGGAATCGAGGACGTCACCATCTCCGCCCACTGCCACGACGATCTCGGCCTCGCCGTGGCCAACTCGTTTGCGGCGATCACGGCCGGAGCGAGGCAAGTGGAATGCACCATTAACGGCATTGGCGAGCGCGCCGGAAATGCGTCCCTCGAAGAGATCGTCATGGCGATGCGAGTCCGCCCCGACCGGCTTGGGTACCAAACCCAAGTCGTGAGCGAGCAACTGTATCCCGCAAGCCAGTTGCTCAGCCAGGTCACAGGGGTCGGGGTGCAACCGAACAAGGCAATTATTGGACGTAATGCGTTTGCTCATGAGGCTGGGATTCACCAAGACGGTATGCTCAAGAATCCGCTGACCTACGAAATTATGACCCCGCAATCGGTAGGCGTGCCAGATTCAAGGTTGGTGCTTGGCAAACATTCGGGGCGCCACGCACTGGGGCTGCGCTGCGAACAACTGGGCCATCAATTTGATCGCCATCAACTCGATGAAGTCTACCGGGCCTTCGTAGTGCTCGCGGATCAAATCAAGCAGGTCGAGGACTACCATCTGGTGGAACTGATCGCCACGATCTATGGGACGCCAGCAGACGACCGTAGGCTATCGAAGCCAATTCCGCTTGCGACACCGACCCTCACGAACGTACACCAAGATAAAGCGCGCGAACATTCCAAGCGCCTGGTTCTACTGCCACGCTCGGCCGCTAATGGAGGTTCAGGTCTTCCCTTGAACACAATCGCGGAACATTACGCGGAACATTACGGCGAAGCGGAAGACTACTTGTGGGGCGTTTAGCTGACCCACCACAATCAGACCATTGTGAAGGCCGCGCTACAATAGGCGCTCATGCTGCTGAAGATCGCGATTCTTCCCGGAGACGGCATCGGTCCAGAAGTAACCGACGAAGCGGTATGCGTGCTCGAGGCCATCGCAGCGGCCTTCGGGCACGAGCTCGCGCTAGAGAAAAAAGATGTCGGTGGCGCTGGGCTTACCAGCAGCGGCGATCCGCTCCCGCCAGATACATTGCAAACTTGTCTTGCCTCGGGAGCCGTACTATTGGGCGCGGTCGGAGGCCCGACATTCGACAGTGTTCCGAAAGACCTGCGGCCCGAACGTGGGTTGCTTCGATTGCGACGGGAACTTGGCGCGTTCGCCAATTTGCGGCCTGCCGTGTGTTTCCCGGCACTCGAGGATTGTTCGCCGCTTCGCCCCGAGGTTGCGCGAGGCGCGGACATCTTGATTGTGCGGGAGCTGTTGGGAGGAATCTATTTCGGGGAGCCGCGTTCAACCGAAGGCGCTGCTGGTAGCCGCGTTGCGATCGATACCATGCGCTATCGCGAACCGGAAATCGAACGCATTGCCCGTGTCGCTTTTGAACTGGCCCAATCCCGACGCCGTCTGGTTACTTCCGTCGACAAAGCCAACGTGCTCGATTGTTCCCGCCTGTGGCGCGATGTGGTCACACGCGTCGCGCGGGGATACCCCTCGGTGGAACTACGGCACATCTATGTCGATTCGGCAGCCATGGCGCTGGTCTCGCATCCCGCGGATTTCGACATCCTGCTCACCGAAAATATGTTTGGCGACATACTCTCCGACCAGGCAGGCGCGATCGTAGGTTCGATTGGAGTGCTGGGATCGGCCAGCATCGGCGGACCCGTCGCGCTTTATGAGCCAGTACACGGTTCTGCCCCGAACATCGCCGGAAAAGGCATCGCGAATCCTGTCGGGGCCATTCTTTCGATCGGGATGATGATGCGATATTCGTTCCACCTTCCCGCTGAAGCAGAGTGTGTCGAGGCCGCAGTCGCGTCCGTGCTTGACGCCGGGCATCGGACACGCGATCTGGCGAAGGCGGGCCTGCCCGCAATCAGTACCGCGGAAATGGGAGGTGAAATTGTGGCTGCGATAAAAGAGCGAGTCGCCATCGAGAAGAAAGAACCGGCGAAATTTACCGCGTAAGTATTCCGAGGAATCTGCGGGATTTGGTTTTTTGAAAAGCCGCCGTTCGCGAGTTAGATTTGGTCAACCGGGAAACCAATGGCTGAGAAGCTGACACTCTTTGACAAGATCTGGAATGAGCACGTCGTCTGTCTGCCCGCTGGACGCCCACCACTGCTCTATATCGATCTGCATTTGGTGCACGAGGTCACGTCACCACAAGCGTTCGAAGGACTGCGAGTGGCGGGCCGCAAGGTTCGGCAGCCTCAGCGCACGGTCGCGACGGTAGACCACAACATTCCGACCGAACCTCGCGGTACACCCATCACCGATCCGATTGCGGCGCGGCAGATTCAGGCCCTACAGCAGAATTGCAAGGATTTCGGTGTGCCGCTGTTCGATATGGATTCGTCCGAGCAGGGCATCGTGCACGTGATCGGTCCAGAACTCGGATTAACTCAGCCGGGCATGACCATCGTCTGCGGCGACAGCCACACCAGCACGCACGGCGCGTTTGGGGCTCTGGCATTTGGGATTGGAACTTCTGAAGTCGAGCATGTTCTCGCCACGCAGTGCCTGCATCAACGCAAACCGAAAAGCATGCGGATCGAGGTGCGCGGCCGGCTTGGCGAGGGCGTAACCGCAAAGGATCTCGCGCTAGGAGTGATTGGAAAGATTGGTATCGACGGCGCCACTGGACATGTAATCGAGTACACGGGCGAAGCGGTTCGCGGGCTCTCGATGGAAGGCCGGATGACGCTATGCAACATGAGCATTGAGGCCGGGGCACGCGCCGCCATGATCGCGCCCGACGAGATTACGTTTGACTACATGAAAAACCGGCGCTTCGCCCCGAGAAATTGGGACGAGTCGGTTGTCCGTTGGAGCGCGCTAGCTTCAGATCCTGGGGCACAATATGACGCTTTCGCGGAAATTGACGCTTCAGAGTTGGCGCCGTTTGTTACCTGGGGCACGAATCCGGGAATGATTGCGTCGGTCGATGGCCGCATCCCTGAGGTCAGTGACCTGAAGGGGAATCGCCCCGCGATCGAACGCATGCTCGAATATATGGGACTCGAGCCGGGCACGCGCATCGAAGATATTTCGGTTGACCGCGTGTTTATCGGCTCTTGCACTAATTCGCGGCTGGAAGACCTGCGGGCCGCGGCTCGCGTGGCCAAGGGACATCGTGTAGCGCCCAAGGTGCGGGCCATGGTTGTGCCGGGATCGCAGGCGGTTAAGCACGAGGCGGAGCAGGAAGGCTTGCACAGAATTTTTCTGGATTCCGGCTTCGAGTGGCGGGAATCCGGGTGCTCGATGTGTCTGGGAATGAATCCGGATATCCTGCAACCTGGCGAACGTTGCGCTTCAACCAGCAATCGCAATTTCGAAGGGCGCCAGGGACGCGGCGGCCGGACGCACCTGGTGAGTCCGATGATGGCTGCGGCAGCGGCTATTGCTGGACACTTTACTGACATTCGCAATTGGCGTTTTCGTTGAGATTTGTGCGGTGTGGATTCTCGGCTTTGACTGGCAAGTTGATTCGCACAGCTAAAGGGGACCAGAAACATCGAAGTCAGCGATCAGAACTTCGAAGGGCTTGCCTTCAGGCCGTGCCCGGAGTCATTTTTGAGAATTGGCGGCACGGCTGAAGCCGTGCCCTTCCACGATACCGTTAATTTGATCGGCTAAAAGAGAACCATGAAACCCATTCGCATTCACACAGGTCGCGTCGCTCCGCTTCATCGGGCCAATATTGATACCGACCAGATCATTCCTAAGCAGTTTCTGAAGCGGATCGAGCGCACCGGGTTCGGCGAGTTTCTGCTGTTCGATTGGCGTCGCACCAGCGATGGCAAGCACGATCCGTCGTTTGTTCTCAACCATCCGCGCTATTCGGGCGCGAGTGTTCTGGTAGCGGGAAAGAATTTCGGTTGTGGATCTTCGCGAGAACATGCCGTGTGGGCGCTGGAGGATTTCGGTTTTCGTGTCCTCATTGCGCCATCGTTCGCCGATATCTTCGCCAATAATTGTGTGAAGAATGGCGTGCTCACTGTGGTTTTGAGCGAAGGCGAAGTCGGTGAGATTGCTCGCCGGGCAACGGAAATCGACGGCTATGCGATCACAGTCGATCTCGAAGAGTGCAAAGTCCACGATGACCATGGATTGACCGCTGCATTTCAGATCGACGAGTTTACCCGTCATTGCCTGCTCGAAGGGCTGGACGACATCGGACTCACTCTGCAGCACGAGGCTGAGATTGCGGCTTATGAAGCTCGGCACGCTGCGCAAATCAGTCCGATTTGAACAAAGCTACCTCACGAAATGAAGCCGGAAGCTGAAAACACAAGGTCCTCCACTTCGCTTCGGTCGGGATGACAGAGTTATTTCGTGGACGGTCGCTAAGGCAGCAATTTCAGCGTCTACATTCTCCCGACGGTCGCATCTCCATTGATCCTCTGCTCGGGTACAATACACTGTCCCATAAAAATGTAAGGCGGTGGAGGAGAATGCCGGAGGCTTGGAAACAGTGGGAAGGCCAAGTCGTCAACGAGGAATTCTCGTTGGTCCGATACTTGGGCGCATCGGAGCACAGCGCTGTATTTCTGACCAAGCGCGCCGACCGCGAGCCCCAGGAAGTGGCGATCAAACTTACTCTGGCCAATACTGAAGACCCTGAACTTCAGCTCTCCTGGTGGGAACTCGCCGCGAAACTGTCGCATCCGAATTTGCTTCGACTCTTTCAGCGCGGCCGTTGCCAGATAGATGGCGCAGAACTGCTTTACGTCGTGACCGAGTACGCCGAAGAGAGTTTGTCGCAGATTATTCCCTATCGGCCGCTCACACCCGCAGAGGCACACGAGACGCTCCAGCCGGTTCTGGATGCGCTGGCTTATATTCACGGCAAAGGTTTCGTCCACGGCCACATCAAGCCCGCGAACATTTTGGCGGTCGGCGATCAGATAAAAGTTTCGAGCGACGGCCTCTGTGGAACGGGCGAGTCTAGTCGAGTTCTAGGCAAGCCCAGCATCTACGCAGCGCCCGAGATCGCAGACGGCGGGGGTATCTTGCCCGCTTCGGATATCTGGTCGTTGGGCATGACGCTGGTCGAGGCTCTCACTCAGAGTCCGCCGATCTGGAAAGAAACTGAACAAGCGGAACCGATGTTGCCGGAAACGTTGCCCCAGCCATTTTTTGATATCGCCAGTCACTGCCTGCGCCGAAATCCGCAGCATCGATGGACCGTGCCCGAAATCGCGGCAAGGCTGGAGCAACCCTCACCTCCATCAGAATTACCGGAGATCGTCCAGCCCAAGAGCACGTTTACGAGGTGGGGTTACCTGGTTCCCGCCATAGCCGCCGTTCTGCTGCTACTGGCGCTTCTCGGCCCAAAGATGTTTCATCGTCAATCCGCCGAATCAGGGCCTTCCAGCCCGACCGAATCTTCACAGGGACAACCGGGACAGCAAGGCGCTCCTCCCAGTGCGACCGCTACGTCGAATGCGCCGCCCCCTGCAGCCAAGAACAACACAACGAAGGCCAGCGGAACCAAGACTCGGGGATCTAAGAATCCCGCCCCCAGCGATTCGACTGGCGGCCGGGTTCAAGGCGCTGTCGGCCAGCAAATCTTGCCCGACGTGTCCAAGAGTGCGTTGAGAACGATCCACGGTAAGCTGAAGGTTCGCATCAAGGTTTCGGTAGATTCGTCGGGCAATGTGGTACTGGCCAAGTTCGATTCTCGAGGTCCGAGCAGGTATTTTTCCGAACGGGCGCTGCAGGCTGCACGGCGGTCAACGTTTAAGCCGCCACAAGTCGGTGGACAGGGCGTTCCCAGCGAATGGCTTCTGGCATACGAGTTTGAGAGAAGCGGAATCAACGTGCATCCGGCACAAACGTTTCCGTAGTGCGGTGTCGCAGGGACACAACCGAGCTTGCTCGGTTGCCTCAGGTTAGGATGTCCTGGCCTACGTCGTTGCGGCTAATGGGAGAAATCAGCGGAGGGCTGCATGGCTGTGCGGCTGATCCAGAGTCTGGCGACCACGGCGTCGCTCTCAGACTTGTTTTTCAGACCAACCAAT
>Ga0070762_10001229_pt1 | contig 11676 bp, 10 predicted proteins | sample HubBroMetageREF2_FD_66726 | JGI IMG/M metagenome (GOLD analysis project Ga0070762, IMG submission 66726) | Reference soil microbial communities from the Hubbard Brook experimental Forest, New Hampshire, USA - Hubbard Brook CCASE Soil... | ecosystem: Environmental > Terrestrial > Soil >... | reverse complement strand
GGACCGGGCCGACGATCGCGCTGGCGGTCACGCGCTCGCCCTGTGTGAACGGGTGCGTTGGCAGGAAGCTCGCACCGGGACTGCTCGCGTAAGACTCGAGCTTGCCGCTGTGAGCACCGCTGCGCGAGCCCACCACGGACACGTGCGCGATCTCGTCCGCGGGCACGCCAAGGAAGCTGATCTGCGTTTGCGGCGAGGCGTCAGGCGTCCCGTTCAACGGCGACAGCGCCACTGCAGCGGCCTGGGCGGGCGCGGCCGACAGCGCCGCTGTGAGCACCAGCGCGAGCCCAAGACCTGCAGCGCCCAGCCGTACACGAACAGCCCAAGCGGGCGCCGCCGGTCCCATCGTTGCCCTCATCCCCTCAGCCCTTTCAGTGTGGAGCCGCGACACCGCGTGGTGTGGTGCCGTGACACTGCTGCGTGTAACACGCACGTGAAGACTATGTAGCCGGCCTGAGCGCGTCGCTCACGTAAGAATTAGATCAGCGAGCGGGCTCACATCTTGCAATCGGCGTCCCGCAAGCGGCGCCTCGAGTCGGCGCCTTGCAGTCGGCGCCTTGCGCGTTATGGCCGCGCGCCAGGCTCGGCGAGCGTTGCGGCCATGATCTGCACCCAGGTATCCACGAGCGTGTGGTCGTCCACTTGGGCTGGGATGCCGAGGAGATCGCGCAGTAGTCGCGTCGAGAGCAGCGACCCGAGGCCGAAGGCGGCGATTGCTGCTGCCTGCTCGTCATCGATCGGGCGTTCCGCGCGTTCGCAGATCCATACGGCAAAGCCGCTGTAGGTGGACGTGACGAGCTGCTCCACGGCGGCAGTCAGCAGCTGTGGCCGGTTGCGGGACTCCGAGGAGAGGATCCGCAGCAACTCGGACTCGCTGTCGAGCTCAGCGAGGATGTAGCGGGCGGTCAGCGTCAGTTCGGCTTGGAGGTCGCCAAGGGGACCGAGCACTTGGCGGATCTGGCGCAGGGCGCCGAGTTGCGCAAGTTGGCGCTCGATACCAGCGGCGAGTACCGCTTCCTTGCTGCGGAAGTGGTGGTAGAGCCCGCCCGCCCCAGGCGTGAGCCCAGCGGCGGCCTCGATCTTGGCGATGCTCGTGGCGGTATAGCCGTGCTCGCTGAACAGGCGCATGGCTTCGTCGACTATTCGCTCTCGCGTCGTGCTTGACATGATCCTGCCTAAGTGTACACTGAGTTGAGGTCAGTAAATCCTTAGAAGGAGATCGGAGTGACGACAGACGGCGGAAGCACTTCAGGTGCTGGGACCACTCCAGACGCTGAGACCACTCCGGACTCTGGTACTGAGAAGCCGCCAGCCGATGACATCAATGGAGGACGGGTGCGACGGACGGCGCCGCTGGTGGCGCTCACCGCTCGCACGGCCGGCGAGGCGATCGTGGTGGGCCTACGCGGCAAGCTCACGGGCGCGGACAGCGGCGAGTTCCGTGCGCGAACCGCGGAGCGCTACGCGGAGCTGCTCGGCAACTCCAAGGGTGCGCTGATGAAGGCGGGACAGATGCTCTCGTTCGTGCCCGTCGGTCCGGCGGTGCCGGCGGAGTTCCAGTCGGCTTATCAGGCGGCGCTCGCGCGTCTGCGCAACGACGCTCCGCCGATGGCGCCTGAGCTCGCGCGGACGGTGCTGGAGCGCGAGCTCGGCCGCTCGGCTGAGAGCGCTTTCGCGGAGTTCAACTGGGATCCGCTTGCGGCGGCGTCGATCGGCCAGGTGCACGCCGCGCGAACCCACGACGGACGGGCGGTCGCCGTGAAGATCCAATACCCGGGCGTGGCCGCTGCGATCGACGCGGACCTGAAGAACAACGAGCTGCTGGTGACGTTCATCCGCTTGCTGTTTGGCCTGGCGCCGGTGAAGGTGAGCCTGAACCTCCGCGGTACCGCACAGGAGATGCGCAGCCGCATCACCGAGGAGCTGGACTACCGGCTGGAGGCAGCCAACCAGGCCGAGTTCGCTGAGCTCTACCGCGGTCACCCGTTCATCCACATCCCTGAGGTGATCAGCGAGCTGTGCGCCGGCCGCGTGCTGACGCAGGAGCTCGTCGAGGGCAAAGCGTGGAGCGAGGCGATCGCCGCCGAGCAGCAGCTGCGCGACAGCTGGGCCGAGGCGATCTTCCGCTTCTTCTACGACTCCTACCACCGCGGTACGTGCAACATCGACCCGCACCCCGGCAACTACATCTTCCACGACGACGGCAGTGTGAGCTTCCTGGACTTCGGCTGCGTGAAGCGGTTCGGGCACGAGCAGCTCGAGTCGCTGAACACGGTCATCCGCGCATGCCTGCGGGGAGACGTCGGCGGAACCTGGCAGGCGAGCGTCGAGGGTGGGTTCTTCCGATCGGCCGACTCGGTGACTCCTGAGGAAGTGTTCGAGTACTGGCGGATACCCCACGAGCAATATTGGGGAGAGCAACCGTTCACGATCACCCCGGAGTATGTGGCGGCCCACATCGAACGCCGCTACGGGCCGACGGGACCCTCTGGCAACGCGTATCGGCACATGGTCGTGCCCACGGACTTCACGCTCATGAGCCGCGCCGACATCGGCTTGTGGTCTGTGATCGCAGGGCTGGGTGCGAGCAACCATTGGGGGTCGATGGCAGCCGAGCACTTCGAGGGCGAGGCCCCGTTCACGGCGATGGGCAAGCTCGACCGCGCGTTCTTCGAGCAACACGAAGCGGCTCCCAGCCATGCCTGATTGGACGGGCTGGCCATTTCCGGTCGAGGATCCCTACCCCGCCTACCATGCCGCTCGCGCGCAGGCACCGGTCCAGTGGAACGAGCCGCTTGGCGCGCATCTGATTCTCTCGCACGAGCACGCCACTGCGGTCCTACGCAGCCCCGAATGGAGCTCTGACCCGCGCAACAACCCCCAGTTGCTCGCCTCCCTCGGCGGACCTGGGCCGGGATCGGATCTATGGAGCAGGTCGCTGCTGATGAGCGACCCGCCCACACACACGCGGCTACGGACTGCGGTGAATCGATTCTTCACACCGCGCGCGGTGAGCCAGATTCGCCACCGTGTCGCTGCAATCGTCGACAGTGCTTTGGCGCCCCTGGATGACGGTGGCTCGATCGAGCTGATGAGCGAGCTCGCCTACCCGATTCCGCTGGCGGTCATCGCCGAGCTGTTCGACGTGGGCATCGAGGGGGCACAACTGCTGCGCGCGGAGACACCCAAGATGACGCGCGTGCTCGAGCTCGACCAGACGGCGGCGGAGCTCGAGGACATTGGGGCGGCGGCGATGAACGTGATGCTGTTCCTCGTCCCGATCGTCGCGCAGCGCCGGCGCGACCCAGGGGAGGATCTCCTGAGCGCGCTGCTTCACCCGCCCGACGCAGGTGCCGCGCTCGACACCGACGAGGTCATCACCATGTGCCTGCTGCTGCTCGCTGCCGGCCATGTGACGACCGCCAACCTGATCGGCAACGGCACGCTCGCGCTACTGGAACACCCCGACCAACTCAACTGGCTCCGGCAGAACCCCGACCTCGCGCCTCAAGCCGTCGAGGAGCTCCTGCGCTACGACAGTCCCGCGCAGCTCGCGTCGCGTATCGCCCGCAACGATGTCACGCTCGATCGCGGCACCGTGCGCAAGGGCGAGCAGGTGTTGGTCGTGCTCGGCGCAGCCAACCGCGACCCTGCGCGCTACCAGCACCCGGACGAGCTGCAGCTCACCCGCACCGGATCGCCGCACCTCGCGTTCGGCGGCGGGCCACACTTCTGCGTAGGTGCGGGACTCGCCCGCCTGGAGGCTCAGGAGACACTTGCGCGCGTCGCGCAAAGCCAGTGGTTGGCCGGCGCCGAGAGCTGGTCGATTTGCAGGGATCGCTCGCGCAGCCTGCGGCGGCTAGACACTCTGCACATCGGCTCCAACCCCCTGGCGCCGCAGGCGCGCAAGTGCCATCATCAGAGCTAACCATCCAGAAGGGAGCCCCATCGTGGAGTCCTCTGAGACCACCATCCGAGTGCTTGTGGTGGCACACAAGACCGCCGCCACGCAACCCCTGCTAGACGCAGTGCGAGAGCGGGCTGAGCGCGGGCCTTGCACGTTCACGCTGCTTGTCCCAAACGCAACCCACGGCCTGCACAAGATCGTCGACCCCGAGGACCAGAGCGCTGGCGAGGCCAGCGCCGTGATCGATCACGCCCTGCCCCTGCTGAGCGAGGCCGCGGGGACCCCAGTCGAGGGAATCGTGGGTGCCCCCGACCCGGGCGCGGCGGTGCACGATGCGATCAACCTGTATGGCTTCGACGAGGTGATCATCTCAACGCTGCCCACACGACTGTCACGGTGGTTGAAGCTTGACCTTCCCAGCAAGGTGTCGGGCACGGGTCTGCCCGTGACCACTGTGACCCCCTCCGAGGTGCCTGCGACGTAGCACCTCGTTGTCGCTAGAACGGGGTGCTGGTGGGCGCCTTCAAGATCAGAGTCCCGTAGGGGGCGTCCCAGATAGGTGCTGCGCGTCCATGGCAAGCGACCGCCGCGACCAGCGATCCACAGCCGCTCGGCGCGCTTGTTGCCGCTCACGAGTGGGAGCGATAGGTGCGCAAAAGTGGGAATGTGATGTGGGCGAAAGTGGGAGAGATATATGCGCGAAAGTGGGAATGCCCTGTAAAATAGGGCCCGCCCTATGTTCCCCGACTCGCCAGCAGCTCGGCGAGCGCTTCCTCGCCGGTGCGGTGCTCCACACAGGCCCACGGCCGTTCCAACTTGCCGAGCGAATCTTCGCGCTGCCGATTTGCACGCTATGGGGATGACTACGTGGACTCCGTGCAGCGCTGCTCATCGCCTCAATGCTCGAACACGCCCACCACGCTCGAGGAGCCCGTGGCAAACGGATAGTCGGCCTCCGCTTCGCACAGCACGCGGAACTGGTAGCTCGCAGGGCCGGGGAACTTGAAGCGGTAGCTCGCGTGGTAGCGCCCACGGGCGTTGCTGTGAATCACATCGAACTCCAGCCACGCGCCACCTGGAGATCGTGCCTCCAGCACCAGCAGCTTGCCGCCGCTGGGGATCGGGCCGCCGCGCAGACGCCCGGAGAAGTAAACGCTGCGCCCCACGCTCGCCGTGCGCGGAGCGATGCTCAACGTCACACCCGCCCGCACGCTCAGCATCAGCGTCTGCGCTGCAACCGGCGGCATGCCCACACGATTGCTGTACGAAAAACGCAGCGTGCGCGACGACACGCTCGCGGGCAGGCTGACGCTGAAACGTCCGCCAGGGCCCGTCACCGGGCTCGCCATCGCCGCCGCGCTCGCGCCCGCGTACACAGGCGTCGCCAGCAGATCGATGCGTGCCCCTTCGATCGGCACCACGCCCGCCCCCGTCAGCCGCCCGACGACCGTCTGCGCCCGGCCGTAGCCGCTCATCAGGCGCTTGCCCTTGGCGCCCTTCCAGCCGACCGTCAGCGTCGCCTGCACCGATGCGTTCATCCCGTTCGGCGCGCCCAGCGGGCCAGCCGACTGGCCGCCCGGCGCCAGCGGGTTGTCCACCGTGACGTTCCTGTCAAGCACCGTCGCCGCGTTGCCCGCCGCGTCGAGCACGCTCACCACCAAATGGTGCGTGCCATTGTTGATCCGCGTCGTTTCCAGCCCCACATCCGCACTCAGCGACGCAGGACACGGCTGCACATACAGGAACGCCGGCAGCCCATCAGTCGTCTCGCCCACATTCCTGCAGCGCCCACCATCTTCATCCACAACCGTCCTCTGCACCACCTGCCCGTCCACGCTGAACACAGCCTCATACACCCCCGAGCCAGGGTCGCTCGCGCTAAACGCAACATCGCTCGTGCCGCTAACCGTCGACGCGCTCGCCAGTTCACCGCTCACGTTCGATGCCGTCGGCCCAGCATCCTGTTCCAGGATCAAGTCCGCCGCGTACACATATATGACTGCCGCGTAGCCGTTTGCGTCGCCACTGTTGACCGGACACTTGTATTCCGCAATGCCGCCACAAGACGTGCTGGCGTACAGATGCGATCCCAAGTTGGCACTTGGTACGACCAGACTGTTTTCGGCCGCAAGCGGTTCGCCGATATCGCCCTTGGCCGTACATCCCAGGAGGGCCATGCAGCGGTCGAAGATATTTGTTTCGCTCGAGCCTGCCAACCAGAGCTGGTAAGTGCCGTCAATTTCCCAGCCACCATCGGCATCCCCCGCGCGCCAGAGCGTCGCGCCTGCCAGTGCCTCACCCGGGGGCGCAGCGAACGCCCACGTCGCTGAATCCACAGTTGCCGTGCGTGCCGTCTCCGCTCGCATGCCCGCCATCAAGGAACCTCCCGGCTGTGCGCATGTGTCTAGCGCGAATGTTTCAGGGCCCGTGTTCGAGCCGCTCCACCCATCGGCAGGAGCGATTTCACCGGAAGGCGTTCGGCACGCATACACGTGGTACTGGCCCGCCACGGCGCTGTCAGGACTCGCGCCAGCCACCGCTGTGGCCGCCACCAACGCGATCGCCACCGCCGGTAGTCGCGTCGTCCACACCGCCCGTTTCGATATCCGTTCGAACACAGCCATCCGACCTCATGTCGCTCGAAGCCCCGTCCTGGCCCCCCTCCCAATTGTTCCACGTTCGTGGCGCCTGCAACGCCACAGCTGTCGTGACCGGCGCCGGCAGCGCTCGAGTAGGGATGTGCGAACGCGTCTCCCCTCCCAAGAACAGCTGGCGCGGGAGCGGCCGCGCGGCTGTCAGACAGAGAACGCGATCGGCAGCCGGGCCAGGCCGTAGATGCCCATGATGCTCTCCATCACCGGCTCACCGTCCAACCGCAGGCCGTGCACGCGCTGCGCCAGGAACGACAGCGCCTCCCCCAGCTCCGCGCGCGCCAGGTTGGCGCCCACGCAGAAGTGCACACCCGCGCCGAACGTCAACTCGCGTGCGCGCCCACGCGACGCTGCAATGTCGAAGCGATCCGGCCCGCCAGCGCCCTGCTCGTCCTCCCGCAGGTCGCGGTTGGCCGTGAACGCGCACACCATCACAATCGTCCCCTCAGGGAACGTCACATCGCGGAACACCAACTCCTCCGTCGTGATGCGCGCCGTGAACGGCGTGATCGGCTCGTAGCGCAGCGCCTCATCCACCGCCGCCTGCGCCAGCGTTGGATCCTCCACCAACAGCGCCCACTGATCGGGGTGTTCCGCCAGTAGCCGCACCGCATGCGCCAGCTGGCTCTGCGTCGTGTCCACCCCGCCAGCCAGCACGTTGAACACCAGGTTGATGCACTCCACGTCCGATAGTCGCTCCGGCTCATGCGCCGGGTCCGCCGCTGCGATCAACGTCGAGATCAAGTCATCGCCCGGATCGTCCCTGCGTTTGCTCAACAGGCCTTCCGCGTACCCGTAGAACTCCTCCACCGCCTGCTCAATCTGCTCGCGCTCGCTCGCCATGCTCGCCGCGTCGAACTGGCGCTGGATCCAGTTCGACCAGTGATGCAGCTTCGGTGCATCATCCAGCGGCGCACCCATCACCGTCGCGATCGTCAGCGACGGGTACGGCTTCGCGAACGCCTCCACGAACTCGCAGCTCACCGCCGACGCTGACGGCGAGGAGGCGACCGCCTGCTCCAGCAGCCCCTCCAAGAAGCCCTTCATCGCCGGGCGATAACGCTCCACCGCCCGCGGCGACAGCGCCGGGTTGACCAGGCTGCGCAACCGCGAGTGGTCGGGGCCGTTCACGTGCAAGATGTTTCGCCGCATCTGCTCGTACAGCGGCCCCTCGCTCACTCCAAAGATCTCAGCGATCTTCATCCCCGGGAACGTCGCCGCCCGCGAGCGCAAGAAGAACTCCCCTGCCTCGCGGTCCAGCACCATGTAGCCGAACGGCCCCTGCGCTAGCCAGCCCTCGCTGCGCAGCTGCGCCATCGCAGCATGGAAGCGTTCCCCACGCATCGACGGATCCGTGTAGTCAAACGCGGGGAGCTCCAACTCGCTGACAAGAGCCATCAGCGAACGCAGGCGAGGAGGGCAGGCGGCTCGGCTCGGATCTATTTCTTCTTCGGGCTCACCGCCTGCTTCAGCGACGCACCAGCTGAGAACTTCGGTGCCTTCGACGCTTTGATTTTCACACGCTCACCCGTGCGCGGGTTGACGCCCTGACGAGCAGCCCGTTTGACCACCGAGAACTTGCCAAAGCCCGTGATGCTCACCTCGTCGCCTTTTTTCAGCGTCTTCGTGACCGTGTCCAGCAGCGAGTCAACCGCCCGCGCCGAGTCCGTTTTCGTCAGACCGCTATCCGCCGCGATCGCCTCAATCAGTTGCGACTTGTTCATGTGGCATTCCTTTCAGTAAACGTGCCAGGAGTTGCGCCGGCTATGTGTCCAGCGAGCGCGCAGGGTACCGCGCCAGCTTCTTGCCTGGGTTGAGAAGACCCTTCGGGTCAAACACACGCTTGATCTGCTCGTGCATCTCTAGCACCCTGCCATCCCATTGGGACTCCAGTCGCCCACGCTTCAGCCACCCTACGCCGTGCTCCCCCGCGACCGAGCCTCCCAGCTCCACAACCAGCGCAAACAGCTCATCGCCCACCGCCTCCGCCGCGTCCAGCTCAGCCTCCCGCGACGGGTTCACCAGCACTGTCGCGTGCACGTTGCCCTCGCCCCCATGCCCCCACGCACACGAGCGCATGCCGTGGGCGCTCGCGATCTGCTCAAAGCGCTCAAGGCCCTCCGCCAGCCGCTCCAGCGGGAACACCACGTCCTCGCTCACCTTCCCCCCGCGCGCCGCCGTCACCGCCGGGTTCGTGCCGTCGCGCCAGCGCCACAGCGCCCGCGCGCTCGGCGGCTCGTCGATCTCCAGCGCTTCGCCGTCCAGCAGCTCCACCAGCACATCCCGCTGTGCCTGTGCCTCCGCGCGCGAGCCGTCCACCTCGCAGATCAGCGCAAAGCCCGCGCCCACAGGCACATTCCCTGGATACGCACGCGCCGTCATACCCAGCGTCTCGCCATCCATGAAATCGAGCACCGACGGTCGCAGGCCCGCCGCCAGCACCATGCGCAGCGCAGCGCAGCCCTGCGCGCGCGTCGACAGGAACACCACCAGCGCGATCGCCGCCTCCGGTGCCGGCAGCAGCCGCAGCCGCACTGCCGTGATCACGCCCAGCGTGCCCTCCGAGCCAACCAAAAGGCTCTTCACGTCATACCCCGCCACGTCCTTCGCCGCCCAGCCACCCACCTGCACAAGCTCACCAGGCGCCAGCACCACCTCCAAGCCAGCCACCCACGCGCCCGTCACGCCGTACTTCAACGCATGCGGACCGCCCGCGTTCGTCGCCACGTTGCCGCCAATCAGCGACTGCTCCGCCGCCCCAGGGTCCGGTGCGAACATCAAGCCGTTCTCGCGCGCCAGGCGCTGCACGTCGCGCGTGCTCACGCCCGCCTCCGGCAGCATCCGCCACAGCTCCGGCTCCAGCTCGCGTACCGCCCGCAAGCGCTCCAGCGACAGCACCACGCCGCCCTGCACCGCCACCGCGCCGCCCAGTACGCCCGTGCCGCCGCCGCGCGGCGTGATCGGTACGTCGTGCTCGTAGCACCACGCCAGCACCGCAGCCACCTCCCGCGCGCTGCCCGGCAGCGCCACCGCCTGCGCGTGGCCCTCCACGCCCCTGCGGTTGGAGCTGTCGCTGTTGTATGGGGACTGCCGCAGTGGCGCGTCCAGGACGTGCTCTGAGCCGATCATGCGGCTGAGCTCGCGTGCGAGCAGGCGGCGTTCGCTGGGCATCGCTGAAGGCGAGGCTAGCGCGCGCCTACCCGCCCGGACGGGCTACCACAGCAACGCCACGGCGTACGCCGCCAATGCGGGATCGCAGGTCACGATCGGTATGCGCTCGCTGAGCGCCTGCGCAACCAGAAGGCGATCGAATGGGTCGCGGTGGGCGCGGCCTTGCACCTCCACGAATGGCAGGTCTCGCAAGTGCGCGACGTGCGGCCAGGCGATCCCGAGCAGCTCGATGCCGTCGGCCTGAACTTCTTCGGGCCACGCGACATCGACTGGCAGCTTGCCGATCGATTGCTTGATGGCGATCTCAGTGACCGTGCCAGCGCCCACGAGTGGGGCCTCCGCGCTTTCAATGGCCCTGCGTGCAGGCTCGGAAAGACGCTTGTCGTCGCTCAGCCACCACAGCAGCGCATGCGCATCGATCAGCAGGCGCGTCACTCGACGATGCCGAGCGCCCGCGCGATGTCCTCAGGCCACTCGTCGAAGTCATCCGGCACTTCCAGGCGACCGCGCATGCGTCCGGGAGCTCGCTTGACGGTTGCGCCATTGCCCGTGAGCGCCACCAGGCGAGCCACCGGCTGGGATCCTCGGCGCAGCACCACATCCTCGCCTTCCTCTGCCTGACGAACTAGCTTCGACAGCTGTGTCTTGGCCTCGCCGATGCTGTACACAGAGGACATGAGCCCAGGTTAGCCAACTTGGCCAAGTTGGTCAAGGAGTCGCACCGACGAAGCAGAAATATCCGCATTTATCCGGGAGCGCCAATAATTGCGGATAAGCGCTCTTGGCCGCGGCGGGTAGCATTGACGGTCGTAATGGCAATCAGCACGAAGCCGCCTGGCGAGGGGGGCACGCAGGGCGATGTGCCCGGCGCGCCAGGCGAGCACGCCAGCGAGCGCGAGAGCTTCCGTACGCTGTCCGACGAGCCCATCCGCGAGCTCTACACCGCTGCCGATCTGCCCGCCGGCGCCGGCACGCCCGGCGCGGATGACCCGATCGGGGAGCCCGGGCAGTATCCGTTCACGCGCGGCATCCATCCCACCATGTATCGCGGGCGCCTGTGGACGATGCGCCAGTTCGCCGGCTTTGGCACCAGCGAGGAGACCAACGGGCGCTTCCACTACCTGCTCGAGCACGGCCAAACAGGGCTGTCCACCGCCTTTGACATGCCCTCGCTGATGGGCCACGACTCCGACCACGTGCGCTCGCTCGGCGAGGTCGGGCGCGAGGGTGTGGCCATCGACACGCTCGACGACATGCAAACGCTGTTCTCCGGCATCGACCTCGGAGCTGTGTCCGTGTCGATGACCATCAACGCCCCCGCCGCGATCATGCTCGCCTTCTACGTCGCCGCCGCCGAGTCCGGCCAGACGCCTGACGGAGACGCCACTGGCGTCGGTCCCGTGCCCGCCGAGCGCCTCTCCGGCACGATCCAGGCGGACATACTCAAGGAGTACATCGCCCAGAAGGAGTGGTGCTTCCCCATCGACCCCGCCATGCGCCTGTGCGGCGACATGATCGAGTGGTGCACGCAGCGCATGCCCCGCTGGCACCCCATCTCCATCTCCGGCTACCACATCCGCGAGGCCGGCTCCACCGCCCAGCAGGAGCTCGCGTTCACGCTCAAGGACGGGCTCACGTACGTCGAGCAGGCGGTCGCACGCGGCCTCAACGTCGATGACTTCGCGCCGCGGCTGTCGTTCTTCTTCAACGCGCAAATCGACTTCTTCGAGGAGATCGCCAAGTACCGCGCCGCCAGGCGCATCTGGGCCAGGGAGATGCGCGAGACGTTCGGGGCCAAGAACCCCCGCTCCTGGCAGATGCGCTTCCACGCGCAGACCGCCGGCGTCTCGCTCACCGCCCAGCAGCCGCTCAACAACATCGTGCGCACCGCCGTCGAGGCGCTCGCCGCCGTGCTCGGCGGCACGCAGTCGCTGCACACCAACTCCT
>Ga0070762_10001222_pt1 | contig 11694 bp, 7 predicted proteins | sample HubBroMetageREF2_FD_66726 | JGI IMG/M metagenome (GOLD analysis project Ga0070762, IMG submission 66726) | Reference soil microbial communities from the Hubbard Brook experimental Forest, New Hampshire, USA - Hubbard Brook CCASE Soil... | ecosystem: Environmental > Terrestrial > Soil > Temperate... | reverse complement strand
CCTTCTTGCAGGTCATCGTCGCCGCGCATTCACTCGCCTCCTTCGCCTTCCTACTCTCAGACGAGTTCTCTTACATTAAAGTTGCAGTGGAACGGGATTTTTCAACAAGCTGCTAGGCTTGACGATCTGGCGCGGCCAGCCGGGATCCTGGGCATGGGTCGCCAAGGCGAGCAGCAGCATGGCACACGTCGGGGTGGATGCGGCGATAATGCGTGTCAGGTATTTCATAAGAGTTTTCCTTTTGCCGACAGGGATCCGATGCCGGTGCTCGATCGAGCCGAAAATATCGGAGGGCTTTCGTCTGCGATAAATTCAGCGGCAGATTGCGACAGAACTTCAGGTCGGACTGCGGCTAGGTGCAGTTGGAGGCAATTCCCCCGGGCGGGCGAATTGGATTTGGGCGGAAGAGCCGGAACCCGCGCGATGGACCCTAACTTCTACTAGACCAGAAGCCTCGCAGCGCGAAGACTCACACAAAGCATGTACTCCATTTTTGCACTTCGATGCAAGTCGAAAGTCTACGAGAGAATTTGGACCTCAGGGCTTTTTGTGACCCCAATAGGTCCGACCCGTGCGCCTGTGGGCGCCGCTCGGAGTTGGGATTCTGGCGGTGAGTGCACTAGCCCAAAAGAACGAGACGCAAGTAAACGGACAAAAATCTCCGACTCGTCGTTTCACAGTTCCGCGGCAACCCGAATCTTGTTTGTTTGCGAATCGTCAAGATAGAATCCTGGAGAAAGAGGTGTCGCATGACCCAGGAAGGCCGAAGGTTGGAACAGGCCCGTGAGGGTGCACCTTGGAGAAAATGGGGACCCTATCTGAGCGAACGGCAATGGGGGACCGTCCGGGAGGATTACAGCAAAGACGGCAACGCCTGGGACTATTTCACCCATGATCAGGCCCGCTCGCGTGCCTACCGATGGGGCGATGACGGATTGGCCGGTATTTCCGATGATCGTCAGACGCTTTGTTTTGCACTTGCCTTGTGGAATGGCAAGGATCCCATCCTCAAAGAACGGCTATTCGGGCTGACGAACAGTGAGGGTAATCACGGGGAGGATGTGAAGGAGTACTACTTCTACCTCGACAGCACGCCGACGCATTCGTACATGAAATACCTCTACAAGTATCCGCATGGGGAATTTCCCTACGACGAACTGGTAGCAACGAATCGAAAGCGCACACGTCATGATTTCGAGTATGAACTGCTGGATACCGGGAGCTTCGACCACGATAAGTATTTTGATGTTTTTGTCGAATACGCGAAAGAATCCCCGGAAGACATTCTCATCAAAATCAGTGTATGGAATCGCGGGCCTGAGCGAGCGTCACTCCATATCCTTCCCACACTTTGGTTTCGCAACACTTGGTCGTGGTCGAAGGAAACGGAGAGACCAATCCTTCTCCGGGTACAGGGTGTACAGGGTGTAAGCGCTGTGGCCGCGGCGCACCCGGAATTGGGAGACAGATTCCTCTATTGCGAGGGGGATGTGCCGCTGCTCTTCACGGAGAACGAAACGAACAGCGAGCGCATCTTCGGCACACCGAACCGAACCCCATACGTTAAGGACGCGATCAATAACTGCGTAGTGCATGAAAAGTCTGCGGACGTAAATCCTGGGGAGAGAGGAACAAAGGTCTCGCCGCACTATCGCGTTACGATTAACTCCTGTCAGTGCGAAGTAGTACGTTTGCGGCTAAACAATATCGCTCCCAAAGACTTAAATTCTGCTTACGCTGGGGCGAAGGGAAATCCGTTCGGAGCGGATTTCGATGCGGTTGTAAAAACCCGTCTCGAGGAGGCCAATCAATTCTATGCCTCGGTCATTCCATCGAAGCTGGATGCCGATGCGGCCAACGTGATGCGCCAAGCAGTCGGGGGAATGCTGTGGTCGAAGCAGTACTACAACTTCGATGTCGAGAAATGGCTTCAGGAGCATGGCGCGGACCCATTCAAGTCGAAACACCGCGCCCCACGCAACAACCACTGGCACCACATGAACAACTCAGACATCATTTCGATGCCGGATAAGTGGGAATACCCGTGGTATGCGGCTTGGGACCTGGCCTTCCATATTCTCGCGCTATCGCTCGTGGATGAAGAGTTCGGCAAACAGCAATTGGACCTAATGCTCGAGGGACGCTACTTGCACCCAAATGGACAGCTTCCGGCGTACGAGTGGAATTTCAGTGACGTTAACCCGCCGGTGCATGCCTGGTCCACCATCTTCACGTACCGGCTTGAGCAAGTGCGTCGCGGCAGAGGCGATATTGACTGGCTGGAGCGCTCGTTCCAAAAGCTTTTGTTGAACTTCACCTGGTGGGTGAACCGCAAGGACCGCACGGGTAAAAACACGTTCGAGGGTGGCTTCCTCGGGCTGGACAATATTGGGGTATTTGATCGCAGCGCACCTTTGCCTACTGGTGGATACCTGGAGCAGGCGGATGGCACTGCGTGGATGGTGCTGTTCTGCCAGAACATGTTGGAGATTGCAGTGCAACTGGCGCTCGAACGGCCTGCTTACGCGGAGATGGCCACCAAGTTTGCGGAGCATTTTCTATGGATTGCCTCTGCGATAGTGCATGCCGGCGAAGATACGGGGATGTGGGACGAGGAAGACGGGTTCTTTTATGACGTGCTGCGCTTGCCGGACGGGACATCACAGCGATTGAAGGTGCGCTCCATGGTAGGGTTAATTCCCCTGTGTGCAGTCACCGTTTTTGAGGGGGAACTGAAAGCAAAGTATCCTGAGATGGGCCAACGCTTTCGGCAATTCCTTTCGGCGCGCCCTGAGCTGACCGCGTACATTCACGACCCGACCAGGCCAGGCTGTTCCGATCGAGTAATGACGGCGGTTTTGAACAAGACGAAACTTCGCCGGGTACTGAGCAAGATGCTGGACGAGAATGAGTTCTTGAGTCCCTACGGGATTCGTTCTCTGTCTCGCTACCACGCGGAACATCCCTATGTATTTCGTGTGGGGAGCCAAGACTACAATGTGTCGTACCTGCCTGCGGAGTCCGATACGAGCATGTTCGGAGGCAACTCGAACTGGCGTGGGCCGATTTGGATGCCGGTCAACGGGCTAATCATCCGCGCTCTGTTGATGTACTTCCTGTATTACGGGGAAGATTTCAAGATCGAATGTCCCGCTGGTTCCGGAAGAATGATGAATTTGTACCAGGTGGCTGAAGAGCTCGCGCGGCGACTGTCAAATGTCTTTCTGCGCGGTAAGGACGGGCGAAGACCGGTGTACGGGGAAACCGCGAAATTTCAGCAGGACCCTCACTGGCGCGATCACCTGCTGTTCTATGAATACTTCCACGGCGACAATGGAGCTGGCCTAGGAGCCAGCCATCAGACCGGATGGACCGGGATTATCGCCAGGGCTATGCATTTGTTTGCCACCACAACCGGGGAACAGGCCCTGGAACTTGGGAAAAAAGCGGGCGTAACAGAGGTGGAAGATCGAGTGGCAAAACCGTTTGCTGCGGGTAGCGGGATCAGCGCCTAAATGGGACTCAAGCCAACTTACAGGAATCGATAAACAGCAGCGCCCTTGTCATCTAATTGATTGAGATCAAAATGGAAGTTTACGATGACGAACTCAGGAAGTTCGAAGCGCATGTCGCCGCAGCGTTGCCGGTCACAAACGATCACGACTACGTCGAACACGAGGGAGTTCGGATTTGATATTCAGGAAGTTCGTACTGGTCCCAAGGTGTTCGGACAGGTCTGCCAGTGAGAGCCGGGCTTCTGCCGACGCTTCCGCGAATCTCGAATTGATTTCAGGGAAGCGGTGCCGACGGAGAGCGGAACACGAACGCCACGACCTCGTGGGATTGGATCGGCTTTCCCTCGTACGTTGCCGCGGTGAAGTTCCAATTCTTCAATGCCGCTATTGCCGACGCTGTCAGCGGCGGAACATCCAGCAGGGTCAAGACCTTGGCAGCGTTGCCATTCGTGTCCAGCGTGACGTTCAGGACTACCGTCCCCTGCACTTTCGTCTTAGCAGGATACGGCGCAAACGTCGCCGTGTTCAGTTGCGCAGGAAAAAACGCCGGATCCTTCGTAGAGATGGGCTGAACTTGCGATGGCGGTGGCAGCGGAATGTTGTCCGCGCCAAGGAAGCCGGGATCGTAAACGATATTGATGGTCAGCGTCGAGGCCACGGGTTTTCCATCCAGCGTCGCCGGCATGTACGTCCAGGACCGCACCGAAGCTGCGGCTGGCCCGGACACCGAGGAAATATCCCTCAGAATTCCCACTCCTGTCACCTGACCTGTCTTGTCCAAATCTACCGAAAGCGCCACCACGCCCGCGTCGAGGCTGCTCGTGGGGTAGGGAATGTTTCCTGCTCTGCTCACGTTCGCCGGAACGAAATGCACCGGCTCTTTTGCGTCACAGATTATCGCCCATGCCGCAGCAGGTATCGTCAGTAGCAACACGCCGGTGGAAAAACACAAAATTTGTTTCATCGGTTAAGTGTACTCTCGAACATCTTCGACAGTTCCTCATTTTGCCGCACGTGAGCCGGCGCCACAGTTTCCAGTTTGGATCTTACGCTAACTTACCGGGCATTTCCAAAACTGTATTCCCTGTTCGTCGCAGTTCCGCTAGCGTGATTTACCACAGATGGCCGCACTGCTGTCTCAAGAATCCAGCCGATCAGCAGAGCGTTTAGAACCCCAACGAGGCATCGAGATGAATACCGGGAGTAGCCTGCTTCCAGAGACCTATCGACAACAACATTTTCCATAATAGTTTTAATAAATGGTTAAACCGTACGAGTTGCTGCGAGTAGAGCACGCGCGGAGCTTGTATTGTTAGTTTTGACAATACCGCGTTTGGCTGACCATTGATAGCCTCACTAACCGATACAAGGGAGTACGCGACGTGCGCCCAATGAACGCCGGTCTGCGATTTCTGACAGTTTCTGGAATATGTGGGTTGCGGACGCCTCCGGGAGCTAATCGGATGTCTGTGGTGAGCAACCTGAGCAACCCGGTGGCAAGGAAGCACCTGATAAACGCCTATAGGGAGCCTGGGAAAACCTATGCCTGAGACTCAGCGTCGTCCGGAAAGACTGCCTTCCTCGTCCAAGCATCATAAATCTGCCCTATTTGTTTTGGCGACCGCGTTGGCCTTCTCCTCGGGATGCGAAAAGGGGAAGCCCGTGGAAGCCGCGCCTCCCGAGGTAGAAGTCGTTGAAGTCGTCCAAAAGGATGTTCCGATTACCAGGAAGTGGGTAGCCAACCTCACGGGCAAGGTGAATGCCCAGATTCGTTCCCAAGTCGCCGGCTATTTAATGAAGCAGACCTACACCAACGGCGCATACGTGAAAAAAGGAGCGCTTCTTTTTCAACTCGATCCCCGGACGTTTCAGGCCGCCGAAGACCAGGCCAAGGGTGTGATGGAACAAGCGAAAGGTGAACTGGCTCGAGCCCAGGCCCAACAAGGCAAGACTCAATTGGACGTGAATCGCTACACCCCTTTGGCCCAACAAGGCGCCATCAGCAAACAAGAATTGGATGACGCAGTTCAGGCTAACCTGGCCGCCCTTGCCCAGATGGAAGCCGCAACAGCCTCCATAGCCGCAGCACAAGCATCCCTTGAGTCTGCAAAATTGAATCTTGGATTCTCCACCATTGTCGCCCCCATCGATGGCGTTGCCGGTATCGCGGCCGCGCAAGTGGGCGACTTTATCACCCCACAGAGCGCGAATCCGCTTACTACCGTCTCTACGGTCGATCCCATCCTGGCCAACATGACGCCCAGCGAGCAGGAATATCTCAAATCTATGCGGGAAATCCTAAAGGCTGGAGAAACCGAAACACGTGCACTCGGCAGGCTGGACTTTGAACTGGAACTGACCGACGGTTCCATGTATCCGCTGAAAGGCAAATTCTTCGCGCTCGATCGCCAGGTGGATATCAGCACAGGCTCTATTCTGGTGCAAATCGAATTTGCAAATCCGAATCGCCTTCTGCGACCGGGGGGCTTCGGGAATATTCGTACGGTCGGCCGAATTGATAAAGGGGCGCTACTTGTTCCTCAGCGTGCGGTCACCGATGTCCAAGGCAAATACTTGATTGCGGTGGTCGGAAGCGACAATAAGGTCAGTATCCGGCCGGTTACCGTCGGTGAAAAGTTCGGCACTTTCTGGATTATCACGGAAGGTCTGCACCCGGGTGATCGCGTCGTTGCCGAAGGTATCCAAAAAGTCCAAGAGGGCATCCAGGTGAACCCTAAACCGTATCAACCAAGCTCCACGCCTTCAACAAACTCTGACAAGGGTGCCGCGAAGTAACCGGGAACATGTACAAGATCTTCATCGAGCGCCCCATTGTCGCCATGGTGATTTCGATCATCATGGTGATCGTTGGCGCTGTCGCCGTCCTGGGCTTACCGACCTCCCAATTCCCCAATATTGCCGATCCTCAAATTCAAGTACTCGCCACGTATGTGGGCGCTGACGCACTAACCGTCGAGCAGTCGGTTGCCACTCCAATCGAACAGCAAATGAGCGGTGTGGACAACATGGAGTATATGTACTCCCTCAACGCCAACAACGGCACCATGAATCTGACTATCGACTTCAATGTCAAAACCGAGGCCAGTACCGATCAGATCCTGGCACAAATGCGACAAAATCAGGCCGCTTCGCAACTTCCCGCGTCCGTCACCAACTTCGGCGTTACGGTCCAAAAATCCACTTCCGCGCCAATGATGTTGTTCGACCTCTATTCGCCAAACGGCAATTATGATTCAAAGTTTCTCGCCAACTTCACTTACATCAATCTCTACGACGGATTAACGCAGGTTCCGGGCATTGCCAGCATTTCCGTTTTTGGTGCTGGCCAATATGCCATGCGTTTGTGGGTAAAGCCCGACCAGTTGGCAAAACTCCAGATCACCGTGCCGGAAATCATCAATGCCGTACAGGTGCAGAATAATGTCAATCCAGCCGGCCAGATTGGCGGTGAACCCGTTCCACCGGGGCAGGAATTCACTTATGCCGTGCGCGCCCAGGGGCGCTTGGTCTCCGAGGAAGATTTTGGGGAGATTGTTGTTCGCGCGCAACCTGACGGTTCGCTAGTCCGGCTGAAGGATGTTGCGCGCATCGAGTTGGGTGCGCAGGTTTACAGCATGCAAGGCCGGTTGGATGGCAAACCGTCCGCCGTCATTGCCGTGTACCAGATGCCTGGATCGAACGCCGTGGCGGCGGCACAAGGCGCCCGGGCCTACATGGAAAAGATGAAGAAGAGTTTCCCTCCGGGCCTCGATTACACGGTAGCCTTGGACACCACTCTTCCCGTAACGGAAGGCATCAAGGAAATCGAACATACCCTCATCGAGGCGTTGGTACTTGTAATCCTGGTTGTATATCTCTTCCTTCAAGGGTGGCGAGCCACACTCATCCCGTTGCTTGCGGTTCCCGTATCCCTGATCGGCACGTTCATGGTTTTCCCGTTGCTCGGTTTTTCCGTGAACACGCTCTCGTTGTTTGGGTTGGTTTTGGCTATTGGTCTCGTGGTGGACGATGCCATAGTCGTTGTCGAGGCTGTCGAGCATCACATCGAACACGGGCTTTCTCCTAAAGAGGCCGCCATGAAGGCCATGGAGGAGGTCGCCGCCCCGGTCATCGGCATCGCTGTCATTCTCGCGGCAGTATTCATCCCCACGGCGTTTATTCCCGGCATCACCGGACGGCTTTACCAGCAATTTGCCGTGACTATCGCCGTTTCCGTCATTATTTCCGCTTTTAACGCACTCACTCTTAGTCCTGCTCTTTCCGCTCTTTTGTTGCGGCCCAAGAAAGAAGCTCGCGGCCCGCTCGGCAAATTCTTTGCGTGGTTTAACCGTGTTTTCACCAAGGCTACCGGTGATTACGTGAAGATTTGTCGCTTCTTCATTCACAAGGGCGTTGTCGCAATTCTCTTGTTGGTGGGCTTCACTGTCCTCGCTGGATTTTTTGGCAGCAAGCTGCCCACCAGTTTCCTGCCTGACGAAGATCAGGGATACGTTTTCGTCGTTCAGCAATTGCCGGATGCTTCATCTCTCCAACGCAGTGGGGCTGCCGCTCAACGAGTCGAAGACATCCTTTTGAAGACGCCGGGTGTCGCGCATGTCACGACCGTTGTGGGATTCAGCATGCTCAGCGGCGTTCAGAATACCTACAGCACTTTTTTCTGGGTCACATTCAAGCCTTGGGCTGAGCGGCTGACCACCTCTGAGCAATACTTCAATCTCATCATGCATTTCAACGACGTCCTCGGAAAGCTGCCGGAAGGCACGACGGTTGCTTTTCCTCCGCCCGCCATCCCTGGTGTGGGCACCTCTGGGGGCGTCACGTACGTTCTCGAGGACCGCGGGGGCCATGATGTGGAATTTCTCGCAACCAATACCGCCAAATTCCTGGCAGCCGCGCGTAAGCGACCGGAGATCGCCCGAATCTTTACGACCCTTCTTCCTTCGGTACCTCAGTTATATGTGAACGTCGACCGGGACAAAGTTTTGACCCAAGGCGTGCAACTGAAAGACGTCTACGGCACATTGCAAGCCTTTATGGGCGGGGCCTTCATTAATTACTTCAACCGCTTTGGTCGCCAATGGCAGGTTTACACCCAAGCAGAAGGCAGCTATCGCAACAATGCCGAGAATCTGGGCCAGTTCTATGTCAAGAACTTACGCGGAGCGATGGTGCCGCTTTCTGCGGTGACTTCGATCGAACAACGAAACGGGCCGGAATTCACCATGCGCTATAACTTGCACCGCGCCGCCCAAATCAACGCCACTGCCACACGCGGATACAGTTCCGCCCAGGCGATGAAAGCTCTGGAAGAGGTCTACTCTGAAACCATGCCGCCCGGAATGGGTTTTGACTACCTCGGCATGTCCTACCAGGAGAAAAAGGCGCAGCAAGGAGTTTCACCGTTTGCCATCTTTGGACTCTCGATCCTGTTCGCTTTCTTGATACTCGCGGCGTTGTATGAGAGTTGGACGCTTCCCTTCAGCGTGCTGCTCAGTGTTCCTATCGCTGTTTTTGGCGCTTTTGCTGCACTCTTCATCCGCCGTGTCGTCGATCTTGTTGTTTTCAAGCAGTACTCGAGTCTTGGCCTGGAGAACAACGTCTACGCCCAGATTGGTCTTGTGATGCTGATCGGCTTGGCGGCCAAAAACGCGATTCTTATCGTGGAATTCGCGAAAGCCGAATACGAAAAAGGTCGCACCCTGTCCGATGCCGCTCTCGAAGGCGCCCGCCTTCGCCTTCGTCCCATCCTGATGACCTCGTTTGCTTTTATCCTTGGTTGCGTCCCTCTGTGGCGTGCTTCCGGGTCCGGCGCAGTCTCTCGTCAAGTGATGGGCACGGCTGTTATTGGCGGCATGCTTGCTGCCAGCGCAATCGCCATTCTAATTATTCCCGCGCTGTTCTACCTGGTAGAGCGGCTCGGAGGGGCAAGAGCGGAGGGCTTCAAGGTGGCCGAGCCCGGCGCACCTGGCTTTGCTCCCCCCAGCCTCGGGCATGAGGATTAGTCCGACAGATTCGAAACGGAGATTGATTCAGGCCTGATGACCACAAAAGCTAATTCGAAAGAAAAGCACTTGGGTGTCGACACTCGACCGGGGATGCACAATATCTTGATTGCTTTTCTCCTCTCCCTGACGCTCATTTTTTCTGGTTGCGCCGTGGGCCCAAATTACGCGCGTCCCAAGGTAAAGGCACCGGCCGATTTTCGCGGAGCCGAGGGTGCCGCCCAGCAAGCTTCCTACGCAGATCTCCCCTGGTGGGAAGCGTTCCAAGATGAACAGCTGAAATCCCTCATCGATACCGCGCTGGCGAACAACTTCGATCTCGCTATCGCCGTCTCGCGAGTCGAACAAGCGCGTCAGCTTGCCTTCGTAGCCCGCGCTCAATATTTTCCCGCGGTAAATTATTCTGTCGGAGCCAGCGATGGCAAGAACGAATTCCTTGGTTCCGTAATCCCAGGACGGGGAACCACCAAAGGTGCTTTTCTGGCCGCCGGAAGCGTGGCATGGGAAGCGGACGTCTGGGGGCGCATTCGCCGTCTCAATGAATCCGCGCGCGCGCAATATCTAGCCACCGAAGAGGCTCGCCGCGGCGTCATGCTCTCGCTGACGAGTGAAGTCGCGCAGGCCTATTTCCAACTCCTCGGTCTTGAATTACAACTCCAGATCGCCAAGGAAACGACTGCTGCGTTTAGCGACACACTGAGGCTATTCTCGCAGCGTTACGAGGGCGGCGTCGCCTCCAAGCTCGACACTTCTCGCGCCGAGGCCGCGCAGGCTGCCTCAGCTGCTTTCATTCCGGAATATGAGCGACAAATTGCTCTGCAGGAAAACGTGATCAGCGTCCTCCTGGGAAGCAACCCCCAGCCTATTGTTCACACCGCAATATTGCTCGACGAAGTCGTTCCACCGGATATTCCCGTCGGTTTGCCCTCAGCACTGTTGGAGCGTCGCCCTGATGTTCTCTCGGCCGAACAACAGGTGCGCGCAGCGAATGCGCAGGTTGGCGTGGCAATCGCTAATTTTTTCCCGCAGATTGGCCTTACGGCTCTTCTCGGTCAAGCCAGTACGCCCCTTTCTCAAATCACCGCGGGCAGCGCCAACGTTTGGAGCGTAGCCTCTAATTTTACTGGACCCATTTACGAGGGCGGAGCTCTTCGCGCTCAAAAACGTGAGGCGGTTTCCTTCTGGCAGCAAACCAAGTTGCAGTATGAACAAACCGCGCTCAACGCCTTCACGGACGTTTCGAATGCGCTGATTTCTCGTCAGAAATACGAAGCCATCCGCGCCGAGCAAGCCCGTTCCGTGGCTGCCTACCAGCAAGCGGTTACCGTGTCTTTACAGCGCTATACAGCCGGAAAAGCCAGCTACTTTGAAGTCCTCGAGGCGCAGCAACAGTTGTATCCTCAAGAGAGTGCGCTAGCACAGACCGAACTGAATCGCCGTTTAGTCATCGTTCAACTCTATCTGGCTCTCGGCGGGGGATGGAATCTTACTGTTTCGGATTGGCAGAAACATACGGTCACACCTACGACGGCATATCCACCGACCTCACATCCATAGGCTTTCGGTCTGGCGTGTTGCCGTCCGCAAGGGACTGTGCCACCGATTCCCAGGTCCAAATATTCGATGCACTTTGAAGGAAAATTTTGCCGCATGGGGGACTCTGGCACTTGGACCAAGGTCGCTTTCGTGTCCCTCAGGATACTTTTGTTCACTCCCCGCGTTGTTATGGGTTGCTTCATCAATTCGAGTTCCCTGGCTGCCAGCTCTTGTCGAACCAGGGCCTGACCGACCCGAAGGACAAATTATCCGTTCATCCTTTATATATAGATCGTTGTCTGACAGGAACGGTCGCAATTGTAGATTCGAGCCAGTGGTGGAGATGAGCTTGGAAATTGGGGAAACGCGATCAAAGCGCAGCGCCTTCTGAGTGGTCCGTTCTTCACGCGGCGATCCTTTCTCACCGGTATTCGTGATGGAGGCCGCCGAGAACCACGCGAACCGGGACCTTGCAGTCTTCGGCCAAGGACGTCTGTTGTGACCTTGTAACAGTAGGAATACCGGGCAGGTTCAGGAATCCCCGCTCCGAGGCTCAAATGAGGGCGCGCTTGGTTGTAGTGCCACTGTGCTGCTGGTTTTCATTTCCGCAGGACTCGCGC
>Ga0070762_10001221_pt1 | contig 11698 bp, 11 predicted proteins | sample HubBroMetageREF2_FD_66726 | JGI IMG/M metagenome (GOLD analysis project Ga0070762, IMG submission 66726) | Reference soil microbial communities from the Hubbard Brook experimental Forest, New Hampshire, USA - Hubbard Brook CCASE Soil... | ecosystem: Environmental > Terrestrial > Soil >... | reverse complement strand
TAGGCTCGGCAAGGCCAACACAGCGCATGCCAGCAGCCTTCGCCGCTTTGACGCCGGACACCGAGTCTTCGAACACCAGAATTCCCTTGGGGTCGACATCCAGTTTCTGCGACGTGAGGCGGAAGATAGCAGGATCGGGCTTACCCAAAACAACATCGTCGCCAGCCACGATGGCTGCGAAATAATCGGTGAGGCGCAGTTTCTGCAGAACGAAATGAACGCGACTGTCGCTGCCGGAAGAGGCCACGCCCAGCTTGATCCCAGCTTGAGAAAAGTCTTGGAGGATATGTTCAACACCCTGAACCGGGCGAAGCTCGGCGCGGGCTTCCTCGCGAAACAGCAACTCCTTCTTGTGGCCGAGTCTCTCAATTTCTTCCGGTGAAAGATCGCCGAGGAAATGGCGCAATATATCTTCTTTTTTTCGGCCTTCCAGGATGAAGGCCAGATCATCTTCCGAGACTTCCTTACCGACGGAACCGAGAAATCTTCTCCACGCTTTGGTGTGAACCGGATGGCTATCGACGATCACGCCGTCCATATCGAAAATCACCGCTTGCAGCATCCGCAGCCCCTCAGCTTAAATGATTTGCAAAACCGGGCCAAGTTTTTTGCGCCCGCTGATAATTCTCCATGGTACCAATATCAAGGAGATAATCGCTAATCCTAATGGCGGACATGCGCCCAACCAGTTTTGGCAGGACATTAAAACCAATATCGGCTAATCTGTCGGGAGGAATCAGGTCGAGCATTTGGCGCCGAGCGATCATGATTCCAGAAAACGCAAGAGAGCCAACAGGCTCTTGCGGCTTCTCGACAAACCCTCGAATCACACCGTCGCGATCGACACTTACGATCCCGCATCGCCGCGGGTCCGGCACTTCGTACACGCCAAGGCTTGCAAGATGATCGCTGTGGCGCTGATGAATCGCCTGGAGCGGGGCGAGGTTCGCAGCGGTCAAGACATCTGAATAAAAAATCCAAAAAGAAGAGTCAGAGCTTAACCAGTGGCGGTTTGCCAGCAACGTTCCCGCGCTGCCGAGCAGTGTCTGCTCTTCAGAAACTTCAATCTTTAGCTCGCCAGCATGCTGCTTCACAAAGGAACGAATCGCTTCCGCGTGAGCGTGAACGTTGATCAGTATCTCGCGAATGCCGTGACGCCGAAAAAGTTCCATCCAGATCTCGAGCATCGGAACGCCACGAATAGGCACCAGACATTTTGGCATGGTGTCGGTAAGCGGACGCAGCCTGGTGCCGTGCCCGGCGGCCAGCAAGAAAGCTTTCATTGTGGGGATCTACTCCAGACGTGTCTACGAGACATGAAGAGGAGCTTGGTTGATGATAAGGAAACCTACGAAGAGGCCGCCTCGAAGGTCCAGCGCATACCGCCGCGAGCGTCTTCATCGATGAACGGATCGTTGGCTACCACACGAGCTCCATGGGTGTCGAACTCAAACGCCATTTCGTGGATGCCCAGTTTGGACATTGCTTCACGCACGCTGGCCTGGGATTTCTCTTCGCAGTAGAGAAGTAGAAAACCGCCACCGCCTGCTCCGGTGATTTTTCCGCCCAACGCGCCGCTCTGTCGCGCCAGCCCGTAAGCTTCGTCAATCATGGGATTGGAGATTTGCTGGGAAACTTTCTTTTTGGCTTCCCAGCCGGCGTGAAGCAGCGCACCAAATTTCCGGAGATCGCCGTGAAGAAGCGTCTCACGCATTTCCTCGGCCAAGGCGCGAATCTCGTGCATGGAATCCAACGTACTTCCGGACCCCTTACTGGTAGAGCGTTCCTGCTCTTGCAAGATCTTCCACGAACTGCGCGCTGAACCCGTGAAGAAAAGCATCAAGTTACTTTGCAGCTCGCTCTGATGATCGGGCCGCAAGACCACCGGCTCCACGTGAACCGAGCCATCGATCTCAAAGTTGATGAAGTTCAAGCCGCCAAACGCCGCAGCGTATTCGTCCTGCTTGCCAACCGGCTTGCCCAACACGTGCCGCGCAATGTTAAAGGCACGCTCGGCTAGCTGGTATTTCGAAAGCGGCACACCCAGATATTCCGAAAGAGTTCTCAGTACACCCACACAGACGCTGGCGGAGGAACCCAATCCGGTACCAGGAAGAATTTCCGAGGCGAGGAACAAATCGATGGAAAGGTTCCGGCCAAACTCCTTCATGATGGAGAGTGGGATTTCAAGCTGAGTTCCCTTCACATCCATGCGCTCAATGTCGTGCCAGGTTTCCGCGACTCGCAGGTCTGAGGAAATTACCTGGACCTTACCGTCGGAACGTTTTTGCAAAATCGTATAGAAGTATTTGTTGATAGAGGTGCTGAGGACCGCCCCACCAAATCGTTCGTAGTATGCGGGCAGGTCGGTTCCGCCACCCGCGAAACTAATCCGCACTGGACTCCGCACGATCAACATGGACACCCTCCTGACGCTGCGTGGTTATGAGTGTTGCGGGCGGGCCTTCAGATGGAGCAGGGGCAAGTTCGGTTTTCACCAGACGGAGAGCGATGGTCCACACCGTCTGTACAATCAAAGAAAGGTCCAGAAAAAGGGACCAGTGAAAAATATACTGCAAATCGAAACGAGCTTTTTCTTCAGACGAGTGGCGTTCGCGCAATCCTTGGACCTGCGCGAGCCCGGTCAACCCCGGTTCAACGCTAAGGCGCTGGCGTTGCCAGTCTGAATAATGCTTTACGCGCTCCGGCGATTCGGGGCGAGGCCCGACAATGCTCATCTGGCCAGCCAAGACATTCCAGAGTTGCGGAAGTTCGGTAAGGCTGAATTTTGCCAGGAACCGTTCGAAACCCGCCAATTCACGATAATCCCGGCTGATGTTCAAGCGATACATGGGGAACAGACTTCCGCCACGGCCGCAGCGCGTATCCTTGCAAAATCCGTTCCGGTTCTTGCTGCGAACCTTGAGAGCCGCCGCTAGCAATAGCGGGAAGGTCAAAACCAACAACACACTTGCGCCCACAGTGTCCAAGACGCGCTTGAGCGCCAACGAACCCGCCCAGACATTGCGCTCTTCGAGCGAAATCAGGGGCACACCATCGATCTCCACCATATTCGCGTCAGAAACGTAAAGTTGATACCAGTGCGGCACGAGGCGGACTCGCATGCCCAACGTGCGACATTGCGACACGACCTTTTCCACCTCGGTGCTGCCGTGTTGTTGAAGGACCACGATTAAGTCCTGAACCTTGGAATCCTCCAGGAATTTAGCAATCCCGGTTGAAGCCAACGAATCGTTTTGGTGGTTAGGGCGCCCGCTCTCCTTGGAACTGCCTCCATTTCCCGATGGGTATAGGAAACCCACAACCTCCAGCAAAAGTTCCGGATGCCGGCGAATTTTTACTGCCAGTTCCTTAGCCAGGGTCCCGCCTCCCAAAATGACGGCACGGCGCGCACCTCCAGAACGAGCCCGCGACAAAATGACCAGCCTCGCGCCACAGCGAATCAGCAGGAAGCCAGCGAACAACAGGAACGGGAGGTATAGAAACAGCAGACGGGAGTAGTAGTGCCGGGTCGCAAATCCCACGGCAAACAGAAAAACCATCAAATAAAAAATGCCAATCAGCAAACGCGAAGCAATTGCTGAGAGTTGCCAGCCTCCCTGGAAACCATCAAGACTTCGGCTCAAGGAGAGCAGCGTCCAAATTAATAGCGCCGAACCGATGATGGAATAAAAGATGCGGAAGGACGCATCGGACTCGAGGCCCAGGTCAAAATAGTGATAGCGGAGGAAATAGGCGAGTAGGAACGCGAGAGCGATCCAAACCAGATCAAGCAACAGAATCGAGAATCGATATTTTCTGGTCATGGCAATGTACTATCAACGTCTAGCAGACTGCGCAACTGTCACAAATACCATGAAACGGGGCCCCTGAATGTAGATGCTAAGTCGCTATGAATTGGCCATCTTATGAACCGACTCCCTGGATTGGCGTTGCTCCCACTTCCACGCACCCTCAAGGATATTATGTAGCTCGGAATGGACGGGACGCCAACCGAACTCTTGCATTAAACATATCGGGCTCGCGCATAGGACCGGAGGGTCTCCCGGCCTCCGGGAAGACTCACGGACCGCAATGCTTGTGCCCGTCACTCTTTGTGCCGCCTTCCATATCTTCTTCACGGAGAAACTCGTTCCAGTACCGATGTTATAGGCGAGGAAACCTGGTTGGTCCATCTTCTTGAGAGCTAAAAGGTGGGCTTCCGCAATGTCTAGTACGTGAACATAGTCACGGAGGCAGCTACCATCCGGCGTGTCATAGTCGGTACCATATATCTGAAATGAGGGTCGGCGGCCGGATGCAACCTGCAGCAACAAAGGGATGATATGGGTCTCCGGTTCGTGGCGTTCTCCCCAGTTCGCATCACCACCACAGGCGTTGAAATAACGGAAAACGACGACGCTCCATCCATAGCCGGACACATACCAGCGCAAAAGGTCTTCAAACATCAGCTTGCTTTGTCCGTAGGAATTCACGGGTTCTTTGGCATGATCCTCGGGAGTAGGCACGATCGTAGGAGTGCCGTAAACAGCGGCGGTCGAGGAAAACACAAAATTCTGGATTTTGTGTTTACGCATAGTTTCAACCAGGGTAATTCCCTTAGCCACGTTGGTCTCAAAAAATATGCCCGGGTTGGTCACCGATTCAGCGATTAGAGCCTTGGCTGCAAAGTGAAACACCGTGTCGAATTTGCCGCGGGCGCAAACGGCCGAAAGGCCTTCTGCGTCGCCGATGTCGATGCGGTGCAACGGAATTCCCTGTGGGACGGCTTCCGCGTGTCCGGTAGACAAGTCGTCCACAACTTCAACGTGATGCCCACGCGCCTGGAGTTGCCGGCAACACGTTGAACCTACATAACCCGCTCCACCCGTGACTAAGATCCGAGACATCAGTACGCACCCTCCCGTTTGATTACCTTCAATGGCGTAAGGATTAGAATTTTTAGGTCCAACCACAGCGACCAGTTGTTTATATAGTGCACATCCATCGCAACGCGCTCTTCATACGAGACTTCTTGCCGCCCGTTGACCTGCCAGTACCCGGTAATCCCCGGCTTTACTGAAAGAAATAACTCCTGGAAGGGGCCATATTTCGCCAGTTCCGGAGCAGTGATCATGCGAGGCCCGACCAAGCTCATCTCACCAAGGACAACGTTAAACAGCTGCGGAAGTTCGTCCAGGCTATGACGCCGCAGGAAGGCGCCAATCTTGGTTAACCGCGGATCTTTTTTCAGCTTATAACTTTCTTCAAATTCCGTTCGGAGTACTGGGTCACGCTTTAGAATTTCGTCTGCGTCGCACCGCATGCTGCGGAATTTGAACGCGTCGAACTCACCGTCTTTGGCGATAATACGCCGGCGATAAAAGACGGGGAGGCCATCGTATGCAACGACCAATAGGGCGGCGAGAAGAAATACGGGTGACAGCAAAATCAGCAAAACCGTCGCCCCGAGCAGATCAAGAACACGCTTGAAAAACAGTTCCACTTGGCTGCGGGAGGCTTGGGCCCCCGGCTGTGACATGGTCCGGGCAGATTTGATGGAAGAATCGCGTTGCATCAGGAATTGTGAATATTCAGGCTTGCTCCCCCGCAAGCCAACCTGCGATAAGACGTGATGCTTCAGCGCGCGTCTGCCGCTTGAGAACGCCCATTGAAATTCTGGATCCGCTGACGCAGGCACGAAAATAGGGCATGGGCCATCCCCAACTGGATATCCTCCACAATCTGCATGTTGTCGGAAGCAGCGATCGCACAGTGATCGCAGAAGTCCTTCATCTTTCCTCCTGAGAAACCACCGAGGCCGATATTAATGCCCCCCAGTTCGCGGGATACTTCTAGTGCCTTCAGAACGTTCTTTGAGTTCCCGGTGGCACTGATAGCCATTGCGAGGTCGCCAGGCTCAAGGAGATTGCGGAGTTGCTCCGCGAACACGTGTTCATAACTCAGGTCATTTGCCAGAGCGGTGAGTAGGGCCAAGTTATCCGTCAACGCCAGAACGCGAAAACGTTTTTCAGCCGACCCGGGTGAGACGGTCCCCTTCCCCAGGTCACATGCCAAATGCGACGCAAGCGAGGCGCTGCCCCCATTGCCGAAAATGAAGACCTGTCTGCGATCCTGAAAGGCTTTCCACAACTCTTCACCAATCTGATCGATTTCCGCGTAGGGAAGCTTTCCGGTGGCGTGGCTCTGGAGTTCAAAGTAATCGCGAGCATTGGCGATTTTGGTCGTGGCACCGTTCGGTGTTTGAACACTCAGATGGTATTTCATTGAGTCGCCTCCCTTGAGGAACGAGTGATGCTAGTTCGAGGATGCACCAGGTTCACCTCGAACCACTCCCACTACAGCTTGAATACCGCCCGCCTAGGTATAGATTCTTACTGCAAATCCTGTAGACGCCAAATTTAAACTGCCAGTTACGTGCCCATCATATAACGATTCGTCTAGATACAGCGTATCCTTGACAGGGTTGCTGCACCGGGAACTCCTCAAAAGCCTGAAGCTGGGGAAATTCATGTTTAGTGGTTAGATTCTGCCCGAGGTTAATCGGATAAGGTAACCAAAAGCGAATTACGTGCCTGAGATATAACTCCTATGCTATGACGTTTCGACTAATCTGCTAATCCATTTTCGACAATTTCACAGAGGATATGCCCCAGGAGCACGTGCGCTTCTTGGACACGCGCGGTGCGTTTTGAAGGTACAGCGATGCAAAAGTCAGCCAGACCCGCGACGTGGTCGGTAACGTTCCCTGTCATGACCACGGTGGTGATGTCTAATTTTCGCGCGGCACGGAGGGCGCATAAAACGTTCGGCGATTTGCCACTGGTGGTAAGCCCGATGGCTACGTCGCCTGGCTTGCCAAGTCCTTCGAGTTGCCGGGCAAAGACGGCTTCGTAGCCGTAGTCATTGGCAAGCGCGGTAACGTTGGAGGAGTTGGTAGTTAGCGCTATGGCTGGAAGGGCATGGCGCTCGCGCTCGAAGCGCCCTATGAACTCAGCGGCAAGGTGTTGCGCGTCCGCGGCACTACCGCCATTGCCAAAGAGCAGGGCCTTGCCACCGCTCTTGAAGGAGGCGGAGAGTCTTTCGCCGACGTGGAGAAGCGCATCGAGGAGAAGAGGCTGGTCGAGCATGGCTTGTTTGAGCGCCAAGCTTTCCTGGATGTTTTTGACGACGAGGTCGCGAAAAGAGGTAGACGGCATCGGGACTCAATTCGAAGGAGCGGATTTGTCCGTCCGTGTTGGAGCCACAGCCAGAGTAACAGTGGTTGAGCGATCGGAGATGCGCATCGCTTGGTGATAGACGGCGAGGGTCTGCGCTGCGGTGTTGGACCAGCTAAAACGCTGGAGATTCTTTCTGGCGTTTTGCTGTAGGGTGTCGCGGATGGCGGGATCAGAAAACGCCTGGAATAAGGCATGAGCAAATTCATCGGGGTTGGCGGGATTGGCGTAAAGGGCCGCGTCACCCGCAACTTCCTGAAGGGATGTCCGCGGATTGCAGACGACGGGAGTGCCGCAAGCCATAGCTTCGAGGACGGTAAAGCCAAAGCCCTCATACACGGATGGACAAGCATAGACACGGGCTGCGGAATAGAGAGCGGCAAGTTCTAAATCATCGACTACGCCAGTAAAGATGAGGTTGTTCGCAATTCCGAGTTCAAGGGCAAGACGGCGAAGTTCGGAATCGACGGCGCTCGATGGGCCGACCAAGACGAGATTAGCCTGTTGCTCGTATGAGAGGAATTTCTGGAAGGCGCGAAGGAGCGCGGCATGGTTTTTGCGAGGCTTAAAGATTCCGGCATATACCATAAATTCGTGCGAGATCTTGTATTTTGAACGAATCGCATCGAGACGCCTGCAGTCTTTGACCGGCTGGAAGTTGGAACTTATGCCAGGGTAGATGACTTCGATCTTCTCTGGAGATATACCGAGCAATCGGACAATGTCCTCGCGAGAGAAATTCGAGTCGGTGATGATTTTGTCGGCCAAGCGGACAGCCGCTGAAATCATGGCGCGATAGTAGAGGCGGCCGAGTTGCGAGCCCAGGTCGTCTTTACAGGCGATACCGATGACATCGTGAATCGTTACGACAGAGGGACAGGGCCTCATCAAGGGCAACACGAAGTGGGGAGAATGCAGAAGATCCACTTTGTGGTGGCTAAGGATTTTGGGGAGTTGAAGTTGTTCGCGGACTGAATAGTACTTCAGGTCTGAAATGATGACTTCTGCGTTGGTGCCGGCAATGCGAATTAAGCCTTCCGCGCCAGGGGGAAGAATCAACAGATAGTCGGTCAGGGGGTCCTGAGCGAGGAGCGCCTCGACAAGGCAAATCATGTAACGGCCGATGCCAAGATTTTTGATCCTGCGGAGATCAAGGGCAATTTTCATAAAGAAGAATAGCGTGGGGCTAGTTGGGTTCAGTGTCCGAGAGGGGCTAGTCGCTAGCGCCAGTCACTGCGGGTATGGATTGCTGGACGCTCTTCAAGTCGGCGGCAACCATCATTTCGATAAGTTGTTTGAAGGGGATGGCGGGCTTCCAGCCAAGTTTCTCGCGGGCTTTGGCGGAATTACCGCAGAGGTGATCGACCTCCGCTGGCCGGATGAGCTTCGGGTCGATTTCGACGTACTTTTGCCAGTCGAGGCCGACGGCGGAGAAAGCGGTGACCAACAGTTCCTGCACGCTGTGCGTCTCGCCGGTAGCGATGACGAAGTCTTCGGCTTCGGGTTGCTGCAACATGAGCCACATGGCGCGAATGTAGTCGTCGGCGTAGCCCCAGTCGCGCTCGGCGTCGAGATTACCCATGAGAAGTCTTGAGGCGAGACCACACTTGATGCGCGCGACTTGGTGGGTAACCTTGCGAGTAACGAATTCGAGGCCACGGCGGGGAGACTCGTGATTGAAACTGATCGCGGAGCACGCGAACAGGCCATAACTCTCGCGATAGTTCACGGTGATGTGGTGTCCAAAAACTTTCGCGGCGCCGTAAGGGCTGCGCGGATAGAAGCGGCTGGCTTCGTTTTGCGGCGACTCTTTAACCTTGCCGAACATTTCGGAACTGGAGGCCTGAAGGAATTTAGCTTTCGGCTGGTGCTTGCGAATGGCTTCGAGCACACGAACTACCCCAAGGCCGGTGACATCCGCGGTGAGCACGGGCTGGCTCCAGGACGTGGGAACGAAGCTCTGTGCGGCAAGGTTGTAAACCTCGTCTGGCTTAATGGCCTGAATAATATGGTCGAGGGAGGATTGGTCAGTGAGGTCTCCTTCAACGAGACTGATCTTGTCGATGCAAAGCTGGATACGATCAAATTTTTCCAGGCTGCTGCGACGGACGAGACCATAAACTTCGTAGCCCTTGCTAAGGAGATACTCGGCGAGATATGAGCCGTCTTGGCCGGTTACTCCCGTGATTAATACACGCATGTTTCCCCCTAAGTGAAGGTGTGAAGTAGTGCGGTTTTTGCTGAAATCTGTGAAGCTCGGCTCTCAGCCCAACACATTTCTATTTTCGGCTCGGGCAGAATGATAACTGGAGCGCTTGCGCAAGACGGAATCATAGACGCCCAGGTGTCGCTTCGCAATGCGCTCCCAAGAATAGCTTTGCGCAAAATGCACGGCCTGCTGGCCCAAGCGCAGGCGCTCATTGAGATCCTGCAAGAGCGAAGTGATGACAGATAAGGCTTCCTGCGGATCCTGGGCTAGCTTAACAAGTTGTGCCAGATCGCCGGTGGTGTGTGGGCCGCGAGTGGTCACCACGGCGACGCCACTTTGTAGGGCTGTTTTCAGGGTAGTCCTCCTGTCGGAAGCGCCGTCGGAATACGGAAGGTAAGCTACGGAAGCCTGAGCGAGCCTTTCTGCGATCTGATGATCGCTCAGATTGCAATCCCAAACAATGGGAAGAGTTGCGCCTCTGGCTTGTAAGGTCTGGAAAAAGGATTGGTGCTTCGGAGATACATGCCCGATAACACGCACTACTAGCGACAAATTGCGAGCACGGATCAAGTCCGCGAGCGCAAAAACGTGATCCAGTTCTTTCCTTGGGAGGATCAACCCAAAATAGACAATTTCGGAAAGGTTTCGAGGGCCGGAAGAGTGAACAAGGGGAATATTACTTCCGACAGGGATAACGGAGCTAGAGCGAGCCGTCCAAGGCAACCATTGCGAGACGAACTGCTGTTCGAAAACGCTCGTGAAAATAATGTGTTCGGGGCGAACCGCAAAAGGAAGCAGGGAAATTTTTCTCAAGATGTGTCTTTGACTGGCCTCGTGAATGGTGACGATACTTTTGTGCAAGAGCGATACAACCTGGGGACCCAATTGGTGGCCGAAGCCGACAGTGGGATATTCGAGATGCACGATATCGAATTTCTGCTGCTTAAAAAATGTGAGAATCTTGCGGGCGCCGAAAAAGTGCCAATCGCCCGCGGTGATGACGTGGATGTCTGCACTCAGGGAAGTCAACGCAGTGGCCAGACAAGTGGTGTAGTCGCCGACACCGCATTCTCCAGGAAGACAAGGGCCGATTGCCAACGCCACTTTCACAACTGGACATCCTTGCGACCGCTCGGTTGGGAGCCGTTGCTAGGGGTCTTTTGAAAAGCGAACCAAGCGAAGGTGTAATTACGACGAAACCAACGGACAGTGGTCTTGGAAGCTTGGAAGTTGAGGGGGCCGACAGGCTGCAACCCGTAATTTGCAGCTTCCCGGATGAACTGGAGCAGGTCGCTTTTGGAAAAGATGGTCCAATCAAGACCGTAAGCGAACACCCCCCGGGTATCAATTTTTTCGGGCCAATAGTCGGTCGAGCCGACAAAGTAACCGCCAGGCTTCAGAAGGCGGCCCATCTCCGCCAATAGCTTTGGAGCCGAGAAACCGTGTTCGATCACAGAAATGGCGGAGATAGCGGCAAACGACTGATTGGGAAAGGAAGTCTTCGTGAAATCTCCGGTGACATATTTGATGCTTTCACGGAAAGGCATGTGCAGAAGTTCCGGGTTGAAATCGATACCGGTGAGATTTGAGAACCCCAGCTTGTTGAGACTACAAAGGACTTCGGAACCGTAAGCGCCCAAATCTAAAACGGGAGATGATTTGTCGACGTGCTGCTCAAGAAACTCGAGAGTCTTAAGAACATCCCAACTTTTCTTGTGGAGACCAACATTGACTCCGCTGGCCAGGCCGGTCTTGTACACGACTTTGGCGAGCCACGGGGTGATGAAATGGAGACCGCGGCGGCGAATCTCCTGCCGGGCGCGAGCGTTTTCCGCGGAATTGGGGAGAACTTCGAGGCTCACGAATGCTCCGAGTTAGAAAAAGACACTGTGGGATACGACGCCAGACGATCCAAAAACGAGATTTGCCGCGGGCTATCAGGTTGCAGTAGCGACAAGCTGGAACCAGCGGTTCGGAATTTTGTCTAGCGGACGAAATGGCGCGTTGTACTTGATGTCGTCTTGCACATACAAGTTGTATCCCAAGTCCCGGAACAGTTTTACAATCTGCTCCGGAGAGCCTCCGTTGGCTTCCAAGCCGAGGCCCGTGTGGACTTCGACATACCAGTCGGGCTTCACGGCAAGAGTAGCCTTGGCACCCTCTAGAACGATCGCTTCGTAACCTTCCACGTCAATTTTGACAATGTCCGGGCGGCCATATTTCACCGCTAAGTCGTCGACGGAGTATGCAG
>Ga0070762_10001219_pt1 | contig 11708 bp, 9 predicted proteins | sample HubBroMetageREF2_FD_66726 | JGI IMG/M metagenome (GOLD analysis project Ga0070762, IMG submission 66726) | Reference soil microbial communities from the Hubbard Brook experimental Forest, New Hampshire, USA - Hubbard Brook CCASE Soil... | ecosystem: Environmental > Terrestrial > Soil > Temperate... | reverse complement strand
TACCAGGCCACGGTCACCGACATGCTCGCCCGGATCGCCGAGGCCACCGACGACATCAGCCGCCGCGGCCTCGTGCTCGCCACGATGACCAAGCTCAAGCAGGTGTGCAACCACCCCGCGCAGCTGCTCGCCGACGGCTCGCGGCTGCCCGGCAGGTCGGGCAAGCTGGCCCGGCTCGAGGAGATCTGCGACGAGATCGTCGCCGCAGGAGATAAGGCGCTGTGCTTCACGCAGTACGCGGAGTTCGGCCGGATGCTGCGGCCGCACCTGGCCGCCAGGCTGGGCTGCCCGGTGCTGTTCCTGCACGGCGGGACGAGCAAAAAGCAGCGGGACGCGATGGTCGAGGAGTTCGCCGCGCTCGATGAGCCCGCGCTGTTCCTGCTGTCGCTCAAGGCCGGCGGGACCGGGCTCAACCTGACCGCCGCCAACCACGTGATCCACGTCGACCGGTGGTGGAACCCGGCGGTGGAGGAGCAGGCGACCGACCGGGCGTTCCGGATCGGGCAGCACCGCAACGTCCAGGTCCGCAAGTTCGTCTGCGTCGGCACGGTCGAGGAGCGGATCGACGCGATGATCGAGGAGAAGAAGGCCCTGGCCGACCAGATCGTCGGCACCGGCGAGGCCTGGCTGACCGAGCTGTCCGTCGCCGACCTGCGCTCGGTGCTCTCTTTGTCGCCGGATGCGGTGTCGGAATGAGCGGGTGGCGCGGGGACTGGCCGCCGGCGTCGCGGCCGATCCGGGTGGAGGGCGGCATCAAGGCGGTTAGCAAGCGGGGGGCGATCGGGGAGCAGTGGTGGTCGCGCAGGCTGATCGACGTGCTGGAGTCCTACGGGATGAGCGGCAGGCTGGCCCGGGGGCGCAGCTACGCGAGGGCCGGGCAGGTGCTGAACTTCAAGCTCACCCAGGGCAAGGTCACCGCCCAGGTGCAGGGGTCGCGGGCCAGGCCCTACGACGTGCGCATCGGGGTGCTGCCGCTGACCACCGCGCAGTGGCAGCGGGTGCTGGCCCGGCTGGCCAGCCAGGCGCTGTTCCGGGCCAAGCTGCTGGCAGGCGAGATGCCGCACGAGATCGAGGAGGTGTTCGCGGACTGCGGCACGCCGCTGTTCCCGCGCACCGCCGCCGACCTGGACATGCACTGCAGCTGCCCGGACTGGGAGGTGCCGTGCAAGCACCTGGCCGCGGTCTGCTACGTGCTGGCCGAGGAGTTCGACCGCGACCCGTTCGGCCTGCTGGCCTGGCGCGGCCGGGGCCGGGACGAACTGCTCGGCGCGCTGCGCCAGATCCGCGGCGCCGGCCGCGCCGAGGAGACCGCGGATCCCGGCGGCCCGGCCGGCGCCGCGGGTGCGTCGGGTACCGCGCGGCAGGCCGGCCTTGACGTGACGGGCCAGCCGCTGACCGAGCGGCTTGATGAGTTCTGGTCGCCCGGGCTGAGCGCGGCCCGGCTGCGGGCGCTGCCGCCGGGTTTGCCCGCCGCCGCACCGGACCTGCTGCTGCGCATGTTCCCCGCGCCGCCGGTCCGGGTCAGGAACTCGGACCTGCTGGACGTGCTGACCCCCGCCTACTACCGGCTCGCGGCCGATGAGGCCAGCGACGGGCGCTAACCCCGTTTGTTGCCCGCTAGCGAAGAGCCCGCCGCTGGTCCCCGCCGCCTCATCGTCACTATCCTTGGCCTCGCGGGGGGAATTGGGGAGCTGCGGGTGCGGATCAGGGCGGCGGGGGGCTGGTGGGCAGCTCGCAAGGATGTCACCTCGTCCGCCTCGGGCATAGCCCGAGGCGCCGCGATCATCGCTGGCCTGACCGTGGTATCCCGCTTGCTCGGGCTCGTGCGCACGCTTGTTTTCTCACAGGCCGTTGGCGCGAACTGCCTCGGCGCGGCGTATGTAACCGCGAACCAGGTGCCCAACCTGATCTACGAGCTCGTCCTGGGCGGCGTTTTGACCAGCGCGATGGTCCCGGTCCTGGCCCGCTCGGCGGAGCGGGCTGAGTACGACCCGGAGGACAAAGCTCGGGTCAGCCAGATCTCGTCCGCCCTGCTGACCTGGTCCATCCTCATCCTGGTACCGATCGCCCTGATCATCGCCGCGGTAGCCGGGCCGATCGCCTCGCTGCTCAATCCGGTCAACGCCAACGCGAACTGCGCGCACGCCGACATGGTGGCCGTGACGGGAAACATGATCGAGGTATTCGCCCCGCAAGTCGTCCTGTACGGGCTGTCGGTCGTGCTGTTCGGTCTGCTGCAGGCCTACCGCCGGTTCGCCGGGCCGGCGCTGGCGCCGGCGGTCGCCAGCGTCCTGCTCATCGCCTCCTATCTCGTCTTCGCGTCGTTGGACAACGGACGGCCGTTGAGCCGGGTGCCGCTGGCGGCCGAACTTGTCCTGTCGGTCGGGGCCACGCTGGGCATCGCCACCCTTGTCCTGGTGGCCGTTATCCCGACGTGGCGGCTGCACCTCAGGCTCCGGCCCGCTCTGCGGTTCCCGCCCGGGGTGGCACGCCGTACCGCGGGCATGGCGATGGTCGGCTTCGTCGAGTTCGTCGCCAGCGACGTGAACGCCGTCGTGTCTATCGAGCTGGCCAACGGGCGCGGGGAAACCGGCGCGATCGTCATCTTCAACTACTCCTGGCAGGTTTTCAGCTCCCTGCTCGGGGTGCTGGCCATGTCCATCGTGATCAGCGCCTTCCCGGTCCTATCCGCTCGCGACGGGCCAGAGTTCGACCGGACCTGCGCTGGTTCGACACGCGCGGTCCTGCTGGTGTCGTGGCTCGGCACGGCGGTGATCGCGGCGATCGCCATTCCCACCGCTCATGTCCTGGCCAAGCAGCCCGACCAGGTACCTCAGCTGATCGAGGGATTCGCCCTGTTCGCTCCAGGCATCGCGGGGATCGCCGTGATATCGAACCTGTCGCGGGTGATGTTCGTCATCGGGCGGCTGAAGATCGCGGCTCTGGCCGTGGGCGGGAGCTGGCTAGCGGTGACAGCGGCGCAGGTGATGCTGGCCGAACTCGTACCCGCCCGCCTGGTCGTGGCCGCCCTCGCGCTGGGTTTCACGATCGGCCAGAGCGTCGCGGCCGTCCCGCTGGTGATCGCGACCCGCCGGATCTGCGGACCGGCTGCGGTCGAGGGTTTCGGCCACGGGATGCTGGCCGGGCTGGCCGCGGGCGCGGCGGGCGCGGCGGTTGGCGTGGCCGTGAGCCTGGCCGTGCCGACAAGCGGAAAGCTGGCGGCGGCCGGCCTGGCCGTGGCGGCGGCCATCCTCGCGATCGTCGCGTTCTTGTTCGTCGCGTACCTGCTGGACCGCGGCGACCTCAAGGCGATCATGGCCCGGCTGCGGCGGCTCAGTGCCCGCGGCTGATCCAGCTGCGACAGATCCAGCTGCGACAGATCCAGCTGCGGCTGATCCAGCTGCGACGGCGAGGACCGTCGCGTTGGCGCTAGTCCTGCGTGCCGCCGGAGGGCGCCCAGACGCGGCGCATGGCCTCGGGCAGGCCCCACCAGCCGAGCGGGGTCAGGCGGTCGTCGTCGTCGATCGCGCCCAGGATCTGCCACAGCGAGGTGACGGGCAGGAACAGGCCCTCCATGGTGAGCTCGTCGAACTCGTCATCGCCGAAGTCGTCGTCGTCCTCGTCCAGGTCACCGGGGTCAAAATCCTCGTTGTCCGCTGCGTCGACCCCTTCGACGCCTTCGCCCTCGGGGTCTGCGTCCTCGTCGGGGTCGTAGTCCCGCACGTACGTGGCGAGATCGGCGGCCGATGCGGACGTGCCCGGCCCGCCGGCAGTCAGCGCGGTCATCACCGCCAGCCAGTCGAAGTGGTCGATGGCGCAGATCGCGGCGACCGCACTGTCCGTCTCGTCCAGCTCGCCATCGCCGTCGCCGACCGGCCGCTCGTTCCAGTCCTCGGAGCCCTTGGGGGACGCCACGCCCGCGGTCAGGCTGAGCCACAGCTCCACGTCGTCGGCCGGCAGGCTGCGCGGTCCGAGGCCGCCGCATTCGATCAGCAGCTTGCCCGGCCAGCCGGGCCTGCCGATGGCCTCACGCAGCCGCGCACTGGCCGCTCGCAGATCCTCAAGGGGCAGCGGGCGGTCACCGACCCGGGCCAGCAGCGCCTGGAGCAGGCTGAGCGCCTCGGCGTCCGCCGCGTCCCATTCGGCGAGGAACTCCTCGTCCTTCTCGTCGAGCAGCACGTCCATCGGCACCCGGCCGTCAGGCAGGGCCGACGTCATCCACCGCTCCTGGATCTCGACGTAGGCCTGGCAGGCGGCCGGATCGCCCGCCGCCAGCAGATCGGGCTCGATCTCGGCCGAGGCGAGCCGCTCCTCCAGGTGGCTGACCAGCCTGGTGTGCATCTCCGCGCTCAGCTGGCTGCGCTCGGACTGCTCGTCCCACACATGCAGGCCGATGATCCCGTTCGGCTCCGTTCCGGTGGCTTCCAGCCAGGTCCTGACGTCCCCGACCGTCGCCGAGCCGTCGCTGATCTTCTGCAGCACGGCCTCCGCCGACGACCAGAACATCGCGGAGAGCGGGTTGCCCGCCGCAAGCAGCCCTCGCCTGATCCCGGGAAGCGAGGCCAGGGCGTCGGCCGACGGCACGGTAAGCAGCGCAAGCGCGACATCGCGTCTGGTCAGCGCCCCGAGCGGGCGGTCGGCCAGGTCGGCCACGCGTTCGGCGTCAAGGTTCACGCCTCGCAGCGTACGCCGTCCGGGCGGGTTCTGCGTGCCCGAAGTTCGACCGGCCATGCGGAGCGCATACCGTGATATACGGTCGGGAGGGAGGCCGGGCGAGTGCTGCTCACCAACCATGTGCTGTCCGGCGCGCTGATCGGCGCGCTGGTCCGCCGTCCGCTGACGGCCTTTACCGTCGGGGTGGCCTCGCACTTCGTGCTGGACGCCGTCCCGCACTGGGGCAAGTGGGACGGGCGGCGCCGGTTCCTCCGCGTAGCAGTGGCCGACGGCCTGGTCGGCCTGGCCGCCATGGGCACATTCGCCGCCGTGTCGCCGCCCGGCCGCCGGGTGGCTGTGCTGGCCGGCATGGCAGGGGCGGCGCTGCCAGACCTCGACAAGCCGACGATGCTGTGGTTCGGCCGGTCGCCCTGGCCGTCCGCGGTGAACAAGTTCCACGGCGTCATCCAGCACGAGGCGGCCGACCGCTGGCCCCTGGAATTCCTGGCCGCCTGTGCCTTCGCCGCCGCCGCGCTGACCGCGCTCCGGCGCCCGTCCGCCACGCCGTCAGCGGCGCCCGGGGCACGCTAGAAGGGCTTGAAGGGCCGGCCTCCCAGATAGCACACCGATCCCGAGCCCGGCCACGTTTAGACGTCCCGTCCCTGGACACAGCAGTTCCATGTCATCGATGCTGCCCGTCCCTGTCATACAACAATCGCACTTACAAAGGTGTCCTCTCGAACCGGGTGCCGGAAGCTTTAGACACTCCCATCGTCCCAGTTCAGAGGGTACCTTTCACATTGACATTCACAAGCAGCCCCATTTGATCGGTAGATCGGGGCTAAGGTGCTAACAATGGACTCTAAAAAGCGTTTGAAGATTCTAGTCCAGCGTGGCCGAATGCATGTCGCTACACTGTGTAATATTCCGCTTGACGTCTGGCAGGGTTACAAGTACGGGCGAAAGTTTACTACCAGTAATCAACCGGCTCCTGGCTCAACTTCAAGAACCTGGCTCGAAAAGTATTTTGATGAGGTGACATCTGGGCCCGGCGTGTGGAAATGGAGGCACTACTTTCCCATCTATGACAGGCATTTTTCTAAATTCAGAGGGAGAGAAGTTCATATCCTCGAGGTCGGGGTCTTCAGCGGCGGAAGCCTCCGTATGTGGCACTCGTACTTTGGCGACAAGGCGCACGTCTACGGAGTCGACATCGAGCCTGCTTGCCGCTCTTATGAAGATGACAGAACCCGAATATTCATAGGGGATCAATCGGACAAGAACTTCTGGAAAGCGGTTATCAAGCAAATTCCTAAGCTAGATATCATTATTGATGACGGCGGGCACAGGTCATTCCAGCAGATCGCGACCTTGGAAGTGCTTCTTCCTCACCTCCAGCCAGGTGGCGTATATTTGTGTGAAGACGTACATGGCTCCTTCAATGCTTTCCAGGGCTATGTCGAAGGGCTGTCTCGTAGCCTACATGCCCTGAAGCGGACTGGCGATGACAATGTGCTGAAGGTGAACGGATTGCAGCGGGCTGTCGATTCTGTTCATATATATCCATTTATTGTAGTTATCGAAAGGCGCGCCGATCAGCTTAAGCAATTTAAATCCCCTAAGCACGGCGCCGAATGGCAATCCTTCTGGGACGTTGAATTCTCGAACGAAAATGACGCTGGCCAACCGTCGAAGAACACGGCCTCGCCTGACGCCAGCTGAAGCGGCGCCGGAAGACGGCGCCTGTTCTCCTGCAGTCCCGAAAATTCGCCGCCGAAGGCTGCGGAAGTGAACTAGCGGGCTAGGCGGCGACCCGGGGCACGTGCCTCGATAAAGGCCTTCACCGCGCCACAGCCTGGGCGAGCAGGTCCAGCCGGGCCGCGGTGTGGTCGATCCATCGCAGGTCCGCCTCCAGGTGATACAGGCCGTGATCGGCGAGCAGGGTGTCGACGAGGTTGCCGCGCTGCTTCAGCTCGGTGAGCTCGCGCATGCGCGCCAGGTGCGCCGCTCGCTGCAGGTCGAGGTACCGCTCGGCGGGGCGTCCGAGCATCAGGGCAAGCACGACCTTGGCGAACAGCACGGTCTGCAGGTGAGGCTCGGGGGCGGCCGGTTCGGACAGCCATCTCTCGACGTCCTTGACGCCGGCCTCGGTGATGGCGTAGCGCTTGCGGTCCGGCCCCTCGCCGTGCTCGGCGGGCCCGGCGATCGCCTTGCCGTCCCGTGCCAGCCTGCTGAGGGTGGCGTAGACCTGGCCGTAGGGCAGCGACTTCTCCCGGCCGAAGTAGGTGTCGTAGTCCCGCTTGAGGTCATAGCCGTGGCTCGGCTCACGGTCCAGCAGGCCAAGCAGCGTCATGGGAACACTCATACCCACGAGAATACGCTCAGCGTATACTCGCCGCAATTAGTGGCATCTAGCTGGGACGATGAGGGAGGGGGGAGGCGCGGCGCGCCGGTCGCCACGCAGAGCCCGGTGACAGGCAGGAATCCCCGCAGCCGCGGGCGGGTCGATGCGCGACGATAGGGACATGACGGCTGAGGAATTCACCAACGCGCATCCGGCGCTGGCGCAGTTCTGGCATCCCGTGGCGCTGTCCTCGGACGTCGGCCGGGAGCCCGTCGCGGCCCGGCTCGGCGGTCAGGGCTGGGCGCTGGCCCGCCTCGGCGGCGGCATCGCGGCGTTCGCGGACGCGTGCCCGCACCGCAGGGCGCGGCTGTCCGCCGGGCAGGTCACCGACGGCACGCTGCAGTGCACGTACCACGGCTGGCGGTTCGCCCCCGACGGCAGGTGCGTGGCAATCCCGGCGCTCGAGGACGCCGCGGTGATCCCGGAGCGGGCCACGCTGCGCCGCCCGGCCGAGGTCGCCGAGCAGGACGGCATCGTGTGGCTCGCCCCGGAGCCCCCGCGCGCTCCCATCCCGGAACTGCATCCGGGCATCCCGCCGCGCGGCGACGGCATCGCGACGGTGTTCCTGCCGGTCCTCCGGGTGGAGGCCAACGCGGCGATGCTCATCGACAACTTCCTCGACGAGGCGCACCTGCCGTTCGTCCACGCGGCCACGATCGGCGGCGCCGGGCCCGAACCTATCCCGCGGGCCGAGGTCGACCGCCGCGGCCTGTCGTTCACGGCCGTGCGCGAGCACACGTTCACCAACCTCACCGACCCCGCGGTGCGTGATGGCGCCAGGCCGGCGGTGCAGCGTCGCCGGATGACCTACCGGTACCAGGCTGCGCTGACCGCGACCCTGCTGCTTGAGTACCTCGACGCGGGCGGGTGGCAGTTCCTCACCTTCACCGTGCAGCCCGAGGATGAGCGCACCTGCCGGGTGTACCAGACGGTGACCGGACCGGGCCTGACCGACTCCGAACAGGCCGCGAGCGCCGCGAAGTACGAGATGTCGATCTTCGAAGAGGATCTGGACCTGCAGCGGCGGGCGCTGTCCGGTCTGGAGTTCCCGCTCGACATCGCCGCCGAACTGCACACCAGGGCCGACCGGGTATCGGTCGAGTTCCGCCGCGTCCTCGCCGCCGCCGTCAGTGGCTGAAGGGCCCAGGGCGCGGTAACTGGATTTGAGCAGTAGTGCTTCTCTTTGTCCGGCGACGTTCGGTGCGAATGACCCGGAGTACCCGGAATCCATCGCCGAACGCATTCAGGTTGCTTGCCCGTAAGGCACACAGGCCAGAGGCTCTGGTCAAAGGTTCCGGCGCGTTCGGCGGAAGTCGAAGCAGTCGGCCAGCAGCTGCAAAACCCCGGAGGTTGGCCGATAACGCGGACAGCCTGAGCAGAGGGAGCACTCTGATCCGCTCCGATAGTGCCGGTGCGCAGCGTATGGATGCCGACAATGGCAAAGACGAGCGGACTTGGCATCTTCTGGCATAAGACTGTACATCGTACTGAGACTGTACATCGTACAGAGAGGGTACGTCTTGCGGAGACTGTACATCGCACCGATCCGTGGCCTCAGCCGTCCGGGTGCAGGGCGCGAGAAGTCTTTGGTGCGAGGCGCTGAACAGCGCAAATCAGATCCGGTAGTGACCCGGCGAAATTAACGTGCTGTAAAAAGTTACGTTCGCGTGAGTTTCGCTCATTTGATTTGATAAATGCGACATAGCATCATTTCGAATACCGAGCCGGACTTACGCCACGGCGCGGCCGGCGTCCGGGCCAGCAGCTGACCGCCCGCACCGGATGCCCGACAGCGGCTAGGTCCCGCTGACCATGACTTCCTGCATGCCCTCGGTCCGCGTGCCATCCCTGGGGGCCGGACGGCCCGGGCCAAATGACACGGCCCGGGCAGGACGGCCCGGACTAAATGGCCGTGCCTAGCAGGGGAATTCGCCTCTGATAATCAGATCTTCAATAACAGAGACTTGTATCACGTGCAAAGGAAGGAATACTCATGATTCTTCGGGGAAAATCCGAACGCATCGCGGGGGCGGGCGTCACGCCTCCTGCGGCCGACCGCAGGAGGTCGGTCGGCCGCCGCACCGGGGTCGCCGCCGCGGTCGGCATAGCCGCTGCCGTTACCATCGCAGCCATGTCGACCAGCGCTGCATCCGCGGCGGGAGCCACGGCAAGAACCAACACCCCTGACTCTTCGGCCAGGACCGGGACTCAATCCGCCGCCAGCCCCTGGAAGCTGAAGTGGCAAACCAACTTCTCCGAGTCGGCCGCGCTGGGTACCTTCTCGGGCTGCAATAACGACGCCGGGACGGCAGCGGCTTATTGCTCCGGCCTGCCGGCTGCGCTGCAATCGCAATGGTGGGCATATCCCTACCCGTGGCCAGATACCGCGACCGAGGAAAATTTGCCCCTCGGAGGGTACTACGATCCCAGCGAGACCGTCTGGATCAGTGGTGGGCAGATGCACATACGAATGTTCCGGACAACGCAGTGGATTCATTCGGCCGCGCTAGTGCCGAAAGCTGCGATAGGCATGTTGTATGGGAAATACGTGGAACGGTTCAGCGTTTCTGCAGATCCGTCCGCCGGTTACAAGAGCGCCCACCTCCTCTGGCCCTCTGGCAACGCCCTAGTTGACTCAGAGGTGGACTTTCCCGAGGGCAACTGGAACTCGACTATCTGCGCGTTTGTGCACAGCCCTGCTGAGTCAAACGTCGACCAATTCTGCCCCGCCGCGGCTTGGACCACGTGGCACACTTCCGAAATCGACTGGACGCCGAGTAGCCTGACCTTCTATCTCGACGGCAAGAAGCTAGGCTCCGTTACCGGTCAATGGGTACCCGATGAGCCCATGTCATGGATCCTTCAAAATGAGTCTGCCCTGCTCGGCCCGGAAGCCCCAGAGAATTCCTCAGCGCAGCTCAACATCTCTTCCGTAGCCGTTTACTCGTATCAGGGATGAATCTGATCCAATCGCATTGGTGGATGCGGGCCGTAGTCGACCTGACATGTCCTGGTCCTCCGGTCACGCCTATGACCGAGGCATGACCGTTACCTGGCCCGCGAGGAGCGTTATCTGTCTTCCGCTTATCACTGCTCTGGCCGTACCTGTGGTGGTGTTTATCGCGATTACGCCGCCGCTGCCGCCGGCAACAAGAACTCCTCGATCCTGACCTGGCAGGATCGTCATTGGGTAGCGAAGTGCGGAGAGGACGCCGGGGAGTAGATGCGCGAGCACCGTGGCCTTACCGCCGTTGGCATTGTTCGTCGCCGTCCACAGACCCTCATCTGGGATTCCCTCTCCTCCCTCGGGCTGCCACTGCAGCATGACATGGGCATCGCTACACGCGGCCTGGACAAGCGCGGCAACCCGGATCGCTGCCGCCAGGCCCTGCGGCCAGTTACTGTCCGCGGGCTGGATGGGCGACTCGATCCACCAAATGGGCAGGGACGTTCGGCGGCGGAGCCAATGGTCGACGGTTGAATACGTCTCGGTTGCGGTAAGCGGTCCAGCTATAGGGCCGGTCTGGGGAAAGTCTTCCCCGTCGACGGCTATGAACTGAGCGCCTGAGCTGTGCGCAAGCCAGTAGCTGATGGCGTTGAGATCCCGCTGGTCAAGGTAGCCCCAGGCGCCATGCGGAGTGGATGGCAGAGTTCCGTATAGCGGGGTCGGGTAGGGAGTCATGGACACGTATGGGCCGCCTACGATGGCGTCAGGCCTGACTCGCTTAATTGCTTTATAGACATCGTTGTACATGATCGTGTACTGCTGGATATTCCAGGTGTTTGCCGCTACGTCCCAGAAGCCTTTGAGTTCATTCCACACGACGAAGTACCTGACCTGCGGGAAAGCTTGCGCGATCCTAGCGGCTAGCCTGGCGAAATCCTGGTAGTGGGACGCGGTAGGCGCCACGTCGGGGCTAGTGCTGTGCGTCATCCATTCGGGTGCCGCACACAGTGTGATCATCGGGATGCCGCCGGTTGAAGAGATCAGCCTGATCCGGGCGGCCAATGCCGAGAGATCGAATGTTACCGGCGTGGGCTCGGGGTTAGGCAGCCCCCAATCCATAATCGACGTGTCCTCAATCATTCCAGGAATCGACGCCATTACCCGGCGCGCCGATGAAATGGCTCTGGCTTCGGAGGCCTGGCGCAAGTATGGTCCTTGCTGGGCAAAGTCAAAGCCATAGGAGAAATTTGCACTTACCGGCGGAATGTAATCACCAGTGGCATAGGATACGGAAGTCTTGCTTATCTGCAGAGACGCTGCAGAAATCATCAAGATAAGGGAAAGCAGACCAATTATCAAGATTTCCGCTTTCGATCTCTTAACGAACCATCTCCGGTAGTCCATAATTAAAACTATACCGGGAAAGCCGGCCGGAGCGTGCCGCTGGTTAATGCTGCGACTCCTGGGCCCGGTTCCCGCTACCCCGAACGCCACCAGCACGCACTAAACGGGCACTAACAGTGCAGACGATATAATTGCTGCGAAGCGGATGGCGAATAGCCAGACCTGGCCGGCTTTGCGTTTCAGCCGCTAGCTCGCAGGCGTCACGGGTCGCCGGCGTGGTGGAGCCCGAACTCCCAGATCGACTTGGTGGCGTCGATCTCCCGGGACGTACGGCCGAGGAAGAGGCTCAGCAGCAGCCCG
>Ga0070762_10001217_pt1 | contig 11713 bp, 13 predicted proteins | sample HubBroMetageREF2_FD_66726 | JGI IMG/M metagenome (GOLD analysis project Ga0070762, IMG submission 66726) | Reference soil microbial communities from the Hubbard Brook experimental Forest, New Hampshire, USA - Hubbard Brook CCASE Soil... | ecosystem: Environmental > Terrestrial > Soil >... | reverse complement strand
AGCCGTCCCTGGGAAGACGAAAAATGGAAGGGCGAGACGGGACGCGTGGAAGATATTTTGCGCAAATATACTGATATGTGGGGTTTTGGCGCGAACGCGATCGCGTACCTGTGCGGCCATCCGGGGATGGTCGAAGGCAGCAAAGGGATTCTGAAACGTATCGGATACACCAAAGAAGAATTGAAAGAAGAGATCTATTGGGTGCCTTCAAAGGCAAAGCCTGCATCCTGAGAACCGTGGGCGAGGTCTCAAACGCCCACCCGCGAGCTTCGGCGTTCCAGTAGAAGAACGTCCCTCCAAACACCGCTCCGTTGGCCAAGTTTTTGCCGCAGTCCGACTTCGCGGAATCCGCAGGATTTATGCAATGCAACACTCGGCACATTCTCCGGAAAGATTCCGGCCTGCAGCGTCCATACCCCGCAACGCTCTGACTGCTCGACCAGCGATTGAAGCAGCAACGTGCCAACTCCTTGACCTCGTGCCTTCGCGGACACATACACGGAAACTTCCGCGACGCCAGAATAAACGCGCCGCGTGGAGACTGGGCTGAGCGCCGCCCAACCGAGAATTCCTTCGCTGTTCACCGCAACCAAGCGGCAGTCCTGGAAGTGTCCCTGATCCCACTTCTCCCAAGGTGGAGTTTCGATTTCGAACGTGGCGTTCCCGCTCGCGATGCCTTCGGAATAAATCTCTTGAACGGCCGGCCAGTCTTCACTTCGCATGGCCTTGATGTCGAAGTCCAACACGCTCATCGTATTTCTCGACGCCGGTACACATCACGGCAACACTGATAAACGTTTACGCTATTCGCTTTCCGCAGGCGCAAAAAACACGAGCACCATCAACTCTTCAGTGATCTCGTAAAAGCGATGCTCCGCTTCTGCCGCCACAAAGATGACGCTGCCCTCGCTTACGGCGTGGTCTTCGGAACCGGCTCGCATGCGCGCGCGTCCGCGGATCACATAGTACAGTTCGTCTTCTTTATGCGGGGATTGCGGATCATTGCCGCCGACGGGTAAGACATAAAGCCCAGCGCTCAGAGCGGGGATGCGCAGGAACTCGAGGTAACGCTTTCCCGATTGCTCGCGACGTTTTTCTGTATCGGCGATGTTGAAAAATTGTGCCGGTTGCACAATCGTTACCTCCAATTTTTCATGCGGTTCGAGTCAGGGCCATCAGGATAGCATTCTGACGGCAAGACGGTTTCGTACATGAAAACCTGTATTGCGTTGTTCTCGTATCAGTCTGATAATTTGTGTAGCGCCACAGTCGCTTGGAGAATGACTGTGGATCGTTCCCCTCGATTGATCGACGTTCGCCAAATTGGGCCGAATAGCGAACGAGATATTTCCGGTCGTTGCTCTGCCTGCGGTGTGATTCTGATCGCCCGCCTGGACCACTGGGAGAATGCAGCTCCAGAGCTCTTACGAAAAAAGCTGGACAAATTATTCGAGCGCCATCTAGCTGAAGTCGGCTGTGGGAAGAAACTGCCTACGTTAGTTCCTGAATAACACTTCACATCGCTCCAACTCTGACGGCACTAAACTACCGGCGCAGGTAGTTTGGTTCTTCAGATTGTATATTTTTCCCATTCTGCCGGGTTTTATAGGGAAGGCGGTACCGCTAAGTTACTGTATTCAGTGATTTTATTAGGTTTGGCACGCGTACTGCTCTACTTGCATCGAAGAGATGAGATAAGGAGGTCATTATGAACAATGCGCGCCGAGGAATATATCGATTACTGTCGGGGTTACTTCTAGCTTCGGCTCTGTGCCCCTGGACGTATGCTGAAAACACGGTCATGGGAGAGATTCAATTCGAAGGCAAATCCCATGTGACAAAGACTTCCGGGGTCTGGGTGGACGGCCAGTACGTTGGCTATCTGAAAGAACTTAAGGGATCGAAGAAGGTTATGCTGCTCCCAGGTGAGCACACAATTACTGTGCGGCAGGATGGTTTCCAGGATTTTACTCAACGAGTAATGATCGAGCCCGGACAAAAGCAGATCGTGAGCGTGTTAATGCAGAAAGCTCCGACCGGACCGCTTCCGCAAGTGACAGCCGAAGTCAAAATAGCGGTGAATCCTTCGAGAGCCGCCGTATTTTTGGATGGTCTCTTCGTTGGACACGTCGGTGAGTTTGAAGGCGCAGGTCGAGGCATGCTCGTGGCGCCGGGAGCGCATCGGATAAGAATTGCGCTGCCTGGTTATCAAACGTTCGAGACGGACATCAACCCTACGGCAAATCAGAAGGTTGAAATCAAGACCGAGTTAGCTAAGAGTGACGAGCCTCCGGCGGGGCCGCTGGTCACCACGGAGACAGGTCAGGCCACGCCTCCACCGCCGCCCACAAGTAACACCACTATGGCTCCGCAGCATTAAACTGCAGGCCGCAAACTCAGCCAACTAGATCGGCATGGCGGGGTCGGATAAGTAAGTCCGGCCCTGTCTTTTTTGCGATGGGAATATAGTGCCATCTCATGCCCCTCGCCACTGGCTCTCAGTTGTCACAAACTGGAGACCCAAGAGTTGAAAAAGTAAAAACTAATATTGCCCATAGCGCCCCTTTACCGAATCGATGAGCTTCTGCGAGTCGAAGCCGATGCCATCCTTGAAGACGATCTCGACATTCTCAATGTCTGAGATATGGCTTGACGGATCGCCTTTGATCACCACGAGGTCGGCGTTTTTTCCTGCAGCAACCGTCCCGATCTGATCTTGCTTGCCCAAATACGTCGCTCCGTTTAAAGTCGCAATCTTGATGGCTTCGACGGGCGAGAATCCGGCCTCAACAAGCAATTCGATCTCGCGCTGGTCACCGAATCCCGGAACGACGCCTCCGTTGCCGGTTGGATCCGGACCCGCCAGCAGCAATCCTCCAGCCGACGCGAACGCATGTTCCAACTCCATGTCGCGCTTGAAAAGCATGGCCCAGTCATTTTTTGGTGGCTTCATAGTTGCAGGGCGCTCGCGATTATAAAGATAAGCTTCGCGCGCTTCTGGGGTCATGACGTCGAGGGTTTGTTGTCGCAGCGGAGGACGTCCCGGAATGCTGCCACTCTCAAACACTGGCAGCGTCGAGGTGACCGCCACGTGATGCTTCACCAGCGTCTCGATCAGGTCCTTCGCTTCCGGACCATTTGCGGGCATGTGTTCCAGCGTGTAGGCACCTGTGCTTTCGCTGCAGAGATCAGGTTTCTTATCCGGATCGAGCTGCGTGTTTACGAAGAAGCCGTGCTCGAGATCGTCAATGCCCAGTTCCGCCGCCTCTTTGTAGGTCACCGAGCACAGGTGCCCCGTGACCTTAATCTCGCGCTTGTGCGCCGCTTCAATCGCGGCCTTCAATTCGGCGCGGGTAATGTTCATGTAGGCTTTGAACGAGGTCACGCCGCGGTCGGCCCAATAGTCCACCATCTGGCGCGCCTCGTCGGGTCCGCTCAGTTGATGCATTTGGATGAAATAGCTGTTGGGGCCTTCGAGGTAAGGGCCAGTCACGTCGATATCCGGTCCAGGAAGTTTGCCCTCATCGATGTCGCGTTTCAAGTTCAGATCGGCGTAGGTCTCGACGCTTCCCGTGGTGCGCATCGTGGTTACGCCGCCGGCCAAATAAAGACGCGGCGCGGAGAACGTCATTTGCGGAACTAGTGTCGGTGGTTCCGAGTTCCACTGGCTATTTTCATTTGGCCGCGCGATGTAATAAAGATGGTTGTGCATGCCGACGATTCCCGGTATCACTGAATAGCCGCGCAGATTGAGAATCGCTGTTCCCGCGACGGAGGGCGCGTCCTCACCGGCGGTGACCGAAGCGATCTTGCCGTGTTCGATGATGATATTTTGATCTTCGACCGACGGTTGCCCCGAGCCGTCGATCAGGCGTACGTGCTCCAGGACCACCCTCGGAGCATTTACCCGAACGTACTTCTGCACCGTCGGGGATAGCGTGGCGGGCTGTTGAGCACTGGCGTGAAAAGGCAGAAGCAAGAACACTGACAAGATCAGCAGGCGGTTGACGCGCATTCGGTATCCTCAGAGTCGGCTAATTGTAGCCGAGGCGCGTATTCCAGCGCCAAGAAAGCCAGGCCGGAACCATTTCTGGCCGACAGTGCATAATTAGGGTGACGAGGAGCACGACCGTGATATTGACGCAGGACCCGCTTTGGTACAAAGACGCGATCATCTACCAGGTCCACGTCCGAACCTTTCGGGACAGCAACGCAGACGGGATCGGCGACTTCCGCGGCCTCGCGGAGAAGCTCGATTACCTACAGGAGTTGGGTATCAACGCGCTGTGGCTGATGCCGTTTTTTCCGTCGCCGCTTCGCGATGATGGCTACGACATCTCCGATTACCGATCGGTGCATCCCAGCTACGGCACGCTGGATGATTTCAAGAACTTTCTCGGCGCCGCCCACGACCGTGGAATACGAGTCATTGTTGAGATGGTGCTGAACCACACATCCGATCAACATCCCTGGTTCCAGGAATCGCGGAGCTCCACCGACAATCCGCGCCGCGATTGGTATGTCTGGAGCGATACGGATACTCGCTATCGCGGAGTGCGGATTATCTTTCTGGACACCGAAACATCGAACTGGGCGCGCGATCCGGTTTCCAAGGCATATTATTGGCATCGTTTTTTCAGTCATCAGCCGGACCTGAACTATGACAATCCAGCGGTTCGGGAAGAGATGTGGTCGGTCATGCAATTCTGGCTGGAGATGGGTGTAGACGGATTTCGACTTGACGCGGTCCCGTACCTCGTCGAACGGGAGGGGACTTCTTGCGAGAATTTGCCTGAAACCCACGCCGTCCTCAAAGAACTACGGGGCAAGTTGGACCAGCATTTTCCCGGAAGGATGCTGCTTGCCGAAGCCAACCAATGGCCGGCTGATCTTCGGCCGTACTTTGCGAATGGCGATGAATTCCACATGGCCTTTCATTTTCCGCTGATGCCGCGAATGTTCATGGGCGTGAAGCTCGAAGATCGCAAGCCGATCATGGATATTCTTCAGCAGACTCCGGCGATCCCTGATTCCTGCCAATGGTGTTTGTTCCTGCGCAATCACGACGAACTTACACTCGAGATGGTAACCGACATTGAACGCGATTATATGTACGATTCGTACGCGGGGGACAAAGCGATGCGGTTAAACCTCGGCATTCGGCGGCGTCTTGCGCCGCTTTTGGACAATGACCGGCGCCGCGTCGAACTGATGACGGGTATGCTGATGTCCATGCCCGGAACCCCGATCATCTACTATGGCGACGAGATTGGAATGGGAGACAACATTCACCTCGGCGACCGGAACGGAGTGCGCACCCCGATGCAATGGGATGGCGGCTGGAATGCGGGCTTTTCCTCCGCCGATCCCGAGAGCCTTTACTCGCCGCTGATCCTTGATCCCGTGTATGGGTATCCTGCAGTGAACGTTTACTCGCAAAAAAGGTCCGGACATTCGCTCCTCGCGTGGATGAAACGCATCATAGAAACACGGAAGGGCACCCAGGTTTTTGGCAGAGGTTCCATTGAGTTCCTCCATCCCGCGAACCACCGCGTGCTGGCGTTTGTCAGGCAACTCAAGAACGAAACCGTACTGGTGGTGAATAATCTTTCCAGTTCTGCTCAGGCAGTCGAACTCGATCTGCGACGCTACAAGGGCAATATTCTGGTGGAAATGTTTGGCAGAAATATCTTTCCGCGGATCGGTGATTTGCCGTATCTGTTAACCATGGGGCCTTATCAGTTTTTCTGGTTCCGTTTGCGACGGATATGAGCTAATTTCGTGGAACATCCGAGCCAGTGTGACAGGAGTTTCGTCTGGAAGAGACAAGCGTTCTTACCGATGATTTTATTCGCGAACTGATTAGCGTTGGCGAAGTGGATCTGCTTGTCGGTGTGCCCACGCAGAACAATGCCAAGACCGTCGGAGAAGTTGTACAGGCTATTCGACTTGGACTCCTGAAGTTCTTCCCCAGGGAGCGCGTTGTCATCGTGAATCCAGACGGAGGATCGAAGGACAGCACGCGGGATGTGATCGCCGCAGCCTCGATCAACGACGTGCAGCGCTCTTCGGACTTGTATGCTCTGCGCACCCTACACTGCATCAGCACGGTCTATGACGGCGGTTCCGGGACTGAAGTTGCCCTGCGCGCAATTCTGGCAGCAGCCGAACTATTGCGCGCTAAGGCGTGTACGATCGTCTCGCCAGAATCGATAAACATTACGCCAGACTGGATCGAGCGCCTGCTTCGACCGGTGTATCGAGATAATTTCGATCTTGTTACGCCGCTCTACCGAAGGCATAAGTTCGATGGATTGCTTCTGCGAAACCTCGTCTACCCGATGACACGGGCGCTCTATGCAAAACGAGTGCGCGAGCCTTACGCGGTTGAATTCGCATTCTCCGGACGCCTGGGCAGTCATCTTTTGGAGCAGCAGATTTGGGATCAAGCAGCGGGAGGCGTTGGCACTGAGATGCGAGTGACCCTGGCCGCAATCGCCGGAGACTTCCGTCTGGGCCAGACTTTTCTGGGGACAAAACAGCATCTCGATCGCGGTTCCGCCGACCTGGTGCCTGCGATGCGGCAGACGGTCGGCACTCTTTTCTGGTCACTCGAACCCAATTTCCAGCTCTGGAGCGCGAGCCGTGCCACGGAAAGTATCCCTACATTTGGCGCAGAGTCTGAATTGACTGCAGAGCCGATTCGAGTGAACCGCAAACGTCTCTATCAGCTATTCAGTTCCGGCGTCAGCGAACTTGAGCCGGTTCTTAGGTCAATCCTCTCGCCTCAGACCCTGACGGAGATTCAAGCCATCGCCAAACTTGGAGAAGATGACTTTCGGTATTCCCATGAACTGTGGGTGAAAACCGCGTACGAGTTCGCCGCTTCGTATCACAAATCGGTGATCAATCGAGACCACATCATCCAAGCTCTGGCTCCCCTCTATCGCGGAAAGGTGTACACATTTCTTTTGGAAAACCGCGAGGCTTCAGCAGACGAAATAGAAGCTCATGTCGAAGCGCTCTGCCTGACATTTGAGCGCATGAAACCGTACTTGCTTGATTTATGGAATGCAAGAGAGTGAGGCAATTATGTGGGAAATGATCATGGGAGAACTGGACCACGCGATGCAGGAACTCGCCAGGAATTTCGCGCACTTCCTGCCCCGTCTGCTGGCGATGCTGATCATAGCGTTGTTGGGATGGGTGGTGGCCTACGTGCTGAAAATCAGCCTGCGAGGCATTCTACGGATCGCGAAGTTCGACAAGCTTTCTGATAATGCTGGTGCTACTCAATTGCTGAATAAACTCGCCCTTCCGTCATCCAGCGAACTGTTAAGCCGGGTTGTCTTTTGGGTCGTGTGGCTGGGCTTCATTCTCCTCGGTGTGCAGGTGCTTGGTATCGTAGGCCTGCAGGAGCACATCGCGAGAACCTTTTTGTATCTCCCTAGATTATTCGTGGCGCTGCTTATTTTCTTCTTCGGATTGGTGGCGGCAAGTTTCTTTTCGCGGGCCGTGCTGCTCGCCAGCGTGAATGCCGGCTCTCCCTCGCCTGGATTGTTAGCAACCTTGATCCGAACGATTATCGTTATTTTCGCGGTGACCATGGCATTCGAGCAACTTGGCCTGGCGGAGAGGACAATTCTGATTGCTTTCGCCATTGCATTCGGCGCCCTCATGCTCGGGCTAGCCATTGCGTTTGGCATCGGGGGGCGAGACTTGGCAAAACAGTTTCTGGAAAGAAGATTCAGCAAAGAGAAGCAGGAACAGAGGCAAGATGAACTTTCACCACTCTAGCTTCAGCGGGCGGTGGCCCGATGCTTAATCACTTCTCGCTGCAGGAAATAGCCCAATAGTAGATCCGCCAAGTTTCAATTGTCCTGTATAGATTGCCATTCCTACGACTGCATCGATTCGTAGAGCATCAAGCTGATCGATTTGTTCCGAGCTCGCAATTCCCCCCGCCACGATCAGTTGCTTCACGGTTGACGCTCGCAGCTGGCTGACCGTGTCGAGCGGGATGCCCTGCATCAGGCCCTCGGTATCGATATTCGTGTAGAGGAATGCGCTACACCAGCGTTCCAGAGCGGCGATCATTTCGAGAGGCCTGATGGCCGTAAGTTGGCGCCAACCGCGGATAGCGACGTGCCCCTGCTTGGAATCGATGGCGAAGACCAGCTTCTCCGGCCCGACCGTGCGTGCAATCTCCTCCGCGAACACGGTGTCCGGTTGGGCGTCGCGGATGAGCGCTGATCCGAGGATCACGCGCCGCGCACCCAGAGACAGCATTTGCTCCGCAGTCTGAATCGATCGCACTCCACCGCCGACCTGACAGGGAAGACGTTTGGCAAACTTCCCCACCAGATCCCGATTATTGCCCGTGCCGAGAGCGGCGTCCAAATCTATAAGCTGAACCAGGGAAAATGAAGCGAAACGTGAGATCCACTCTTCGAAGTCTTCGAACTCGAGCGCTTTATGCTCTCCTCGTACAAGTTGAACGATCTTTCCGCCCATGAGGTCAATCGAAGGAATCAACATGGCCATCGTACCGGGATGCCGACGCTCTGCAGTTCCTGCTTCAGCTCGGCAATACGATGCAATCCAAAGTGAAAAATTGATGCGGCAAGGGCCGCATCGGCTTTACCGCGCTGAAAGACGTCGACGAAGCTCTGCGTGTCTCCGCCGCCACCGGAGGCGATTACGGGGATGCGCACTGCTTCCGAACACGCGCAGGTCAACTCGCAATCGAAGCCTGCGCCGGTACCATCGCGATCCATCGAAGTAAGCAAGATTTCGCCGGCGCCTCGCTCTTCCGCTTCCTGCGCCCAAGCCACAGCATCCCGCCCGGCAGGTGTTCTACCTCCGTTGACGTAAGCCTCGAATCTCGCTTCTCCGTTAATGCACTTGGCATCAATGGCGACGACAACCGCCTGCGATCCATAGCGCTCGGCGATGAGTGTGATCAACGACGGATCCGCTAGCGCCGCGGAATTGATGCTGATCTTGTCGGCGCCGGCGTCGAAGACGGCGTTCGCATCGTCCAGCGACCGAATACCACCGCCAACGGTGAATGGGATAAACAACTGTCGCGCCGTTCTGCGAATGGTGTCGACCAGAGTTGCGCGTTTCTCATGTGTGGCGGAAATGTCGAGGAGCACAACCTCATCGGCTCCCGCTTGGCTGTGGGCTGCGGCCAGTTCTGCTGGGTCGCCTGCGTCGCGCAGTTGTTGGAACTGCACGCCCTTTACGACGCGTCCCGCGTTTACATCCAGGCACGCGATGATTCGTTTCGTCAGCATCACAGGCCGCAAAAGTTTTCGAGAATCTTAAGGCCAATCGGTCCGGATTTTTCCGGATGAAACTGCACACCGAACAAATTGTCTTGTTCGATAGCAGCGGAGAACTCTCCGCCGTACTCACATCGTGCCACCGTTGCTTCCGCCACAGGCGCCGAATACGAGTGGGCGAAGTACACAAAAGATCGTGACGGGATTCCGCGAAGCAGCCGCGAGCCCTCGTGGCAAGTCAAGGAATTCCAGCCGACATGCGGTGACTTGACGTTCTCTGTAAAGCGTCCGCATGCACCTGGGAACAAGCCTAGGCCCTGGATTCCCGGCGCCTCAGCGCTCGATTCGAACATCCACTGCATCCCAACACAAATGCCGAGGAACGGTGTTCCTTGTTCAATTCTGCGACGAATGGCAGTCTGCAAACCGGATCGTTCAAGGACTACGGTCACCGAAAAGTGGCCCACCCCTGGAAGAATGATCTTGTCTGCCTGCTCTACAACACTCGGATCGCGAGTCACGACTACATCTGCGCACAAATGGTTCAACGCCTTTTTAACCGAGGTTAGATTTCCGGCGCGGTAGTCAACGACGGCAATCATCAGAGCAATCCTTTCGTACTGGGAAGCAAACGCGACATGCGGCGGTCACGCCAGCAGGCAGCGCGCAGCGCCCGCGCAAACGCCTTGAACAACGATTCGATCTTGTGATGGCTCGAGCGGCCATAGAGCACGCGAGCATGCACGCTGGCGCGAGCACCACGAGCAAAGCCGTCGAAGAAATCGTGCACCAGCTCGGCTTGCAGATCGCCAACAAGACGGGCGCGGACCTGAATATCAACGGTAGCGGATGTCCTCCCGCAAAAGTCCACTGCCGCCAGGCCCAGGGTCTCATCCATCGGCATCACGAAATAGCCTGCACGCAGGATTCCGCGCTTGGTGCCTAACGCCTTATCGAACAATTCCCCGAGCACGATCCCGACATCTTCCACTGTGTGATGCTGATCGACGTCGAGGTCGCCCTTGCACTTCAAATTGAGATCGAATCCGCCATGATGCGTGAAGAGTTCGAGCATGTGATCGAAAAAGCGGATTCCCGTCCCAACCGTGTACCGGCCATGACCTTCAATGACGAGCACGCCTCGAATGTCGGTTTCCTTGGTCACGCGCCGGATGGCGGCTCGTCTCATCTCGCGGTTACCTCTTTGGCACCGATTTCCGCCAGCGTCTCTCGCAGCGCGTGGAGCAATTGTGCGGTGTGCTGCGTGGTTCCTAGCGTAATGCGTACGCAGCCATCGCAGTCGTAGTCGCGGGAACGGTCGCGCACCAGAACGCCGCGCGATCGCATGGACTTGACGAACTCAGTTTTCAACGGACCGAAGCTCGCCAGCACAAAATTTGCCTGACTCGGCCAGTGCCGAATCCCCCACCCTGCGAACTCGCGCTGAAGTTCGTCTCGTCCCTGGCGAACCTGGCTGACGTATTGGCTGATGTAGTCCTGGTCTGCCAGCGCCGTTGGCAAGCAGGCAAGCGCAATCCCGTTTACGTTATAAGGGGAAGCGACTTTGCTTACCATCTGAATGTGCTCCGGATTTCCGGCGAGCGCGCCGACCCGAAGTCCCGCCAGTCCGTAGGCCTTGGAAAATGTTCTAGCTACAAACAAATTTGGAACGCTGCGCCATTGGCCGATCAGGGTTTTGCCGTAAAACTCGAAATAGGCCTCGTCTACTAGAATCGCGGCTTGAGGCGCGTGGCTGGCGATCTCGATCAACCTTGCTGGTTCAGCTACGCTGCCCGTCGGATTGTTGGGATTGGCAACTGCGATGAGCCGAGTGCGCGGCGTGACTCGAGAAAGCAAGTCACATGCTGGGAACTCGAAGTCCGCGCCGGCTGGTACTGTGATCACGCGCGCGCCGGTAGCGGCTGCAGAAATCTCGTACATGGCAAACGTCGGCACCACGATGAGCGCTTCATCGCCTGGCTGCAGAAACGTCTCGCAGAGGAGGTGGATCGCCTCATCCACGCCATTGGTGAGCAGCAGCTCTTTGGGCTCAGTGCCGAGAAAGTCGGACACAACCACTTCAATGGGGTCGCGCTCGGGGTAGCACGCAATCTCTTCCCCCGTGATTTCCTGTAATCGAGCCAAAACCCGCGGCGAGCAGCCGACCGTATTCTCGTTGAAATCCAGTCGCAGGCCTTCACGTCCGCCGAGTGGCGGATGATAAGCTCGCAGATTACGAACCGATTCGCGCGCTTCAAGCATGGGCCACCCGTGTGCGGATCGATTCCGCATGCGCCCGCAGTCCTTCCGCAGTCGCCAGCGCTTCGACAACCGGCGCAATCCCGCTCAGACCGGTCCGCGATAGTCGCTGCACGCTGATGAGCTTCACGAAATCGAGAACGCTGAGTCCGCCGCGGAAGCGGGCA
>Ga0070762_10001216_pt1 | contig 11716 bp, 10 predicted proteins | sample HubBroMetageREF2_FD_66726 | JGI IMG/M metagenome (GOLD analysis project Ga0070762, IMG submission 66726) | Reference soil microbial communities from the Hubbard Brook experimental Forest, New Hampshire, USA - Hubbard Brook CCASE Soil... | ecosystem: Environmental > Terrestrial > Soil >... | reverse complement strand
CGAACTGAAGGTAATTACCGCATCTACAGCCGGGAGCATCTGCATCGCCTGCAATTTGTCAGACGATGCCGCGACCTTGGCTTTACGCTCGACCAACTCCGGGATCTTCTGCGACTCTCAGTTCAATCGCGGCGGAGATGTTCGGGCATCGATCGCATCACAGCGAATCACATAAAGGAAATCGAATCCAAAATCGCCGACTTGGGACGGCTTGCGGTGCAGCTACGGCGCATCAAGAACGGCTGTCCAGGAAAAGGTCGCATTGCCGATTGCCGCATTCTCGCCGCGCTATCGCCGTCTAGCGGTAAGACCGGCTGAGAAAGCTTCATTTTTGTCAATTCGGATGGTTGCGGGGTTGGTGGAAGTTGCTGAGAACGAAGACTTTCGTGGTTGCAGAGGCGTGATTTGAACTGACGACCTCTCGGTTATCGGTCAGAAAAGAAACCCTCCGGCAAGGGGCGCTGACCCATTTGGCGCAACTTCACCGGGCGGCTTCGAAGTCGAGGCTTCGACGGTTTGACAAATTTCATTCTTCACTTGCCGCTGGTGGCCATTGTCGCCGTTCCCCGCCGACTTCCTTCCCGGTTGATCGTCTAGTTCATTCAAGAGCTTTCGCTCAAGCTCAGCTGGATCCCCCGATGATTGTCTGATCAGCATCTTCGTGATGGCATCATTGAACCCCAGGCGACGCGCCAACTCGCAAATCCGTGCGAGCTGCTCGTCTCTCTCACTTTGTCCGATGGCAGGCTCCACTGGCTCTTCAGCGGCAGCTTCGCCTTTTGGATAGAATTCTCCGGCGATCTCCTCGGCCCGCTCTGCGTCTGTCTCACGCACGACGTACTGAAATCCGCGTGACAGATCGAGCGCCGCTCGCCCCTCGCCCAAGAGCCTGACAGGCTCGGTCATATTCGCGACTAATGCCCTCAGGTTTGTCGCTCCGATTTCAAGGCTGAGGATGTAGGCCACCGAGGTATGCCTCGTTCCGTCCCGATCGGAGTAAGAGATTCTCTCCGGGGTCGCTTTCAAAATGGCTTTGATACCCGTTAGACGGCCTCCGTTCAAACGACGAATCTGCATCAAGCCGTTGGAGAGGTTGCGAACCGATCGATAGCTACTGGTGTGAAGCCGGCAGATTGCTCCGAACATCGGAAACTTCTCCAAGATGAAATAGAGATCCCCCGATGGCCGGCAATCTCCCCACTCCAAATCCGGGCAGCCGTCACCGCAGGGCTCAACCGGCTGGGCCTTATTTGGGCCATCGACGTACTTGTAGTTGCCAGGCCAAGCCTCGCCCTCCGGGTGCTTTGGCGTCCTCCGAGTCGCTTGCATTTCGAATCGAGACCCGTCGCCGTTCGTAATCTGTACGAGTTCGCCGCGACACTTGCATCCGCCCGGCGTCCACAGTGCATACTCCGTTCGGAAGACCTCGCGCGGATCATCGTTGAGGAAGATGACTCCCAGTTCAGTCGGCTTCTCCCCATGCGCTTCAGCAATGTCCGAGGCCGGCACCCAGACTACGTCTTGCCCGCGAAGCGTTTTCCGTTTGAACACGAAATGATCTAGCTTTCGTGGATGCCCGTTTTCGCTGCCAGGCTCCGGCCCCTCCCCGATGGCGACCTTCATTGTCACCGGGAGTTTCTCAAGGGCGGTGCCCTTCTCGTCGTGTGTTAATCCGAGAATCCCCATCACGTCTCTCCTTTTTGTTATGAGTAGTTTCTGCTTCAGTGTGACTTATGGTTTGCAGTTCTTGGGGCAATCACACGAGAGTCAGAACAACACGAGCTGCCCATCTGGCGTCGCCGAGTTCGACCGCCGAGAACCCTTCCGTCGGGGTAGGTCCACCGCCGATTTGAGCGCCGACCATTCGTCGACTAGAGTCACGGTACGTTCCACTAACGGAATTTCGGTGACGGCTCGCTCGGCAGGGACTTCCATTTCCTCGGGCTTTCGCGTGCCAATTGCGTCGTCTTGTTTCTTCTGCAGCGTGGCCCACACGGCATCGGCGCTTTCGCCGATTCCCTTCTCCGTCACGAGTTCTCGGGCCATGGCCATCAGGATGTCATCTTCGTCGTTGATCGACTGCAACCCTTCCGAAGAGAATTTGCCTTCCATAGCCAGAGAGACCAGCAGCTTCTTGCCCATCAAACGAAGGCAGCTCTCCTGCATCGTCTCCGAATAGTGCAGGAACTTCACTTTCACCGGAAGACGCTGCCCAATTCTCCAGCTTCGTCGGCTTGCTTGCCGGAGGACGTAGATGGAATAGCCCGTCTCGTAAAACAGGATCGTGGGGAATTCGATCAGATCGAGGCCAGTCTGCACGAGTTTCGGGTGGCAGATGACCGCTTGCACTCCCGCGCGGAGTTGCCGTTCATACCAAGCCTCCCGCGACTCTGGCGGCACATCCGTTGTAAGCAGCGCGACGCGGATTCCCTCATTTGTGAGGATTCGTTCGAGCCTACATGTGACGTCGCGCTTCTGCGTGTACACGGCATAAATCTGGCAGCGTCGCCCACGCGCCAGCTCAGCTTTCACTTCTTCTACTAAGCGCCGCTCTTTCGCGAAAACAAACTTCTCATCGAGGTCTCGCGTCTCAGCAATCAGGAATCTTTCTCGCCGCTGGGTCTCCGGGTCGTATTCCCAACCCTGCAAATTCCCAAGCCCAAAGGGACGGTCGGGATAGAGGAGCAAAGCGTTCAACGCGACACTCAGCACTGACGGATTCCGCCGATGCTCCTGCAGCGCCTTCTTGATGTCTTCTTCGAGCTTTTTGTAGGCGTCGCGCAGCGGAGCATCCATCTCAATGCTCAGAACTTCCTCGCGATAAGGCGGCAACGCCTCTGAAATGTCTTCGAGGGAAATGAATGCCCCCAGGCTCATTAAGAAACGGCCAAATAGAAGTGGGGATGCGCCGGGGCGACGGCGGAGGCGTTTTGTTATGCGCCCGTCAGAGCAGGCGTTATCCGCTGGCTCAATAGTGGTTATCTTCTCGAGTAGCCCGTAGGTTTCTGTGAAAGCTCGCACGCCCGCTTCACCATACTCAAATCCTTCCTTGACCAGTTTGGCCGGTTCGAGACGGAACAAGATATTGAACACCTCATCGGCGTAGCCTCCGAGCAACGTCCCAGTGAGGACGACAGTGCGTTGCGCACATCCTGCCAACGTGCCAAGTGCATTTCCCTGGGCGGTGTCTCCTTTCAGTTCGTGCACCTCATCAGCGATTGCATAGTCGAAAAAATCGGGCATGTAGCGCCCGATGAAATCTACCGGAGCGAAGCGCCGGGTTTTCGTCCCGTCCGCCTGCCACAAGGCGCTGTATAACTCCCGTCGCGATTTGGCGGAATCCTCGCCATTCTGACTGCCTAGGATTTCGCTTAGCTTCGCTTTTTTTAAGTCCACTGCCAGGAGTCTCTCGCCGTCATCACCCAGGTAGATCGGGCAGCCCGTGTCCGCATTCAAAACACTTCCCTGATATCGGCCGCATCGTGCGAGTCTGTACGCGTGCCGCCAGTAGTAACTAAGCTTCCCGCGATCCCGGCCCACGATGAAGAGCGCGGGGAGGCCGCAGATGGAATCCCAACGCTGACGAGCAGTGCGAGCCGTTTTCCGCTGCCGCAGTTCCGTGAGCGTGGTGCGAAGCCCTTCCCGAACGATGCGGCCATGTCGCAGCCTGACTTCGTTGACTCCCGCATGACCCGCGGAACTCGTTAGGCTACGAAGGCCGTCAATGAAAAACACGCGGACGCTTGGGAGCGTTCGGAACGCTTCTCGCGCCCACTTCTCCACCAACTGGGGAGGAACCATCGCGAGAGCCGTGAAAGGATTTCGGTCGCTGTGCACATGAACTGCTCCCAGCGAGATAAGAGTTTTTCCAGTCCCACACTCCGCGATGACCGCTGCACCGCGTGCGTCTTGCCAGCGTTTCACCACGCCCATCATTGCGAGCGTTTGTGCTGGAAATGGCTTACGGAGAAGATGTCCGATGAGCAGTGATGGTGGGTCATCGATTCCGTGAAGCGGTGGATACGTCCGGAGAATTCTTTCGGCCAGTTCGGAGGCGCGCGCACGCAGATACTCGTTAATATCCTTCGGTAGTTGCATGGTTGTTTCCTCATGGTTCGTTCAGTCGAAGCTCGGGGCTATGCTGGTAAAGGAAGACGAGCTGGAACGCATCAAGCAGTAGCGGTTGTCAGGGCGGATTCAAGAACTTGTTTCGGAATCTCCGCAGTCGTTAAGTAGATACCGGTGTGTTTTGGGATGGCAGTGAACGCGATGCCCCCGTCGCGCACGATCATCTGGGAGCACTCTACGGCCGCAATCTGACTGTCTAAAACACGAAAATCGTCTGGCGCAGTGACCACCTCGCATGTGTCAACTTCGAGGTCCGCGAGCGTGTCCTCCAACTCGATGCCCGTCGCTTGGGCCCCGCGCGGTTGGCTTTCGTTGTCGCGATCGATCCAGGGGCTGAAATACTGCGGCGAAGAATCCCAGTAATACGTCTCGCAGACAGCGGGATCGAGGACCTTTTGCTCATTCAGGACGCCGATTCGCCGAAGCATTACTCTCGCGAAGTCCTCACTAATTTCCACGACTGCGTAATCGCATCCGGCACTGTAATCGGGGTTGGTGCTCCAAACTTTTACAATAACGATCATGGCCCACTCCTTCGTCCGCTCGCTCATGACGTCGCTACAGAGCAGCGGGAGAACTTTCCGCTGCCGGCACAATCGACCGCTCCAAGAAATTCTCCGACAACTTCCAAGTGATCGAGCCGTTTTCTTTCGGAATGCGGATCAAGCCTTCTCTTAACGCCTTGCCAATCCATTTGAGGAAGACAGGCTTGGTCCCGCTCACCAGCACTGGTGAGCATCCCAGCCCCGTCAAGGGCCGGATCGCCTTTCGCTGATTGAGTTCGCGGATAAACCACGGTGCCCACTCGGGCACCACTGGAAGGCCATATCGGGACGCAATGCGATAGAGTACAAACACCGGATCGTCGTCGCACAATATAGTGCGCCTGCCTTCTCGGTCCGTCCCGGGTTTCGTCTTGGCTAGCTCGGCCGACACAGCTACCAAGTGCCGACCTGGGCGCTTCCGACCCGGAACCGCAACACTCCCGCGAAAACACTGTGCCTCGGGACCAAGAGAGGCAGTAAAGCCCGGCCGCCCCGGAAGGTGAATTTGCAACAACGCTGCCTCGGTGACTGCCGCCCACAAGGCGCCAATCTCCGAATCTCCCCCGATCATAGAAATTAAGTGAGCGCTGGCCTGACCTTTTTCCTCTTTCGCGGGTTCCACAACGGCTCGGTCAATGTAAACCCGGACCTGGGTTGTGGTGTCCTTCATGCGTTTGGTGAATTCCAACGTTCCAAAGCGTTCATGCGCGTTTTGCATACCCATTTCCTCCAACCATTACACTTGCTTCACATTCACGGTCCCTTGGGCTACGCGTGAGCTTCCAGGCGGTAGGCGTCGGCCACATATTTTCAGTTGGGATTTGTAGATGACCGAGCTAATTCACTTCGTGGGAGCGCCGGTGTGAGTCTGGTCGGTAGAATTGGTGTCTTTCATTTTCGGGCGCGTCCTCTGCCGTGCAGTTCTCTTAATCGCGGCCACGGCGGTTGAATACACCGTCCAGTATTTCCTTGCGTCATCCACCTCTGAAGTTTGGATCACCCCGCCGAGCTCCACCCGAACGGCCGGATAGTTGCTTTCGTGCAGGGCTTCGGAGTAGCGCCATTCCTTGCCATCCGAAACAATGAGGTGGTCGCCGTAGGCACCAGCACACGAGCCGTTGCACACAAGGAAGGGAATGTCAGTCAGTGCGGTCAACTCATCGTAGTGTCCGTTGTTTGATTCCTCATCCACCATTACGACCGCACCTGGGATTTCATCTCCGTCCACCGTCAGGGCCTGCGACTCCTCGAGTCCGTAGCCCATTTTCTCGAAAATGTCTTTATCTCGCTCGGCGCAAACAAGCGTTGAGTAACACCGATCACTCATGGCTCTGTTTCCTTTCTTCGGCAGATGAGTTACTTCAAACTGGTAGTCTCTCCAGTGCAGAAGACCAACGTTAGTTCGTTCGAGAAACGCTCCTTCTCTCGAATGACTGTCGTCCCGTCTTCTTCCTCTTCCGACTTGTCCACCAGTTTGATCGACTGCCAATGTGCGATGTGCTGCGTTTCACCATCCCCGAAAATGCCGTTGAGCATTCCGGCGGTGCAGAGCAACCCGACGTGCCCGCCGTGCAAAGGTGTGAGCGGACGCCCGCTAATGTCTGCCTGCTGCGCGAAAAGCACACCTGAGGCTTGGCGATAAGCTGACGATCTCGGAAGAAGGTCCTCGATTTGATCCAAGGGAAGGCCGCGATAAACCAACTGGACCGGTTCACTTGGTAAAAGGACGTATTTGCGGTCAGGCTGGGAGGGCAACGGCGAAAGTTTCTCTGGATCCCTCGCCAGGGACTCGTACCTCATGCGGGCACGAGTGATCTCGCCATCCTGGAGTCGATCCCTTTCGGACCGCGTGAGTCGCACTCCCATTACAACGACCTGTTTGTACTTCACGCTATCGGGTTCAGTGAGGTGGTAAACGCGGACGTCGCGGAATTGATATGCCAATATCTGGCCGCAATCGCGGAGGTAGTCCCTGGGAATCACCAGGATCAACACTCCGCCGCGCTTGAGCCAGCGATACACATGATCGAGGAACAACCGCTCCATGCGCTGCGATTTGTCCTCACCGATCTCAAAATCGTATGGAGGATTTAGGTAAATCAATGAAAAGGATTCCACTGGACACTGCACGTCAAAACAGTTGCCGTGAATCACCTCATCTGCTGAAGAGCGGGCGAGCGCAGCCCGCTGTGCCTCCAGCTCAATTCCGTACCGGCGCGTCTTTGCATCGCGCGCGAGCTCCGCGAACGCCGCGCCCTCTCCTATGCAAGGGTCAAGAGCCGAGCAGACCTGTTCGGGAAATTGAAGAAATGTGCGAATCCGTTTAGCCTCCGCCATCGGCAGAGGATAGAAGCCCAAACGTTCACGACCAGCAAGACGCATCGACAGCCTCCTGAGTGAGTCATCACAAGTTGCTATAGCGCGGAGCGGAAGAGTGGTTGGTACTTATGATTCGCACACGACTTGCGAACTGCGAAGATTGCGCGCTCGGGAATCCGTCCAATCTGTAGATCGTGCAAGTCCGCGGGCCAATCAGCCGTACCGTAAGAGTTCTTGCTGGGCTTTCGGGGCTTCGGCGGTGGAACGATCGGCCCCGCTCGATATTACGATCCCTTCAGCGGAGATTCCGTGCTTAGCCAATAGAGCGGTGGCGGTATCTATATCAGCGGCCTCTTGCTTTCGACGAGCAGTATCAAGCAGCGAGGGGATAATCGGCTCGCCTTCTGCAATCATTGCCCGGTTGAGGTCCTCATAGTCGCCGGAAAGCCAATGGCGACCACCGTACTCCACCGACAAACACCGGCCACGCGAATCGAATTGCGACAGGAAGAAAGCGGTTGAATCACCCGCCTCGAAGTAGTGGTTGTAAAATCCAGCCCGATTGTAGTGAGCGATGAAACTGCAATGCTGAATCAGGTGGTCGTAAAGCGCTTTTGTGAACTGGTCAAACCGCAAACCGCACTTGAGGAAGCGAATCCAGGCCCGCAGGACCGTTGTTTTCTGAGCGGCTGACATGAATCGTACGTCCCGGAATTCGTGTATCATTTTCAGTCACCCTTGCGGAATTGCATGGCGAATTTCCCTGCGAAGTGTTACGAGCCGTAGCAGAGATGTCCAAGGAATATGAAGAACATAGAGGTGAAGCGATGCTCCTTCGGAGATTGAGTGCGCGAGAGCCGACTTCGAAATTGGTCTAGGAGAGACTTGGAGAAACAGGACCTCTGTGGGGAACACCAATGAAGGGAGAATTTACTGGAAAGGATGCCGAAGCCCTCTCGTTCATACCCTGAGAGCTTTGGATCTGCGTTGCCGCCTCGCCTCTCGCAAGCGGTCAGCAGAAATCTCCGCGGCACGGTTGTAAATCTGGGCCCAGCTCATATCGATCTTCGAGGGCCGGCAGTTCTCTCTCAAATGCAGGCCGGATGCTTCAACATCAACCACCAGGGGGCGTCCTCGTATCACGCAAGGCGTCTCTACAATCAAGCGCCTTTTCCGTTGAATCTGTTTCCTCACAATTGCTCTTCCGTTCGTTCCGGTTTCTGGCGGACTGGTGGGTCGCCATTGCGTCCCGAGTAATGCTTGAGTCGCTCTCGGCACAATGCCTTCGCTGTGTAGTGCGGCACGGCGTTTCCTATCTGTTTCACTTGTGTCGATTTGTTTCCGTGGAACTTGTAGCTCCTGGCGAAACCTTGCGCCGCAGCCAACTCATGAGGCTGAAGCATGCGGAAACGGATCCCGAGATATTGGTTTTTACCGACCGGAATTAAGTAGGGCTCGACCAACCCGAAGCGGTCCTTCGTCGTGACGGTGTCCAGAGGCTCGTCAATGGGTTGGCATACACCAGTTCCATAGTATTTGGTGACGTAAGGTTCGACTAGGAACATGTCTGAACTCGTCGCGGTCACAGTGGGCATCGGTTGCTCAACACTGCGGACGTTCTGCTCTGTATCATTGCCATGCTGATGAGGAAGAAGAAATGGCTCGACCACACCAAACCCATTTTTGCAAGTCAGCGTGGGCATGGGTTCGTCCACTGGTCGACAGCGGTCAGGGGACGAAGCCGAGCTTCCATCTCCATGGTTGACTGCGATGACGAACGGCTGAACCAACGCGTCATGGTTTTCCGTCAACACAGTGTCGAGGGGGTCGTCAACGCTCTTGGGATTGCGACCCTTGCCTTCTGGTCCACCGGCAGCGACCAGGAACGGCTCGACGACGGCAATCGATTGACGGGTAAGCACTGTATTTAGGGGTTTTTCGACAGACCGAGGCTCACCGGCCCGTTCGGGACCTCCCGCGCCAATTAGGAAAGGTTCTGCCAGGCCGAGCCTGGCTTTCGTTGTAATTGTCGGCGTCGGATCTTCCACTGATTTAACGTACCGACCGTTGCCTCCCTGATGATCGATGGCAACAACGAACGGCTCGACCACGCCGCCCGCTCCGTGACTTGTGACGGTGGGGACCGGTTCATCGACTGTGTGTATGCGAGGCTGTTGGCCCTCTCGCTCACCAAAGAATGGAATCAGGAACGGTTCAACCATCTGTACCGCACCCTTGGCGCAGATCGTCGGTACAGGTTCCTCTACGGGTCGTGGCGCTCCACCCGAGGCCTGCGAGAGCAAGAAGGGTTCGCACAATCCGATGTGCTGCCCGTTCGCGGTAACTGTGGGCAACGGCTGGTCGATCGAGCGCGTGTTGTTGGTGCCGTAGAACATGACGAGGAAAGGTTCTATATCGAGGCCATTAATTTTCTTCATGCCCGCTGCGATCCGCTTCAGCGTCTTCTCCGCCAGCGGTTTCTTACGCGCAAGAATATTCTCGCCTTTCAGGTGCCAGTCGATGATTTCTCGGGCCGGGCGCCATGGTTTGAGGGGCGGCGACGAGAAGAGCGAGGTTTGCAGCGAGACCTTTTCCCGCGGCCCATGGGAGGGCATCGGCCAACTCGGAGCACCCTTTCGAGTCGCGACAATGAACAGACGCTTGCGTGTCGTTGCATCCCCGAAGTCAGCGCAACAAATAACTCGTTCGTCCAAGCGGTAACCAAGCGAACGGAGGGCCTGGAGGAACGCCTGATAGGTCTCACCGATCTTCGACTTGAGGGGCTTGCCATTTGCTCCGAGCGGACCCCACCGAACAAATTCAGGTACGTTCTCGATTACGATATTTTCGACGTAGAGTTCCTGCGCCCACTGAATCACACCCCAGGCGGGGACGCGCTTCTGGTCTTCGATCGGCCGGCCGCCGCGAGCGACTGAATGGAACGTGCACTCAGGAGATGCCACGAGGAGATGCAAGCGGCCCCGTGGCACAACATCTCGTGGCCGAATTTCTTCGATACGCGCACAGATGTGCTTCGCCCACGGATAATTTGCGGAGTGCGTCGCGATCGCAACCGGCCAGTGGTTGATCGCCACGAGGTCTACCTCAAAGTCCAACTCGAGCGCGGCTTCGATCAACCCGCTACTGGTTCCTCCCGCGCCGCAAAACAGGTCCGCACAATAGAGTTTCAAGTGTAGCCTCCCGGTTTCACGACTGGGTGCTTTCAAGGTTGGTCGTCGTCTTGATCTGAGAGCTAAAACGTTCGATTGAAGAGAAGATAGTGCTGAGATAGTCGTGCGGATGCCGTGCCCGTAATGCCGTTTGGTTGAAGCCCGTGTTTGCGGAAATCGTCCGCGCTTTAGGTTGCAGGGTTTCCTGTCGGTTCCGGGGGCTATGAACTAGGTCTGTTCCATAATTCCCGGAAGAGGTTTACTGTGCCTGGGCCATGGCCGGCGTAATGGTTGTTTGCGAACGCTAGGATTTGAATGCGGCGCTTGTGGACATTCTTTAATAGCTCTACCCATTCCAAGAGGTCGCCCCGCCGATTCACGATGATCTTGTCCCAAGTCTTTGTTTTTTCCTCGATGCCTTTCCGGTCTCCAAGCCAGCGAACATAAGTGAAGTCAGCAGTAATCAAGTCGAGAGCGTTTTTCATCTCCCACGGCCTGGGCATCCATCCTTGGTCAATCAGAGCCAGAGCGACGCTGTGCTCTCGCAGCAAATCCACAAACGGATGATCCAGCCAATTCTTATTTCGAATTTCAACTGCAAACTTGTAGCCCTTTGGCAGCTTCTTCAAAAACGGTTTCAGGAGTGCCAGGAATTCCGCGCCGCCCTTGAATTTTGATTTATTGAAGTATCCGAACTGAAACAGGAGTGGACCCAGCTTGTCACCGAGGGCATCCATCGTTTTCAGAAAATGGTTGAGATCATCTTCGCAATCGACGAGTACTTTTTCGTGAGTAATAACTTGCGGCACTTTTGCAGCAAACAGGAATCCCGAAGGCGTCTTCGCATTCCAGCCTTCGACTGTGGAGAGCGCAGGCGTGCGATAAAATGTGTTGTCTAGTTCAACGGCGTCAAATCTTGTCGCGTAGTAGCTCAGGAAATCCCGAGGCTGCGTGCCCACGGGATAAAAGGAGCCAACCCAACCTTCGGCGGTGAAGGCGCTGGTGCCTATGCGAATGTCTGCCATAGTCCAGCGATTCTACACCGGCTCGGCTAGGTACACTCTCGTCATGGCAGCCTCGAAAGGGAAGAAATCCAAGGGCCGCGCAAGACTGTCCTTCGCGCAAATCGAAGTCGTCGGTCAATTCAATGATTATGCTTGGGACAATCCGAAGCTGACTTTTGAAGAGGTCGCACAAAAAGCGCTCGGATCGAGTGCATTTCCGAGAACCCCGAACGGTCGGAAATTCAGAAGTGAATGCAAAAACATGTTTGATTGGGAGAGGAAAAACTAAATTGTCCCGTTGCGCCACGGGTACACTGCGCGACCGGGCCTCGCGAGGTGCTGCTCAGGTGAGGACTCTCCGGAAGTATCGCGGATTGATCGTAATTTCATTTTAAAGAAAGCGAAATGACAAATAGTTTGTAGATCTAGCGCACGGAATATTGTTCCGAGTACAGCCAATACTGGTCACCATAGACCCCCTATCAACAAGCAGACTTCCCCGGCAATTTACTCCGCCGCGACAGCTGTTTCCGTGCCCCGCGTGGGTATT
>Ga0070762_10001207_pt1 | contig 11754 bp, 16 predicted proteins | sample HubBroMetageREF2_FD_66726 | JGI IMG/M metagenome (GOLD analysis project Ga0070762, IMG submission 66726) | Reference soil microbial communities from the Hubbard Brook experimental Forest, New Hampshire, USA - Hubbard Brook CCASE Soil... | ecosystem: Environmental > Terrestrial > Soil >... | reverse complement strand
CTGTCAGTCGCCACACAGCGCTCTTGGAAGAACGCAGATGACGAATGGAGCTCGAAAACCGAGTGGCATCGGATCGTTGTGTTCCGGCCACTTTTGGCAGAGCGTGTCGCTACGACTATCAAGAAGGGCGCTCACGTACTCGTCGAAGGCTCTGTCGTCAGCTCGACCTTCGAACAACCGAATGGCAAAGGCAAGAAGTCGAAGACCTCGAAGATTACGTCGTGGTTCGTCCGCGCCGATGTCGTGCGCAGGCTCGATCGCGGTGAACCAGAGCCCAACGCACCCGCTCCCGCGCACGCACCGGAGTCCAACGAAGCGGCACTCTGATGTCTTCTACACCAAGGCCCTCCGACGATGTCGGAGGGCCTTTTTTATTTTTTTGCGTTAACGATCAGTCCGCCGCTTCGATTTGGACCAGAGCTGTGTCCCGCAGCTGAAGGGGCGAGAATTTTCTTTGCGTTGGTCGGAGAGCCGGCGTGCCGCATTTTCCGATTTACAACCTGCGGCATGCGTTTTGTACGTGGCTAAGTTGGGTTGCGCCGGACGCCGTGATTCAAAGGGCCATGCGCCACACGAGCCCGGAAACCAAGCGCCTCTATCAACTCGGCATGGTGGATCAAGTTCGTGAGCGATGGAAAGAGCGAATCTACAAGTGTATGGCGAGCGAAGTCTAGTGAATTAGCGTTTTACATGACACTGGTATGACACTCGGTCTTCCCAAGCTAAACGCAAGAAAGGAGTTTTTCTAACTAACTGAAAGAGAAGGAGAATTTGGCTCCCCGGGCTAGATTCGAACTAGCAACCCTTCGGTTAACAGCCGAATGCTCTACCATTGAGCTACCGGGGAACGGGCAAGTTAGGGTCTTTATTTTACAACAGGATGCACTAGCGTGCCACTCTCCCTTCTACCAATCTACCAATTGGGGTCCAACTTCGACCGAGCAACGGCTTCACTTTCGCCATTTCGGGGGCGTGGTGCTGGCAAAACATCTTCGTGTAATGGTCGATCATTTTGTCCGAAGAATGTCCGCACCAGTCGCGAATGACCTGCCGGCTCACCCCGGAATAAACGAGGTGAGAAATCCGGCCCCTCCGAAAAGCGTGCATCCCCGTGCCGGGTTGAGCGAGCTTCAACTTCCGCAAGATGGGTTGAAGTTTGTCCTCCAGCACATTCGATAGACGCAACGGCGTGCCGTTTCTGGTTTCAAAGAGATAACCGGATGATCTCCCTAGCAGGTGCTTTTTGAGTTCCTTCGCCACGGAGGCGTCAATAGGCACCGTTCGGGTTCTGTCTTCGTCACCCGTGTCGCTTTTCGAGCTGTTCTCTTCCCCCTCGAAAACCGATCGGCGAATGGTGATCGTCCGCTCATTCAAGTTCACATCGGTCTCAACCCTCAAAGCGAAAAGTTCTTCGGTTCGTGCGTCACTGGCGGCCGCCAAAGCGAAACGAGCACGGTTCAACTGCGTCTTCGCTCCGTTCGCGATGGCTACCATTTGTGAAACGGAAAAGTACGGCAACTCCCGCTGCACGGTCTTGGGCGGTGCGACCTTCTTCCACTTGACGAGCCATGGGGAAACCACAGGTTTCCCGCATTGCGCCATTTCGTCGAATTGAAAGTTATAGATCGTACGGACAATGCCGAAGAGACTCTTAATGGACTTGCGAGACAAGTCTTCCCGTTGCTATGTCTGAATAAGACTCCGCACGATTGGATAGGTGACTTCCTCGAGTGGTGTGTCTTTCAAGTGTGGAAGGATGTGCTTGTTCAACTCGCAAGACATACTGCGTTGAGACGAACGTTTCTTGTTGACGATCAGGTGATGATCTTTCCACGCGCGTGCCGCCAAACCGAAAGTAACGACTGACGATTGGGAGCGGGCAAGATGACTTGCGTCATTAATGCCCTGATCCTCGATAAACCTCGACAGCCATCTTTCAGCTTGGGGACGGGTGAACTGCTCGATGTTTCCGATTATCACTGTACGTCTGACCCTTTTGTTCTGGCCCGGTACATCGGCGCGATAGCGACCGATGTATTTCGAGCCTTTCACGTAGACGGAACCACTTTGTCCGGATCTGCGAGACATTGATCTCCTGTCTCGTTGATTCGGCACCGTAACCGTTTCCACGGGATCCGGTTTGAAACTCGATAGCAACGGCTCGTGTTTCACTCTCGTCGTCTTGCTCTTTTACCTGTCGCCAATTGGAGGAAAATCGAATGTCTTCGGTGTGGCAAGACTCGCGGTATCGTGTTCGACTTGAGCCTTGGCTTTCGATACCGTGTGCCGCGCGTAATAGTGCGGGTCGGCTTTATGGTCCGAACGGTAGTCGGCAATGCGGCGGACGATTTCTTCCGGGTCCGCCACAAATCAAGTCCCCCATTTCGAAGTGCCGCGAATGGAATTTCTGCAGTGTTATCCGCGGTTCGCAGTGGAGGGCTGAGAAATCTCTCCCCCGCGCGCTCTGTGGAACGCCCGCTACATTCAGCTCAACTTGTCAACTTTGCAAGCGAGAGGCTTCTGGCCTACTCAACCGGAAGATCGGTGCGGTATCGGCCGATGTGAGCAGGCAAAGCGGAACAGAAAAAATCAGCCGTGCCACGATCGCCACAGCTCCCACAATGGCGCTCGATTCAAGTGGCTCCTGCGTTTTGCGGCCGTCAAGTCCGGGTGGCCGACCACTCGTCAAGGATCGCTGGAATCAGTGCCGCACCGTTTCGCCACTACCAATGGTGTGACCGAGGAGCACATTGGGAACCAGACTCTCTGATTTCTGCTGGACATCTTGGAAGTGCCGAGCGTCGAAGCGTAGGCGACAAAGGGCGGGTTTTTCAAAACTTCCGATGCCATCAGGATCCACTACCTTGCGCCAAGCCCGGAGATCACAAATACTCGTCAACAATCATTCTGCTGTCGACGATTGCAGCAGCGCGCACTTGCGTCGATATTCTCTGGGAGCCACGCCCATTTCTCGCTTAAACACGCGACTGAAAGAACTCTCTGATCCGTAGCCAACTGCTGACGCCGCCTCTGAGAACGAGCTATTGTTGGAGCGAATCATGGCGCTTGCTCTGTGCATTCGCCACTGCGTAAGGTATTCGAGGGGTGTCTGGCCCAAAACGGTCTTAAATTTCATGGCAAAGGCAGACCTCGACATGCGTGCTTCGCGAGCGAGCGACTTAACAGACCAAGGGCATTCGACGCGGGAATGCATTGCCTGTATGGCTTTGCTGAGATGCTTGTCTGACAAGGCGGCAAACCACCCCTTCGGCGGGGCCGCGGAGCTACTTGCGTAGGCGCGAATGGCGTAGACAAACAGCAATTCATAGAGGCTAATTAAACAGGATGGAGATGTGTCGGGCTGGGCGGTCTCTGCCGCCAAGAGATCCAGCACGGACTGGAAAGCTTGACTGCGATCTTGGTCAAGCCGCAGGTGCAAAAAACGGGGCAGAATCGTCGAGATGAGCGGGGCCTCGAACGTACTTATGCCAAACGATCCACTCACCAAAGTTGTGAGCTGGCCTCCTCCTCCGAAATGAATCACGCCATCGACTTCCAGTTTTCTTACATTGTGAAAATCGCCGATTGTGGAACACGGATGATCTGCCAATGTAAAGGGTTCATCATTGAGAATGAAAATACCAAGATCTCCGGCAGAGAGAGCGACGCTTCGGCGTCGATTCTTGAATCTTAAGAACGCCGCTCCGCGAAGCACTAAGCCGAAACGCACCCGCGAGCCGGTATCCCCGGAGTAGTGAATACCCCAAGGGGCGCTCGCCTCCACACGCCTAACAATCGCATCACGAATCCTCATGGATCCAAAGACTTCAGAGACCGGGTCCATGCGTCGTTCGAATGCTGGACGATCGGTCAAGTATTTCGGACTAATGCCACCCATAAGTCCCAATCCTACAGCATCTATTCTCTCGTCTTCCAGATTGTCATGGAGAACAGATGCCTTTAAGAACCTATCGCTCTACACCTTTGATTCGCTTGACGCTCATCGCGCTGTGTGGCACGGCTTCGTATTCACCGGCTGCTACATCACAGGAACCGAAAAAGGGCCCCGATCGCCCTTTCGCGGTGGCCGAAAAGGAAAGCCTGGAAACTCAAGGCCAGCAGGCAGCCAACCTTCCTGATATGCCAGAACCTCAAGAGCAGGACAGCCCGTCAGGTTCGGCGTCAACCCATTTGCAAGATCAAAACAGCGCCATACTGTTCGTGCCGGTCAAGAGTCCTCGGAGTCTGTCCTTTAGTGACAAATTTATAATCTACGCCCATCAAACCTTTGGGCCGCCTGCGGTTATCTTTCCAGCGTTCGCAGCCGGTATGGCGATGGCGAACCCCAAAAAAAACTACGCTCGCGAATGGAAGGACGGCGCTGGGGCGTTCGGCAGGCTCTATGGAGATTCCATCGCCATGACCACTTCCCAGCGAACAGCCCGCTTTTTGACAGGAGTTGCCTTGCACGAAGATCCCCGGTACGTGCCGTCGAATAGTAAAAACCCTCTTGCGCGAACCATGCACGCAGTTGCGTTTACTTTCATTGATAAGACGGACTCCGGCAGAAACACGATTGCGTTCTCGAATTTTGCGGGAGCGGCTGCAGGTGGTTTTGTGGGGAGGGCCTATCTACCGCAAGGATACAACGATCTCACACACGCCGAGCAAAGAATGACAATCCAGATCGCGAGCATTGCGGTTCAAAATATAGCCGCCGAATTTCAACCACAGTGGGGACCGATTGTCCGAAAACTGCGCATCCAGAAAATCCTTCCCGAATGGTGGGTGCCGCAGCACAACAAATAAGCCACGCGGCAAAATAGTCAGAGCCTTGCGGTGATCGGTCTACGAGTCACGGGCGATTCGGAAGTCATCGGATCAAATTCTCAGTTTCCTGTTCGCCGACAGTCATCCCGGGATCGTTCTTTTTGAACTTATATCTATTGTTGCCGTTTCAGATGCTCAGCCTGTTTCAGGAGAGCTTGAGGGTACCATTTTCCATCGAATCAATAAGCTCGATTAACCAAGCCTGCAAACTGGGATATTCGACCGCACGCTTCTCCCAATCGTGGTAAAAAGTGAGGAGTTGACCGGGAGTGCCCCCATCCTCGGCGGTCAAATCCAGGCACAAATGATCGCCACCGCCATTCGACAAGAATGGAATCCATCCCCGGCGCCGCCATTTGGGATCTTCAAAATCGAATCCGATCATGCCATCCAGGGTTCCCTTGCTTTCAGAAAGGTCTTCCAATCGCGAGAACATCCAGTTGTATTGCAGGCTGGCTGAGCAATTCGGGTCTTGGCCGTTGCGCCATTGATAGAGCTCACGGAAGCCGGTCGGGAGTTGAAGCTGGAATTTCTTCTCGAATGCATCCAAGTCTTCTGGTGAAGCGCCACGCAACAGTTTGCCGTAGTAGTCAGGACGGTTCACGGAAAGCCATTTGTCCAGGCGTTCAAATAGATCTGACACCGGGCGGGCCGGCTTGATCGCCGCGGCTCGCGGGACGTCTTTGGCACTGCTCGACGGCCTTACTTCCTTATATCCTTTGCTTTGTTTCTCCGCGATGAGCTTGTCTTGTTCCTTTTGAGCGAGTGCCGGGGTGGCCAATGCTTTCGATTTTTCTTGCCCTGCTGTGCCGATGCGTCCGAAGCGCACCGTCAGCGTATTTTCCGAAACTGTCACTTCCCAGAATTTTTTCGAGCTTCCTTCCTTGAACTCAAATCGGCGCATGGATTGAACCTCACGGTGACAGAATACGCGTCAGATCAGCCACCCTACGCAATTCCTCTCTCCATGATTCCGTAAAGCTAAATTGGCCCAATGGACGTTTATCTAAGAACCCCGAGTTTTGGACCTCAGTTGGACCCTGACTTGCCATAAAGCGCTGCTGGAGTGAGTTGCACAGATTCTCTTTGAGATATACAATTGGAATGTATATCAAGGAGGAGCCATGCAGGTATCTAAATGGGGAAATAGTCTGGCAGTGCGGTTGCCCACGGCTGTGGTTGACGCGCTCGATCTCAAAGAAGGCGACCAGATCGAGATTCGAATTGCTCGTGAGCGGGTGTTCGAAGTGAGCCGCGATCAAAGCAAACCTCACGCGCTCGCTCGTCTACGCAAACTGCGACGTCCTTTGCCTCCCGGATTTGTTTTTGATCGAGAAGAGGCCAATGCCCGCTAAGGCTTTCTTCGATACGAATGTGCTGATCTATGCTGTGGGGCACGACGATCCGCGCAGCGCGCAAGCCGAAGAACTCCTCGCATCAGGAGGAGTAGTCAGCGTGCAGATCTTGAACGAATTCGCCTCTGTGGCTCGCCGAAAAATCTTAATGTCGTGGAGTGACGTGACGGAAGCGTTGGATGCTTTTCGAGTTCTCTGTCCTTCTCCACTGCCCGTCACCATTGAATTGCACGAAGCGGCACTTAAAATTGCGGAGAAGCATGGGTACAACATCTATGATGCGCTGGTCGTTTCCGCTGCATTGGAAGCTGGATGCGCGACTCTCTATTCCGAAGACCTTCACGATGGCCAGACAATTGATGGACAACTCACAATTCGAAATCCCTTCGTTGGATCATCCGGTTAGCAGTCTCTACAACTTCCAATCGAGACACGCGTGAGTGCAATGAACACACGGCTAGTCGATTCTGGCCAACTTAGTAGGTGTTTTAGGAATAAGTTCTTTTCAAATCTTTCCCAAAAAGAAGAAGGGCTTGCTGGCGGAACCCAACAAGCTCTTGTGAACCAATTAGAAATGGTTGCGGGGGCAAATTTGAATTGGCGATCTTCTGGATTTTGCACGGTAGTTAGACGCCCGACACTACCGGTCTATTCCCAAGCTCCCATCGAACAAACTAGGACGTGATTTGGCTCCAAGCCGAACGCGAACTCGTACTGCATCGGCGCGCGCAGGCGGGCGACGCGAAATAGACCCCGGATAAGGAAGAAAGACGGTTAACCTACGCGTGGGTTACTTGCGAGCCACACTATGCTGAGTGCCGAGGAATTCTAGAATTGCCTGGTGGGCTGCAGCCGGCTGGTCGGTCTCGAAGATGTGGCTGGCATGGGGAATCAACACCAACCTAGCTCCCGGGATGCGCTCAGCGATTAATTTGGCGTTGGCCGCTGGAATGAGTCTGTCGGTTTCGCCGTGGATAATGAGCGTTGGTACGGTGATCTGCGCGATGCGGCCATACGCTTCCCAGCCGAAAATACCTTGCAACTGGCCTGCATAACCCTGTGGGGTGGGGTACCACTTCATGCGGATAGCCATATCTTCGTCGATGCGCTCGCGCGGCGTGCCAGGGTTATAAATGAATGGCGTGATAGCCTCCCTGGATTCTTCGGGTGTCATCCCTTGACGCAACAAAGTCTGTATCGCGCCGGGTTCGGCTTGCACTGCCTGGGGTCCGCCCGCAGCGGTGCAACCCAGAATCAACGAGCGCACCCGCTTCGGATACTGAAGCGCAAATTCCTGCGCTATCATGCCCCCCATGGATACACCGAATACGTGCGCGGCCTCCACACCCGCAGCATCCAGCACTGCGGCCCCGTCGGAGGCCATCGAGGGCATGGAATAAGCGCCTGAAGGCACATCGCTTAGGCCGATGCCGCGATTGTCGAAAGCGATGGTGCGATAGTGTTGGGCAAGAACGGGCCGGCTGCGATGCCACATATAGGAGGGATAGCTGAGGCCCATGATGAGCAGCAGAGGTTCGCCGGAGCCGCATTCATCCCAATATATTTTGACGCCTTCGTTCACAACGAATGGCATGGAAGCCTCCGGTTTCGTGGCTCGTATATGAAATATGATGGTTTAATACAGATGAATGTGACTAACGCGATTGCATTGTATATAATTCGCCTCGCTATGCCAAATCAAGAATCGTTATACCAGGTGGCCGACCGCATCGGCACGATTACGCTCAACCGTCCCGACAAACTCAACGCCTGGACTGCCATCATGGAAAGAGAAGTGCGCTCCGCGGTGGAAGAGGCGGAACGCGATGAAAACGTTCGCGTCATTGTCCTGACCGGGGCGGGACGCGCGTTCTGCGCCGGCGCAGACATGTCGGTCCTGAGCACCGTCGCCGAAAAGGGACTCGATGCAGCGCGCACGGCGCAGGCGGTGCAAAAGACAGAGAGCAAACCCGACGGTGTTCGAAATGACTTTCGACACAAATATTCGTATTTCCCGGCTGTGACGAAACCCGTGATTGCCGCGATCAATGGACCGGTAGTGGGATTGGGCTTGGTGATTGCTTTGTATTGCGATATACGGTTTGCTTCTGATGCCGCGCGATTCGGGACAACTTTTGCGCGGCGAGGACTTATCGCCGAGTACGGAATGGCGTGGATGCTGCCGCGCCTTGTGGGACACGCAAATGCGCTGGATCTGTTGCTCTCCGCCAGGATGATTGATGCAGCGGAAGCGATGAGAATAGGACTGGCGAACCAAGTCTACCCGCGCGACAGCTTTATGGAGAAAGTGCGGGAGTACGCAATAGACCTGGCGTCGAACGTCAGCCCGCGGTCGATGCGGATCATCAAGCGGCAAGTTTATGAAGCGATGTTTGAAACGCTGACCGTGTCATTTGAACGTTCTGAACAAGAAATGCTGGCAAGCCTGCAGTGCGCGGACTTCAAAGAAGGCGTTGCACATTTCGTTGAAAAACGCGCACCGGTGTTTACCGGAAAATGAAGAACTCTCTATGAATTTCGAAGTCAGTGAAAAGACCAAGGAACTACAGCAGCGATTACAAGCTTTCATGGATTCCCATGTGTATCCGAACGAGGAGGAATTCCAAGCGGAGATCGCCCAGGCGCGATGGAAACCCACCCGAATTGTCGAAGAACTAAAGGCCAAGGCGCGGCACGAAGGATTGTGGAATTTATTCTTGCCGCAGGACAAAAATGGCGCGGGCCTCAGCAACCTGGAGTATGCGCCGCTATGTGAAATCATGGGCCGCTGTCACATCGCGCCCGAGATCTTCAATTGTTCGGCGCCAGATACTGGGAATATGGAAGTGCTTGCTCGCTATGGCACGGCGGAGCAAAAGGAAAAATGGCTGAAGCCCCTGCTTGCGGGAGAAATTCGGTCCTGCTTTGCAATGACGGAACCGGACGTGGCGTCTTCGGACGCTACCAACATAAGCGCGAGCATCGTGGCGCACGGCGATAGCTACGTGATTAACGGGCGCAAATGGTGGTCTTCAGGTGCAGGAGACCCACGTTGCAAGGTCGCGATTGTTATGGGCAAGACCGATCCTTCCGCGGCCGCGCATAAACAGCAGTCCATGATTCTGGTGGCGCTCGAAACTCCGGGCGTAAAAATTATGCGGATGTTAACGGTATTCGGCTACGACCATGCGCCACACGGCCACGCCGAAATCCAGTTCGACGATGTGCGTGTTCCGAAGACCAACCTGTTACTCGGCGAAGGCCGCGGATTTGAGATTGCACAGGGGCGATTGGGGCCTGGCAGGATTCATCATTGCATGCGATGTATTGGTGTGGCTGAGCGAGCACTCGAGACCATGTGCAGACGGGTGCAATCACGGGTGGCCTTCGGCAGAGCATTGGCGGAACAAGGAACGATTCGCGCGGACGTCGCGATGTCTCGCATGGAAATTGAACAAGCCCGCCTGCTAACGCTAAAGGCGGCGGACATGATGGACAAAGTGGGAAACAAAGCGGCGCGATCAGAAATTGCCATGATCAAAGTCGTGGCACCCAACGTGGCGCTGCGGGTTTTGGATCGGGCGATTCAAGCTCACGGAGGCGCGGGCCTTTCGCAGGATACGTTCCTGGCCAGCGCTTGGGCGGGGGTTCGGTCTCTGCGGCTGGCGGATGGACCCGATGAAGTGCACATTGAATCCATCGCCAAGTGGGAGCTCGGGAGGAGCAATCAGCGCTCTGGACCTGGAGCTTCATACTAATCGCAACATCGGGACGCCGATGCATAAGGTAACTGGCATGCCGCCATTGATGCTCAAAAACCCGCAAGCGCTCAAAGAAATGATTGGGCGCGAGATCGGTGTAACCGACTGGTTCCAAATCACACAGGAACGCGTCCATCATTTCGCGGAAGTCACGGAGGACCGGCAATGGATTCATGTCAACCGCGAGCGGGCAAGGCACGAATCACCTTACGGCACGACAATCGCACACGGCTTTCTCACATTATCGTTGATCGGCCATTTTGTGAAAGAGTTGATCGACATTCAAGACGGTGTCGGGCTTGCCGTTAATTACGGCCTCAACCGTGTGCGCTTCCCCGCTCCTGTTCCGTGCGATTCCAAAATTCGCGCGCGCCTTTTCCTATTGGCGTGGAAAGAATTGGTTGACTCCATAGAAGCGACCTTCCAGGTGACCATTGAAAGCGACCGGTCTCTGAAACCAAGCTGCGTAGCGGAGTGGATCGTCCGCTATTACGCGTGAAGCTTTAGACCAGAAAATATAAGTGCGCGCTAGATGCGGCCCTAGATGTGTTGCGTTTGCGCGCACTCCCAAGAGGCACGGAGAAGCAGTTGAACTTTCTCGGGCATGGATGCAAAGCGTTTGTCGGTGGTCAGACCCTGGTGATAACGGTAATAAATTTGCTGCACGATGACGGCGACTTTGAACCTAGCGAACGTCAGGTAAAAAGCAATCTGCGAGGTATTGCAACCCGTCTGCCGAGCGTAATACTGCACGAATTCCGCGCGTGTAAAACTACCCGGTTGTGTGGTTGGTCCCCAGCGTAGGTGTTGCATCTCCTCAGGGTCGGTGGCGTCGATCCAATAAGCCAATGCGGTGCCCAGATCGGTGAGAGGATCCCCAATAGTGCACATTTCCCAATCGAGCAGGCCCACAATTCTCGCGATGTCCCGCGAATCGAGAATGAGATTGTCGTATTTGTAGTCATTATGAATTAGAGAAATGGAGGCCGTGACGGGCATGTGCTCCTGTATCCATGACGCAATTTTCTGCGCTTCTGGGTAATCATGCGTTTTAGCAGCGAAGTATCGTTCGGTCCAGCCGCGAACTTGCCGCTCCAGATATCCCTCAGGTTTGCCCAAATCGGACAGACCCGCGGCCTCGTAATCCACGCGATGCAGGCGTATCAGGTTTTCGATAAAGGATTCGGTGAGGCGCCGTGCTGTTTCCGGCGTGAACTCCAGACCAGGCGGCAGCTGATGACGAAGGATGATGCCGTGAATCGGTTGCATCAAGTAAAACGGCGCGCCCAGCACTTCATCATCGCCACAATAGAGAAGTACCTCAGGAGCTGGGCTATAGACCGCGTGAAGCTTGGACAACACGCGAAACTCGCGGCTCATATCGTGAGCGGACTTTACCTTGCTTCCGAAAGGAGGGCGTCGAAGAATTAGTTCCCTCGCCCCGAGTTGCACTGAATAGGTCAAATTGGAGTGGCCGCTGGGATATTGACGGACGAGCAGCGAGCCGCCTTCGTTGGGAAAATGTTCACGCAGATACGGATCAAGTTTGGTTAAGTCAAGTTCTTCGCCCGGCCGAATGTCAGCCGGATGGTCCAGAAGGTCGCTCATCACGCGCTCTTCTTACCGGCGGGTGAGCATCGCTGGATCATGGTTATGTCCGTGGGCGTCCCGTAGAGAAGTAGAACTTCAGGAACAGTCGAGAAAACTCGTCCAGAGCGAACACTAGGCTGCTGCACCTTCTTCTTTTCCGACCTCTGCGAAGGTCCTACCTTGCTCCGCCAGGCGCTTCAACAGCGGCGCGGGTTCCC
>Ga0070762_10001204_pt1 | contig 11759 bp, 10 predicted proteins | sample HubBroMetageREF2_FD_66726 | JGI IMG/M metagenome (GOLD analysis project Ga0070762, IMG submission 66726) | Reference soil microbial communities from the Hubbard Brook experimental Forest, New Hampshire, USA - Hubbard Brook CCASE Soil... | ecosystem: Environmental > Terrestrial > Soil >... | reverse complement strand
CAGTCGTTCTGGATGCGCAGCACGAGCTTGCCGATGTTCTCACCGGCAAAGAGCTTCAGCAGCGCATCTGGAAACGCGCTCACGCCACCATCCACGACGTCCTCACGCGAGATCAGCAGCCCTTCACGCATCCAGCCGGCGATCGCTGCCATCGCCTCGCCGTAACGAGCCGCATAGTCAAAGACGACCATGCCGGTCATCGAGGCACGGGCGACCAGCAGCGACAGATAGTTGCTCGGACCGCGGACCCCCTCAGTGGCGTTGTATTGGGAGACAGCGCCGCAGATCACGACGCGCGCTCCGCGCGCCAGGCGAGTCAGGACGGCATCGAGGATCTCACCGCCGACGTTGTCGAAGTAAACGTCCACTCCATTTGGTGCGTGCTCGCGAAGCGCGCGCCGCACGTCCTGGGTCTTGTAGTCGATCGCGGCGTCGAATCCCAGCTCCTCGACGATCCATCTGCACTTCTCCGTGCCGCCCGCGATCCCGATCACACGAGCGGGCGAGCGGGTCTTGATCTTCGCGATCTGCCCTGCCACGCTGCCGACCGCACCAGCCGCACCCGAGACGACGACCGTGTCTCCCTCCTCGAGCTTGCCGGTATCGAGCAGGCCGAAGTAGGCGGTCATGCCGGTCATCCCCAGCGTGCCCAGGTACGTCGGCAGCGGGGCAAGCGATGGGTCGATCTTGATCACGCCGTTGCCGTCGGAAAGTGCGTGCTCCTGAACCCCCAGCGCCCCATAGACATGGTCTCCCACCGCAAACCCAGGATGCTCGGAGGCGCTCACGCGCCCGACCGCGCCCGCGCGCATGATGTCCCCCAACTCAACCGCCTCTATGTAGGACGCCCCCGCGTTCATCCAGCCGCGCATCGCCGGGTCTAGCGACAGGTGCGAGATTGCTACGACGAGCTCCCCTTCGCCGGGGACCGGGATCGGTTCCTCTGTAAAGCTCCAGTCAGAGGGCGCTGGCAGACCGGACGGGCGCCCGGCAAGGCGCACCTGACGGTTGGTTGAGCTCATCGCGAGCCAGGCGATGTCGGCTCCCTACGGGTCATGCTTTGCTGCACTGCGCCCCCTTGAACGCCCATCCAAACGCGTTCGATCATACCCGCTCCCACGAGCCGGCTTACGCGCTTGCCGGCAAACCGGTTTGGCAGGCGCTTGTAATCTCGCACGCGTGCTCACCCCACCAGCCCCTAACTAGGGCGTGCCAGCTCGGCCATCTGCTGGAAGGCTGTCAGCGGGCTGAGCGGCTCTCGATCGCCGGACAGCTCGCTGTAGATGTTGGCGATATTGACCGCCAGTCGCTCGGCCTCGCCCCAATCGGCCCAACGCTGCAGTGAGATCGAGCGTGCCGCTTGCAGCGCCGTCATCCCTTGCCCATGGCGGACCTGGGCCTCCGCGTAGAGATATTCGAAGTACGCCTTCAACTCGCGTACCGCGTCGAGTCCAGCCACCGGCCCATGTCCAGGGACGATCACATCGACGTCCATCGCCACAATCCGATCACACGCGGCGATCCAGTTCGACACAGGTCCCGCCCACGCGATCGGGTGTGCCTGTGAGAAGAGGATGTCGCCAGAGAACAGCACGCTGTCGTTCACCACATGCACCAGCGTGTCGCCGCGCGTATGCGCGGGACCCACCTCGATCAGCTGGAGCTCACGATCGCCTACGCGCATCGTGAGCTCGCCCGTGAACGTTTGCTCCGGTAGCGCCAGCTCGATCCCCTTGAAGTCAAACGCACCAAAGCATTTCAGGAAGAACGCGCCCAGCTCGCCCATTGCCGGTGCCTGCTCCAGCAGCGCAGCCATCGCCGCCGGCGGCAGCTCCGGCATCTCCGCCGCCGTGGGCTCCGAGGCGACAATGCGCGCCCCAGCAACGAGCTGGTTGCCATAGCAGTGATCGCCGTTGGCGTGGGTGTTGACAAGCGTGTCGATCCGCGCCGCCGCTGGCACCGCCCGGCGCATCGCCTGCAGCATCTGCTCAGTCAGCGCCAGGTCGTACAGCGTGTCCACCAGCAGCGTGCACTCCCCGTCTACGACCAGGCCCGCGTTACTCCAGCCCCAGCCGCCGTCGGGTTGCAGATACGCATACAGCCCGTCGCCGACCTCCTGCAGACCTTTGACATAGCTCATCTCGACATTGTGAGCCTTCTCACCACGACCTGGCGCTCCTATCCCGCGCTTCGCGCCTACCGGCGAGTATCGTCGTCAACGGATGACTCCCAACCAGGCGCTCGACGAGCGCGTACCCACCGGCGATCGCGCGGGCAGTGAGCCCGTGACGGTGGACGACGTCCCAGCTGCTGAGCAGCGCCCGCTCACGGGTGACACAGTCGATCGCGTGGCAAACCTGGCCGTGATGGTCCTGCCGCTCGGGCTCATCGGCTTGGCGGCATGGTTGACCTGGGGCGGAGCACTACGTTGGGCTGACCTGCTCGTGCTCGCGATCACCTACCTGCTCACCGGCATGGGTATCACGGTCGGCTTTCACCGTCTGCTCACCCACCGCAGCTTCAAGACCAGTCCCGCGCTGCGCGGGCTGCTGGCTGCGCTCGGCTCCGCCGCGGTCGAGGGGCCAGTGATCGAGTGGGTCGCAAACCACCGCAAGCACCATCAGTTCTCCGACGCGCCCGGCGATCCACACAGTCCCCACGTCGACCACGCGAGCGGCTGGCGCGGCGCGCTCGGCGGCCTGTTTCATGCGCATGTCGGCTGGATCCTGGGCGGCGATGCGCTTGCCGATGAGCAGCACTACGCCAAGGACCTGCTCGCCGACCCCGTTGTGCGCTTCGTCGACCGCACGTTCGTGCTGTGGGTACTCCTCGGCCTCGCGTTCCCGTTCGGCCTCGGCGTCGCGCTTACCGGCTCGATCGTGGGCGGCCTGGCCGCGCTGCTGTGGGGTGGCGCGGTGCGCATGTTCCTGCTTCACCACGCCACCTTCTCGATCAACTCCCTGTGCCATTTCTTCGGCCGGCGCAGTTTCGCCACCAGCGACGAGTCGCGCAACCTGCTGTGGCTGGCGCTGCCCACGCTCGGCGAGGCGTGGCACAACAACCACCACGCGTTCCCGACCTCAGCGCGCCACGGTCTGCGCTGGTGGCAGCTCGATCCATCCGCGTGGCTGATCGCCGGCCTGGAGCGCGCGGGTCTCGTATGGGACGTGATCCACATCGCGCCCGAGCGTCAGCTGGCGAAGATCGCCAGCGGTAGCTAGGACAAGCAGCGAGCCGACGGGCGCTCGCGGTACGCGCGTGTGCAGGGCATGGCAGCTCGGCGCGAGGAGTATCGTGGAGCGCACGGAGAGCAAGCCGCGAGGGAGGGTCGGGATATGTATGACTACGTGATCGTGGGTGCGGGTTCGGCCGGTTGTGTGCTCGCCAACCGCCTCAGCGAGGATCCAGACGTGCAGGTGCTGCTGCTGGAGGCCGGGCCGCCCGACGTCAACCAGAACATCCACGTGCCGCTCGGCTACCTGCAGCTGTCACGCACGGAGGTCGATTGGGACTACTGCACCGCACCCGAGCCAGAGTGCCGTAACCGCCGCATCCCATTGCCGCGCGGCAAGGTGCTGGGCGGCTCCTCCTCGATCAACGCCATGATCTACATCCGCGGTAACCGCCTCGACTATGACGAATGGGGCGTGCCCGGGTGGTCCTCCGCGGAGCTGATGCCGTACTTCCTGAAGGCCGAGGACAACGAGCGCGGCGCCTCGCGCTGGCATGGCGCTGGTGGGCCGCTGCCCGTGAGCGAGGGGCGCTCGAAGAACCCCATGGCGAGCGCCTTCGTCGAGGCCGGCGTGCAGGCCGGCATACCCCGCAACGACGATTTCAACGGCGAGGCGCAGGAGGGCGTTGGCCTATACCAGGTGACCCACCGCGGCGGCATGCGCGCGAGCACCGCCGTCGCCTACCTGCACCCCGTCAGCGAGCGTCGCAACCTCACCGTCATGCCTTACATGCTCGTGCAGCGCGTGCTGTTCGAGGGCAAGCGCGCCGTCGGCGTGCAGGCCAGCCAGCTCGGCCAGGTACAGGAGCTGCGCGCCGAGCGCGAGGTGATCCTGTGCGGCGGCGCCTACAACTCGCCGCAGCTGCTGATGCTCTCCGGCGTGGGTCCCGCCGAGCACCTGACGATGCGCGAAATCGAGGTGTTGCTCGACCAGCCCGCCGTCGGTGAGAACCTCTCGGACCACGCCGCCTCCTACGCCGGGTGGACGACGCCTGAGGAAGTCAGCCTGCTGCGCGCGCTCGAGCCGCAGGCGCTGCAGGAGTACGAAGCCACGCAGACGGGCCCGCTCGCCTCCAACTTCGCTGAGTCCGGCGGCTTCATTCGTGTCGCCCCCGACGCGCCCGCGCCCGATATCCAGTTCCACTTCATCCCCGTGCAGATCATCGACGAGGGTATGAGCGACCCCGACGCCCACGGCTTCCTCGCAACGCCCTGTCTGCTCACACCCGACAGCCGCGGCAACGTGCGCCTCGGCTCCAACGACCCCAGCGCCAAGCCGATCGTCCACCACTCCTATTACACCGCCGGCGACGACATGCAGCGCATGGTCATGGGCTTTCGCCGCATGCTCGAGGTCTGCGCGCAGCCGGCCCTGGCACCGTACGCCGTCACGCCCTGCATCACCCCGGACGGAGACAGCGACGAGGCGCTGCGCGAGCACATCGCGCGCACCACCTTCTCCATCTACCACCCCGTGGGCACCTGCCGCATGGGCGAGGACGCTGGCGCCGTCGTCGACGCTCAGCTGCGTGTCAACGGCCTCGAGGGACTGCGGGTCATCGACGCGTCGGTTATGCCGATGGTCCCCCGCGGCAACACCAATGCCCCCACGATCGCCGTCGCCGAGCGTGCCGCCGACCTGATTCGCTATGGGCATGCGCTCGAGCAGCCCGGTGCGCCCGCCGAGCCAGGAGTGCTCACGTCCGCCAACGGCGTCGTCCCGCAGCACGCATCGGCCTAGGCAAGCGCGTACGCATCGGCCTAGGCAAGCGCGTACGCATCGGCCTAGGCAAGCGCGTACGCTGAACGTTCGATGAACACCGCTCCGCGTGCCATCCACCACCTCAGCTGCGGCACCATGTGCCCGCGTGGCGCGCGCATGCTCACTGGCGCGGGTGGACTGCTCGCCGAGGCCCGGCTCGTCTGCCACTGCCTGCTGATCGAGGGTGCTGATGGCCTGGTGCTCGTGGACACCGGCTTTGGCCTCGACGACGTGCGCAAGCCGCGCCAGCTCGGGCGGCTGTTCAGCACGCTAGTGCGCCCCCGCCTCAACGCGGCCGAGACCGCCATCTCGCAGATCCGCGAGCTCGGCTTCGAGCCGAACGACGTACGCCACATCATCACTACACATCTCGACCTCGATCACGCCGGCGGCCTGCCTGACTTTCCCGACGCCGAGGTACACCTGCTCGACCTAGAGCTCGAGGCTGCCACCAAACCCAGTTGGCGCGACCGGCCGCGCTACGTCGCCGCCCACTGGGCGCACGGGCCGCGCTGGGTAGAGCACAGCGGCGGCGGTGAGCAGTGGCATGGGTTCGACAGCGTGCGCGTGCTGCCAGACAGCGATGAGGAGATCCTTTTGATCCCGTTGCTGGGCCACACGCACGGCCACACAGGCGTAGCGATCAGAGACACAGACGGCTGGCTGCTGCACTGCGGCGATGCCTACTTCCATCACGGTGAGGTCAGCACGCCGTCGCACTGCCCACCAGGCATCGCTGCGTTCGCTGCGTTCGACCAGGTCGACGGTGCTGCCCGCCGTGGCAACGTCGAGCGCCTGCGCGAGCTCGCCCAGCGCCACGCAGACGACGTGACGCTGATCTGCTCGCACGACCCCCTGTATCTCGACGAGGCCAGTGCAGGTAAAGAGGCAGGCGACCTATCGGTCGCCTGAGCGTGCGCCGCGCACCAGGCGGCGCATACCCTTGATCCAGCGTTCCGGGTCAGAGCCCTTGCGTGCCATGAACTCAGCCACGTTCTCGTGCGGCAGGATCAGGAAACGCTCCGCGCGGATGCCCGCAACGACCGCATCCGCCACGTCCTCCGGTTCGATCAGCCCACCCGCCGACAGCGCCGCCGCGGCGGCGGCCTCCTGCATCCCTTGTTCGAGCATCGGCGTACGCACTCCCTGTGGGCAGATACACGACACCAGCACGCCGTCGTCGTGGTATTCGATCGCAAGCCACTCCGCCAGCGCCACCGCCGCGTGCTTGGTAACGCTGTAGATCAACGAGGAGACCTGCGTCAACAGGCCCGCTGCCGATGCCGTGTTGATCAGGTAGCCCTCGCCGCGCTCGCGCATCTGCGGTAGCAGCGCGCGCGATGCCCACACGTGCGCCATCACGTTCACCCGCCACGCTTCATCCCACGCCTCATCTGCCGCCTCCGGGCCGCCGCCCGCGCCGCCGACGCCAGCATTCGAGACGAAGATGTCGATCGGCCCGTGCGCATCGGTCGCCGTGGCGATCAGCTCACGCACGCTCTCCTCCCGGCCCGCGTCAAACCGCACCGCAAGTGCCTTCGCGCCCAGCTCCTGCGCCAGCGCGCCCGCCCCCTGCAGCTCGCGGTCGGCCACCACCACCGCGCGGGCACCCTCCGCGACAAAGCTCCGCACCAGTGCGCGGCCGATTCCGCCCGCGCCGCCCGTGACCACAACATGCTTGTCGAGGAGCTCCATCGGGCGTACTCTATGTCACTGATGTCACAAACGGCCGCCGAGGGAGGCGTCGAGCCAGCATCCGTGGCTCCCGTCTGGGGAGAGCTCCGCTACAGCGGCGAGCTCGCGCGCCTGCTCGCCGACGGAGCGCTGCGCAGCCCGCGCCGGCGCGAGGACGCCCCCCCGGTGCTCCTGATCCCGGGGTTCATGGCCGGCGATGCCTCCTTGGGTGTACTGCGCCACTGGCTCAACCGCCGCGGCCACCGCGTGGCCATGAGCGGCATGCTCGTCAACGTCGGCTGCGCCGAGCGGATCGTCTCGCGCCTGGAGGAGCACCTCGAGCAGCTCGCGCACGAGACCGGCGAGCCGGTGGTCCTCATCGGCCAGAGCCGCGGTGGCACGTTCGCACGCGCGCTCGCCGTTCGCCACCCCGAAAGCGTGTCCGGCCTGGCAATGCTCGGGTCGCCCGTGCGCGACGGCCTCGCCGTCTCCCCGCGGGTTCTGCGCACCGTGCGCTGGGTCGCGATGCTCGGCGACCTCGGGCTGCCTGGTGTGTTCTCCACCACCTGCCGCGACGGCGACTGCTGCGCCGCTTTCAGGGAAGACCTGCTCGCGCCCCTGCCCGATGGCATCGATGCCATCGCCGTGCACTCCCGCAGCGACGGCATCGTCGACTGGCAGGCGTGCGTCGACCCATACGCCAAGGCCGTCGAGGTTCACTCCAGCCACTGCGGCATGTCTGTGCATCCACAGGTCTACCGGGTGCTCGAGCGTATGCTCGACGGCCAGCTGGAGGCTGCATGGAGTGGATGAGTCCCGTCGACTCGTCCTTTCTACACGTGGAGAACGACACCACGCCGATGCACATCGGCGCTGTCAGCATCTTCGCGGGGCCACCACCTCCATTTGAGGATCTCCGCGCGATGGTCGCAGGCAAGCTCGGCCTCGTGCCGCGCTATCGCCAGAAGGTCCGCTTCGTCCCGCTCGCCGTCGGCCCGCCAGTGTGGGTCGACGATCCGCACTTCAGCCTCGACTACCACCTGCGCCATACCGCCGTTCCCGCGCCCGGAAGCGAGGAGCAGCTGCGTCAGATGGCCGCCCGCGTGTTCTCCCAAGCCCTCGACCGCGACAAGCCCCTATGGGAGCTGTGGGTCGTCGAGGCCCTGCAAGGTGGACGCTGGGCGCTCCTGTCGAAGGTCCATCACTGCATGGTCGACGGCGTCGCCGCCACCGACCTGATGTCGGTGATGTTCTCCGACGACATCGCAGCAGCTGGGGCCAATGGCCAAGCAGGCGGCGGTGGCGGCGCAGGCGGCGGTGGCGGCGACGCGACGGGCGGCAGGTCGGCCGGCGAATGGGCGCCCGCTCCCGAGCCCACCGGCGCGGAGGTGCTCGTGCGCACGCTCGCCAGGCGTGCCAGCCCGACCGGCCAGCTCGAAGCGCTGCGCCGCATGGCGGGCGCGCCCCGCGAGACGCTGCGCTCGCTCGCCGAGATTGCGCGCGCGACGGCCGCCGCGTCTCCCAGCATGCGTCCCGTGGGTGCTTCCTCGCTCACGGGCCCAATTGGCCCGCACCGTCGCTGGAGCTGGGCGCAGGCGCGCCTGTCCGACGTCAAGACCGTTCGCAGCGAGCTCGGCGGCACCGTCAACGACGTCGTGCTCACGCTCATCACCAACGGCTTTCGCGAGCTGCTGGACTCGCGCGGCGAGGACGTCGCCGAGGATCGCGTCGTGCGCACGATGGTGCCAGTCTCCGTGCGCCGCAAGGGCGAGCGGGGTGTCTACAACAACCGCGTCTCAGCCGTATTCGCCGGCCTGCCCGTGGGCCTCTCCGATCCCGTTCGGCGCCTGCACACGATCCGCGCCGAGATGGATGGGATCAAGGAGTCCAAGCAGGCGGTCGCCGGCGACGTCCTCACATCCATGTCAGGCTTCGCGCCGCCGCTGCTGCTCGCGTTGGGAAGTCGTCTGGTGACGCTCTCGCCGCGCCTGAACATGCACACCGCCACGACCAACGTCCCCGGGCCGCAGCAGCCCGTGCAGACGCTCGGGCGACGCATGCTGCAGTCCTATCCCTTCGTTCCCGTCGTCGGCTCGATACGCATCGTCGTCGCGATCTTCTCCTACGACGGCGGCCTGTTCTTCGGCGTCACCGGCGACTATGACGGTGCCCCCGACATCGACGCGCTGACCACTGGTATCGGGTGCGGGATGGACGCTCTGCTCGCACTGGCCGCGCCGTCGCCGAAAGCCCGTCGCAGTCGTGCCAAGCCTGCGGCTACGCGCGCCAGAGCCGGCTGATCAGTGCCGGCGCGCCGGCTGGCGCGCGCGAGCGGCCTATCATCAGCGCGTCCCGCCAATCGACATCCGGAGGCGACCCATGGAGTATGTAAACCTCGGCGCGAGTGGCTTGCGGGTCTCGCGCATATGCCTCGGCATGATGAGCTTCGGCAACGACAGCGACAAACCGTGGGTGCTCGACGAGGTGGCGGCCGAGCCGATCGTGCGCGCAGCCGTCGATGGCGGGATCACCTTCTTCGATACCGCCGATACCTACTCCCACGGCGCCAGTGAGGTGCTCACCGGCCGGTTGCTCGCAAAGCTCCTCACTCGCGAGGAGGTCGTGCTCGCCACCAAGGTCTTCATGCCAATGACCCCCGGCGAGAATGGCGGTGGCCTTTCGCGCAAGCACATCCTCAGCGCGATCGATGCCTCGCTAGCGCGTCTGCAGGTTGATTACGTCGACCTTTACCAAATCCACCGCTGGGACAACCGCACCCCGATCGAGGAGACGATGGAGGCCCTGCACGAGGTGGTGCGCGCGGGTAAGGCGCGCTACATCGGCGCCAGCAGCATGTTCGCCTGGCAGTTCGCCAAGGCCCAGCACGTCGCCGAGACACGCGGCTGGACGCGCTTCGTCTCGATGCAGAACCACTACAACCTGATCTACCGCGAGGAGGAGCGCGAGATGCTGCCGCTGTGCGTCGATCAGGGCGTGGCAGCGATCCCCTGGAGCCCGCTCGCACGCGGCCTGCTGGCGGGGAGCCGCACGCGCTCGGGTGAGCGGCGCACGACTCGCGCCGACTCCGATCCGTTCAGCGACTACCTCTACGCCCAGCCCACCGACTTCGACGTGGTCGAGCGCGTCGCCGAGGTGGCGGCCGCGCGCGGCGTGCCTCCCGCTCAGGTGGCGCTCGCATGGCTGCTACACAAGCCCGGCGTGACCGCCCCGATCGTCGGTGCGACCAAGTCCGGCCACCTCGAGGACGCGATCGCCGCCGAGCAGCTGGAGCTCAGCGATGAGGAGATCGCGCGCCTGGAGGAGCCCTACGCGCCACACCCCGTGCTCGGGCACGGATAGGGCCGGCGATCCGGATGCCACACGCAGATGACATGCTCCGCGTCGCCGGCTCGCGTGCCGCCGAGCTCGCCGCGCCCGGGCTCAGCCCGCGCCCGCGCCGTAAGGTGGCCGTGCTGGCCTGCATGGACACGCGCATCGACCTGTTTGCGATGCTGGGCCTGGAGCGCGGCGACGCGCACATCATCCGCAACGCGGGCGGCCTGGTCACCGACGACGCGATCCGTTCGCTAAGTGCCTCCCAGCGGCTGCTCGGCACCGAGGAGATCGTCGTGGTCATGCACCACGGCTGTGGTCTATGCGGGGCCTCAGAGGATGACTTCGCACGCTCGCTGATCGCCGACGGCGCGATGCCCACGTGGCGGCTCGGCGCCTTCGAGGATGTCGAGGAGACACTGCGTCACAGCCTCACACGGCTTCGCTCGAGCCCCGAGCTGCCCATGCGCGAGCACATCAGTGGCTTCGTGTTCGACCCCGAGACCGGGACGCTGCGCGAGGTTGAGGCGGAGATTCCCGCCACAGCTCCCGCCAAGGCAGATCGGTAGGCTGGCCTGCGCTATGCGAGCCGTCACCTTTCAGGCTCCCGGCGTCGTCAGCGTCGAGGAGCGCCCCGAGCCCGAGCTGATCGACCCCGATGACGCGATCGTGCGCATCGATGCCACCGGCGTATGCGGCTCTGACCTGCACATCTTCCACGGGCGCGTGCAGATCGAACCGGGCTTCACGATCGGCCACGAGTACGTTGGCACCGTCGTTGCCGCGGGCGACGCGGTCACGCGCGTGGCCGTTGGCGACCGCGTGCTCGGCTGCTTCCAGACCGCCTGCGGCGGCTGTTTCTTCTGCCTGCAAGGCCTCTACCATCGCTGCGAGCAGTCGCGCACGTTCGGCCACGGCGCCGCGCTGGGCTCGCTGCAGGGCACGCAGGCGGACATGGCGCTTGTGCCGCACGCCAACCTCGTTCTGCGCCGTGTGCCCGACGGTCTCAGCGACGATGTTGCGCTGTTTGCCGGTGACGTCATGGGCACCGGCTTTCACGCCGTCGAGGACAGCGGCATGCGGCCTGGAGACATCGTTGCCGTGTTGGGGCTCGGCCCGGTAGGGCTGTGCGCCGTGCAGGCCGCCAAGGCGTGCGGCGCGGCGCACGTGTTCGCGATCGACACTGTCCCCGAGCGCCTCAGCATGGCCGAGTCCTTTGGTGCCGAGCCGCTGCACCTCGTCGAGCAGGACGTGCGTGCTGCTGTGCGCGGCGCCACCGAAGGCCGCGGCGTGGACGTGTCAATCGACGCCGTCGGCGACCCCAAGGTGCTGGAGAGCGCCATCCGCCTGACGCGCAACTGCGGTGCCATTCAGTGCATCGGCGTGTACGCCGAGCGCGCGGAGGTCCACATGGGCCTCTTGTGGCTGAAGGCGCTGACGCTGCGCGGCGGGCACGCCAACGTGATCGGCCACGTCGACCGCGTGCTCGCGATGCTGTCCGCCGGCGTGCTCGACCCGACCGCGCTCGTCACCCACCACATGAAGCTCGAACAGGCGCCCGAGGCCTACGCCGTGTATGACCGGCGCGAGGCGCTGAAGATCGTGCTCACGCCCTAGGCTTGCTTAGAATAAGGTGCTCGTCGCAACGTCGAGTCGTTTAGACATCCAAATCGCGCGCCCGTAGCTCAGTGGTCAACGGTTCTCTTCGGGGAGCCAAAGAGCAGCGGTCTTTCAAGCCGCAGGCCGCGGGTTCGATTC
>Ga0070762_10001202_pt1 | contig 11775 bp, 21 predicted proteins | sample HubBroMetageREF2_FD_66726 | JGI IMG/M metagenome (GOLD analysis project Ga0070762, IMG submission 66726) | Reference soil microbial communities from the Hubbard Brook experimental Forest, New Hampshire, USA - Hubbard Brook CCASE Soil... | ecosystem: Environmental > Terrestrial > Soil >... | reverse complement strand
GCGTACTCTTCACGCATCCGCTGCACGTCATCTTCTGGAATTAAGAAGGTCATGATGTCTAGTCCTCCCCTCCCATTTTTTTCTTCAGATAGTCCAGATTCTGTGGTCGTGTGAAGAACCTCACCACGCGCCGGGTTCCCGGCACTTTCGTCGGCTTGGTCTGCGACCATTTGGCGTGCAGCAAACAGGCGCGGACGATGCGCTGATCCAGGTTGGTATGTTTGTCCTTGGACTTTCCCAAGCAATGCGTGAGCACGTCCGCGAGCGTGGTTTGCGTCAGGGTCGTGTCATAGGGTTCGATCAAACTGCACACACCGTTTGCCCATTCGTCACGCTGCTGCGGGTTCTCCAGCCAAGCCAAAATCGCTTCATCCCAGACCTGAGGCTGATAGCGGGATTCCTGCTCCTCCGCGAGTGCGTCCCGGAAGGCTTCGAAGTCATCCCACCACGGTTCACCGGATAAGTACGCTTGGTAGGTTTCAGCCCAAATCTGATCACGATCTGCGCGCAGCCTTTCCAGATCAATATGGCCACAGGTGACCGGCCAATATCTTCGGCCTCCGGTTTCATCCGTCAGTGGGACCGGATCGTTGGTAGTGGCGGCGAATACGTTGCTACGCGGAACCCACTCTGCACGGCGTCCATACGGAGGGCGAAAGTTATCTGCGCACGCGGTCAGGAAAGCTTTGCGTTCGAGTTCGCTGCGCCGGGACACGAACTCCCCTAGTTCGATGATCCATTTTCCAGCCAGTTCAATCCGGCTGTCTTTCGAGCCCAGATCGGACAGGTGATCCGTGAACCATGGAGGACTGGCCATAATCTCCAGCGCCGTAGACTTCCCGGCGCCTTGCGGGCCTTCTAATAGCAAAACGTGATCGCACTTCGCGCCTGGACGCATGATCCGGGCTATAGCGCTGATCAGCCAGCGCTGGCCGATAGCCTTATTGAGCGGAGTGGATTTGGCTCCCAAATAGGTGATCGTCCATTCCATAAGCCGGTGACAGCCATCCCAGCGCAAACTGTTGAGGTAGTCGCGGACAGGATGAAAGGGATGTTCCTTGGCAACGCTTTGCACGGCTTCAGAGACAATCTTGCTGCTGTTAATTAAAATTCCGTTCGCCTGCAGCCAGCAGGTAGTGTGCGTGTCATCATCATCAGTCCAGTTTTTGCCAGCAATCGACCCCGGCCAAGGTGGGGATTTGAGCGTAGTCACGAACAATGAAAATTCGTTGTATCCCAAAACGCCCTGCCACTCAGGTGCGTGTCTCAGCATCAGAATCGCATTCTGCAAAAGCGGTTTGGACTTGTTGTTTTCACCAACGATGAAACGCGGACTGTCAGGCACGTACTTGTCCAGGAGAGATTGCCAGCTCCTATCCTTGCAGCTTGTGTGCAAACACTTGAAGGAAGGCGGACCCTCGGAGAAGACGAACACCGCTGCGTTCTCGTGGTCGTGTTCGCCGAAGGGGCATTTCACCAGATGCTTGACGCCAAGTTCTTTTTCTCCCTGATGAGGAGCACTCGAAATGATGGTCAAATGACTCAGTATCTCGGGAACCGTCGCCGGTTGAGCCTTGGTGCCAGATTGCGGGTTACTATCCGGTGTCGCCTGGTTGGCGATGTCCTCTAGCTGTGCCACGGTAACAACTTGAAAAGCCGTCTGACCATTCCACAGGATGCGCGCCATGCGATGTGGACGGGTGGGCGTGTCGCTGCCCTTGCGCGTGATGGTCCCATAAAGTTTGCAAATTCGGGCGGCGTTGAAAACGCTCTGATCGACTGTAACCAGATCATCATCAAAACGCGACGCCAGCGCCTTGAGCACACGCTTGAGCAAATTCGTGCTGGCGATGTCGTTCGGTAAGTTGATTCTGTAGAGCAGATGGCCGCCGTTGCCGCTGTCGGCGGACACGGGGATGGGCCAGCCTTGTTCCGTGAGCCAATCACGGATGGCTTCTGCTCGGGCGAGGGCAGCGGCGTGCTCTTCCGTGGTTGCGCTGATACCACTTGGCCTCGTAGGATCGCAATCGACCAGCAACCAAATTCGATGAACAACCTCTACGTCCTGGGTTGTGACTTGAGCGTAGAGGTTCGTCTGATTGCTGGCGCGCGACAACAGATCGAGGGGCAACGAATTCAAGGTGATATAAATCGCTGGCGCTCCAATGTGAGGATCGTCGCTTATGGTGACGGCGTCACTGGCCGCTGTCTCCAAGTTTTGGTAGTAGCCCGATGCCGTCGCTTTTTTGGTCTTTGGCGCACGCATCTCAAAGACCCCATCAGGTGGGACCAACTGTTGCAGGCTGCGCAGAATCTCTGCACGATTCGCGATCAGGTTCACGGTGCTAGCTCCTCAATTGCGATTTCCGGGCGGCAACGGTGGGGGCGTGCAATGCGCGTCATCATCTGAAAATATTCAGCCTTCACGGCCAGCCGAATCCAAGGCTGCGCGGGTTCCAGGGTTTCGATCCAAAGTTGCCCGTCCAGCCGCTGCGCGAAACGCAAGAACCAAGACCCACAGTCAGGACAACAGCGCCAACGTAGGTCAGGTGCAGGGCAATCGCGAAAGGTCTGGTGAGAGCCACCATCGTCGGCGATCATTTCGCAAAAGCGATAGGTCAGACTCGGAGCAATTTGCAAATCGAGAGCGGACGCGCTAAATTGGCGATGCTGCATCTGTGAAACCTTCGGGAGCCGCGCGACTGGCAAAGTGTGACGCGGCTCCGGCCTTCTCTTGAATTAAGAATCCAACGTGAACTCCTCTGCCACACACTCCTCCATGGCCATCTTCCAACGCGCCCGATAGAACCTCTCCAGGACGCGCCTCTCGGCGTCGTTCAAGGTGAGGCGTCCCTGTTCAGCTTGGGCGAGGCGATAGACGGGAACACCAGTAGCCCGTTCCACGGCACGCTGGTCGAGCAGCAAGAATCCGCGAATGCGTTTCAGGTTCACGCGAACAGGCTAAGGCATGGGCGGGATTTGAAACTATAGTTGCCAGACCCCGATTGAACTACAGTTTCAAAGTGGAGATTTTCTGGCGCACGGTCACTGGTTCGTACCCGGTGGAAGCGGCCAACCAGGAGTCATAGAGGGTAGCAGCGGGAAAACGGGGAGAGTTGAAGGCCTTCTGCACCAGGCCCGTCTGAGTCGTAAAAAAGCTCAGCCAAGAATCGAGATTGACTTGCAAAAAGGGGAAGTCACCGGTGCTCAGAATTTCCTCGAACCAGAAACGCAGTTGTTGCGCCGTGGGGCTTTTGCGCGCAGACTGAACCCGCTGGCCGAGAACTTTAAAAGCCAAGCGCAGTTCCTTCACGGTTTTTTGCTTGTTCGAATGAAGGCCGGGGTCGAGCGGAGGAAGGTCCATGCGCTGCATGAAGCGAGCGAACTTGACCAGGGCGGTGCCGAACTGCTCATAGCACTCGACTCCGCACGGTTCTGTTTCCCAGGCGCGCAGCCGCATCTGTACCAGTTCGCTATAAAATATGCGCCAGCCTAGGGTTTCGGTTTGCGCAAAAATACGCTTATCCAACATGCGGGAAGTCTTAGGGCTGGCAGGATCGGAGTCGAGTCCTTCCGCCAGTCCATTGGTGATCCAAGCGCCTAGTTCTTCGGTACTCTCAAAGTGACGCGGTAGGGTGGAGATGAGCATAAGAGCCTCCTGCAAGGCGCGGATGAGGACAGCGTGCAGGCACTGTCCTCGGGTTCCGCATTCTGAAATGCGTTCGGAGCGACCGAACGGGGACGAACATAGCACATGTAGAGTGCAATCGTCCTGAAAGTTCTTGGTAAGCGCTTGTGGAAAATTAAAGCGCTCCGGGAGCAGGCAGAGCGAATCAGTTTCAGGGCAACGCTGGACCCGAAAAAAACAGAACTAACACCCTCTCCTCACCCTAACCCGGTAAGGGTGATTTTGCCTGATTTCAGGTTTGCCAGCTGAAAAGTGTGCTGTGACAAAACGAGAAATTCTTGTTTATTCCTACTCATTGCCTTCTGGTAAGGGTGTTCACCCTTACGGTTAGGCTTTTGGTTAGGGTCCAAGTTGCTGATTGGTAAGTGAGTAAGAGTGGTTAGGGTAAAACCACACACACACATCGAAATTTAATATTCATATATATACATACATGTACGCGCGCGAAAGAGACAAACCACCCTAACTAGCCTAACCACCCTAACCAGAGCTTCACGCTCATAGCGTTCAGCGGTTGCGATCTCGTGCTTGCATTCCTGAGTTTGTGTCCAGAAGGCTACCACCCCATCTCCCATCTCTGCTCTACCCTGGAACCCTTGCTGAAAGAAAACTTGACTTTTGACTGGGAATGTATTTACAAGTGTGAGAATACTTGTTTGTACATACTTTTTGAGAGGTCCAGCCGGTGCCAGCTCCGCGCAATCTGCCGTTGCAATCTCTGTCGAGTGTGATGCTCGCTCGCGAGGCACAAAGCCGTTCTCTATTGAGTCGGAAATTTTTTCGCACTAGTGAAGTCGCGGCGGCTCTTGATGTGACCGTAAGCACAGTCAGAAAATGGGTTCACACGGGAAAAATCCCAGCCGTGCGCACTGCTGGTCGTGGCCGCATCCGCATCAGCCAGGAAACGCTTGAAGCACTACAGAAAGGCGTGATCTAGCCATGGCCAAACCGGGACGAACTTGCGGCATCTGCGCAACGCCTGAGATCGCTTTGAAAGCGGATGGCCTTATCGCGTCCGGCGATTTTTCGCTGGCTCAAATCGCCAACACTTTGGGCATCAGCAAATATGTCGTCTCGCGACATTCGCGACACTCTGTTTCCAAGCTAAGCGATATAGAGGCTACTAAGCTGCCAGAAAACAAACTGGACTTGCTCTATGATCGCTGCGAAAGTCTGTTCCACAGTCTAGCGGCAGCCGGGGACGCCAAAGCCGCCGCTGGTATTTTGACGATTCAAGCTAGGTTGGCCACAGCCGCTGTCCAGCGCGAGGAAGTCCGACAAAAAGAAGCCGAGGCCGATAAAAGCGACCCGATAAACGATGCCGGAAGCGTCGAATTCCACGATGCGTTGTTAAAAAAGTTTGAACAGCTGCGCGTTCAGGAGCGAGCGCTGGGAAGAATGGCTTGTCCGGTTTGCGGCTCCGATTCTCCGAACAGCTTCATGCATCCCCGAGATATTCGCGACCGGATGCTACAACTTTTGGCGTCTGAAGGTTTTGCACCTGCACCCACAACGGAGGATCAGAATGTCAACAGCAGCGCCAACTAGCGATCTCGTATTCGAGATCAGAACATTGCAGGGCAATCTTGCAGCCGCTGAACGCGCACGCATTCGTCCCGAAGATCAGCGGGTCACAGAACTCCAGCAAAAGCTGGCCGAAGCACAACACGCTTTGCAGGTGCAGCAAGTAGCTGAAGGCCTAGCGATTGCTGAACAGCAGCACGCGAAACAGCTTGCGCTACTTGCTGAGACTGAGAAGGCTATTGACCATGCGAAAGATGAAACAGTTGCACTGCGTCGTGAGCTTGACGAATTGCCGCAACGTCTTTCGCGTGCGCACTATAATCTCGGGCAACTTTTGAGGCAACGCGCTCAAATGAAACTAGATTTGGGAATTTAGAAAGGGTGCACCACCATGCCATCAAACAATTGGGGTCCATACACGCCAGCGACAACTTACGAATATCCAGCAGACGGCGGAGTGCCGACCGCTCCTGCGAATCCGCCACAGTCACCAAGTGGTGACATTTCCGGCGAAAGCGCAGCGTTCAACTTCAATGAATCTGAAACTTCAACGGAGGAATTTCTAACCGACGTTCTGGAAGTGCAAAGCCCACAGTCGGGCTTGCCCGCGCAGACTTCAGCGCCAACGATTGCAGGCGTCGATCCTAAAGCAATTGCATGGAACAACTGGACGGCTGGAACGGGTACGACTGGCACTAAATTTTCGTAATCGAAAGGGTAGGCCATGAATTTAGATTTAGCACTGATGGGTATCGAGTGTGAAGAAATTCCACAAGCACCACAGCAGCCGGAAGACCGTCAGGACAATTTTTTCGAGGCTAGCGACTACGGGCTTTCAGATGAGGCTGACGCGGACACTTTCGCCAAACGCAGCACTACCGACGATGCGGAAGTAATCCTCATGCATCTCCCAAGGGGAAAAGTTGCACGGGTCACTAAAAGCCAAGTTCGAGCTTGCAAAACCGATGCTGAGCATCGAGAGTTCAATCGCTCGCTCTATCGGAGCGTTGGCTTGGACCCTGCGGCCTACTGGATTTGAGTCCAGCCCACAAGTTTTGGCTCCATGGTTTTCCCCCGCGAGGTGACAGCGGCCTGCTGAGGTGGGAGCCAAGCATGACAGCTTCAGCTGGAGTAAAAGTCATGGGCTAGTCAGCAGTTGCAAAGCGTGCCCTTGTTATTTCGGAAAACGCTACCGTGGACGCTAGGCAGCGTCAGTTCGAAATGCGCATCTCGTTTGGGGAACCCCGCCTAGGTTCCCCGTTTTTTCACTGTGCAACGCAACCTTGAGCCTGTTTCGATCTGCGCCACGCGGTAGTTCTGCTCATGGTCTGCTGATTCGATAACCTCGGGCGTCCAAGCTGGATTTTCTTATCTCGTGCTCGTTTGATTCCAGCATTCACACGTTCAACGATCAGCGAACGTTCGAACTCGGCCATCGCTCCGATGACCTGAAACATCAGGCGACCGGACGGCGTGGACAAATCCAAGTTATCCCGCAGACTGACGAACGCAATGCCCAACGCTTCATATTCGGCCAACGCGTTGACCAGGTGCCGCAACGATCTGGCGTAGCGGTCCAATTTCCAAACCACCACAGCATCAAACTGCCGCTGTTTGGCATCATCGGCCAGTTGATTCAGTTGTGGCCGTGATTCTTTCGAACCGGAAACGCGGTCCACATATTCACGCACGATCTGCCAGCCGCGACGCTCACAGAACTCCCGCATTTCGACAAGCTGCATCTCTGGGTCTTGCCTCATTCCGTTTGTGCTGACTCGGGCGTAGAGTGCAACTCTTGTTTGGGTTTGTTTCATAATCCCTGCCTTTCTTAGCGAATTTGACTGTTGATAGCGAAAGACTTGCAAACTTGGAATCTCGGTTTCACAAACAGATGATTTTGAAACGTGCTGACATATCCGTTAGTACATTTTCGTGGTACGGTGCCCCAGGACGATTCCGACCCCCTGGACTACGGGTGACGTGCTGATTGCCGTTCCGCGCTCACGGCAATAGCCTCAGCGTCGATTCTGGGAGATGTTCGAATAGGATGGACGAGAGCCGATCCGCTGCTGTGCTCTCTCGGTGCATGGGTCTAACATTTCACCCGTGGTCCCGATACCATGACAGCTTGCCCAGCGTCCCGCTTGCTCTCGTCCGTCCTTGCAACAGTGATTCTTCACTTCCGCTGTGCGACAGATTGATCGCCGTAGACGCTGGTGCCGCTCTTGTCCCTTCTGAGACAATCGTAGCATGACTGTCAAGTTGCATTACTTTTAGATAATCACACAAACATCATTGAAAGCCTGTAAATAAAGGGGTTTAGGTACAACTAGAAAAGCCGTACAACAGGACTGCCACCCAGTCATATGCCTATAGCTATTACATTTCTGGATGTGCACAAACGCAAACCTTCCCCCTGCAAACCCGCCCAAAAGTGGGGCTTGCCTTCTGGCACCTTGGGGTCATTGACGCCTACGCTTGCAGGTTTTATTATCGTAGGTGTACAGGTACCAGAGGGGGGAAACTATATGCCAGCACGTCTTGTCGGTGTTTGCGTTGCGGTCGCCGCTTTCCTTCACCTTGGGTCCAAGAAACAGGAAAGCAAAAGCGTAGAGCAGCAGATCGTAGATTCCTTCAATAAATCCCACGAATCATGGGTTGCTAAAGGTTGGGTCTCGCCTCGCTAGCCACCAGTCATGGCTAAGGCGGACCCCGCCTTCCTTCGCAAATTTTCTCAGTGCATTACGATCACTTTGGAGTTGACTTGCAAGCGTCTTCACGATTTCTTCCGCTGTTTCCCTGGATTGTCCGTTGGTTGCGTTTTGCAGGAAGTCCTTGAGCATCTGATCTCGGATATCCTCATCTGTGGTCGAGGTGAAGTCGTAGGCAAATCCGGTAATCGCCATTGCGAGACTGGTGGTTCTGCCCTGCGGCTTTTGTCCTATTTGAACGAGATAGTCCCAGTTCAGCACCTCGCTGGCGCGTAATTTAGCTGGAGAGTCTGCCACAATTCATTTTCTCACTTAATGACAGTAGGGGAATCGCGGGAAAGAAAACAAGACCGTGAGGCGGTGCTGAGACTTTTCCAGTTTAGCCGGAAAATGTTTGCGTTTCCAAAGTTGAGCCATGATATAAATTCGTGTTCCGAATCCATGAGCTCCAAGGGTTGTTTTCTATGTCAGTAGAAGCGTGGAAAGCAATATTTGATACCGGCTCTGTCCTCCTGCTATTTGCGACGTTCGCTCTTGGAGCTGGTGCTCTTATCACCGGAAACATCATCAATAAACGGCAAGAAGTGCAACTACAACAATTTCGCTCAGATATCGCCCAAGCAAACCAACGAGCGGCAGAGGCAAGTGAAAAAGCGGAGTCAGAACAATTGGCACGGCTGAGACTCGAAGCCGCAATCCAGCCTCGTGACCTGAGCCTAGAGCAACACGGAAAACTGCGAAATGCGCTTGGCAAGTTTTCTGGCAGAGTCGTAATCGTAAGGTCGTATGCCCTTGACACCGAAGGAAGCCGACTAGCAACGATGATCTTGTCCGCGTTACATGCTTCTGGTATGCGAATCTCAGACCAGCGTGGGAACCTGTTTAATCTTGCGCCTGGGTGGCATGTAGTTGAGGGAATCCAAATAGCTGGCCCGCATTCACAAGATGATTTGATCGACGTGCTACTGCGATCACCTTTGGGGTCAGACGCGCACCTTAAGATGTTCCGCAAAGAAGACCCTAGCATCTCCGATTCCGCACCAATCGAAATCTTAGTTGGTGTCAAACCCGTTGCTTCTATCCCATAGAGAATTCGCCGGCACGTGCGACGCTTGCTCCTTTTGGGATCTGTGCAAAAGCAAGAAGTGGCCCGAAGGTCTCATTGACAATGTGTGGCTGAGGCATAGGATTCTCCCCGCCTAGGAAAAGGGGTAATCAAATGAGATCACTTGCGGTGTTCTTCTTGTTGTTGCTCTGCCTTGCCAGCGCTTGTGCGCAGACTAGCCAAGACTGGTCCGGTAAACCGATTGCTGTCTCTCACCCCGCTGCAGCGGGTGGTTCCACTCAGCCCGTTCCCACTCAGCCTGTTCCCACTCAGTCCGCTCCTGCTACTGCCCCTGCTCCCGCTCCCGTACCTGCACCTACCACTGCCCAGCCATTCATCGCTGGGAAGGGGAAGATCGCGGTGAAGATTGATGTTGTCGAACAGTCGGCAGGAATGCAAGGGAAGTACCAGTATGGAGGCCTCATCGGTGCCATTCAGGGACAGAAGACCTATATCACAGCGACTTCCACGAAGGCCATCATCAACGGGGATCATGCCTTGCTGATGTGCTACGAGAACCACAAAGGAACTCTCAAAGGGTGCGACTTTCTGGGTGTCGGTACTTACGATGGGGAAATAAAGCCAAACTCCCACAGCGAACCTGATGTATGGGTTTATTACGTCCGTCCAGTGGATCACACGATAATTCGAGAGCACTGGAAGGTATCCGGCACTTGGTAAAGAGTCAAAACTAAGGTTGAGGAAATCTAATTTCCGCTCCAACTGTGATTTCGAACCGGCCATCTGCATCTGTTCTCGATTCGACACCGGCCAAGCCCAGTGTCAGCCCTGCGACTGGTTCATTCGTGTCTTCCCAGAGCACGCGGCCTTCGATCCGGTATCCCCGTTTGATTGGCCGCGTCACCGTGGTGGTCAAGGGATTCGCGGTCGCAGAGCCAAGACTGCTGAAAAGCTGTGTCATGCTGTCGGCAACCAACTGATCGGGATTTTTTTGGTCTGGCATTTCGATTGCCCTTCCTAACTTTGCTTCTTTGGCCGCCCGCCCATGCGCCCATACGCTGCGAGTTCGGCATGGCTATGGGTACGTGCTGTTGCCCTGCCTCCTTTCGCGGCAATGCACCGTGGGCAGACCATTTTGGTAGCGGGATGGATAACGCAACAGACTTCTGTTCTTGCAATAATCTCGCGGGCGGCCTGGATTTCTGGATCAAAGCCCTTCAAAATTTTCAGCGCAAGCTCGCACGCTTCAGTGAAGCTCGGAGTATTAGCTGCCTGCTGGCTGGCGCGCCCGTCGCGTGCTTTAGCATAAATCCACTTGGGGCAGGCGCAGCGGTTGTCATCAGGTGACCGCAGTTGACAGCCGTGGATGTGGCGACGGGTGTAGATGGAGACGGTACCGTGGACGGTCGAAAACAGGGTGCGGGCGAGCGTTGACGCAATTCTCGGATCATGTCGCAAGGTAGGGTCATCCTAGCATGAACATGCACAGATAATGCACGTAAAAATGGTGGGTACTTGACCTTAGCGTACTTTTGATCTGGCATTTTTGATGACTACATGTTATGAGATTTCTTCATGGCCACTCGCGAAAGGTTTCCCTTCGACGATGACACTACCGAAATCAAACCACGTCCCCTCATCAGCGAACCTGAGCCTGTGATCGTTGTTCCCATGCCGGAACCTCAGCCGATTGATAATCGTCCAGCTGAGTCTCGCGAATTCGCACCACGGGGCTTTCCTGAGCAAGACGGCTGCACGGAAGCGGATCGCCTGCTTGGCGCAATCGTCAACGTCGCACGTCATGAACCGCCGAACCGTGCTGCACTGCGAAATTTGATCATGAAATTTTCTTCGGAGTTCAGTCTTGATTTCTAATTCTAGAGCGATTTTTTCCGGCTAGAATGTGTTCATGGGCAGAGATTTCCGTGATCCGGTGCAAGTAGAAATGAGAAGGCACCGCCACCAAGTCTGGGAAAGCCTTCAGAGAGCATCCGCTCTGCTCAAGGTCTCCGCAAGGCTCGCTCCCGCACCGGCGGAAGAAATACGTCGCGCTGCGGTCGTTCTCATGCACGCGTACCTTGAAGACTTCCTTCGCACCATAGCGGGCAGAGAATTTAAAGCCTTCAGCAACGCAAAACAGATCGAGCAGTTCTTGAACAAGCTAGATTTCGCGGCCTCAGAGCATAGTCAGCACTTAGCCGCAATTGATCGGATGATCAAGAGGCGGCATCGAATCGTTCACCATGCGGACAAAGCGGTCGCCCCGAGCAACGACACTCTCCAGCCCCTCCGAGACGAGGAGGTTGTGGACTGGTTGATTGCAACGTGTGAATTCGCGGAAAGCCTGATGCGGCCTCTTGAAAGGAAGCTAGCCGCAGCACGTAATCAGAAGAGAAAACACTCCCAACAGCCCAGTAAAACCTGATCGTCCGCTTCAGTCGTGAGCACGCGCTGGATTTCTAGAGCCGCGCTTATATATGGTTTTCGACGAACGTGCAAAAACCGTCAACCCTTTGAATAGCTTCTTTGAGCGCTTCGGCGGAGACATGGACTAGGGTAAAGGAATGTGCGCGGCCCATGGCCTTCAGGCTCCGCTCGTGGTCATCAATGAAAAGACCCAACGGAAAGCGTTGGGTGTGCTGCTCGCTTTGATATCGACTCAGGCCAGAGGCTGACCGTCCGTGTTGAATGTCGTTTCGCGCAAGGTTAATTTCCTCTAGCTCTGCTATTGGAACTGGAGATTGTGTCCAGTCGATCGAGTAGACCTCGGCAATGAAGGCTAGGTG
>Ga0070762_10001200_pt1 | contig 11818 bp, 7 predicted proteins | sample HubBroMetageREF2_FD_66726 | JGI IMG/M metagenome (GOLD analysis project Ga0070762, IMG submission 66726) | Reference soil microbial communities from the Hubbard Brook experimental Forest, New Hampshire, USA - Hubbard Brook CCASE Soil... | ecosystem: Environmental > Terrestrial > Soil > Temperate... | reverse complement strand
TGCTCAAGCCGGGCGGCACAATTATTGAGGGCACTTCGGGTAATACTGGCATGGGGCTAGCGCTGGTGGCGGCGGTCCGCGGCTACAAATGCGTATTCACCACCACCGACAAGCAATCGAAGGAAAAAGTGGACCTGCTGAAAGCGCTGGGCGCTGAAGTTATCGTTTGCCCCACGGCGGTGGAGCCGGAAGATCCGCGCAGCTATTACAGCGTGGCAAAAAAGCTGGCGCGCGAAATTCCCAATTCCTACTATCCCAATCAGTACGACAATCCCACTAATCCCGAAGCGCACTACCGCACCACGGGACCAGAAATCTGGGAAGACACAGAAGGCAAGATCACGCATTTTGTGTGCGGGATGGGCACCGGCGGCACGATCAGTGGCGTTGGGAAATATTTAAAAGAGAAAAACTCCAACGTGAAGATTATTGGCGTCGATCCGGAGGGTTCGCTCTACTACGATTTTCATAAAACCGGGAAGATTGCCAAGGCGCGCACCTACGTGGTCGAAGGCATCGGCGAAGATTTTTTTCCTACCACCATGGACATGCAGATTCTGGACGACGTGATTCAGGTGAACGATGAAGAGTGCTTTGTTGTAGCGCGGCGACTGGCGAAGCTCGATGGACTGTTTACCGGCGGCTCCGGTGGTGGTTGCTTGTCTGGCACCTTGCGGTTAGCGAAGGATTTGGGGTACGACGATTTCGTGGTGGCGCTGCTGCCCGACACCGGCATGCGTTATTTGAGCAAAGTCTACAACGAAGAATGGATGCGCGAGCGCGGCTACACCGAATCGAGTATGCGTATGACGGCGGGCGACATTGTGAATGCCAAAAAGCGCGCCGGAAAAGTTCGCGAATTGGTGATTGCGCGGCCGTATCAAACGGTGTTCCACGCGTTGAAAACCATGCAGGAGCAGGACATTTCGCAGATTCCGGTGTTCGAAGAAAATTTGCCGATTGGCACGGTGTATGAAGACCAGATTCTGACACTCGCGCTGCAGGGCAAGGATTTAAAGAAGCTGGTGGTTCGCGAAGTGATGAGCAAGCCGATGCCGCACGTCCCGAAGAATGCGCCGGTGGAACGCGTCACCTACATGTTGAGCCATGAAAATCCCGCGGTGTTCGTGGAAATGGTCGATGGCAAGTTTGAAATCCTCACCAAATACGACTTGATGAGCACCGTAGCCAGTTTGATGGAACAAAAACGCTAGCCTCGATCCTCTAACGCGGCTGCAAAATTACAGGAAAATTGAATCGTGAAAATCCAGGACTTTAATGACCGGCTGAAAAACTCGATTCTCATCGCGGACGGCGCGATGGGGTCGCTGCTGCATGAAGTAGTGGGAGCGGTACGGTGCTTCGACGAATTGAATGTCACCGAACCGGAAGCCGTTTTTCGCGTGCACCAGTCGTACATCGATGCAGGTGCGCAAATTATCGAGACAAATACCTTTGGCGCGAATCGTTTCAAGTTGGAGCCGCTGGGCCTGGGCGAAGATGTGCAGAAGTTGAATAGCCGCGGCGTGAAGATTGCCCGCGAGGCGCGCGAGGCTGCCTCGAAAGAAGTGCTGATTGCCGGCTCTATTGGGCCGCTGGGCATTGGAGTTCAGGCGAGACATCCCGAGCCGGAGCAGATTCTTTCCATTTTTCACGAGCAGGCGTTGGCGCTGGAAGAACGCGGCGTCGATCTTTTTATTCTGGAAACGTTCTCGTACGTGGAAGAACTGATGCTGGCCATCGACGCGATCCGTTCGTTTTCCGGATTGCCGATTGTAGCGCAACTCAGCTATTCGGAGGAAGGGACCACGTTCTGCGACGTGCGTCCACTGGCCGCGGCCGCGTTGCTGAAAGACAAAAATGTCCAGGTGATTGGCGCGAATTGCACCCTGGGGCCGCAATCGCTGCTGCCGATCCTGCAGGAATTGGCGGGCACGGGAAATATTCGCGTCAGCGGCATGCCCAACGCGGGATTTCCAAAGCGTGAGGGCGACCGCATCGTTTACCCCAAATCGTCGCCGGAATATTTTGCGCAGTTTGCCAAAGATGCGGCGGAGATTGGCGTGCGCATTTTGGGGGGATGCTGCGGCACCACGCCTGCTCATATTCGCGCCATGGCCGAGGCGGTGAAGTCGCGGCGGCCTGCTTCGACTCAGGCAGCAACGGTGACTGTGACTGCGACGATTCCGGTGAGTCTCGTTTCGCAACGAGAGCCGGAGAGCAAATTCTGGAAAAAGCTGCAGAAAAAGGAATTCGTTACGTGCGTGGAAATCGATCCGCCAAAGGGAATTTCGTTGGATCGGATTTTCGAACAGGTCGATAAAGTGATGGCCTCGGGCAAGGTCGATACCATCGACATTAATAGCGGCGCGATGGCGCGTGTGGGAATGGATGCGCTGATCGTGGCGGGAGCCTTAGAAGCGCGCGGCGTGGAAACGGTGCCGCACCTTACTACGCGCGACCAAAACATTATTGGTTTGCAGGCGATGCTGCTGGGGGCGTGGACGGTGGGCGGCGTGCGCAACGTCCTCGCGATTACTGGCGATCCGCCGTCGGTCGGAGATTATCCGGAAGCCAGCGGCGTGTATGAAGTGGATTCCGTCGGGCTGGTGAAAATTTTGAACCGGTTGAACCAGGGCACCGACTGGGCAGGCAAGACTCTCGGCGGTCAGACGAATTTTACGATTGGCGTGGCGTTGAATCCGGTCGCGGATGATCTGGAAAGTGAGATCGCGCGGTTTCATGCCAAGGTGGAGGCCGGCGCGCACTTTGCCATGACGCAGCCGCTGTTCGACCCGTCACACTGGCAAGGGTTCTTGAAGAAATTGGGTGGACCGCCGCCAATTCCGGTTTTGATCGGCGTGTGGCCGCTGAACAGTTATAAGCAGGCACTGCGCTTAAACAACGAAGTTCCCGGCATCATGATTCCCGAGCCGCTGCTGAAATCGATGGAAGCGGCCGGAGCATCTGCGCGTGAAAAGGGATTTGAGGTGGCGCGCGAAATGATGAACTGGGCACGCACGGAAATTGCCGGCGTGTACTTGATTCCGCCGTTTAAACGCTATGAGGAAATTCTGGAAATTCTGTAGCGCTCATTGCGCAGCACAAGGCGAAAAGAAAATCCGCCAACGTACCCACCAACGTCCAACAAGCGCAGTGCTCGCCACATCATCAGGCCGCTCCCACGTGTACGGGCGGCACCGCGGCGCTTTGACGCTTCAGCACGCGGCGAAGCAGCGGCGTCAGCGTGAAATAGACCGCGGCTGCGACCAGCGGCGCGAGCAATGCCCAGACCACAATGGCATGCCAAGTGGTGCTCCACAAAAATTTAATGGCGCCCCACAAGTTGGCGTGGGCCATGGCATAAATCTGCGACACGGAAATGGGCAGGTGCGGCGCATGGAAAAGTCTTTCACCCAGTTTGAAGAAGGGAATCAGCAGCGCGATCTGCAGCGGATACATAAAGTAATTCACGATCTGAATGGCTGGCAGGTTCAGCCCCAACGCGAACGCAGCGATAGCGCAAAGCATCGTAGTCCAGCCGAGCGCCGGGAAAACGCCAAAAACGGCGCCCAAAGCCAGACTTAGGGCCAGCTTCTCCGGCGTGACACCCTGCTTCAACAGATCGAGCACGGGGCGAAATAAGCGGCGATGCAAAAATCCTTCGTTCATGCGGTCTTCTGGCGAAATAAGTTCGAGAGTGGCTCGTCGGGACTCAGCGCAAAGAGTTGCAATAAAACGTAAAGCGACATGGCGATGTTTCCGAGTAGCATAATCAGAATGAACCAGACAATCTTGGCGGGCAATGGAGCGTTACATCAACGTGCACCTGCTACCGTCAAAGAATGGAACTCCAAAGCCGCTACTCGGCGATTTGGACCTAACGCGCCGCGTGCTGGAGCCTGTCCGAAGCCGTCTAGTTGCGGACTGACGGACTAAGATGGTCTAAGATTTCGGAGCTGCAACCGTGCTGGTGTGATCATGAATGATGCGCCAGCCTTCCGGGAACTTCTGAAAAACCAGGCTGAAAATTCCGCCGACATCTCCGGAAGCGCGCTGCAGGTGCCACTCACCTAAAATCAGCGCTGCTTCTGGGCCCAAAATTCGAATTTCTAAATCTGACAAATCAAGCCGACCCATGGTTGCTTGGTTGGGATAGTCGCGCTCATAGCGCGCGGCCACCGGCTCCCAGCCACGCACCAATCCGCTGCTGCCCGCGAAAGTCAATTCCGGCGAATTCCAATAGCCCTTCATGAAAGCTCGCACGTCGCCGCGATTCCACGCGGTTTGCTGGTCGGTGAGAACGGCGCGAATTGCAGCCTGCTCTCTCGCAGCGGCTGGCGGAGCTGCTTGAGCATCCACCTTTTGCGGCGCGAGGGCATGGGACACGATTCCTATGCCGATCAACGCGGCGGTGAGCTGTAGCATTCGTAGAAACATCGGTTCTCCTTCATGAGGCACAAATCCAAGTCCCAACGCGCTGCAGCATACGAGAAACCTGGCATACGAACAACCTTAGCGGCTAAACGCTCAGAAGCAGTACCCGGCAAAAGCACTGCCGCGGGGTCCACCCCGGTAGTACCCCCGAGCTATTGGCTTTAACAGGCTTGGCAACGATACTGCACATGGAGGCTGAGGGATGTTCTCCATAATGCTACTTGCGATCGCCGTGGTGGCGCTCACCCAGTTCGCTTTGTATTACTGGCGAGCTGTGTTCACGGGCGTTGCGTCTCAACCGGTGTCCAGCCGCGTGTTTGAAGCGGCTCAGGTAGCGGAGCCTCAGCTGAACGGCCGTGACTTCGAGAAGTTAGTAAGCCTGCACCGGCTGACTCCAGAATTGCAGAATGCCTCGAGCGGGCTGCGTGTGGTACGTGCCTATTACGCAGTGATGACTCAACTGGACGCGTTTTTTGGGTCGCTTTCACCGGCCCTGGGAAACTGGAGCGAGCGGGAACGTTTGCTGTGTGCCCGCTATGCCGCGGTGCAAATCGACCGGCGACTGCAAAGCAACTTGGCGCAGGTTGCCTCGATTCACTCCTGCTAATTTCTAGCGGATTTTATGTAGCGGACCAGCGGCGGCTTAGTAGGCCCAGCGCAGAAGCGTGGCACCCGAAGTAAATCCAGCGCCAACCGCGGCGAGTAGCACCAGGTCGCCCTTCTTCAGTTTCTTTTCTTCCAGCGCGGTTTGCATGGCCAGCGGCAGCGTGCCGGCAGTGGTATTGCCGTAGCGCTCGATGTTGATAATCACCTTATCCAACGGCATGCCGAGCCGCTCTGCTGTAGCGGTGATGATGCGCTGGTTGGCCTGGTGGGCAATGAAGCAATCCACGTCTTTGCCGGTCAAGCCGTTTTTCTCCAGAATCCGCTCGGTCATCTCGGCCATTTTTTTAACCGCATATTTGAAGACGTTTTTGCCGTCTTGATGAATATAGTGCATTTTTTTGTCGACGGTTTCGTGCGTCGCCGGATTCAGGCTTCCGCCTCCGGGCATGTACAGAAACTGCCCGCCCGCGCCTTCAATCTGCGCCACGTGATCGATGATCCCGGCATCGCCGTCCTGGGCGGGTTCCAGCAAAACAGCGCCGGCGCCATCGCCAAAAATGATGCAGACCGAGCGGTCGGTGAAATCGGTCATCGACGAATTCACATCGGAGCCGATCACCAGCACACGCTTGTATTGTCCAGATTCGATGAATTTTGTGCCGGTATTCAGCGCGTAAAGAAAGCCAGAGCAGCCGGCGGAGACGTCGAATCCCCAGGTATTTGCGATTCCCAATTTGTTCTGCACCAGGCAGGCCGTCGAGGGATACATCATGTCCGGGGTCACGGTGCCGACTACGATCAGTTCCACGGATTGCAGATCGAAGGGATGCTTCTCTTGCAGCTTCTTGACGGCCTCCACGGCCAGGTCGCTGGCCGCGACACCCTTGTCCGCCAAATGCCGTTCGCGAATACCCACGCGCTCCATAATCCATTGATTAGTGGTATCAACCATCTTTTCCAGATCGGCGTTGGTCAGCAAGCGCGGAGGAACGTAACCGGCTACACCCGTAATTTTGGCGGCAATGCGGCGAGACATATTTCTCCTTGAGGAAAACGAGAACCCCTAAAGAAAATTCATTGTATGCGATGGCCTTTGCAAGAAACAAGCTTTGCGGGCGCGTTCATTCGGCGGGCAGAATTTCATGGGTCCAGGTGATTTTCGCCGTTTTCTGCAGCATTGCGGAGACGCTGCAGTATTTTTCTTCGCTTAATTGAATGGCGTGTTTCACGGCGGCTTCGTCCAGCGTGCCACGAAGTCGATACAGGATCTCAATCTTGGTCCAGACGGACGGCGGCTCCTTGGCGCGTTCGCCGGTGCAGATCACTTCGAGCGACTGTAGCTTCTGCCGCTTTTTTGCCAGGACGATCACAATGTCCGTTGCTGTGCATGCGCCCAGGGCCATCAGCACCATTTCCATAGGTCCCGGCGCTTTATTCGATTCGCGATCGGAGTCGATCGGCACCGCGTGACCAGAGGGGCCGGTAGCCACGAATTTCTGTTCGCCAATCCATTTCACCGACGCTTTTTGCATGAACGACTCCTCCGCGCGCAGCGAGAGCCCGCGAGCAACAATGTATCAGATGAGGGAAATGCGTGGTCGGATGCGCGAAAGTCGCGACTTACGAGGGAGACCGCGAGAGCAGAGAAGCGACCTCGATAATGGGATTGGGCAACTGGCGCATGGCGCGTACAAAGGCTTCCACGAGCTGCGGATCGAACTGGGTGTTGGCGCAGCGCTCCAGTTCCGCGAGGGCTTCCGCAGCGGCACGGCCCTTTTTATAGCTGCGATCGCTGGTGATGGTGTCATACGAATCGGCAATGGTGATGATGCGCGCACCCACGGGAATGGCGTCGCCCGCAACAGCCGATGGATAGCCAGAGCCATCGAAAAATTCGTGATGGTGCAGAACCATCTGGCGAACGCGCGCCAGCGCGGTCAGCGGCTCAAGGATCTTCGCGCCGTAAATTACGTGCGTCTTCATGGTGTCCCACTCTTCGGGATTGAGCGGTCCACCTTTATTCAAAATGCCTTCCGGGATGCCAACTTTGCCGACGTCATGCAGCACCGCGCCCAGACGGATTTCCTCCACCTCGGATTCCGACATGCCAATGGCTTCGGCCAGCAGTGCCGCGTAAGCAGAGACCTTTTGCGAGTGGCCTTGCGTGTATTGGTCTTTGGCGTCGATGGCGTAGGCCAGCGAGGTGACGGTGTCCAACACCGATTGCGGCAAAGTCTGCGGCCGTTCTTCATCGCCCGGACAAATAATTTCCGTGGCCGGCAGAGATTCGGTGAACTGGCGCAGGCGCTGGTGAATTTCTTCGAAGGCTTCAGGACCGGTGGAGAACAGTCGCTTCAGCGTTACGCCGAGATACGCCTCGAGAACATCGCGCTTCCATCGGCGCGCTTCGTTGGGATCGACGTGGTCCGCAGTGGAAACAGTATTGCCGCCCTGATGCTTGGACAAGTACATCGAAGCGTCGGCAACCTGAATCAATTCCTGTGGCGAAGAGCCATGCAGCGGATAACAAGCGATACCAAAGCTGGCGCTGATGTTTTTCTCGCGCAGCAGCGAATCGGCCGCAACCCACGAGCGTAATTTCGCGGCAAGTTGTCGCGCCTGCTCCATGGTGGTTTCCGGCATCAGGATTACGAATTCGTCTCCGCCATAACGAGCCACGACGTCGGAGCGCCGGCAATTGGTCTCCAGAATTTGCCCGACGCGTTGCAAAACCAAGTCGCCCTCAAGGTGGCCGTAAAAGTCGTTCACAAATTTGAAGCGGTCCAGGTCCATGATCACCAGGGCGAAAGCGCGGCCGGCGCGGGAAGAGCGCTTCCATTCCGACGAGAGCGCTTCCATGAAGAAGCGATGCGTTTTAACGCCGGTCAGACCGTCGGTGATGGCTTGCTCTTGCGCCTTTTGGAAAGTCAACGCATTGTGCAAGGCACCAGCGGTCAAATCGGCCAAGGTGTGTAGCAGCAGCGATTCTTCCTCGGAAATTTCCAGACGCTCCAGCGTTTCTACGTACAGCACGCCATGCAGGTGGTCGGCGTAAAAAATCGGCAACGCCATGGCAGTCAGCGTGTCTGGCAACACTGGTTTAGGCCCATTGTGCGCCCCGGTGTGAGAGCGATAGCCGGCAGCCTTGCCGGTGCGTGCCACTTGGCCGATCAGCCCGGTGTCCAAAGGAAGACGGTTCCCCAGCACGCCGCGACGCTTGCCGCCTTCGGCCTGAATCACCAGCTCGCGCGTGGTGTAATCGAGCAGCGCAATACCGATATGGTCGTAGGTCAAGCCGTTTTCCAATTGTTCCGTAATTTTTGCCAGCACCTCGTCAGGATTCAGCGTGGCAATCGCGTCGCGCGAAATCAGGTTGAGCAGGCTCAAATGCCGCGCCTTGGTGCGTTCTTCCTGGAACAGCCGCGCGTTTTCGATGGCGATACTCGCTTCGCTGGCCAGCACCCGCAGCAATTCCATGTGTCCTTCGTCAAAGGCGCGCTCCTGATCGGAATAAATGCACAGCGCACCGATGGCGCGGTCGTACGCCACCAGCGGAACGCCGCAGAAGGACCCGTTAATCCGCTTGGGATCGACGCCGAGCTTTCGAACTTCGGTGATGTAATTTTCGCGAATTAAAACCGGCTGCCGGGTGCGCAACACATATTCGGTCAGGTGATTACCGGCAGGCCGAGTGCGCTTGGGCATGCGCACGCCCCCCACCATTTCCAGTTCAAACTGCATCACGTCGCGCAGCGGGTCCATCGACGCGAGATACAGATTTTCTACATCGAAGAGCCGCCGCAATTCTTCCCAAATTTTCCGCAGCAAATCTTCCTGATTCAGCGTGGAGCTGAGTGCACGTCCAATTTCATTCAGCACGTGCAGTTCCTCCGAGCGCCGCGAGGTCTGCTGAATCAAATAGCTATTCTCGACGGCCATGCCAATTTGGTGGCCTAATGCCAGTAGAAGCCGCAATTCCGCCGGTGTGAATCGGCGATTATCCGGGGTGCCTAGCAGGAGCAAACCAAACGCCTGTTCCTTGGCCTGAAGGCTGATCACCACTACGCTGCGCAGTCCATGGCGCAGAGCCAATTCGCGGAATCGACGGATGGGTTCGTCCTTTTCCAGTGCGGTCAGATTGTCGTCGCGCAAATCGCGGAAACCCAGCAATCCACCGAGCCGCGACACCAGGCCCACAAGATAATCGTCCAGCCCTTCTTCCTGCGTCTTGCGGCAGAAATCATCGGGGATTCCCGCGGAGACCACCGAGGTTGGCCCGTTTGGATCGCCATGATGCAGAAACAGCGCGCCCGAGGGCAAGCGTACAACGCCGAGCACGCGGTCCAGCGCTTGCGCCAACATGCGCTGAATTTCTCCGCCAACGAAACTGGAAGTCGCCAAGTTCAAGTTGGAAAGCGCCAGCATGTTGCGCTCGATGCGCCGTTTTTCTTCCTCGTAGACCGCCATGACCAGCAGCATCGATGCAAACGCGGTTGGTATCGCGGCGATCGGGCGAATCACCTGGTCGTGAATTTCCGCAGGAATGCGCATCAGATGAAACGCCAGAAAAATAAGTCCCCAAAGTGCAAAGGCCGCGGCAAGTAAACGATCGGCAAGCGTCTCGTGGTGTTGGCTCTCCTGCCAGAACAGATAAGCCACGGCAAAATAAATCAGCGAAGACAACACAAAGGAGGAAATTTCGAAAAGGTGAAAGTCGTTGAGCGCAGCCCACGTCGCCACAAAAACAGCGGCAATGATTGCAGGGACGATCCACGGCTTGCGTCGCGTGTAGAGTTGCGTGCCCAGGAAAAAGGCGATGCCGGCAATTCCGAAAAGAGCATGGTTGACGGTCGTCAGCAGCGGAGACGTTGCGATCCACGGCGACAGGGCAGCCGGAATATAATGCAGCGCGTATAAAATCCACCCAACGGTCCACAGCAACAAATACGATTGGCGCTTGAGCACGTAGATGTAGCAGAAGAACCCGCCGATCAGCAGGGTGGCAAAGAGAAATCCGAGCGCGATTGTGCTTTGCACCATCCGAAAATTCAGCTCCGTCGTTGCGTGTTGCAATCCGGCGCATCTCAAACGGCACGAGTTACCCTTCAATGAAAGGTGCACTCAGTCCGAAAGACGCGCCGCCGCGAGTCCCCACTTGGGACCCAGGGCACGCAAAAAACCAGTTTCGATTATGAGCTACAGCGAATTTGCCGGGCAAGCGTACCACCGTACTGGTAGCGTAAGAGGTAGCAGACGTGTAGTAAGTCGCCGCGTGACTTCGACGAGTTTCGCGACATGCCCGGTTGGACGGGAGCCGCCGGGTCCGCTAAACTGAAGTTTTCCCCAACGATAGCGAGATCGAACCGAACATGACGGAGACACCCAAGCAACAAAATTCCAACGTTCGCGTGCGTTTTGCGCCCTCGCCGACAGGATACTTGCACGTCGGCGGCGCGCGTACCGCCCTGTTTAACTGGCTTTTCGCCCGTAAAGAGGGCGGCACCATGATCTTGCGCATCGAAGACACCGATGTGGAGCGCAACAAGCCGGAGCTTGTTCAGGGCATCATCGATGGTCTGACTTGGCTGGGCGTGGATTGGGATGAAGGTCCGTTCTATCAATCGCAGCGCACGGATTTGTACCAGGCGGCGGGTAAGGCTCTTTTGGCGAGTGGTAACGCCTTCCTTTGCTATTGTCCGGCGGAGCGTTATGCCGGTGGAGATCACGCCGAAGAGGGCGCGGGCCCGGCGCAAGTGCGCAGAGTGGTGCGCTGTTCGTGCCGCGATGGCAAGCCTTCGTCGCCAGACACCAAGCCTGCCGTGCGTTTCAAAGTTCCCGTGGGCGGCACAACGAAATTTTACGACGCGGTTTTTGGCGAGCGCGAATTCTCGAACGACGAGATTGAAGACTTCGTGCTGTTGCGCTCCGGAAAAGAAGACGAAGACTTCGGCCAAGCGATGTACCAACTCAGCGTGGTGGTCGACGACATCGATATGCGAATTACCCACGTGATTCGCGGCGCCGATCACATCTCCAATACGCCAAAGCAGGTGTTGCTGTATCGCGCGCTGGGCAAAGAACCGCCGATTTTCGCGCACGTTCCTTTGATTTTGGGCCCAGATAAATCGCGGCTTTCGAAACGTCATGGTGCCACCGACGTCAATATGTATCGCACCGAAGGGTTTCTGCCCGAAGCGTTTCGCAATTTTCTATCGCTGCTGGGATGGTCGCCGGGTGGCGATGATGAATTCCTGCGCACCAGCGAGTTGCTGAAGCGATTTTCGCTGGAGGGCGTGAGCCGCACCAACGGCGTTTTTGATCGCGCGAAACTAGAATGGTTCAACACCCAGTACCTGCAGAAATTGCCCATCGAGGATCTGCTGCCGGAAGTGGAAAAAGAGTTGAAGCGCAGCGGCTTGTGGAAAGAAGAATGGGCCAGCGGCGAAGGCCACGCGTGGTTTTCGAAAACGGTAGACCTGCTGCGCCCGCGCATACGTTTGTTGCCCGATTTTTCCACTTGGTCGCGCGCGTTTTTCAGCGACGACTTCGAAATCGATGCAGCGGCCAAAGCGAAATTCTGGAAGGATGAAAAAGTGCCTACGCTTCTATCGCAATTGGCGGATGCGTTGGCCGCTCTTCCAGAATGGAATCATGACGCCTGTGATCACGCTGCTCGCAAAGTGGCGGAAGATGGAGGTGTGAAAGCGGGATTACTGATCAACGCCACGCGCGTAGCCATCGTTGGGCAAGCGGTGGCGCCGCCTCTGTTCGACAC
>Ga0070762_10001191_pt1 | contig 11845 bp, 10 predicted proteins | sample HubBroMetageREF2_FD_66726 | JGI IMG/M metagenome (GOLD analysis project Ga0070762, IMG submission 66726) | Reference soil microbial communities from the Hubbard Brook experimental Forest, New Hampshire, USA - Hubbard Brook CCASE Soil... | ecosystem: Environmental > Terrestrial > Soil >... | reverse complement strand
ATCAAAAACATTTCGACGGTCCAGGCGCCGATGCCGCGCACGGAAACAAGGCGCTCGACGAGTTCCTCGTCCGACAATAGTCCCGCGGCTTCGAGCGTGGGCACGACGCCTTCGATGGTTTTCTGCGCGAGGTCTTTCATCGCCGCGGTTTTCGCGCCGGAAAGCCCCGCCTCGCGCAGTCTTTGATCAGGAAGCGCGAGAATCTCCGCGGGCGTCGGGCAAAGGCCGTTCGAACCGAGCGCTTTCACGCGTGCGTAAATCGTGGCGGCCGCTTTCCCCGAAATGCTTTGATAGACGATCGCTTCGAGCAGCGATTCGTAAACGCTGTCGCACTGGTCCAGCTGGAATCGGAACGCGCCGGTCTTGGCGATGATGCGCGCCATGCGCTTGTCCGTGCGCGTGATATGTTCGTGCGCTTTGACGTGATCGAAGGGAAGCGGAATAATTTCAGTCATGGGCGTGGACCTCTGGCGAAGTTCCGCCGATAGCTTGGCCGAACGCGAGTAAGTTTCCGTCCGGCGCGAGCACCAGCAGTTCGCGCCGGCCGTACGGCTTGTTCGCCGGCCCGTGAACGTCGCCCTTTGGCAGCGTGTCGAGTTTCGGCTTTAGCTCCGCGTACAACCGATCTACGTCGCGAACGTCAATGTAATACGCGAAGCGGCACGTCCCGGGAGGCGCGGCGTCCTTGCCTGTCTGCTCCCAGATTCGGAAGCCCGCGGTTTCGCGATGCACGTAGGCGTGATCGGGGTAGCGAACAAGTGTTTCGAAGCCCAATATGGCGGTGAAGAAACTCTCCGCGCGGTTGATGTCTCGGACCATCATGAATGGCGTGACCTGGATGAAATTCGACAGGGCTGCTCTCCTTGCGGGAGATTAGCATAATTCGCGAGCCCAGACGTCGTCACCAAAAATTCAAACGCAAAAGCATCGTGCCTGTCGGCAACTGCGGTGCTGCGCGCTTGTGTTAGTATCGTGGGCTCATGAAAACAGGAATAATTGGGTTGCCGCAGGTAGGGAAGACTAGCTTGTTCCGCATTCTCACAGGAGCGCGCGTCGAAGGGCGCAGCACGCCTAACCAGGCGCACATCGGCATTGCCAAGGTGCCGGACGCGCGCGTGCTGAAGCTGGCGGAAATATTCAAGCCGAAGAAAAACACGTTCGCGACGATCGAATACGTTGATGTGGGCGGCTTGCAGAAAGACCGCGAGAAAAATTCGGCATCGCTCGTGCCTTTGCGCGAAGCGGACGCGCTGGCACAAGTGGTGCGGCTGTTTGAAAATCCCGCGGTGCCGCACGAAGGCGGCTCGCTGGATGCCCTGCGCGATATTGAGAGCGTAGAAATCGAATTGATGCTCTACGACCTGGAACAGGCCTCCAAGCGCGTGGAACGCCTGGAAAAAGATCTGAAAAAGAAAAAAGAAACGATCCTGGAAACGGAATTGGCGCTGCTGATGCGTTGCCGCGCGGCGCTGGAATCCGAAAAACCGCTGCGCGAACTGGAATTCAAGCCGGAAGAATTGAAAATGCTGAGCAGCTTCGAATTTCTGACGCGCAAGCCGATGCTCTACGTGTTGAATCTGGGCGATGACGAAGCGGCGGACATCGACCGCGCGATCGAGAAGCATCATCTGGAAAAACTCGGCGCCAAACCGCAGACGGCCGTCGTGCCGTTCTGCGGAAAGATCGAAGCCGAACTCGCGGAATTGCCCGAAGCGGAAGCCAAGGAAATGATGAGCGCGTATGGCCTGAAGGAATCCGGCCGCGACCGCCTGATTCAGGCCAGCTACCAGCTGCTAGGGTTGATTTCATTTCTCACTGCGGGCGAACCGGAATGCCGCGCGTGGACCATCCGTCGCGGCATGAACGCGCAGGAAGCCGCGGGCGCGATTCACAGCGACATCGAGCGCGGATTCATCAAGGCCGAAGTGGTGAACTGGGAAAATTTGGTAAAGGCTGAGAGTTTTGCAGCCGCCCGCGAGAAGGCGCAAGTGAAGCTGGAAGGGAAGGAATACATCGTGCAGGACGGCGATGTGATTTTGTTCCGACATTCGGGATAAATGACGCGACCTCGAGGCAGATCGAATGAAATCGAAAGCGCCAGCACTGTGCCGATTGCAATTTCTTCTCGCACGGCGCGCGCCGATCGGCGTCATTTTCCGGCGAGGTCCGAGCCAATGGGTCCAGATCGTCAAATGGGACACGAAAACCGACTCGTTCGAGCCAGGGCAGTGGTTCCACGGTCATATTTATGCGGGCCGCTCCGATGTATCGCCGGACGGCTCCTTGCTGATTTACTTCGCCAGCAAATTCAATAAGAAGACCGTATCAGACAAGGAATACACCTGCGCCTGGACCGCGATCAGCAAGCCGCCGTTTCTCACGGCGTTGGCGCTCTGGCCAAAAGGCGATTGCTGGCACGGTGGCGGACTTTTCACAACGAGTCGCGACGGGTTCCTCAACCACCGCCTCGATGCTTCAGAACCGCATCCTAGACATCTTCCGACCGGCGTTCGCGTTCGTTCCAACTCCAGCGCAGCGGGCGAAGACGACGGGGTGCTGGTTCCGCGCATGGAGCGAGACGGGTGGAAGTTTCTGCAAAATCTCGAATACGACGATCACGGACGTCGCACAATCCAGCCCGCGATGTTTGAGAAGCAAGTCTCCAAAGGCGGCACAAAACTCCGGGTAGAAAAATACTTTGATCCGGGAGAGCAATGGCTTTGCTCGCTCGCAACCAAGCAAGGGAAATCATTCCTTGTGGGTACGGGTACATGCGCCGATTTTGACCAGCAGGGAAGGCTTGTTTTTGGCAATGAGGGTAAATTGTTCGCGGCGAAGCTCAAAAACGGCGAAGTCGCTCCGGACTGCAACCGCGCAAAGCCCACCTCTTTGAATGCGCCTGCATGGGCCACACGATGGTAGGGCAAACGGCGATGCAGTCGCGCAGCTTGCGAGGTATTTCACACTCATGCTGACAAGCTCGCGCATACTCTTCGGCGCGCTGCTGGGCGTTACCGCGGCAGGGGCGAATGTGCTGGGCGGGTCGTTGATTGCGCACGGGCAGTGGTCGCGGCGGTATTTGAAATATTTTATCGCGCTGGGCGCGGGCTTCATGCTGGCGACGGCGCTGCTGGAGATGATTCCGGAATCGCTGAAGCTGCGCGGCGATCACGAATCATTCTTCTTCCGCGACACCAGTACCGTTTTTCTCCTCGTACTGGGCGGATATTTCCTCGTTCATTTTTTCGAACACACGCTCGCGCCGCATTTTCATTTCGGTGAAGAAACTCACCAGGAAGAGATTTCTCACGCGCACGCCAGCTACGCGGCGCTGCTTGGCCTGGGAATTCACACGCTCTTCGATGGTGTGGCGATCGCTTCGGGCCTGCTGGTCTCCACTTCGCTGGGCATTTTGATTTTCCTCGCGATCTTCCTGCATAAGTTGCCCGAGGGTTTTACCGTGGCGTCGCTGATGCTTGCAAGCGGACAGAGCCGGCGCGCAGCGTTCATTTCGTCGGTGATTCTGGGCGGCGCCACGTTGCTGGGCATGGCGCTGATGTTCGCGCTGCGCACCACGGTGCAGGATGCCTTGCCGCTCTCCGCGGGAGTCACTCTGTATGTGGCGGCCTCAGACCTAATTCCCGAAGTGAACCGCGAGCCGGCGTTCGGCATGGCCTTGCTGGTATTCCTCGGAGTAGCCGTCATGCTGGGACTGAAGGCCCTATTTCACCTCTAGTTTCCAGGTATACCCAGTCGGACTTAACCTGCTGAAGGCAAAAGAGTAAGATGCGCACTGTCGCGCGCGCCACTGCCACCGTCCAAGGCAACTTTTCGGCGTCAACCGGGTTCCATAGACTGAGGCCAGAGCACGGCTATGGAACACACCCAAACCCTGCAACTTTATGGCACGGCAGGTGTTAGATACAATGTGGGGGCCATGACCAGGTCTGACGTCCAATTGATGCTGGACGTGAAGGCGGGGGACGAAGCGTCCTTCAACCTTCTCCTCCAAAAATACCGCACGCCACTGGTCAATTTTCTCTACCGCATGGTCCGCAATACGGGGACGGCGGAAGATCTGGCGCAGGAAGTTTTTTTGCGCGTGTACCGCGCGCGAAAGCAGTATTCTCCCAGCGCGAAATTCACCACCTGGCTTTTTCGCATCGCGACGAACCTGGCTCTGAATTCGCTGCGCGATAATCGCTACCGGCAGATGGACGTTTCGATTGACGCGCCGGTGGAAGAGGATGCCGCGCCGCTGCAATTGCCGGCGCGCGAATTGCGCATTGACGAAAAGATGATTGAGCGCGACCGCTCGGAATTTATCCGCCGCGCCATCGCGGCGCTGCCGGAAAAGCAGCGCGTCGCGGTACTGCTGCATAAATACGAAGAGATGGATTACGGCGAAATCGCCAAAATTTTGGAATGCTCGGAAAGCGCGCTGAAATCGCTTTTGTTTCGCGCTTACGAGACCTTGCGCGTGCAGCTGGCCCCGCTGGTATCTCAGTCGGTCGCCAATCGCGCAAGGGAAGGACGGCCATCATGAAGAAGTGTGAAGACGTTTCCAAGCAACTGATTGCCTATCTGGATCGCCGGGCGAATTCGGCGGAGCGGCACGAGGTGGAAGAGCACCTGGCCGCGTGCAGCGCCTGCCACCAGCGCGCGGAAGATTTCCGCAAGCTGTGGGGCGTGCTGGACGAAGTGCCGCTGGTTGAGCCTTCGCTCGGTTTCGATGCGCGGATTCGGGCGCGAATCGCGGAAGAGCCGCGGCGCGGTTGGCTTGGCTGGCTGGTGCCGCAGCCTCGCCTCGCATTTGCGATGGCGCTGCTGCTGGCTTTGAGCGTGTGGATGGCGAAGCTGCCGCGCGAAGGAAATGTGGCGGGCACCGAGCAGCAGGATTTCGAGGCGATCAAGGATCTGGGCGTGCTCGAAAATTACGACGTGCTGAGCAAGTTCGACGCGCTGTCGGAAGTGCCGGTGGAAGCGGCGCCCGCGGACCAACAAGCGCAGCCTGTGAATCCGGCGAACGATCAGCAGCCCGCTACTGAAGAATAAGGCGACGCACAACAGCTGAATAATGGTGAAATGAAAATGCGTTACCGCAGGACACTTTTCGCGCTAGCGATGGGGCTGCTTCTTGCGCCCCTGCTGTTGATGAGCGCGCAGCCTGCGTCGGCGCAACGGCCTTACGGCGGGCGGGGTATGTACCCGGCCCGGCAATTCCGGCCGCAGCGTGTGCAAGCGGCACGGCCTCCGCATCCTCAGTATCATCCGCAGTACCACGCACAAGGTTCTGGAGCGCACCCGAATGCCAATCAGGGTGGCAGTCGGGGCGGCAATCCCGGCGGGAATGCGAATCACCCGAATGGCGGCGGTGGCGCGGGCGGGAATCAAGGCGGCCAGCATCCCAGCGGCAATAATTATCGTCCGCCAACGAATGCCAACGGCGCGCAGGGGCAGGGAAGTAGCGCTCCAGCGAATGAACGCGCGGGCGCAAACGGACAGGGCGCAGCGAAATTGCCCGGACCATGGGTGCAGCGCCTCGGGCAAATGTCGCCGCAAGAGCAGGAACACTTTCTGCAGAATAACGAACGCTTCCGGAGCCTGCCCCCGGAGCGTCAGCAGCAGATTCGCCAGAATTTGCAGAAGTACAATAATCTGTCGCCCACAGAACGTGGCGCGCTCAAAGATCGCGCTGCGACGTGGCAGCGCATGACGCCGGATCAGCGGCAATATGTGCAGCGAACGCTGCTGCCGAAGTGGCAGCAGATGTCGCCGGACCGCAAGCAGGTGGTCACCGGCCGCCTGCACACGCTGCAGCAAATGAACCCGGCGGACCGGCAGGCCGCCCTGAACGATCCGCAATTTATGCGCGGCCTGAGCCCGGATGAGCAATCCGTGTTGCGCGGCCTGGATTCCGTGCGCAATCCTTCCGGTCCTTAGCCCGGGAATATTCCTGCAATCAGCGATCCGCGCGGGGCCTGCGAATAAGAAAAAGAGCCGGCGAGACGCCGCCGCTACCAACACCCGGCTGTAATGCTTTTACATTATTGCGTTGTTCCGGCTGATTCTCTAGATTGGGCGTGCGTGGCAGTCATTCCGGCGCCCTGGCAGACGCCGGAGTCAAAACACCCAGACGCAACAGAAGTTCACCCCGGCCGGTACCCCCATACCGACCGGGGATTTTTTTTCGCGGCAATTACTCTAGCTCGCAGTCACGACCGTCTGCCGTTCGGTCTGTTGCTGCGGGGCGCTCTCACCCTGCTGCGGAGCTTTTCCAGAGTTCAGCAACAATTTCCGGAGCTTGCTGCGTTCCTCGAATTCGATGTCCACAATCTCGAAGGACGCCTCCTGCGGAGTCGCGTTGCGAATGACTCCTTGGAACCGGATCGCTTTTCTCCCCGGGTTCAAGCGCAACTCCACGATAGCTCCGGGATGCAAAATCTGCTGCGGTTCGCCCATTCCACCGGACAAGCTGAGGGCTCGCACCGCGATCTTGCATTTCTTCTTCGATGCCAGCGCTTCACCGGGCACGGGCGGGTCCATCTGGAATCGTACGTATCGCCGCTGGCAAACCGTCAGGGATTCCGGATCGGCGGCCAGCGGCTCGATCATTAGATCCGCCACGTTCAGTTCGCTGCGCGGAATGAAACTTTGCACCCATTCCAGATTGATGTTGTTCATCGCCTGCACCGCCGCCAGCCGCATTTCGTAAGGGTGCGCCCAGCGCAGAGTCTTGCGGGCCTCCGCCACTTTCCGTAGCACCGCTTCAGCCTGCGAAGTTCCCAACCGGCCCAGCGCTTCGACGGCTTTCAGCCGCAGATATTCACTGCCGTTCTGCGGCAGGTCTCCCTCCACCAAGCGCAACAAGCTCATATCAGCCGATGTTTCACCGCTCATGCCGATCTCATCAAGCAAGGCTGGACGCACCAGCGGATCAACATACGGAAACAGGTCGAGCAGCAATCGTCCGCGCCCTGGCGCGCGGCTGACGGCGATTTGCCGCACGACGCGGTCATGCGCGGCGCGTTTCCATTCCTTCACGCGTCCCGGCAGGATTCGTTCGACGCTTTCAATGTCTATGCGCGTGAGCAATCCGACGGTATCGATTGCCGCGCTGGGTTCGCCATGTTCCAGGCGTTCGCGCAAATGTTCGATCACCTCGGGGCCCAGCACTTCCATCATCCACAAAAGGCTTTCCGAATCCTCGACCAGCGACGCGCGCCCAAACCGCGCCGCAATGTGCTCGACGGCCGCTAGCGGCATGCGCCGCAACAGTTCTGCCAGTTCCTCCGGCACATCGCCGGTTTTCAACGCTCCTTCGATGAAGTCCGGTACGCGGAGCTCGAGGCCGATCCTTGCCCGCAGATTGTTGGCCGTGCCGGGATTTTCGGATTCGATGAAGCTCGTCATTTCCGCGGCATGCTGCACTACCGGATACGCCCGCTTGTTCGCCGCTTCTTGTGCGAGACGAACGAATGCCGCTCCCACCACGCTCTGCAAATTTGGATCGCTCGTCTCGGCGAACTGCAGCCCGGCCAGGCGGATCACGTCCAGGAAAAGCTGCTCGCTGGAGTTGGCATACACCGGCGCGAGTTCAATTAGCCCCGTGGCGGCGTGCCGCCGTTGCTCGGGATTATTGCTCGCGATGCAATTCGCGTAATTCCGCAAAATCTTTTCCGCGGCTTCGGCTTGTCCGTTCCGACGCAGGCCTTCGACGTAATCCCGCACTTTCGCCGCGGGCACGCACCATGCCTCGCCGGATTCCAGCACGCTCTTCTTCTTCTCTTCCGTCACTTGGCCCCAGAATCGGTGCGCCAGCACTTCGTTTTCCGATTGCAGCTCAATCCCCGCTTCGGTCATCTTTTCTTCGTAGACGCCGAGCGTCTTGCGCAGAACATCGAGCTCCTGTTGCATGTCGCTGAGCGTCTGCTGTACCGCGTTCACTTTCGTGTCGCCGCGCTCGTAACTTTCCAGAGCAAAGCGCACGGCGATGTGTTCGGCGAGCTTCAAGAGTTCCGCGGGATCCGCTGCTTGCGTCGGAGCGTGCGCCGCGAGTGTCGCGAGCACCTGGTTGGCCGTGAATTCCGCATTCTGCGGCAGCGCCGCCAACTGCGCTTCGATCGTGTGCAGTTTCCCCTTCGGGCCGTCACTCGCGCGCCCAAGCTGCCCCAGCACTTGCAAGATCCCTTTCAGTTCGCCGGCCTTCAGAGCGATCTGCCCGGTCTTCAGCGTCTCCGAGCCAGGCCCCTTGAAGCTGCCTAGCGGTCGAGCGCTTGCGGCCGTATCGCCGCTTCCTGCTCCGTCGCTCCAGCTGGCATAATCGCCGGCCTTCGATTCGAATCCCGGGGAAGCGCCGCTATTTTGCCAGTCGCCCGCCGCTTCGTTCCTGACGACCAAACCTGGATCCTGGCTGACGTATTGGATCGCCGAGTTTTGACTTTCCGGTGCGACTGCATTTCGCGGATCGAGACCGGATCCGCGCGATGCACCCCCGTTCGCTCCGGTATTCCCAGACCGCTTCGTGCCCTCAGCCGCCATAATCAGTTGCAGCAGTTTCTCGGGGTCGCTGAACAAGTTTTCCGTTCTTTCCGGACTGAATCCCAACGAGCGCGCCGCCAACTGCGCGGCCATCGTGGACTTCGCGACCGCCGAATCCGCCGCCACGAAACACACTTCGTTCACCTGGATGTGCGGATCGCCTTGCAATGCGACCTTGAATTGCTCCCCGACTTGCGCGGCCTTCATGCCTGATCCCGTCGGGAAGGCCTTTACGAGTTTGGCGAGGCTGGCTTTCGTAACCTTGGGAGAAAAATGAAGGCTGGCTATCCCCGCGTTGGAAAACAGCCGCGCGAAGCTCTTCTCCGCTGCTCCCCCTTCCAGTGGTTTTCCGTCCAGGAGGAGTTGGTTGCCGGAAACTGCCAGCAGCAGGCTCGCTTGATCTTCCTTGGGTCCGAGGGCTACCTGCAACTCACTCCACGCCGTTTCGTACTGCGTCGTGGTTCGCGGATGCCCGAAGTCATACATCTTGGCGAACTTCAGCAGGATGTTAAGGCTGCGCACGAAGGCGCGTGCCGCAGTCATCCGGACATTTGCTTGATCTTCCACGAAATCCCGCCGTGTCTACAGAGATGGGTTCAGTATTGGTACAGCCCCCTCCCCGGGCAATAGTACAGGCGTGCATTTGTATGTGCGCGATGACGTGAGAGTTACCGAACACTCTCGCCCGCCGGCTAGTTGCGCGCGTTGTTGAGGGACCAGTTCAGCCGTGACGGGGAACAGGCCCGCTACAGTGCCACATCTCCCGAGATGTGAACGCGCGATGACGGTTTCCTTCCCCCTTTCACGCATAGCGTAGTGAATGTCCGCGGCTGAAAGGCCCGGCGGGTGCAAAGCGTACCGGCGTCTCCCTGGCGCCAGGGCTTTTCGCGTTGCTTATGGGCGGCGACATCGTTTTCGGGGATCGGAACGGCCACTGCGCAAATTCCAAGGACTTCAAGTGAACCAGGTACAAGGAGGAGGAACGATATGCCAGGATATGAATCGCAACAAATGGGCGACGCGACGGAAATCTCGACGACTCCGGAGCCCGTGCCCGCTCCGTGGCTGCTGGTGGCGATCCCCGGCGGTCTGCTGGTGTTGATTGCGCTTGCGACGGGCTTTCTCTACGGGGTGCTTGCCGCCGGCTTTGTCTACGGCGCGATGTACTTGCTGATGCATTCGAAGCAAGCCACGCTCTACCGCACGCCCGCGAAATTCCGCGTCTCGAAGAACGGCATCGAGGTGAACGGAAACACCATCCCGAAGGACGCCATTCACCGCGTAATCCTTCGCAACCACGTGCTGCAAGCGGCCGGCGATGTGATCATCGTAGCCGACGGCCACCCCAACAGCGGCCAGCAAAACGTCGTCGCCGGGATGAACTGGGCCGTCAGCAAGCTCGGCCCCATCTCCTATCGCGTGGACGCCGAAGCGCGCGGCGTGCCGACCACTCTAGCCGGCGGCCTCACCGAGCCAACCGCCGCCGCGATCATGAGCGACGTCAACAAGACCCTGCAACTTTCCTAGAGGGAACGGATCTTTCGAGCCAGACGACGCGCGCATTCGCCTGGCGCGTCGTCTGGCGCTTCGTCCAGCACTGGACGACTACCGCATCCGGTCATCCGAAATTGCACTTCAGCGCTCCATAGCACGCCTCCCAGCGCGTCTCCGCCGCACCGCCGCGCAAAGTCGCCGCGCAGATGTCTGAGCTACGCCTCGAAACACACCCCGAGCGGATCGAACGGCGAAGAAGAGCGACGTCAAGGTTGAGTTTGAAATTTTTCTCGCGGATGTTAACTGTTACAAAACATTTTGGACTTTTTTCTGCAACGCGGGGACTAGCGCTATGAATGGATTCTTGCGCTGCCCCTAGTAATTGTGGTTTGCGTTGCGGCGACCACAAGAAACGCGCCGCGCCTCCGAAAATCCACAACTATTTTCCATTTCCAGAACAATTCCGCTTGACATGTTTGCGAAGCTATCTACAATCAGGGCACAAAGTGGGAAGAAGTGGCGCAGAGTGGTAGAACTTGGCAGCGAGTGTAGGGCAGTGGGGCCCTGGAAGCAATCGGCGATCCCAGCAGCAAGCAGTGGCGAACTCAGATTCAAGCACTTTTTTATATCGGAACACGACAGCAGGGGCGAACCAGCGAGTGATTTTAACGATGCACACGCCGGGCAGGCTGTTCGAGGGCTTTCATGCTGCGGGGCAACTATCTAGCGACGGTGGACGAGAAAGGCCGGCTGAAGATTCCCGCCGACTTTCTGGCCGAACTGCGCAAGAGCGGCACGAAGTTCTACATAACTTCGACGAAGGGCGATCGCGCCACCATCTATCCCATAAAAGCCTGGGAAGAAATCGAAAAGAAGCTGGCGAAGCTTTCTACGCACCACGCGGCGAAACAAAAATTTCTATCGCGCACGAATTATTACGGTCAAGTGGTCGAGGTGGATGGTTCGGGGCGCATTCTGATTCCACCCGTACTCAGAGAATCGGCGGAAATGAAGGGCGAAGTGGACGTTCAGGGGCAGTTGACGTTCCTGGAAGTCTGGAATCACAGCCGGTTCCTGGACCAAATGAGCCGTAATCCGATGACGGCGGAAGACGAAAAGGCACTGGACGATCTGGGCATTTAAGTTTTGACCGTACTCCATACGCCGGTTCTGTCGGCAGAGATTCTGGACTGGTTGCGTATCCGGCCTGAAGGGACGTATGCGGATGCGACCGTCGGCACGGGCGGTCATATTTTGGAGATCGCCAAGCGGCTGACCACCGGACGAGTTTTGGGTTTGGATCGCGACCCGCGAGCGTTGCAAATCGCGCGGGAGCGGTTGGGGCCGCACGAGCGGCAGGTGATTCTGGTGCACGTGGAATTCTCGAAGATCGGCGAAGTGGCGGCAGCGAATCAATTGCCGCCGTTCGACGGCATCATCGCCGATCTGGGGATTTCAAGCCTCGAGCTGGACAGCCCTGAACGCGGATTTTCTTTCCGCTGGGCCGGACCTCTCGACATGCGCATGAATCCGGATAACCCGCTGACAGCGGACGAAATTGTGAATCAGTGGCCGGAGAAAGAGCTGGCCGATCTCCTCTACCAGAACGCCGAGGAGAGAGATTCACGCAGAATCGCCAGGGCGATCCTACGGGCGCGGCCCATACGCGACACCGAACACCTGGCAACGGTTGTGGCAGGGGGACGAAAAGCAAGGGGAAGGCAGAGACTGCATCCCGCGACAAAAACGTTTCTGGCGCTGCGGACAGCGGTGAATCGAGAAGAGGAGGAACTCGGGCAGTTTCTTTCGC
>Ga0070762_10001190_pt1 | contig 11846 bp, 9 predicted proteins | sample HubBroMetageREF2_FD_66726 | JGI IMG/M metagenome (GOLD analysis project Ga0070762, IMG submission 66726) | Reference soil microbial communities from the Hubbard Brook experimental Forest, New Hampshire, USA - Hubbard Brook CCASE Soil... | ecosystem: Environmental > Terrestrial > Soil > Temperate... | reverse complement strand
CACACGCTGGTATCCGCCTTTCGGGCGACGCTCGAAGAGGTACAGCGCGCGGAACTCATTTTGCATGTTTCCGACGCCAGCAGCCCGCTGTCCGCCGAACAGGACGCGCAAGTGGAAAAGGTGCTGAAGGAACTGGAAGTGGAAGGCAAGCCGCGACTGCGAGTGATGAATAAAATCGACCTGCTGCTTCCGCGGCAGCGCGACAGTTTGCGTGACGTCGCCACCACGGTTCATGTTTCCGCAGCGAAAGGCATCGGCATAAGCACGCTTCTGGAGCGGATCGACGAGTTGCTGCAAGGAGACGCTTTGAGCCGCGTACATTTGCGCGTGCCGCAAAAAGAAGGAAAGACGCTGGCAATGCTCGAAGCGCGTGCGCGGATTTATTCTCGAAAATACAAAGACGGATTAGTGGAGTTGGAGGCGGAGGCGCCCGAATCCGTCGTAAGAAGAGTGCGCGAGTTTGTCGTGGACGCGGGCTTACAACCTATCGGAACCTTGCGAGATCCTCGCACGGAGACGATTAAGAGGAAAGAACGTTGACTGCAGGCTTAGCATAATTTAAATGGGCCGGCAACCAAGAAGCGGTGACAATCCTTGGCTATCGGCCCATTCGATCCTGAATTGGATCGGAGGTGATAATTCCATGCTAGACCCGCTGTCCCAGAAGTCAAGTATTCTTTGACTGAATTTCGCGAAAGGCCTTGACAATTGTCGAAAATTACCTTTTGCGGCGCCACCTTGTCTCGTTCTGCGACAATCTCCGCGTTGACACTAAGCCTTGCAGGATGTTAGGTTTGATGGTTTCTTAAGCCCTCTTTCGCTGGAAATTGTTTATCAAGCGCAAGGTTTTATCAAACTCAAGACATGGATGAGACGCTCAAACAAGTAGGGGAATTACTGCTCGGATCCATACCGACTATTGTCTTCATGGTTTTGCTGTATGCGATCTACACCGCGCTGGTTCACAAGCCGCTGGTGAAGGTTCTGGCCGAGCGGCGCAGCAAAACTGAAGGAGCGGTCGAAAAGGCGCGTGCCGATATCGCTGCCGCCGAGGCGCGAACTGCGGAATACGAACAACGCCTGCGCGAGGCTCGTGTGGCGGTTTTCAAGAATCAGGAGGCACTTCGGCAGCAGGCGTTGCAGGCGCGCGAGGCGGCCTTGGTTGAGGCGCGAAAGAGAGCGCAGGCCCAAGTTGAAGAGGCGAGAGCGGGCATTGAGAACGATAAAGTTGCAGCCCAAGCTGGCCTGCAGGCGGAGGGCGGGAAGTTGGCGGCCGAAATCATCCGGATCGTTTTGCGGCCCGGGACGGCGCCGGCTTCGGCGGGTGGTGGCCGATGAGACCAGAGCTAGCTCCGAAAAATCTGCGCGCCGCCCGGAGAACGCGGAAGTTCCTGCTGCCTTTTGCGGTTGCCACATTGTTGCTGTTGAGTTGTTCGGCCTTCGCTCGGCATGCCGTCGGGCAGGAACCATCCTCTGCAACGAAGCCCGGCCAGCAATCGAGCAAGCGCTCTCACGGGCATTCAATGAGCCAGGAACTGGTGAAAGAAAGTCGTGAGGCCGCTGGAGAGGACGATACATCGCAGTTCAAACACTCTTCCTCGGTTCAGTGGGTGGCTGGGGTTACCGGGTTGGATCTGGACCATGCTTACCTAGTCTGCGTGCTGTTGAATTTTGCAGTGATTGCAGCCGCCATCTTCTGGTTCTCAAAGAAATACCTCCCGGGGCTGTTCCGCAATCGCACCCTTTCAATCCAAAAGGCGATGGAAGAGGCGCGCAAAGCCAGTGAAGATGCCAATCGGCGCCTGGCGGATATTGACGCAAGGCTTTCCAAGCTGGATGCGGAAATCGGAGGGATGCGAGTCGCTGCCGAGAAGGAAGCAGCCGCCGAAGAACAGAGGATTAAAGCTGCTGCAGCCGAAGACGCGCGCAAAATCATCGAGTCGTCAGAACAAGAAATCGCGATGGCGGCCAAGGCGGCGCGCCGTGAACTGAAGGCGTTCGCTGCCGATCTCGCCGTCTCGCTGGCGAAAAAACAGATCCACGTGGATCCCGCTACCGATCAGGCCCTGCTGCGAAACTTTGCCCAACAACTCTCGGCCAACGGCGGAGAGAGAAGGAAGGATGCATAACCGATGGCTTCGGTAACCAACACCTATGCACGCGCCTTCACTGACGCCGTCTTTGATGTTCATCTTGATCCTGACAAGACTTTGCGAGAGGCTCAAGCCGTCTCTGCATTGGTAGCCGAGAGTAAGGAACTGCGGGCGGTTTGGGAAGCGCCGTCGATCACCGCGGAGCAGAAGCGAGCGGTGCTGGATGCAATTGTTGCGCGCGATGGAATCTCGCAGACCGTGCGAAATTTCGTCGCCGTATTGATCGATCATGGGCGTATAAGCTTTCTGGAACCAATCGTGAAACAATTTGAGCAGGAACTGAATCGGCGTATGGGATTCGCCGAAGCGGAGATCAGCAGCGCCCGTGATCTCAGTCAAGCTGACCGGCAAACGCTGGAAGTCCAGATGGAAAAGTTGACTGGACGAAAAGTTCGGGCGCGCTACTCGCTTGATGAGTCCATTCTCGGGGGTGCCATCGTAAGGATCGGTAGCACAATCTATGACGGCTCGGTGAAGGGACAGTTGGAGAGGATACGAGAGGCAATTAGCAATTAGCATTCAGCATTTAGCCAATGCGCTTGTGGGTTTCCCGCGTAAAACCTTGGGGCTGAGTACCAAATGCTGAGTGCTAACTGCTGGTCACAACTAAGAAATCTGTACCTAACTTTATGGCACAAATCAAAGCAAACGAGATCACACAGCTGATCCGGCAGCAAATCGAGAATTACGAATCCAAGATTGCGGTCGACGAAGTCGGCACGATCATAACTTTAGGTGACGGCATTGCCCGAGTCTACGGGCTCGACAAGGTTATGGCCGGAGAGTTGCTTGCCTTCCCTCATGATATAGCCGGCATTGCCATGAACCTGGAAGAGGATCAGGTCGGGGTCGTGATCCTTGGCGACTATACCGAAATCAAGGAAGGTGACGAGGTCAAGCGTACGGGGCGCATCATGAGCGTGCCCGTCGGCGATGCCTTGATCGGCCGCGTAGTGAATTCGCTCGGACAGCCCATTGACGACAAAGGGCCGATCGCCACTGACAAGTTCATCGCATTGGAACGTCTGGCGCCCGGAGTCATTGACCGGCAACCAGTCCGCGAGCCGATGGCCACTGGATTAAAAGCTATCGACAGCATGATTCCGATTGGCCGCGGCCAGCGCGAGTTGATCATCGGTGACCGTCAGACAGGCAAGACCGCGGTAGCCCTCGATACCATCATTAACAACAAGGGAAACAATCTGATTTGTATTTACAACGCCATCGGACAGAAGCGATCTTCGATCGCGCAGGTTGTGAAGATCCTGACCGACTACGGCGCGATGGACTACACCATTGTCGTAGCAGCGTCGGCGTCTGAGCCCGCGCCGATGCAATATATCTCCCCTTATGCGGCGTGCGCGATGGGCGAGTATTTCCGCGACAACGGAAAACATGCGCTGGTAATTTATGACGACCTCTCAAAGCACGCGGCGTCGTATCGCGAAATCTCACTGCTGCTGCGGCGTCCGCCAGGCCGCGAAGCATATCCTGGCGACGTTTTCTATCTCCACTCGCGGTTGCTGGAGCGCGCGGCCAAAGTGAGCGACAAGAATGGCGGCGGCTCACTCACAGCGTTGCCGATTATTGAAACGCAGGCGGGCGACGTTTCCGCGTACATCCCGACGAATGTCATCTCAATCACCGATGGTCAGATCTTTCTGGAAACCGATTTATTCAACAGCGGAGTGCGGCCAGCCGTGAACGTGGGCATCTCGGTAAGCCGCGTGGGCGGCAGCGCCCAGATTAAGGCGATGCGCCAAGTGGCCGGCAGCATGAAGCTCGACCTCGCGCAATATCGCGAACTTGCTGCGTTCGCGCAGTTCGGCAGCGATCTCGACAAAGCCACGCAGAACCAACTCAATCGCGGGCAGCGTCTGGTCGAAGTGCTTAAGCAGAAACAATTCTCGCCGTTGCCATTCTCCAAACAAATTCTGATCATTTATGCCGGGACCAATGGATTTTTGGATGACCTTCCCGTAGATCAGGTACGCGACTTTGAAGCCGAGCTATACAAGTACGTGGACGCGACCAATCCCGGATTGCTACGCAGCATCATGGAGAAAAAAGTTCTCGACGACAACTTGAAAGCCGAGATGACCAAAATAATTAAAGAGTGCAAGGAAACTTTCGTGACGGAGAGACAAGCCGTAGCGAAATAACGCCGAGACACGCAATCTGCGTCTCTATAAAAAATGGCCAACATTCTCGATATTCGGCGCCGTATCCGCAGCGTGACCAATACGCGGCAGATTACCAAGGCCATGAAAATGGTCTCCGCGGCCAAGCTGCGTCGCGCTCAGGAGCGTGCTCTGGCTGCGCGCCCCTACGCGCAGATGTTGACCAACGTGCTGAAGTCGCTGGTGTCGCGAGCTGAAATTTATGATCCAGATACGGGAGAGCCGAAGCATCCACTGTTGGCGCAGCGCCCGGAAAAGAATGTGCTGCTGTTCGTGGTCACCGGGGATAAAGGGCTGGCTGGCGCTTTCAACACCAATATTCTGAAGGCGGCAACGCGTTTTCTGGAATCAAAGACGGGAAAAAACGTCGAAATCGAGGCCATCGGACGCAAGGGCCGCGACTTCTTGCGGCGGCGATATCCGGTGGCGCAGGCCAGAACAGCCGAATCTCAGGAACCACCGCGAATTACACTGGTGGGTGAGCACGTAGGAGTGCTCGGCAAAGTTGAATATGTGATGGTCTCCGAGATGGCCGGACGCGCTGTCGATCGTTATTCCAAAGGTGAAGTAGATTCGGTTTATGTGCTCTTCAATGAATTCAAATCCGTCATTTCGCAGCGGCTGATCGTGGAACAAGTATTGCCGATCGAGCAAGTCGGTAAGGTCAGCGTTACCCAGGCCGAAGAAATGACCCAGAAAGAAAAAGAGAGCGCACTCGAAGCGGCTAAGGGCACGGGTGTCGGTCTGCGTCCCCCGGATACACGGGAAGCTGATGCGGCTGCCGCAAAGTTTGCTACGGCTTCAGTTGACTATATCTACGAACAGCCTCCAGAAGAATTGTTTCAGTCGCTGTTGCCCAAATATGTTGTTATCCAAGTATTTCGGGCATTGCTGGAATCCGTGGCGGCGGAACACGCGGCGCGTATGACCGCGATGGACGCGGCCACCAGCAACGCGACCGACATGATTGATTCGCTGACTCTGGCCATGAATCGCGCCCGTCAAGCGAAGATTACGAAAGAGATTATCGAGATCGTAAGCGGAGCTGCAGCCGCAGGCTAGCGGTAAGAGACGTAGCTTGCTGCGCATTTTTTGTGGTGCCGAAACCGCGCGTTACGTTTCTACAAATAGAGAAAGAATCAAACTATGCCAGAAAATGTTGGACATGTAATTCAAGTCGCCGGTCCGGCCGTGGACGTGCAGTTCAGCGAAGCAAACATGCCCCCGATTTATCAGGCGCTTCGCATCGTCAGCGATGGTTTCACCGTTCCCTTCCCGATCAATGTGATCGTCGAAGTGCAGCAGCACCTGGGCGAAGGCCGCGTTCGCTGCGTCGCCATGGAAGCAACCGAGGGCATGGTGCGCGGCATGAAAGCCATTGACCAGGGCGGCCCGATTTCCGTGCCCGTAGGCCGCGGCACGCTCGGACGCGTGATGAATGTGATCGGCCAGCCGGTCGATCAACTCGGCCCCATCGCGCACACGCAGACCATGCCGATTCACCGCCCCGCCCCGTTGTTCGACGAACAAGCCACAACCGCTGAGATGTTCGAAACTGGTGTGAAGGTCATCGATCTCATTCAGCCATTCTTAAAAGGCGGCAAGATCGGCTTGTTCGGCGGCGCCGGCGTGGGCAAGACAGTCGTCATCATGGAGCTTATCAACAACGTCGCCAAACAGCACGGTGGATTCTCCGTGTTTGCTGGCGTCGGTGAGCGCACGCGCGAAGGCAACGACTTGTGGCTGGAGATGACGGAGTCGGGCGTCATCAAGCCGGGCGACCCCGAGCATTCCAAAGCTGCGCTTATTTATGGCCAGATGACCGAGCCACCTGGAGCCCGTTTGCGTGTGGCTCTAACTGGACTGACAGTCGCCGAATACTTCCGCGACGTCGAAAGTGCAGACACGCTCCTGTTCATCGATAACATTTTCCGCTTTACTCAGGCGGGATCCGAAGTGTCAGCTCTCCTGGGCCGCATGCCGAGCGCCGTGGGCTACCAGCCAAATCTTGCGACGGAGATGGGCGAGTTGCAGGAGCGCATCACTTCCACAAAAAAGGGATCAGTTACATCCGTGCAAGCAATTTACGTTCCCGCTGACGACTTGACCGATCCCGCGCCGGCCACAACCTTTGCCCACCTGGACGCGACTACGGTGCTTTCACGCGCATTGACGGAGATTGGAATTTATCCCGCAGTCGATCCGCTGGCTTCGACTTCGCGCATTCTCGATCCGCGCATCGTGGGTCAGGAACACTACGATGTGGCGCAGGCGGTGAAGAAGACGCTGCAGAGCTACAAAGACCTGCAGGACATCATCGCGATTCTTGGCATCGACGAACTGAGCGAAGATCAGAAAGTCACGGTGGCGCGAGCCCGCAAAATTCAACGATTCCTGTCGCAACCGTTCCACGTGGCTGAACAATTTACAGGCGCACCAGGCCGCTACGTAAAAGTTGCCGACACCGTAAAAGGCTTCAAGGAAATCAACGAAGGCAAGTACGACGACATTCCAGAGCAGGCGTTTTATATGAAAGGCCAGATTGACGAAGTTCTGGAAGCAGCGGAAAAATTGAAGGCGGTGGCTTAAGAACCCAGGCTTTAGGCGCTAGGCATATCCTGGATCCCGAAGTCCCTGATTTATGGCCGATACTTTCCAACTCGAGATCGTCACCCCGGAAAAGATGGTTGTCCGCGACGTGGCCGAGGAGATGCAGATTCCCGGCAAGGACGGGTATCTTGGCATTCTGCCGGGACACGCCCCGTTGATCACCGAACTAGCGGTCGGGGAGATTACCTATCGCAAAGGCGGTCAGACTCACCACCTCTCGGTGGCTTGGGGATTCGCGGAAGTTCTGCCGGATAAGGTGACCATTCTCGCTGAGACCGCTGAGCGTCCTGAAGAGATTGACGCGAAACGCGCTCAGGAGGCGAAACAGCGCGCCGAAGCGGCCGTCGCTAAGAGCAATACGGAAGAAGACTTCAAGCGGACGGCAGCCGACCTGAAACGCGCCGAGACCCGGCTGGAAGTGGCCGAGAAGAAGTAGTCGACGTCTCCACCAAATTGTCATTCTGAGCGAAGCGTGGGCTGTCGTCGCGTTCGCGCACAAAGATTCCTTACACAAGGCGCCACAAAAGAGTCGCAGGTATTTCCGTGCCCCCACAAATGTTCCTACATGACCGCATCAAGAGCCGTCGTGGCACTCATGTGCCAGTGAACGGCACGGGTGGGCCATTACGAATGGACCCCATTCAGAGATAGCTTCATTCCTAACGGACGGCGAGAGCAGCGGTGACGAGGTTCTTGACTGAACACTGGTCTTTGCTTTCGCCGCCTGATTCAAGAATCGCCATGACCCAAACCGTAGTCCGTTGTCCTTATTGCGTTCTCGGCGTTCAGTTCAGACCCATGGTGCCCCATGTGGACGGACGGTTTGTTTGCGACATGTGCGGGCACGCATCCCTCGCAGCCAACGATAACTCCCAATGTTCTTGCCGTCGCTGTGTAGAATTGCAGTCGTCGCGAACCCACAGTTATGTGAGCCCGGTCCTTAAAATCAAAGCCGTCGCCAGTTGAGGGCAGGGCGCACTTCTCTGGTTGTTTATCCGTTCGCCCTCGCCACCAGCAGAATCGCTAGGCAATAAAAGACAAACATCAGGCCGAGATAAAGCTTGGCACGACTGCCCGCGCCGACGAACTCTTTCCACGCCAGCACTCCCCACAATGCTGCGACCATCGGGGCGGATTGGCCAATCGCGTAGGAAATCGCCACACCGGTGAAGTTGGCGGCCACAAGATTGAAGACCATCCCGGTACCCCAGATCACGCCTCCAAGCAGTCCGAGCATGTGGCCAGAAGCGGGGCCGCGAAAGAATCCGCTGAAATTCACCGGCTCTCCGACCAGCGGCCTCCTCATGAAATAGACGTTCCAGATTGAGCATGAGAGCAGCGCACCGAGAGTCAAGAACACAGCCACGCTGTACGGCCCGAGGGTGTTGCCCTTGGTCATCGCATGAGCTACGAACGGCGCCCACAGACCCATCAAGACACCCGAAACAATGCAGACGATAATGCTCTTCTTCGACGTGGGACGCCCTGCACTGGCCAGACTGGCGTAGGCTTTGCCGTCCATGATTACGGCAATTACCGCGCAGGCGACTCCGGCAGCGAGCAACACGCCGTTGCCTATGGGCTGCAGGATGTAGCTCAAGACCACACCGACCACAAGAGCAATCCCAATGGCAACCGGAAACGCGATGGCCAGCCCAGCCATGTCAATCGCGGCCACTAGCAAAAGGTTAGCCAGATTGAAGATCGCTCCTCCTAACATTGTGGAAACAATATTTGAAGCGTCCGCGGAATGAACGTTATTGAGGAAATTGTTGGCGTCGTTGGTCGTGCTTCCCATCGTGAAAGCTAAAATCAGGGAAATGAGAAAAATGCCGACGGCATAATCCCAGTAGAACAGCTCGAAACGATAATTCCTGACGCCCTTGTAGGTATTGGCCCACGATCCCCAGCAGATAGCGCTGATGATCATCATGATGAGCGCAACGCCCAGGCTATGAGGTGTAAACATTCGCTTGCGGAAAGATCAGCGAAGCCTAGCGTTATGATCTGTAGGTGTCAAGGTCAAAGTGGCAACGACTGGAGTTTACCTTGATGTGCCAAACAAACAGATCAGCCGCGCTTTTTTTTCATATTCTGCCGTACAATTGCCTCGCACGGTCCGCTGGTAGCTCTGTATACCTGTTCAGGGTGAAGGTAAGAATCGCGATTTGGCGGAGAACATCTAAGTGCCCGTGGAGAACAACAATCGTTCCAGGATCGCCAACGGCACCATTGGTGACGATGCCCTGGGTGATTCCCACTCGCCCTTACCATCGCTGAACGGACAACCGCTTCTATCCAATCGAGGCATCCCGCTTAATCTGGATTGGGTTAAGCAGGCCCGCGTGAACACGAGCGCAGTGGAACGGCGAGCGCAAACTCATGTTTCGCGTCGCAGCGTGAAAAAAGAATGGCAAGCGGCATGGCTGCTGCGCGCAATTACCTGCATGGATCTTACAACTCTTTCGGGGGACGACACCGACGAGCGCGTCCGCCGCTTGTGCGCCAAGGGTCGGCAACCGATTCAGAGCGAACTGATTGAGCGGCTTGGAATCGAAGATCTCCGTATCAAAGTGGCCGCGATTTGTGTATATCACAGGTTCGTCGAAACGGCGCGCAGAGCGCTTGAAGGTAGCCCCGTGCGAGTGGCAGCGGTTGCTACTGGATTTCCCGCGGGCCTGTCCCCGTTGTCTGAGCGCATCGGCGAAATTCGACGCTCGCTCGAGGCTGGGGCACAAGAGATTGACGTCGTGATTACCCGCGCGCACGTTTTCGGAGGCGGATGGCAAGAACTTTATGATGAGATCGCGGCCTTTAAACAGGCGTGTGGTCCGGCGCACATGAAAGTCATCCTCGCAACCGGGGATCTGCTGACTCTTCGCAACGTCACCCGCGCCAGCCTCGTAGCGATGATGGCGGGGGCGGATTTCATCAAGACTTCGACTGGCAAAGAACCCACTAATGCCACGCTGCCGGTTGGCTTTGTGATGACCCGCGCCATTCGGGAATACGCGAGAGAGACCGGCATGGCTGTTGGGTTCAAAGCCGCGGGCGGGATTCGCACCGCCAAGCAATCCACCGATTGGCTGGCGTTGATGAAAGAGGAGCTTGGACTCCCCTGGATGAAGGCGGAACTCTTTCGCTTTGGCGCCAGCGGGTTGTTAAATGATATTGAGCGGCAACTGGAGCATCACGCCACTGGGCGCTATTCGGCGGATTATCGCCATCCCATTGCGTAGTTTGCTGGCTGACAGATACGACCGTCGACGTTCGCGCCTATATCGGTACACACCAGAATGAGCATCGCTGAAAAGTTCGTGACCATGGAATACGGCCCGGCACCCGAGGACGCGAAGGAGGCGTTGACTTGGCTTGACCACCACGACCGCCGCTTCGAACATTTCATTAATGGGGCGTGGGTCGCGCCTTCTGCCGGAGAATATTTCGACACCGCCGATCCCTCCACTGGAGAAAAGCTCGCCAGCGTAGCGCAAGGCTCAGCCGCCGACGTTGACGCTGCGGTCAAAGCCGCGCATACCGCGCTTCCCAAGTGGCAGTCTCTTACTCCGCACACGCGGGCTCGGTATCTGTACGCCCTGGCAAGACAAGTACAAAAGCACTCTCGTCGCCTGGCCGTGCTCGAAACGCTGGACAACGGCAAACCGATTCGTGAGAGCCGCGACCTCGATATTCCGCTGGTGGCGCGGCATTTTTATCATCATGCTGGGTGGGCACAACTTCTGCAGCAAGAGTTTCCCGAGTACACAGCGTGCGGCGTCGTAGGACAGATCATTCCGTGGAATTTCCCGCTTCTCATGCTGGCCTGGAAGATCGCGCCCGCTTTGGCGACGGGAAATACGGTCGTTCTTAAGCCGGCAGAGTTCACTCCGCTGACGGCCCTTGCATTCGCCGAAATCTGCCAGGAAATCGGACTGCCGGCTGGTGTGGTGAACATCGTGACTGGCGATGGTTCTACCGGCGAGGCCTTGGTCAAGCATCGCGACGTAGACAAGATTGCATTCACCGGCTCGACCGAAGTAGGTCGCGCGATTCGCAGCGCAACAGCAGAGAGTCACAAGCGGCTTTCGCTCGAACTGGGCGGCAAATCTCCATTTATTGTTTTTGAAGATGCCGATCTCGACAGCGCCGTCGAAGGACTGGTAGATGGAATCTGGCTCAATCAGGGACAGGTCTGCTGCGCTGGCTCGCGTCTGCTGATGCAGGAAAGTATTGCCGAACCACTGATCGCAAAAATACGCGATCGCATGAGCACGCTGCGCGTTGGGCCGCCGCTCGACAAAGCCATCGACATTGGCGCGATCGTCGATCGTGTTCAGCTTGATCGAATTCAGAGGCTAGTGGATCAGGGCATATCGGACGGGGCAACTTGCTGGCAACCAAAAATGGAAATGCCAGCGCGCGGGCTGTACTTCCCGCCAACTCTGCTCAGCAACGTGCATCCCACGTCAATCGTGGCCCAGCAGGAGATTTTCGGTCCGGTGCTCGCGGCGATGACTTTTCGCACTCCAACTGAAGCGGTTGAGCTTGCCAACAACACAGTGTACGGTCTCGCGGCTTGCGTGTGGAGCGAGAGCATCAACGTTGCGCTTCATGTCTCTTCGCAGATCAAAGCTGGCGTGGTCTGGGTGAATTGCACCAACTTGTTTGATGCTTCCGTCGGCTTCGGAGGGTACCGCGAAAGCGGATACGGCCGCGAGGGCGGTAAGGAAGGTTTACTAGAGTATCTCGAACTGGCATGGTTCAAGAGTGCGCCTCCACTGCCGGCTTCGAAACCAGGTCCGGCGGAAAGTTCGAATGACGAACCGGAGCCCGCGACATCCGGCGCTGAGATCGATCGGACCGTCAAGCTCTACATCGGAGGCAAGCAGGCGAGGCCAGATTC
>Ga0070762_10001189_pt1 | contig 11847 bp, 10 predicted proteins | sample HubBroMetageREF2_FD_66726 | JGI IMG/M metagenome (GOLD analysis project Ga0070762, IMG submission 66726) | Reference soil microbial communities from the Hubbard Brook experimental Forest, New Hampshire, USA - Hubbard Brook CCASE Soil... | ecosystem: Environmental > Terrestrial > Soil >... | reverse complement strand
TCCTCCAACGCGTGGGATTCTAAGGCCCCGTTCACGCAGAGCGCACCGTCGGCCGCGCCGGTCTACCCGGGCGCGGGAGCGCTCTCGGGAAGTGCCTATTCGACGAGCGATTCATTCGACACGGTTTACGCCTTCTACGATAAGAACTTACCGCCGGGATCGGAGCGCTCGCACATCACGGCTCCCCGCGAGAGGGCCGTCTTTCTCGTAGGCAGCGGCAACGACCAACTCAGCGTGACGGTTACGAAGTCACCTGTCTGTTGCCGGACGCTGATCGTGTTCGCCCTCGTCAAGGCGTGACAGACTCGGGCGCGCGATTTTAAACGGCGTCAGGTCGCAGCCTTCGGCCGCGCCATCGCTGAGGATGCGGCCGATCAGGCTCGCGAACTTGAACGCGTGGCCGTCGCCGACGGCGACGCTGATGTTGGCGTGTCCCGGCAACGCATCGAGCACGAAATCTCGATCCGGAGTGCGCGCGTAGAGGCAGGTCTTCACCATGTCAACGGGGCCGAGTGCCGCCGGCAAGTATCGCGCGAGAAAACCTTTGACGCGGCCGGTAATTTCCGGATCCTCTTCGAAGTCGCGCGTTTGCGGGTCGACCGGCATGCCGCCGGAGTCTTGCGTGATTTTGACGGTTTTGGATTCGCCGAATATCGGAAATCCGTAGAACGAAGGTTCGTCCAACCAAATCCAGATCGGAAAATCGCCGAGGGTGAATGCGGCCGGATCGCGCGGAGCAAAATAGATCACCTGCTCCTTCGTCACTGCGATCGGCAAGCTCTCGCCGAGGTGCGCGAGCACATCGTTCGTCCAGGCGCCGGCGGCGACGATCAGTCTGGCGGTGCGGTACCGGTTGCCGCCGGCTTCGACGTCAATCTCTCCAGCATCGGCACGCAATGACGTGACCGGTGTCCGGTCGTACAGCGTCGCGCCGAAACCGGTGGCGACGCGCCGAAACGCATCGGTTGCGCGCTCGGCAGCGACGATCCCCGCATCTGCTTGAAAAATGCCGCGAACTTCGTCGTCGACGCGCCAGCACGGCCAGCGCTTACGAATCTCGGCCGCATCGAGCTCCTCGAACGGAACGCCGCAGGCGCGCATCGAGCTGACGTGCTCGGACATTCGCTCGGGATTCGCGCGCGGGCCGAGATCGAGGCCGCCGGTTTTCACGATGAGACGTTCGCCGGCATCTTCTTCCAGCGGTGCCCATGCGCGATAGGCTTCCCTCGCCATCTGCACGTACGCCGGTGCGAAATACGATAAGCGAATAATTCGAGAGCGGTCGTGCGAGCTGCCGCGAGCGTGGCCAAACTCGAACTGCTCGAGCCCCAATACCCGCGCACCGCGCTTTGCCGACCAGTACGCGGCGGCGCTGCCGAGGACTCCGAGGCCCAAGACGATGACGTCGTACTCGCGCGAGAGTGACCGCTCCACCCCGTCGCCTTTCAATGCTCTACAGCGGATTCCGTCACCGCGCTGAGAAAGTGCCTACGGCGCAATGAAAACGTTTGCAAGGCCGAGCGTCGGCGGCGGCGCCAAGACGCTCCCCGCCGCATGGTACAACTCGCCCGACGTCTTTGCCGAGGAGCAGGAGCGAATTTTCCGCTCCGAGTGGCTCTGCGTCGGGCGCGAAGAATCGCTGCCGCGCGCCGGTGATTTTTTCACGGCGGAGCGCGCGGGAGAAAGCCTGATCGTCACGCGCGACGCCGGCGGCAGGGTGCATGCCTTCTATAACGTCTGCCGCCACCGGGGCACGCGTTTATGCAGCGAAGCTTCGGGCCACTTTGCGGGATCGATCCAGTGTCCGTACCACGCCTGGACGTACGCGCTCGACGGCGAGCTGAAGGTCGCACGCAACATGGTGGAGGTTCCCGGATTCGACCGGGCAGAGTATCCCCTCAAAGAGGCCGCGGCCGCGCTCTGGGAAGGCTTCATATTTGTTAATTTGTCGCCAGCGCAGGATGCGTTCGAGCGGGTCTTTGCGCCGTTGATCGGGCGGTTCTCGCGCTGGAACGTCGCGAATCTGCAAACGGCGCGAAGCATCACCTACGAGCTTGCATGCAACTGGAAACTCGTCTTTCTCAACTATTCGGAGTGCTATCACTGTCCGATCGTCCACCCGCAGCTCGATAAGCTCTCGCCCTCGGATAGCGGGCGCAACGATCTTTCGGACGGAGCGTTCCTGGGAGGCTATTCCGAGTTGCGCGAGCACGGCACGAGCCTTGCGACGAGCGGGCGGAGTTCGCGCGAACCGTTGGGGAGCGTCGGCGGCGACGATCTCGATCGGGTCTACTACTACACGATCTTTCCATCGCTGCTGCTGAGCCTTCATCCCGACTACGCGATGGTGCACTACTGCAAGCCGCTGGCAGCCGATCGCACGGAGGTCACCTGCGCGTGGCTCTTCGATCCGAGCGCGATCGCGAAGCCGGATTTCGATCCGACCGACGTGGTGGAGTTTTGGGATCTCACCAATCGCCAAGATTGGCACGTCAACGAGCTGACGCAGCGCGGCTTGAACTCGCGCGCCTATTCGCCCGGTCGGTACTCGAACGCCGAAGGTTTGCTGAGCGCGTTCGATCGCCACTACCTTTCGATCATGGAAGCCTAGCAATCCGGTGAAAGTTTGAAGCGGGAGTACGACGTCATCGTCATTGGCGGCGGCCACAACGGGCTCGTGACCGCCTGTTATCTCGCTCGCGCGAAGTGGCGCGTTCTCGTGCTCGAGCGGCGTTACATCGTCGGCGGTGCGTGCGTCACCGAAGAGATCTTCCCAGGCTTCAAAGTCTCGACGGCAGCCTACGTGAACAGCCTCTTCCGCCCCGAAATCATCGCGGATCTCCGTCTGGGCGAGTACGGCTTCGAAGCGATCGAGCGCAATCCGGCCTCGTTTTCGCCGTTCTTAGACGGACGCTATCTGATGCTCGGAACCGGCACGGGGCGCGACGTCGAGGAAATCGCGAAGTTCAGTCCCCGCGACGCTCAGAGCTATCCGCGCTACGAGGCGATGCTCGAACGCGTCGCGTCGGTCGTCGAGCCGACGCTCACGCAGATTCCGCCCAACGTCCTTCGCCCGAATATCGGCCAACTGCTCGAAGCCGGCAAGATGGGCCGCGCGCTGCAGCGACTTGGGCCCGGAATGAGCGAAGCGATCGAAGTTCTTACCGGAGCGGCGCGTCCGATACTCGACCGCTGGTTCGAATCGGAAGAGCTCAAAGGAACGATCGCAACCGACGCAATCATCGGCGCGTTCATGGCGCCCTCGATGCCGGGCACCGCCTACGTCCTCTTTCATCACGTCATGGGCGAGACCAACGGCAAGCGCGGAGTTTGGAGTTATGTGCGCGGCGGCATGGGCGGCCTGACGCAGGCGCTCGCAAGCGCCGCGCGGGCGCTCGGCGTCGAGATCAAGACCGAGGCCGAAGTCGCGCGTATTCTCACTCGGGACGGACGCGTCACCGGAGTCGCGCTCGCCAACGGCGACGAGTTTCGCGCCAAGCGCGTCGCAAGCGGCGTCGATTGCCACGTCACCTTCGAGCAGCTGCTCGAGCCGGCCGAGTTGCCGCATGACTTTCGCGACGCGGTCGCCCGCATCTCCTACAGCAGCGCGTCGTGTAAAATTAACGTCGCGCTCGAGCGGCTTCCGAGCTTTACCGCGCTGCCCGGTCACGAGCCCGGTCCCCAACACTTCGGCACCGTGCATCTCTGCCCGGACCAAGACTTCATCGAGCGCGCCTACGACGACGCGAAGTACGGCGGATTTTCGCGCGAGCCGGTCGTCGAGTGCACGATGCCGTCCTCGCTCGACTCGACCGTCGCGCCGCCGGGCAAGCACTTAATGTCGATGTTTACCCAGTACGCGCCGTATCGTCTCGCGCAAGGCCCGTGGACGGATGCGCTGCGCAACGAGTATGCCGATCGCTGTTTTGACGTCGTCGAACGCTACGCGCCGGGGTTCAAGGCCTCCGTGATCGACCGTCAGATCCTCACGCCGGTGGATCTCGAAACGACGTTCAATCTCACCGGGGGCAGCATCTTTCAAGGCGCGATGCCGCTGCATCAGCTCTTCGCCTTTCGCCCCGTTCCCGGCTTTGCCGATTACACGACGCCGATTCGCGGGCTCTATCTCTGCGGCGCGGCCGCGCATCCCGGCGGCGGCGTGATGGGCGCCGCGGGCTGGAATGCCGCGCGCGTCATGCTACGAGGGAAAATTTAGCGTGAACGCACGTGCCGTCGCTCTAATTCTTTGCGGCGTCGTCGCTGCAAGTTGCTCGCGCGCAACGACTATTACATCCGATCCGTTGGCCCCGTCCGGTGCCGCATTAGCGGCTCATCCGCCGCGCGACGCCTTCACGGCGATCTATAGTTTCCGCGGCGGCTCGGGCGATGGCGCATACCCAAACGGTGGCCTGACCGAAGGCCTCGGCGTTCTCTTCGGAACCACGGCCGGCGGCGGCCCGACGGGCGCCGGCACGATCTACGAATCGAGTACGTCGGGCGCGGAGAGCCCGGTTCACATTTTAGCCGGCGACCCCGATGGAGATGATCCGTGGCCGGCGCCGATCAAACGCGACGGAGCGATGTATGGCACGAGTGCCGGCGGAGGCGTCGACAATCTCGGCGCGGTCTACGAGATCGGCCGGCACGGTGGGGAACGCGTTCTTTACAGTTTCCAGGGCGGCTCGGACGGCGAGACGCCGATTGCGGGTCTGATGAACTATCGCGGCATTCTCTACGGCGCAACGCTGTACGGCGGGGCGTACAATGACGGCACGGTTTTCGCCGTAACCCGGTCGGGAAAGGAGCAGGTGCTGCATAGCTTCGGTTCCTCGGGCGACGGCCAGAATCCATATACGACGGTGTTCGCGCACCTGGGCGTCCTCTACGGAACGGCCGTCAATGGCGGTGCGTACGGCGGTGGAACCGTCTTCACGATAACGACCTCCGGCACGGAAACGACGCTATATAGTTTCGGCGGTGTATCCGGCGATGGCGTGAGTCCGCGTGGAGTGCCGATCGCCGTCGGCGGCGCGCTCTACGGCACGACGGAGTTTGGCGGCGCCGACGGTCAAGGAACGATCTATAAGATCACGACCGCCGGCCAAGAGCAGGTACTTCACAGCTTTGGAAGCTCAGATGCCGAAGATCCCACAGACGGCTTGTATTATTACAAACGCGCGTTTTACGGCACGGGGTACCAAGGCGGCGCATATGCTGAGGGAGCCGTGTTCAAAATGGATCTCTCAGGTAAAGAGCGCGTGCTTCACAGTTTCACCGGCGGTTCGGATGGAGCGCACCCGTGGGGCACGCTGGTTGTAGCGAACGGTGCACTCTATGGCACCGCTTCGCTCGGGGGCAGCAGCGGAATCGGAACGATCTTTAGAGTCGCCCCCTGAGCGACATCACCTACTGCTCCTTCGTGAAGTCGCTCGGAATGCTGAAGACCGGATCGTTTGCGTCGACCGGGCGTACGTGCCCGCGCTCGGTGACCAAGGCCGCGCCTTGACCATTCTTCGCGCTAAACGTGATCGCTTGGTACATCGAGAAGTTGGCGAAGGGCAACGCCGGCCCACTCTGCGTGAGGCTAAACCGTTTGTCGAGTCCGGCAGTCGCCAGCTCCCGCATCATCTTAGAGGCGGCGGCCATCATCGCGAAGCCCTGACCGGGCGACATCGCGTCGCCGGAAAACGCACCGCTCCCGGAGCAGTGAGGGAACGGCTGTGTAAAGGACGTGTAGTACCCGATTAAGTTCGCGTTCTGCGAGTGCGATTCGCCGTTCGGCTTCGTTTCGGTAAACGTGATGTCGGAGCGGTAGCCGTTGGTCGGCTCGCCTCCCACCGCGCGTGCACCGAGTGCGCTATTGGAAACGACGATCGCGACCTTCGAGCCGTCGTCCTTCGGTGCCGATCCGCCGCTGCTGCCTCCGCCCGAAGCCGGGGCACTCGGCTGGTCCATCGAGGCGACGCGATAGGTTTTGTTGCGAAGGTTCAGCGTGGTAATTGTGCGCGCGACGCAGTCGGTAATTATTGCCGTCTGTATCGCGACCATGTCGGTCCGTTCTTTCGAGCCGGCGACGTAGTGCTTCCCGGCCGTCCCGCTCTGCATCAGTTGCTGCGCATTCTGGGCCGCAGCGATGCCCTGCGTTAAGTGGCCGAAGAGTCCACCGCCACCCTGAGCCGGCGGCTGTGCCGACGCCGCAGCGGCATAGTCGTCGTCGAACGAGCCCGGCTGCAACGAGGACGGGTCGGTGGTCATCGCCAGCTTCGAGACCGAATCCCAAGCTAGGCCGCTCGGTGCGGCTGCCGCGAAGGGCGACGACGCAAGAAAGAACGCGACAGCAACGAGAGTGCTTATAAGAACGGGACCACGCTTCATCCGTTTCTCCTATCCGGCGAAAAAGGCTCTCACCCGTCCTTCTCAATGGCGGCTCTTAATACCCCGCGGCGGACCCCGCCGGAGTGCGCCGGCCGGTGGGAAACGGCCGAGCAGCCTTACCCGGCGCGAATGTGCGTGATATAGTGCCAGAGGCCGAAAACCTTGAGGACCCAGACGACCATAACGATAACGACGACGGCGTTCAAGAGCGATTTTATCGGGCCGGCCATCGGAATGTACGTGTTGACCAGCCACAAGAGAACCCCCACGACGATCAGCACGATTACGATTTCTATCAAAGGCATGCTGCAGATTACCCAAAAAAATGAAATCCGCAACCGGCGGCCCGCTTGGGCCATACCATCGTCGGATGTCATCCTGAGCTTGTCGAAGGATAACAAAAGATAACAAGTCGGAAGCGCCCTCGCGTCGAAAGCATCCGCGTCGTGGTTCAGGAAGGAGCCCTATGAGAGTCGTAGATTTTGGTCGCTTTGTATTTCTCGCCGGCGTGGCGACGGTTCTCGCTGCATGCGGCGGTGGCAGCAGTCCGTTGACGCTTCCGAATAGCCTCTACGTTCAGCAGCACACGGGAAGTTCGCCGATCAAGCACGTCGTCATCATCGTTCAGGAGAACCGCAGCTTCAACAATTTCTTCGCAGGTTTTCCGGGCGCCAACGGCAGCATGCGCGGTAAAGAGAAGGTAAAAAAAGGCGGCAAATGGGTCGACAAGTGGGTTGCACTCAAAGAGCAGTCCTTGGTGCCGTCGCCGAACCACGACATCGGCCACTGCTACTATTCGTTCATCAAAGCGTATGACGGCGGAAAGATGGACGGGTTCAACTACGAACCCGAAGGCGCTTGCCAGCGTAACTGGAGCGGCGGCCCCGGTTTGCCGAGCGTCTATCCGTACCAGTACGTCAACCCGGCCGACATCGCGCCGTATTGGGATATGGCAGAGCAGTACGTGCTCGCCGACGAGATGTTCCAGACCCAAGGCAGCGGCAGCTTCACGGCGCATCAAGATCTGATCCGCGGCGGTTCGGCGCTGGACGGCCCTTACGGCAGCAGTGCGAGCATGATCGATACGCCTACGCAAGAGCCTTGGGGCTGCGACGGAAATTCGAATAGCCAAACGGATCTCGTCACGCCCGCGCTCAAGTGGGAAGAGGATGCGGGTCCGGCCCCGTGTACGAAAGATTTTCCGGATGGAAGCTCGAGCTATCAGACGATGCGCGATCTGCTCGACGCGGCAAGCGTTTCGTGGAAGTACTACACGCCGTGCTTCAGCAAGTCGGATGGCTGCACGGTGGACCCGCACTGCCCTAGCTGCGCAGGCGACCTTCTCAATGCCTTTGATGTAATCTGGCCGGTGCGCAACGGTCCCGAATGGGGCACGAACGTCTCGATGCCGGAGACCAACATCTTCAACGACATCTCCGGCGATTCGCTGCCCGCCGTTTCGTGGGTCATTCCGGAGGATCAAAACTCCGATCATATCGGCGACGGAGACGTTGATGACGGCCCCGCTTGGGTCGCGAGCGTCGTCAACGCCCTCGGACAGAGTTCGTACTGGAACTCGACGGCGATCGTCGTCCTATGGGACGACTGGGGCGGCCTGTACGATAACGCCGCGCCCGCGTGCTTGTCCAAATCGCAATGCCGCGACGACCAGGGCGGCCTCGGATTTCGCGTGCCGATGATCGTGGTCTCGCCCTACGCAAAGTTGGGGAAATCCAGCCAGCCTGGTTATATTTCGCCTACCCAGTACGAGTTCGCCAGCATACTAAAATACATCGAGAACAACTTCGGTCTGGGGTCGCTGGGAACGACTGACAAGCGGGCGACTAGCATTATCGACTGCTTCAACTACAATCAGAAACCCCGCGCTTTTGCCACAATTCCATCGGAGCATGACGCGCACTACTTTATCACGCACCGCGAGGCGGTCTCGCACGGCGACCCCGAGTAACGACTACGGCGCGTCGGCGGGGACTGCTCGATAGGCGGCCACGTCGTCGGACATGATCTTTTCGGTCATAACGAACTTGCCGTCGGAGCGCCCGGTGACGACCCACTTTTCGTATGCCTTCGACGCGTACATGTTGAAGGCGCCGTCCGGAATCGACTCGAGCGTATTGTAACGATAGAGATCGTACTTCGCTCCCTGCGTCAGCCCCGAAACCGTAATCGTTAGGTACAAAGGCTCCGGCGCAGGGCGCTTGGCGGAGCCCGCAGCGATCTGCGGGTACTCGTAGTTGATATTCGTCGTCACCCGCACCGGAAGCGTCTCTTTGTCCTCGTCTTGCACGCCGAGGATCGCGATGCCGAAGTCCCGATGGTCGTCGGTCAGCGAATAGATCGGCCCGTCGTGCGCGTTGGCTTCGCGCCGGGTCTTTTGGAACGCCCCGAACCCGTAGCTAAAATAGTAGTGCGCGTCGCGCCGGCTCGAACTCCACTCCCCGTTGTCGCTGAACGCGATCGCGTCATCGGGAAAATAGCCGCGCTCGTCGCGCGCGTGGTACGACGCGATGCCGACGACCGGCACGATATGGTCGTATTGCGGCGAACCCGCATTCGGGTTGCGGTTGCCGTAGAATCGAAACTGGTTCATGTAAATGCCGATGGCGACCGGACGCCCGAGCAAGACGTTCTCCTTGACCCACGCCAGAAAGTCATCGGAACTTCGATTGAACCGTCCGGTGCGCGCGATCGCGCGCAGGTGCATCTTCCCGGCCGCCCGCAACGCGTTGACCCCAAGTAACAGTTGGCTCCGGTAACGATTCTGCGGTGCGTCATCGGCCGCGGCGCGCGCATCGTACTGCGAGAGATATTGACCGTAATACAAGCCGGCGCTGATCTCCGACACCTCGCCACAGTAGCCGTAGTTGTGGTTCCACTGATACCGGGGACCGATGTCGTTGCGCCACCGGTGCAACGAGCGCCCGGCGTCGCTCGCCGTTGCGGTCGCGAGGGCCGGCACGGATCTCATTTGCCCGCCGCAGCCCGTTACGACGACAAGCAGCGTCGACATCGCAAAACGCCAAACGTGATTCATGAAGCCGCTCCTCGCGCTTTGCTCCCAATCGTCGCAAGTGCCAGCGCGGCGACCGCCGCCAGCGCCACGAGGTTTGAAATAAGCGTGAAGCGATCGTTGAGCGTCATCGAAGCGACCGTCATGGCTGCGGCTCCGCTGCCGATGACCCGCTCCATGATTGCGCCTGCGAGCATCGCGCCGGCGACAAAAAGGGCGACGAACGCCCACGTGATCCGGTCGGGAAACGATTTGCGGTAGATCGCGATCAGCGGCAAAATCAGCAGGTCGCCGTAGATAAAGGTGGTGTTGGCGCCCAGCGGGATGCCGGCGTTGGCGAGATAGCGCGCGACCGGGACGTTGCCCATCGAACACACGAACGTCGCGACGGCGATCAACAGCCCAACGATCAGCAGCAGCACGTAACCGATAAAGGGCACGGAGCCGACCGCGCGTAGCGCGGCGGCCAACGCGCCGGCCGGGACGAGCGCCGCGGCAAAGCCGGCGATCAAATAGCCGACGACGAGCTCCGTGCGCAGCATTCGCACGTCCGCGATCGCGGTTGTTGCAACCGCGCTCCAGCTACGTTCCTTCGGCGCCCCAGCCTGGTGATGCTCGCAGCCTTCGTGCTCGTCGGTGACGCCCGCAAGGTAGTCGCGCTGCAGCCGCGCGAGCTGCGCGTTGCCGAAGAGCAGCGAAAGGCCCAGCGTCACGACGGCGATGATGATGACGCCGCCGAAGAACTCCGCGAAGGCAAACCTCCATCCCAACAGCGACCAAAAGAGAATCAGAATCGCAAGATTCATATTTGTCGACGAGATGAGGAACGCAAAGACCGATCGGATGTCGGCCCCGCTGCGATAGAATCCGCGCGCCGCGGCGGCCGCCCCATACGAACAGGATGACGAAATCACGCCGAAGCCCGCACCGTAAAGCAGCCCTCGTAGGCCCGGGCCCAGATAGCGCTCCAGCGTAGCCGGCGTCAACATCACTTGGACGATTGCCGAGACCAGAAATCCAAAGATCAGGCCAAAGAGGCTATCCCAAAAGAAGGTCGCCGCTTGAACGATGCCCGCGGCTAACGCCTGGGCCAGACTAGCCGCCAACGGGAACCGGTGCGTGGCCGAAGAGCGGTGGAATAAAATGGCCGACGAGATACGAGAGCGCGAAGACGGCGCAGCCATACAGGGCGACTTCGGCGCCTTTGCCGAGCGGGTTGCGCTCGCTCAGAGTGGCGGCGAAGTATCCGACGGCAAAGAGCGCGCCGAGCGCAAAGAGCAGCGAGACGAGCGTCGATCCAAGAACCGGCAACGGTAGCATGAACGCAAGGATCGGAACGAGCGATCCGACGGCATAGGAGCCGCTCATTGCGAGCGGCGCCCGCAGCAGATCGGAATCGTCGGCTTCACGCGGATCGATGCCGAACTCGTCGCGCACCATCTCGTACAGATAGATCTCCGGATGTTGGGTCAGGCGCCTGACGATCATCTCCGCTTCTTCCGCACTGAAGCCTTTGAGTTTATAGTACGCCACCTGCTCCGTGAACTCGCCCTGCGGATCGCTCTCCATCTCGCGTTTTTCCATGTCGATCGTGGCTTGCACGACTTCGCGCTCGGACTTGCGTCCGAGATACTCTCCGACGCCCATCGAAAGCGCGCCCGCCAGCAACGCAAGAAAGCCGCTGATAAAAACGGCCCCGCGATCGCCCTCGGCGACGCCGACGCCGGTAATGATGCCGAGCGTCGTGAGGATGCCGTCCTGCACTCCGAAAACTATTTGGCGAATGCTGCGGCGCTTCTCGAGGGTCCGCCGCTGCAACGTGTCGGGAATGCGCGGTTGGACTTGCTGCCAGCCCGGCACGTCCTCGACGACGCTCTGCACGGGCGGCGTCAAATTCGATGCGTTGCTCGGCTCCGTCATGAGCAGACCTTGACGGCCCGCTCGCCGAAGTCCTCGCCATGGCCAGATCACTCTTGACGTTGGCCGCCATCGCCGGCCTCCTCTCCGCGACGCTTCTGCCCGCCGCTGCGACCAGTTGGCCGGTCTTCGGTTTCGACCCGGCTCGCAGCGGGTTCAACAGCGCGGAACACACGTTGACGGTCGGAAACGTCCACCGCTTGCACGAGCGCTGGCAAGTTCCGCTCGGCTCCGACGCGGATTCGACACCGATTCTGCTCGATAAGGTCCGGGCCGGGCGCAGAGAGGTGCCGATGCTTTTTCAAACCACGAAGAGCGGTGTAACGCTCGGCATCGAGGCGCGAACCGGTAAGATCGTTTGGCAGTTCGTGACGCACGGCTCGACGGTCACCAATTCGACGCCAGCCGCAGACCCGTCGGGCAAAAGCATCTACGTCCCCGGCATCGACGGTAAGGTGCACAAGCTTTCCGCGGCAACCGGCCGTGAGGAGCACGGGCCAGGATTTCCGGCGCGGATTACGCGC
>Ga0070762_10001186_pt1 | contig 11853 bp, 8 predicted proteins | sample HubBroMetageREF2_FD_66726 | JGI IMG/M metagenome (GOLD analysis project Ga0070762, IMG submission 66726) | Reference soil microbial communities from the Hubbard Brook experimental Forest, New Hampshire, USA - Hubbard Brook CCASE Soil... | ecosystem: Environmental > Terrestrial > Soil > Temperate... | reverse complement strand
CACACCAGCATTACTTAAAGGAGACTCAGATGAAACCACCTCACAACATTGGAGCCGTTTGCATAGCCATGACGCTTGCAGCGTGCTCCGGCGCGCAGACCGGTTCGATAGCGAACCCCGTTCCGGCGGTGGGCGCACCGCAGATCCAACATCTCGCCGGCGCCCAGAGGGCGACGATTGGCCTCATTCTCGTCGCGAACGAAAACACGGGTTTGGGCGGCTCGATTCGGGAATATGCCGAAAGCGCCGACGGAAACGCTGCGCCGAGCACCGTCATCAGTCACATTAACGGACCCTACGCCATCGCCTTCAGTTCAACAGAAGGCATCGGCATTGCAAACGGCAACATCGCGTCGGGCGGCCAGGCCGCGCTCCAAACGTTCGGGCTGGCCGGCGATTTGTTGACCGGGATCTCGTGCTTCCCCAAACCCAGTCAGACGGACGCCGTGGCGTTCGATAGCAAGGGGCAGCTCTTCGTTTCCGCGTTCTTACCAGAGGGCGGCCGCGCCGTCGAGGTATTCGCGCCTGGAGCAAACGGCTGCGTTAAACCAAAGCGTACCATCTCCGACGCGGGCGGTTTGGCCATCGACAGCAACAACCTTCTCTACGTAGCGAATTCGAAGACGGCAACGATCGATATCTTTCCGGCGGGATCCTCCACCATGCAGGCGCAGATCGGCGGAAGCAACACCGGGCTGGGAGCTCCGGGCACGTCCGCCCTGCCTCTCGACACGGTCGCCGTTGACGCTTCGCGCAACGTCTGCGTCTTCGACACTAAGACGGCGACGATCAGCGAGTTCGCCGCCGGAGCGACCGGCAACGTCGCGCCGATCCGCACCATTTCCGGTTCGAACACCGGACTGAACGGAGGGAACGGTTTCAGCTTTGGGCTAGCAGTTAGTAAGACGAGTGGCGAGATATTCGTCTCTAACCCGGGCACGAACGCAATCCTTGGCTTTGCAGCGACTGCAAGCGGCAACGTTGCGCCGATCCAAACGATCGCCGGCAGTGCCACGGGACTTGGCGACCCACTGGGCCTCGCGGTCACCGAGTAAGCTTTAAGGCGACGGAAGGGTGTTAGGGGCGTTCGTGCGGCGGACGCCCTCCTTGCACCGATCCGGAATCCCCATGACCCGAACCGCCCCCATGGGGGGCGCCGCCTTGCGGTGAACCGTGGAAGCCGCCTTGCGGCGAACCGTGGAAGCCGCCTTGCGGTGAACCGTGGAAGCCGCCTTGCGGCGAACCGTGGAAGCTACCTTGCGAGCCGTGATATGCCGGCGCGCCCGTGGTACCGCGACGAGCGGATTGTTCGTGCGACGACGCCGAGCTTATGGTGCCGCGACTGGCGACTTGCGCATGAGTTACCGGAGCATTTGCCACGCGCACGCGACTCATCGCCTGCCCGCGCGCCACGTTTTGGTCGTGCGCCGTGAGCGCTTTGAAGTCTGGCTGACCGCGTATCGTACCGCTTGGCTTCTGCACCCCAGTGACTGACGGCTTGCCACCATTAAACGCGACGAAATTGTTGCGATTCGTGCCGGCCACGGCGGCGTGCCTCGTTTGCACTTGCGTCGCACCAAAACGTCTTTCACGAGCTGCAACGATCTGGCCGTGGGTCGGCCTTGCAGATATTCCGCCGTGACCGCCGTTGTAGCTTACGCGACCGTGTGTGACGAAATGATTGTTTATCACGGTCCGGTTAGAGTACACGTTATGGATGACGGTTCGATTCACGTTCGTGACGGCCGTATTGTAATTGAACGCCCCGCCGGCCCAAAAGCCGCCGACGAAGCCGATGCCGAAATAGCCGAAACCATAGTTGATCCCACCATAGAAACCGACGCTCGGGCCCCAGTAACCTTGGTTCCATACATAGCCCGTGTCTGCGTAGCCCCAATAGCCCGGCGTCCAATAGAGGCCGACCACAGGCGCCGCCACCCAGACGCCGGGGACCCAGTAGTATCCATACGAATTCCACGCCCAGTAGCCGGGATTCCACATATAGTCCGGTCCTGGCGCCGGCGGCTGCTGCTGATATTCGGGAAGGGCAGGGGGCGGCACGCTTACCGCCGCGCTTACGCACGGGTCAAACTGCGCTACCGACACTAATGGCACGGCTGCGACGACTATCGCCGAAAGTATCGCGAGAACTGATCCGTGAGTTTTCATGTGCCCTCCACGCCTGCGAGATATCGCAAAGACGGTCGTCGCACACTTTCCCCGCCGGTGTCGCCAGGTAACTGATTCTTCGCAAGTTTTAATGCAAGAAAAGTGAGTAGGCGAAAGCTTGACGCACGAAACCTACTTCACGAACCTACTTACGGAAGGCGTACAGGCTGTCACGCCGACGCCGGATCGAGGGCGCGCGGGGTTTCGTCTGTGGCTGACTCATGGAGGCGGAGAACGCCCTCGAGCGAGTCGTACTCGAATAGTTCGGCAAACCGCCCCCAGTCGACGGCGGTTTCGAACTGCCGCTGTGCTTCTGCTGCCGGAAAATATTCGTCCCACAGGTCGAGAAAAAAGTCGACCCCCATCGTTCCGTCCTTCTTCCCTTCGAGCGTACGCACGATCGAATCGAACAGGCGCACGCACTCGAGCAACTGCTTGCGAAATATCTCCTTGCCGCTTTGAATGCTCGAGGCGGCGAAGGCGCGCCCCGTCGTCGTCAGCGTGACGTCACCGTCAGTGATTTCGGCAAACTTAAGCGAGACCGCCGCCTCGAGCAGTGCGAGGAGGTCGTCGGCAGTGATGGAGAGTCGATCCGAGAGATGGGCGACGTCTTCGGTTTGCTCGCCGTGCTCGGCCAACAGCTGGAGCATTCCGCTGATGCCGCCCGGGCGCACGTGCGGCAACGGCTGTGCGAAAGGCGATGCGTGAGGAGCTGCGCCGAGCACCGCCGGCATTGCGCCCGTCGCGGCAATCGTGACGTCCGGATTCGTCATAATGGTATAGAGATGGTCGACGATCTCTGCAAAGCGCGCGTCCAATCGGTTGTGCGGCCGGGAAAGTTCGACCTCGACTTCGCCTCGCAGATGGCCGGGATTCGACCCCATAATGATCACGCGATCCGCCAAAAAAACTGCCTCCTCGATGTTGTGCGTGACGAGCAGGATGCTTTTCGAGGGGAAGTTTCCGGCATTCCACAATTGGTCGATCTCGCTTCGGAGGTTCTCGGCCGTCAGGACGTCGAGTGCGCTGAACGGCTCGTCCATGAAGAGTACCTTCGGTTCGATCGCGAAGGCGCGCGCGCACCCGACGCGCTGCTTCATGCCGCCGGAGAGTTCTCTGGGATAGGCTCCCTCGAAACCGTCGAGCCCGACGAGGTCGACTGCATTGAGCGCGCGTCGCACGCGATTCGTGCGGCGGATGCCTCGCGCCTCGAGCCCAAGTTCGACGTTCTCGAGAACCGTGAGCCACGGTAGGAGCGCGAACGTTTGGAAGACCATCGCCACGTCGGGGTTTGCGCTCGTCACCGGCTCGCCGCCGCTGAGCACGTCTCCCGAGCTCGGCGGGATGAGACCTGCCATGATTCGCAGCAGCGTACTCTTTCCGCTGCCGCTGCGCCCGAGCAACGCGAGCACTTCGCCGCTGCGCACCGAAAGCGAAACGTCACTCAACGCGGTGAACTCCCCCTTCCCACCTGGAAGCGGAAAACGCTTGTACACGTGCTCGCAGCGGATCAACTCATCATTCATTGCGTAAATCGTTTCTGCGCGTAACCGTAGAGCGGGCGCCAGATCGTCCGGTTGGCGGCCACGACAAAGACGCTCATCATGCTCACCCCGAGAATGATGCGCGGCCAATCGCCGCCCGTTGTCGCTTCGGTGATATAGGTTCCAAGTCCGGTGGCGGTCAGCGTGGTGCTACCCCAAGAAACCACCTCCGAGACGATCGAAGCGTTCCACGCGCCGCCGCTGGCGGTAATCGCACCGGTCACGAGGGAGGCGAAAATGCCCGGAACGATGAGCCGTCGCCATCGACGCCAGCCCCGCAAGTCGCAATCGTCACACATCTCCCGAAGGTCTGTCGGGATGCTCTGCGCGCCGGCGATTGCGTTGAACAGAATGTACCACTGCGCGCCGAGTGCCATCAACAGTATCGCTCCGAGATTGATCGGCACGCCGAGCCGAATGAACGCGAGGGTCGCAAAAGGAAAGATGAAGTTCGCCGGAAACGAGGAGAGAAACTGAACGACGGGTTGAAGCGCGCTCGCGAGCCGTGGATTGAAGCCGATCGCGACGCCGATCGGAGTCCACACGATGGTCGCGAATGCGACGAGTACGACGACGCGCGCCATCGTAGCCAATCCGAGCCCGAAGACTTTGAAGATTTCTTCGAATCCGACCGTCGTCAAAATGAAACGTAGGGCTACGACGGATAGAGCGATCACGACCACAATCACTGCAGCATTGAAGAGCCGCTCGCCTCGCGCGCCTTCGGCGGTCTGCCGTCGGGTCGCAAACCTGGCCTCCGTGGCTGCGGCGAGGAGCCGGCCGATGCTCTCCGCGACAGGTGCCCAGACTCGTCCAACCAGCACGGGAATGTTTGCCGCGCGAATCACGTCGAAGACCCACGACCGGGGCGCCTCGGCGGCTGCATTTTGCTCGAAGCGAAAGCGATCCGCCCAAGCGACGACGGGACGCCAGAAGAACTGATCGACCAGCACGATCACCACCGCAATAGTGACGATTGCCCAGCCTAATGCCCTGATATCTTGCGCCGCGACGGCGGCCGCCACGTACGAACCCACGCCGGGTAACGTATAGTTATGATTCAGTACCGTAATCGCTTCGCTCGCGGCGAGAAAAAACCAACCGCCTCCGAAGCTAATCATGGCGTTCCAAACGAGTCCGATCGTGGCGAACGGGACGTCGAGCGCAACGAAGCGTTGCCACCCGGATAGACGATAGAGCGTAGCCGCCTCCTGCAGCTCGTAGGGAACGGACTTTAACGACTGGTAAAACGAAAACGTCATGTTCCATGCTTGACTCGTGAAGATCGCGAAGATGGCGGCAAATTCGAGGCCGAGCAGACTGCCGCGAAATAGCGCGATGAAAGCCGTGATAATAACGGAGAGATAGCCGAGCACCGGCACCGACTGCAGAATGTCGAGCAGCGGGATGAGCACTCGTTCGGCGCGTTTGCTGCGTGCGGCGAAATAACCGTAGACGAGCGTGAAGAGCGTCGACCACACCAACGCTACGAACATGCGCAGGGTCGACCGTGCGGCGTAATATGGGAGGTTACGGGGATCGAGGTCGACGTGTGGGACGATCTTTGCCGTAAAAGGTACGAACGCGCCGGCGCCCACTTTCGCGATAACCGCGAGCAGCGTCAATACACCGAGCGTGACGGCTACGTCGGGAAGACCGAAGGGAAGGCTGCCGCCGCCGCCGCGCCTCAAGGCTCAAGCACAATTTTGATATAGCCGTCGCTACGCGCGTCAAACTTTGCGAATGCGTCCGCAGCATCCCGCAGCGGAAGTCGATGTGAGACGATGGCGCTGGGCTTGATCCGACCGCGCACGATCGAATCACGTAGGTGGTCGTTGTAGCGTTTGTCGTCGTCTCGGCCCATGCCGATCGTGACGCCTTTCTTAAAAAGCGTACCCCAAGGGATAAGATACTCGCCATGTTGCGCAGTCTCGTCTTTTGCGCGTGGATCGCTGTCGAGAAAGACCCCGATAATGCCCAAACGGCCCTTCGGAGCGACGATTCGGGCAAGATCGTCGATGACGGTCGCCGGCTTTTCCACGGAATAATCGTGTGGATCGCGCGCCTGAAATCCAATCGCATCGATGCCCACGGTCGCGCCCAAGTTCGCCTCTTCGCCTCGCCACGCGATCCCGGTTCGCTCGCGTGCGAGTTGCTCCAGGATACGATCGGCCGCATCGCCTTCGCGCATGTCGATCGGCACGGCGCCGAGCTCTCCGGCCTTATCCAGGCGCTCTGGAATGGCATCGACGACGAATACCTGGGCCGCGCCCCGCATGTACGCGCACATCGTTGTAAGGAGTCCGATCGCGCCCGCGCCATAGATCACAACGATGTCGCCCTCGCGCACTCGAGTAAGCTCCGTCGCGTGAAAGGCCGTGGGCAGCGCGTCGGCGAGCAAGACGAAGTCATGCTCCCACGAGTCGCCGGGCTCGCCCGGCAGCCGCAAGCAATTCGCATCTCCAAACGGGACGCGCAAGCGTTCAGTTTGGGCGCCGGTGTAACCGCCCATGCCGGGATATCCGTACGCGGCGCCTGCTTTACCTGGATTGGTCGTGAGGCACTGCGCCGAAAAGCCGTGTACGCAGTTGGGGCAGAAGCCACAGCAAATATGCGTCGGCACGGTAACGCGGTCGTCTACCCGTACGTTCACGACGTCGCTCCCAACACGCTCGACGACGCCAAGCGGTTCATGGCCGATCACCATCCGTTCGCCGCCACCAAGGCGCCCTTCGTAGATGTGCAGGTCGGTGCCGCAAATTGCGGTGGACGATAGCCGCAGAAGCACATCGGTAGTAGACTGGAGTTGCGGCTCGGCGACATCTTCGATGCTAACCTGTCGAGGTTTTGTGAGTACGACTGCCTGCATCAAATCTCTCCCTTGCTTTGGTTTCTGCGTCCGTCGTACGAGAGCCACAACGTCGCTGGGCCAAGATCCGCTCTGCGCGACCCAACGATCCTACTCCTTCGGCCCACCGTTGCAGCAGGCGACGCAGGTATTCGGAACGTGCATAATATATGCACGTTCCACACCTTTTCAAGGAGGCAAAAAATGGGCACGAGCGACCTGAACGCCACAGTCGAGGTCAGGGGAAGTTATGGAGTGCTACGATGATTCGCCTCGGCGATCACGTCGTCGTGAAGGGTGAGGACGAGGAAGCGATCGTCACCGCCGTGCATCCGGACTCGCAGGTGGAAATCGAGTTCCTTCACGCATCGGAGGAGGGGCGGCGGCGCCGGCGCTTCGCCGCCGAGGCCCTCGAAAAAATCTCGCGGGCCCCTTAACTTCTCTCGAAAACGCCTAACCTTTAACTAGCCTTTTCGTGGGCGTCCCCAAATACGGGAACTCCTGTTCCTGGCATAAGCACGGCATCCATCGCCGGATCGTCGCCGGCGAGGTACTGCGCGAAAGTTTGCGGCGTATCGATGTCGGGGGCTATCGACCATCGTGCGTCGTAGGGCCAGCCGCTCTCCCAGTAGACGTGCGAGAAGTTTATGGCAATCTTGCTGTACGGCAGCGTAAGGAAGGTTTCATCGCCGGCCGGCCACCGTTGTTCCATGTTTTCAAGGACTCAAAAGAAGGGCGCGAGCGCGGCTTGGATCGCGCCCGTGAGATCGACACTTCCTTTCGGTCGCGAGTCGGCAACCAGGATTTTCGTCAGGTGCCGCGTGCGGGCGAGCTGATTTGCCGTCCGCTGGATCTGCGTCACGATCGAGCGATAGAGCTTGGCGCGATCGACGGTCAGCCTTTGGATCTGTGCGGCCGTCGCCGCGCGTGACCGCTCGTCGACCTCGCTAAGTTCGCCGAAACGGCGCGATAAGTCGGCGCTCCCAGCGCCGAAGCCTTCGGCAATCGCCTGCGCGTCGGCCGGGGAGCGATAGCTGGAGCGAAAGAGCGCGAGTTGCGACGGAACATCCGGAACGGCTGCCGCCGCGCTCGATTCGGCTTCGAGCGCGCGCAAACGTATCGCCTCGTTCGCAGCGCCCTTGGCCCGAAGTTGCGCCGCCATCCGTGCGTTCGCAGTCGCGCTATCTTCCTGCAAGCCAAGCCGATAACTGCCAAGGAGCGCTGCATCCCGGCGACGCGCCGCGGCGAGCGCATCCCCTTCGCGCTCATTAAGGGCGGAGAGCTGTGATTCCAACGCCTTTCGCGTCGCATCGTCAAGATGAAGCTCGCCGAGCTTGAGTCGCAGGAGGAGGCGTTGCGGCGCATCCCGTCGCGCCAGATCATACGCAAGCATCAGCTCCTGCTCGCGCAACTGCTGACGGCGAGCCTCCAACGCTCGGCCGGTCCGCTCGGCCGTTGCGCGCTCGAATGCACGTAGGCTTGCTGTGACTTCACGATCGAGTTCGTCGCTGTAGCGCGAGGCCGCACTCTCGCTCGCGCCGCGCAACGCGACGATCGTAGAGAGCGCCGCATTCTCTTGCAGCAAATCGGGCCGCGTATCTCGTCCCGCGATTGCTTGCGCGCGCAATCGAGCAGCGCCGGAACGACTGCGCAGTGACGCGGCACCGCTTCGCGCCCGGCCGGCGGGGTCGTCCAGACCCGGCACCGTTTGCGTGCTGCGCAAGGCGGCGATCTCACGATCGTACGCCGCGAGTACTCCGTGCAATGGATGGCCGGCGATCAGTCGCGGGAGGTCGGCGAAACCCATGGACGCGCTGCCTGGCGCGCCGCCGATCAGCAGCACCCCGAGGAGAAGCCGCGCGCAAGAACGTTGCGGCCCGCGCGTCACGGAAACTTCCTCAGGAATGAAAAGCTAACGCCGTTCGTGCCGGTCGGCGGCGGGAGTTGCGTCATCGGGTTGAGATTCAGCACGCCCGTTCCGACGAGTTGCGGCTGCTGTAAGACGAAAAGCGTGGGCCCGCTCGTGGTGTACCAAGTCCCGCGCAGGCCGGTGCCGACGCTTGGATTGACCTCGAGGGTCACGCTCTGCGTACTCGGATATCCGAAGGTCTGCGCAAAGATGGCGTTCACGTTTTTCCCGAACGCTTTGACGGCGTTGATGCCCAGTCCGGTCTGCAGGTCGCTGGTGATTTGCACGTTCGTAAAGCCCATCGATCTTGCAAGTGAGGCCGAGAGCGGCTGCAACAGATTGCGCGTAAAGAGCGTATTGACTTGACCGAGCGCGAACTGCGTCGCAGCCGAGCCCGCCGAAAACCCCTGACCGCCCGTCGAGTTCACTCCCCGAACGGCGCCGAACTGCTGTGCGCCGACGAGCAGCCCGAGGATCTGCTCGCGGCTATAGGACGGCTCCGAGTCGAGCGCAAGATTCATACTCGTGACCGCGCCCGTTACGTGCAGACGAATCGCGGTCGCCGGATTCGAAACGAAGGTCGTCGCGACCGCGTCGACATCCGGAACGACTCCGCTGGAGGGCTCGAAAGTCACTTTTCCGCTCTCGATATTGAAGCTGCGATAGAAGTTGATCGACCCACCGGTCGAAGCGAAGCTGCCCGCCAGCGCCGGCGCGTCGAGCGTTCCGCCGAGCGTCGCTTCTCCGGTTGCGCCAATATCGACGTTGGCGCTCTGAATTCGAACGTTATCCCCCGCGGAGATACGCAAGTTCGCAAAAGCGAGATTCGGCAAAGCCGGACGCTCGTTGACACCGCCTTTTTGATTGAGAAACGTATTGAGCGGAATGCGGGCGTTCGTTACGGAGAGCTCACCGCTCACCTGCGGTGCGTCGCCGCTCGCGCGTTCGGCGGCGACGCTGGCGTTGAGCTCGCCTGCAAAATAGTCGGGTATGTCGAGACGCACGTTTGTCGCGCTGGCCTGCAGGTTGAACGTCGAGCTAACTGGTTCTCGGAAGTTCGCGAGCGCCGCCATGCCTTGCGCGGTGAGCGAGCCGCCACCGACCGTCGCGCGCGCTTGCAGCGTCGCGCGGTTTTCGCGCAAAGCCAGCTCGGCGCCGATACCCGTGATCGGCGACTTCTCCATCGGCCCGACAAAAGTGCCGTCGCGCAGCGCGAACGAACCGTCGATCTGCGGCGCATCGAACGTGCCGCCGGCAACGACGGTGCCGTCGATACGGCCGGCCATCTGCGTCCCCTTCGGCAGCAGGGGGAGGAAGTTTGAGAGCTCGACATCGTCGGCGGTCAGCGATGCCTTGACCGGGCCGCTGCCGACGGCGATCCGGGACGCACCGAAAAGAAGGGGGGCTTCCGCGGCGAGGAGCGCCTTGCCGCGCGCAAAGTCGAGTTCGCCGTTGCGCACCATAACGGAGCGCCGGTTCGCATCGATTTCCCCGTACACACGCGGGATCGTCATCTTGCCGCGCTGCAGCGATTGAAGCGTCAGCATATTTTGCAGTTGCGGGTGCGCGCGCGTACCGCTCACCCGCAGGATCGAATCGAGCGTTCCGCTCAATGCGAAGTCTTTACCGAGCGCTTCGTTGAGGAACGAGCCGATATTCGGGCTGGTGATGTGCGCGGTGAGCGCGAGCGCATCGGTCTCGCGCAAGCCGAACGTGCCCGACGCCACCGTCTGCAGCGACGGCAGCTCCAGGGTCGCAGACGTAATCGTTCCCCGACCGTGCGCGGCCGACGCGCTCATTTCGAATCGCTCGACCGGCAAACGTCCGAGGGTCCCCCCGGAGACTGCGGCGCGCAGGCTCAGCGTGACGTCGGGATAGCGTCCCGAAATGCTCGTTTGACCGTTGAGGCGCCCCGTTACCGGCACGCTGTAACCGAGCATCGGTAGCCACGTGCCGAGATCGATTTCGCTCGCCGTTGCGCGCATATCGATCGCCTTCGCGGCGGGCGCTACGTTCCCGGAGGCGCGTGCGGTTCCGGCAGGCCCGGAGAAGCTCAACGTCGTCGTGATCGAGTCGCCGCTGCGCCGCCAGTTCGCCGCAACGTTGCCAAAAGCGATTTGTCGAAAGCGCGCGCCCGCAAAAGACGCATCGCCATTGCTCGAGATGACTTGCATTCCGCGCGTCGTTGCCGCGAGCGCGAGGTGCCCGGTTCCCGCAAAGGTGTCGCCTCGGTCGAAGAGATCGTTGAAATCGGCGAGGTCGGCTTGTGGCGCCCGGACATCGACGTTCGCGTCGAGGCGCGTCGTCGCGCGGCCGCTCAATGCGACAGTCGTGGAGCCGACGGTCACGTGCCCCCGCATTAACGAGAGAGCCGCAGTGTCGCCGCGCACGCCGCCAGAAAAATCTCGAAACGACAGACCGTTGACGGCACCTTCCGGAGCACTCAGCGTGCCGGCAAAGGCCGGGCGCATGCCGGCGCCGTGGACGGCGAGGCTCGCGTCGACACTGCCTTGAACGAACGGCGCCGCTCGCGGCTGCGCGGCGGCAAGCAGCGCGCTTACGTCTGACGAGTGCAACTCGGTAACGAGATCGTAGCGGGGCGCGAAGCTGCCCCGGTTTAAGAGATTACGCACGGTTCCCGACGCTCCGATGAAGAGCGGGCCCAACGCAACGGCGGCATCGCTAACGCGTAGCGTACCGCCGGCGAAGGCGAAACCGGCGTTACCGTCGACGTCGAAACTCCGATAGCGGCCGCCGGCGACGACGACGGTTCCAGCGACGCGCGGCGAATGCAGCGTTCCGGCAACGCTTGCGCCGAAGCCCGCCTCCTGGCCCAAACGTCCGAAGAGACCGCCTTCGAGCGCGCCGCCTTTCGACACCACGCGCGTTTGCGCAAACGCAGTTCCCCAGGCAGATTCGACGCGCGCCACGCCTTGGATGCCGAATACCGCCTTTGCTTGGCCGCCGAAGAGCGTCGCGTTCAACGTGGCGTTGGCGGCGGGAATCGAAAGATTGCGCACGCGTACAAGACCGATGGCGAGCCCATGCGGCCGATCGAGGGCGATGCGCGCATAGAGCGACGCCTCATGCCGGCTTAGGCGCAGCGGTCCGATGGAGCCATAGCCGCGGCTATCGACGTTGAAGAGCGCGTCGAGCGCCTCTCCGGGCCCCTCGCCCGAAAGGATGCCGCGCAACGCGATTGCCTTGGGATCATCGGCTGTTGCAAGCGCGACGCCGTCGAGTCGCATCTCCGGCAGCATCGTGCGCAGGTATGGCAGGGCGACGGTCGAGGTATGCGCGCCGAGCAGCATCTCGATCGCGTCGCGCTTCTTCTGCAGTTCCACGCGCCCACTCACGCCAAGATCGCTCTCTCGATAGCGGGC
>Ga0070762_10001177_pt1 | contig 11887 bp, 10 predicted proteins | sample HubBroMetageREF2_FD_66726 | JGI IMG/M metagenome (GOLD analysis project Ga0070762, IMG submission 66726) | Reference soil microbial communities from the Hubbard Brook experimental Forest, New Hampshire, USA - Hubbard Brook CCASE Soil... | ecosystem: Environmental > Terrestrial > Soil >... | reverse complement strand
CGGTCTTCCAGGCGATCAACGCCGCCACGGGCGTGGCGCCGATCCTCAGCGACTTCACGATCGGAGCGGTCACGGAGGGCCAGGACGCGCTTGGTGAGGTGTCCGTGGTGCTCGAGGTCTCGGGCTTCACCGGCGCAGGCCAGGGTGTCTCGACTGACATTATCGACGCGGCCGCGCGGGCGTACGTGCGCGCGCTGTCGGTTGCCGTCGCGCGCTCGCGCGCGGACGACGCGATCGGGCTGCCCGAGACGGCTGTCTGACCCCGCGTCGCGACCACACGACGATCTAGGCATGGCGGCCGACGCGCGCAAAGCCGTCTGTCTGTGATAACATACGCCCGTATGTTCATTGCCGACCCGCTCGACCCGGCCGTCATCGGCGCACGCGTGAAGGCGCTGCGCGAGTCCTCGGTGCTGTCGCTGCGCGACCTGTCCGAGCGCAGCGGCGTCAGCGCACCCATGCTCTCGCAGGTCGAGCGCGGGGACACCAGCCCGACGCTGACCGTTGCCGCCAAGATCGCCGCCGGGCTCGAGTTGCGACTCTCGCAGCTCTTGCGCCTGGATGAGGACGGTGCCGTCACGATCGTGCATGCTGGCGACCGTACCCGCGGTGGCAACAAGCGACGCGGCCACGGCTTTGAAGTATTGACCTCCTCTCAGCCGGGGCAGCGCGCCGAGGTCTCGCGCCACACGCTTGCGCCCGGTGGCGCGACCGGCGCGTCAGACGATCCACCGATGCACGAGCCCGGTAGCCGCGAGACAGCGGTCGTCGAGAAGGGCTCGGTGGTGCTCGTGTGCGACGGACAGCGGTACGTGCTCGAGGAGGGCGACTGCGTCACCTTCGACGCCGACCTGCCGCACCACTTCGAGAACTCCAAGGAGCGCAAAGTCGATGCGGAGTTCCTGGCCGTCGTTGCCGCCGGATTGAGGCGCAGCTAGATGTCTGCCACGCGAACGCCGTCGCGGGCGGACAACGTGGATGTGCCCACAAAACGAGACCCACCACCCACGAGCACGAGGACCGATGACCATGCCGAAGACACTGTTCGAGAAGATATGGGCGGCACACGAGGTCGCCGACGGCCTCATCTACGTCGACCTGCACCTGGTACACGAGGTCACCAGCCCGCAGGCCTTCGACGGTCTGCGTCTCGCCGCGCGCAGCGTGCGCCGTCCCGACCGCACGCTCGCCACCGCCGACCACAACACGCCCACCGACGGCACGCCAGTGGCCGCGCGCATCAAGGACGAGCTCTCGCGTGTACAGGTGGAAACGCTCGAGCGCAACTGCGCCGAGTTTGGCGTGCCTGTGTACTCGCTCGGCTCCGATCGCCAGGGGATCGTGCACGTCATCGGCCCCGAGCTCGGCGTCACCCAGCCCGGCATGACGATCGTCTGTGGCGACTCGCACACCTCCACACACGGCGCCTTCGGCGCGCTCGCCTTCGGCATCGGCACCAGTGAGGTCGAGCACGTGCTCGCCACGCAATGCATGGTCCAGAGCAAACCGCGCTCCATGCGCATCCGCTACGAGGGCCGGCTCGGCTTCGGCGTCACCGCCAAGGATCTGATTCTCGGAACCCTGGGCCAGCTTGGGGTCGGCGGGCTCACCGGGCACGCTGTCGAGTACGCCGGTCCCGCGATCGAGGCGCTCTCCATGGAGGGGCGCATGACTGTATGCAACATGACGATCGAGGGCGGCGGGCGCGCCGGCATGATCGCCCCCGACGAGACCACGTTCGCGTGGTTCCGCGACGTTGAGCGTCCAGGTGCGCCGAAGGGCGCCGAGCTCGATGCCGCAATCGAGCGCTGGCGCGAGCTGCCTACCGAGTATGGCGCCGAGTTCGACACGGACCTCGTCATCGATGCCTCCGCCATCTCCCCGCAGGTCACCTGGGGCACCAACCCCGGGATGGTCCGCGCCGTCACCGAGAAGGTGCCTGCGCCCGAGGAGTTCGACAGCCCCGCCGACCGCGAGGCCACCGAACGTGCGCTGCACTACATGGCGCTCGAGCCCGGCACGCCGATCGAGCAGATCGCTGTCGACCGCGTGTTCATCGGCTCGTGCACCAACTCGCGCATTGGCGATCTGCGTGCCGCCGCGAAGGTCGTTGCCGGCAAGAAGGTCGCGGCTTCTGTCAACGCGATGGTCGTGCCCGGCTCACAGCAGGTCAAGGCACAGGCCGAGGCCGAGGGGCTCGACCAGGTGTTCCGCGACGCGGGCTTTGACTGGCGCGTCGCCGGCTGCTCCATGTGTCTAGGCATGAATCCCGACATCCTCGCGCCTGGCGAGCGCTGCGCCTCCACTTCCAACCGCAACTTCGAGGGTCGCCAGGGGCGCGGCGGACGCACGCACCTCGTGTCGCCGCAGATGGCCGCCGCGGCAGCCATCGAGGGGCGCTTCGTCGACATCCGGGAGTGGTCGTGAGCGCCTCCGCGCCGGAAGGCGGGGCACCAGTTGCCTGGCAGCAGGAGGACACCGTGGCGAGCTTCGCCGAGCGCCGGCGCGTGCTGATCCCGCTGCTCGATGTGCAGGAGGAGATCCTCACGCAGGTGCTGACCCGCGGCGAGCGCCCCGTCGAGCGCTTCCTCGACCTCGGTGCCGGCGCCGGTGCCGTCAGCGAGCTCGTGCTGAGGCTCGGCGGCGAGTACTCCCATTCCGACGGAGTGCTCGTGGACTTCTCTGAGCCGATGCTCGAGCGCGCTCGCGCCAACCTCGCGCCGTTCCCAGGGCGCTGGCAGATCGTGCGCGGCGATCTCTCCAGCGTGGGCTGGCAGGCCGGGCTGCCGGGAGGCCGCTACGACGCGGTGGTCTCCGGCCTTGCCATCCACCACCTCTCGCCCGCGCGCAAGCGCGAGCTGTTTGCTGAGGCGTTTGCGCTGCTCGAGCCCGGCGGCACGTTCGTCAACATGGACTGCGTCGCCGTCGAGGGTCCGCTGGAGGGCCTGTTCGACGAGTACATGCTCGCGAGCGCCGTGCGCCACGAGCACGAGCATGGCCGCGACGGCTCAGGCCAGGACGTCGACTTCGACACCGGCGAAGACCAGCTCGACAGCATCGAGGACCAGCTGAGCTGGCTGCGCGACGCCGGCTTTCAGCACGTGGAAGCGCACTTCAAGTGGGCCGAGGCCGCCGTCTTCGGTGGGACGAGGCCAGTGAAAGGAGACGAGTAGTGGAACCGATCAAGACAATCGCGGGGCCGGTCAGCTTCTTGGACAGAAGCGACGTGGACACCGACCAGATCATGCCGAAGCAGTTCCTCAAGCGCGTCGAGCGCAGCGGCTTCGGCGAGTTCCTCTTCTACGACTGGGCCAAGGAGCCCGGCTGGGAGCTGCCCGCCAACCCGATCCTCGTCGCCGGCGAGAACTTCGGCTGTGGCTCCTCGCGCGAGCACGCTCCGTGGGGTCTGCAGGACTACGGCTTCCAGGCAATCGTCGCGCCGTCATTCGCGGACATCTTCTACTCCAACTGCACCAAGATCGGGCTACTGCCGGTCGTGCTCAGCGCCGAGGACTGCCACTCGCTGGCGCGCGCCGGCGATGGCGAAATCGACCTAGATGCCCAGGAGGTGCGCTTCGCCGGCGAGCAGGTCGCGTTCGCGATCGACCATGAGATCCGTCACCGCCTGCTCGGTGGGCTCGACGACATCGCGCTGACGCTGCAGCAGGACGAGGCCATCTCGGGGTACGAGCGCGAGCGCCAGGGGCGAGCGCCGGCGGTGCCGGTCACGACGGCCCTGTGAGCCGCGCCTGCTAGCGTCGCGCGCCGATGGCACATCACATCGTCACGCTCCCCGGCGACGGGATCGGCCCGGAGATCATGGCGCCCACGCTGGCGTTGCTGACCACGCTGGGCGACTTCGAGTTCGAGGAGCACCTATTTGGCGGCGCCTCCATCGACGCGCACGGCGTCGCGCTCACTGACGAAGTCCTCGACGCGTGCCGGCATGCGGATGCGGTTCTGCTCGCCGCGGTGGGCGGCCCGAAGTGGGACACGACCGATCCGAGCAAGCCACGCCCCGAGCAGGGCCTGCTGGGACTGCGCAAGGGATTGGGGTTGTACGCGAACCTCCGCCCGGTCAAGCCACTACCCGCGCTGTATGACGCCTCGCCGCTGCGACGCGAGCGCATCGAGGGCACCGACCTGCTCGTCGTGCGGGAGCTCACCGGTGGCATCTACTTCGGCGAGAAGACACGTACCGACAGCTATGCCTCTGACGTTTGTGCCTACAGCACCGAGGAGATCGACCGTATCGCGCGCAGCGCGTTCGGAGCCGCCGAGCGGCGCTCGGCCAAGCCGAAGGTGACGAGCGTTGACAAGGCTAACGTGCTGGAGACCTCCAGGCTGTGGCGCCAGGTCGTAAGCGAGCTGCACGCTCGCGAGTTCGCGCACATTGAGCTAGAGCATGTGCTCGTAGACAACGCCGCCATGCAGCTCGTGTCCGCACCTGCGCACTTCGATGTGATCGTCACCGAGAACATGTTCGGAGACATCCTCTCCGACGAGGCAGCGATGCTCACCGGCTCGATCGGCATGCTCCCCAGCGCCTCGCTCGGCGCCGACGGCCCCGGCCTGTTCGAGCCCGTGCACGGCTCCGCACCGGACATCGCCGGACAGGGTGTTGCCAATCCGTTGGCGATGTTCCTGTCGGCCGCGATGCTGCTCAGGCACGGATTGGGCTTGGCAAGCGAGGCGGCGGCTGTAGAATCGGGGGTCGAAGGTGCACTCGCTGGGGGCCTGCGTACGCCCGACCTGGGTGGCGCGGCGGGCACGATGCAGGCCACCAGGGCAGTGCTCGACAACGTCGAATAGGAGCAGTGTGAACGTGGAGCCGACCGACCTCATCTGGATGAACGGAGATTTCATCGCCTGGGAGGACGCCAAGGTCCACGTCTTGACGCACGGCCTGCACTACGGCACGGGAGTGTTCGAGGGAGTGCGCTGCTATGACACGGTGCTCGGTCCGGCCGTGTTCCGCAACACCGACCATGTCGAGCGCCTGCGCCGCTCGGCGGAGCTCTTCTACATGGAGCTGCCGTACTCCGATGAAGAGCTGCGCGCGGCGACGCGCGAGCTCGTCGCGCGCAACGGACTGCGCTCGTGTTACATCCGCCCGCTCGCCTATCGCGGCTACGGCTCAATGGGCCTGAACCCGCTCGATGCCCCGGTGGATGTGACGATCGCCTGCTGGGAGTGGGGAACCTACCTGGGGGAGGAGGGCATGCGCAACGGCGTGCGTGCGATGACCTCCTCGTGGCGTCGCATCAGCCCCGATTCGCTGATCCCACATGCCAAGGCCAGCGGTCAGTACCTCAACAGCGTGCTCGCGAAGGTCGAGTCGGTGAAGGCCGGCTACGAAGAGGCGATCCTGCTCGACGACCACGGTCACGTGTGCGAGGGCACCGGCGAGAACGTGTACATCGTGCGCGACGGCGAGATCTCAACGCCCGGACAGCACAATTCGATCCTCGACGGCATCACACGCCGGTCGGTCATACAGATCGCGCAGGATCTCGGCTACAAGATCCTCGAGCGCAATGTGGCGCGCGCGGAGATGTATCTGGCCGACGAGGTGTTCCTGTCGGGCACCGCCGCGGAGATCGTGCCTGTGCGCGAGGTGGACAACCACAAGGTCGGCACCGGCGAGCCGGGCGAGATCACACGCGTGCTGCAAGCAGCTTTCGACGATGCCATCCACGGGCGCTCGCAGCGCTACCGCGAGTGGCTGGACGTGGTCGACGCGGTCGACCTCGAGACTCCCGCTGGCGAGAGCCCGGCGGCGGCGCAGCAACTCACGGCGACGGAGCGAATTACCGGGGCGAGCGGCTAGAGGCGGTGCGCCGCGGCCGCTCGCAACGCCAAGCCGCTCCGCACACCGCTACGCCGAAAGGATTTCCCCAATGAGCCCCACGTCCACAAGCATCGAGCTATACGACGCCACCCTGCGCGATGGCATGGGGGGCGGCGGCCTGACGCTCACAGCCGAGGAGAAGCTACGCGTCGTGCACGCGCTGGATGGCCTGGGGGTGCACCTGATCGAGGCCGGGTTTCCCGCGTCGAACCCGAAGGAGCTGGAGCTGTTTGGGCTGCTCGCGCAAGAGAGTCTGAACAACTCCGAGATAGTCGCCTTTGGCATGACCCGCAGGCGCGACGCCACCGCCGAGAACGACGAGGGGCTGCGCGTGCTCGCCGATTCCTTCGCATCGGTTTGCACGCTCGTCGGCAAGACGTCGGTGCTGCACGTGGAGAAGGTGGTACGCGTCTCGCGCGAGGAGAACCTGGCGATGATTGCCGACTCGGTCGCGTTCCTCGTCGCCGCTGGCAAGCGTGTGCTGCTCGATGCGGAGCATTTCTTCGACGGCTTCGCGCTGGATCCCGCGTATGCGCTCAGCTGCCTGCGCGTGGCCGCAGGTGCGGGTGCCGAGCGGATGGTGCTGTGTGACACCAACGGGGGTTCTCTTCCTCCTCATATAAGGACGGCGTTCGCGGTCGTGAGCGAAGCGCTCCCAGGCGTGCCACTCGGGATCCACACACACGACGACTCCGGCTGCGCGGTTGCCAACACGCTCACCGCCGTTGAATGTGGCGCTACCCAGGTACAGGGCACGGTCAATGGAATCGGCGAGCGCACCGGCAACGCCAACCTGATCACGATCATCGCCGACCTGCAGCTGAAGATGGGCGCCGAACTGCTCGCACCGGAGCGCCTCGCGCGGCTGACGGAGACCGCGCACTTCGTCGATGAGCTGCTCAACCGAGCTCCGAACCCTGCGCAGCCGTATGTGGGCAAGCACGCCTTCGCGCACAAGGCTGGGCTCCATGCGGCGGGGGTCCGGGCCGAACCGCAGACGTTCGAGCACATCGACCCAGGCGTCGTCGGCAACAGTCGCGACGTTTTGATCTCCGAGCTTTCCGGGCGCGGCACGATTGTCGAGAAGGCCAGCCACGCGGGGCTGCCCGCCGACGATGAGTTCGCCCAGCGGGTCGTAGAGCGGGTCAAGGAGCTCGAGCACGAGGGCTTTCAGTTCGAGGCCGCCGACGGCTCGTTCGAGCTGCTGATGCGCCGGCAGGCGGGCGAGTACGAGTCGCTCTTCCGCCTGGAGTCCTGGCGCGTGATCGTCGAAAAACACGCTGACCGCCGCGCGACGACCGAAGCGAAGATCCAGCTGTGGATTCCCACCGAGAGCGGCGAGGAGCACTATGTGCGAACCGCCGAGGGCAACGGCCCAGTCAACGCCCTCGATCGTGCGCTGCGCGACGCCATCGGTGAGATCCATCCTCACCTCAAGGACATCGACCTGGTCAACTACAAGGTGCGCATCCTCGACGAGACCAAGGGCACCGGCGCGGTCACGCGCGTGCTGATCGACGCCTCCGACGGACACGAAGTGTGGGGCTCCATCGGGGTGGCCGAGAATTTGATCGCCGCGTCCTGGGATGCACTGGTTGACTCATTGGAGTATGGGATGCAGGGTCAGCGCAGAACCGCCGCGCAATCGGCGGTCGGCTCGGGCGGCAAGGTTTAGTGACGAGTAGCGACGGCGGCGCCGGGCACGGCAAGGCGGATGAGGTGATCCCCCTCGCACGCCCGGTGCTCGGGCTCCAGGAGGAGCAGGCGGTGCTCGAGGTGCTGCGCTCCGGACAGCTTTCGCTCGGGCCGCGTCTGGTGGCGTTCGAGCGGGCCTTCGCGGAGCGCGTCGGCGTGTCGCATGCGAGCGCAGTCAGCAGCGGCACCGCGGGGCTGCACCTGGCGTTGCGCGCGGTCGGCGTGGGGGAGGGCGATGAGGTCGTCACGAGCCCGTTCTCGTTCGTCGCATCCGCGAACGCGGCGCTGTACGAGCGGGCGCGGCCGGTGTTCGCGGACATCGACCCGGTGACGCTCAACCTTGACCCCGATGCGGCGGCAGCTGCGGTCGGTGAGCGCACGCGGGCGCTGCTGCCCGTGCACATTTTCGGCTACCCCGCTGAGATGCCTGCGTTTGAGGTCCTTGCCAAGAACCATGGATTGGCGATCGTTGAGGATGCGTGCGAGGCACTTGGTGCAGTGCATGCCGACGGAATCGCCGTCGGTGGGCGCGGCCACCCGGCGGTGTTCGGCTTTTATGCCAACAAGCAGCTGACAACAGGCGAGGGCGGCATGGTGACGCTCGGCGACCCAACCTTGAAGGAGCGCATCGACTCCGAGCGCAACCAGGGTCGCGCACCCGACATGGGCTGGCTCGACCACGACCGGCTCGGCTTCAACTACCGATTGAGCGATCTCGCGTGTGCGCTGGGGATTGCCCAGCTCGCGCGGCTCGATCAGATGCTCATGGATCGCGCTCGCGTTGCCGGGCTCTACCGTGAAGCGCTCGCCGGGATCGAGGAGCTGGAGCTGCCGTGCTCCGACCACGACGGCGACAGGCGCGGATGGTTCGTGTTCGTCGTGCAGCTACCGCGCGGGGTCGATCGCGATGAGACTGTGCGCGCGCTCGCCGCTGCCGGTGTCCAGAGCAAGCCCTACCTACCGGCGATCCACTTGATGAGCTTCTATCGCGAGCGCTTCGGGTATCGCGAGGGTGAATTCCCGGTGTGCGAGGAAGTAGCCGCCCGCTCGCTGGCACTGCCGTTCTTCCCGGAAATGAGCGAGGGGCTCGTCGCGCGGGTGGCAGAGCGGCTGGCTGCGATCCTGGATGCGCGTCCGGCGGCCGTAGACTGAGCGCCCGTGTCCCGCTTCCATGAGCCCCAGCACCGTGACTTTCAGCGGCTGAACAACTCGATCGCCTTCGACCGGCGGCTGTGGCCGCAGGACATCGAGCAGTCATGCGCGCACGCGCGCATGCTCGCCGAGCGCGAGATCATCTCGGCGGAGGATCGTGACGTGCTGCTTGCGGGACTCGACCAGGTCGCACGTGAGCTACAGCCGTCGGGAGAGTTCCGCTTCGACCCCGGCGACGAAGACATCCACATGGCAATCGAGCGGCGCTTGACGGAGATCGTTGGGCCGGTGGGGGGCCGCCTGCACACGGCGCGCTCACGCAACGACCAGGTGGTGACAGACGTCGCGATGTACACACGCGAGCGGATCGCCGAGCATCGACAAGCGATCTCGACGCTGATGGCCGTCCTGCTCGAGCGCGCCGAGGAGCACATCGACTGGCCAATGCCCGGTTACACGCACCTGCAACGCGCACAGCCCGTATATCTCGGCCACCACCTGCTGGCGTACTTCTGGATGCTGCAGCGAGACCGCGAGCGCTTCGCGTTTGCCGAACGGGAGTCCGGGCGGCTACCGCTGGGCGCGGGCGCGCTGGCGGGGGTCAACTTCGACACCGATCGCGAGTTTCTGGCGCGCGAGCTTGGGTTCCCAGGGGTCGCTCCGAACTCGATCGATGCGGTCTCCGGACGCGATTTCATCCTCGACTACCTGGCCGCTGCAGCGACGTGCTCGACCCATCTCTCCCGTATGGGCGCCGAGCTGGTGCTGTGGTCGAGCGCGGAGTTCGGCTTCTGTGAGCTACCCGACTCGTGGAGCGCCGGTTCCTCGATCATGCCTCAAAAGAAGAACCCGGACGCCGCTGAGTTGCTCAGGGCAAAGGCACCGCGCGTCGTCGGGCACCTCGCGGCCTTCCACGGCGTCATGCACGCGCTGCCGCTCACTTACAACAAGGACCTGCAAGAGGACAAGGAGCACCTGTTCGACACGGTCGACACGCTGGGCCTGACGCTCGCGGCGGCCACAGGCATGCTCGCCGGCGTAATCTTCGACCACGAGCGCATGCGCGAGGCGGCGGCTGACGAGCTGATCGCGGCGACCGACATCGCCGACCTGCTCGTGCGCTTGGGCATGCCCTTCCGCGAGGCTCACGGAGTCGTCGCTGGGCTCGTGCGCACGGCGCTGGACACGGGCAGGCCGCTGTCCGGGCTGAGCGCCAAGGAGCTTGCGGCGCACAGCGAGATGCTGAGCGCGCACCACGAGCAGTTTCAACAGGTGCTCACCCAGAGCTCGTGGCTGGAATCGAAGATCTCAGAGGGCGGCACCTCGCTGGCCCGCGTGCGTGAGCAGCTTGCGCTCGCTCGCGGCACACTCGACGCGCAGCCCTAGGCGACGCGTGATGCAGGCGCTGAATCGTGACTTCTACGAGCGCCCGGTGCTCGAGGTCGCACGCGATCTGATTGGCTGCACCGTTGAGCACGGAAGGACGTCGGGCATGATCGTGGAGACGGAGGCTTACCACGAGAGCGAGCCCGCCTGCCATGCGTTCGTTGGGCTCACGCCGCGCACGCGTACGATATTCGGGGAGCCTGGACGCGCGTACGTGTACCGCTCATACGGCATCCACGCACTGCTGAACGCCGTGTGCGAGCCGGAGGGTGTGGGCGCAGCGGTGCTGATTCGCGCGCTCGAACCGCTGTCCGGCATCGAGACGATGCGCGTGCGGCGCGGTCTGACGCGTACGCAGGATCTGTGCTCGGGGCCGGGCAAGCTGACGCAGGCGCTTGGCATCTCGCTAGAGGACAACGGGAGCTGTCTGACCAGTGGCCAGGTGCGCATCGGCCGGCGCAGGGGAGACTGGAGGAGTCCACCGGTGGTGAGCGGCACGCGCATCGGGATCAGCAAGGCGGTCGATCTGCGCTGGCGCTTCGCTGTGGTCGGCAACCATCACGTATCGCGCCCCTGGCCACGGCCAGGAGACGAGCGCAGCTAGGGTGCGGCGCTGCCACCCGTGGGCGACGGCGTAGACGGCGTAGACGGCGTCGCCGGGGTGGCTGGGGTGGAGGTGGGCGCGCTGGGGGCTTCCTGGGCCGGCGTTTGCGCGGGCGTCGGCGTGGATGGAGCAGCACGTTCGGGCGTCGCGGCTCCAGTCCCGCCGCCGACTTCGTTGCCGCCGGCGCTCGGCGTCGAGGATTTGCTGTTGACCTTGCCGGAGCTCGACGGGGCAGTGTTGTGCGCGGGTATCGTCGCGCTGGGCGTCGAGCTCACTTCCGATGGGCCAGTGGTAGTGCCTGCGGGATGTCCGTGCGCAGTGCCCTTGGCGAGGGCCCGTTCAGATCGTTCCTTGTCGATCCCCAGAGCCGACATCATGAATTCGTGCCAGATCAGCGCGGGAAAGGTGCCGCCTAGTACTGGACCGCCGTCGAAGTCACTGGTCATTGGGATCAGCTTGTTCGGATAGCCGACCCACACCGCGACCGTGTACTTGGAGTCCCAGCCGACGAACCAGGCGTCGCCGTAGTTGGAGGTCGTGCCGGTCTTGCCCGCGGCGAACTGGCCGATTGCGGCGGCTTTGCCGGTACCGTACTCGAGCACTGTCTCGAGCATCGAGGTCTCGGTCGAGGCGACTTCCGCGGGCAAGACGCGCTTAGTGCGTACCTGGTTGATATCGCGGCGCGAGTTGTCCGGGAGCGGTTGGCTGCCAGCTTGGACTTCTTGAATTCCGACAGGAGATTCTGCTTCGGCGAGCGTGCCGCTGACTCGCTCGCCGCCGTGGGCGATCGTCTCGTAGGCGTGCGCCATGTCAAGCGGCGTGACGCCGATCGTCAGGCCGCCGATCGTCATGGCGGGATTGGTCGAAAGTGGCGTAGTGATGCCCATCTTGTGTGCCAGTCGGGCGATGTGTTTGGTACCGACTTTGAGGCCGACTTCGGCGAAGATCGAGTTGTCGGAGTACGCAATTGCGCCGGTGAGCGTGTTCTCGCCCGTGTAGGCGCCTTCGTCGTTGTGCACGACGAACTTTTCCACGCCGCCAGGCCCATGCACGTAAAAGACCTTTTCCTTAGACGGCCACACCGATTCCGGGGAGATGCCGTCCTCCAGGGCAGCAGCCAAGTCGAATGCCTTGAACGAGGAGCCGGGTTGGCGCTCGCCCTCGGTGGCGAGGTTGAACGGGCTTTCGTCGTAGTTGCG
>Ga0070762_10001173_pt1 | contig 11903 bp, 10 predicted proteins | sample HubBroMetageREF2_FD_66726 | JGI IMG/M metagenome (GOLD analysis project Ga0070762, IMG submission 66726) | Reference soil microbial communities from the Hubbard Brook experimental Forest, New Hampshire, USA - Hubbard Brook CCASE Soil... | ecosystem: Environmental > Terrestrial > Soil >... | reverse complement strand
ATGATCGCAGCGGTAGGCACACTTTCCGCAGGTATTGACCTCGCGGGCTTCGCCACACTTCGGACAATCGTCCCAGGTGTAGGGCTCGCGGATCTGCTTCCAGAGCTGCAACTTGCGCATGCGCCAGCGCCGGTGATAGATCGTCCGCGGGCTCATCTTGGTTTCGTCCGAGAGCGATTCGACGGAGCTCCAGATCACCACCCCCGCGTTCTGCGAGATCTCTAAAGCGGCCTCAATCAAATGCCGCTGCGGCACCGGAATCCCCGAGTAACGCACCAATTGCCGAAGGCGAAACGGCGAAAGATTTCCTCTAGCCGAGTCGGGGTTTTCGCGGTATGCTTGCGCGTGTGAGGCCATGGCCGGTCTTACAAAACACAAGGCGGCGCGAATCGTCAGTTCGCGCCGCCGTCGTTTTTAAGCTCGTCTCCTCTCAACGTTGAGAATTCTGACCGACGCTGACGGCTTCTTGAGCGCGTCGATGGCGATGACTTCGCCACCATCACACTCCTGACAACGGCGACGCGAAGCAATCAGCGAATCGGCCTGCGGGTAGACCGTGACCCTATGGCCGCACTCCAACGTTTCCACGACGTACACCAGCAGATATTCGGGAACGTGGGCGTGTGGCATGTAGGGGACAGGCTTGCGGTGAACCACCCTTTGCAGGGTAGCTTTGGCTGGCACGTGGTTGTCCTCGAGGGAAGCGCCTGGGACTCCCACAACTAAGCGCAAGTTGGATGCCTGGAGTCGGGCCGGCGCCAGCAACACCAGGGCGAAACAAATCAGAATCGAAGCGGCAATCGAGAGCGGCAACTCAAGCTGGGAACGCTGGGGGCAGCGCGGACTTAACATAATACCGATTATCGGACATTACATCGCGGTGGGCCCAAAGGCCCGCCAGGTTTCACGGTTCGTCTGGAACCACATGCCTAAGATGGATTGGTGACCTTCCCCCTACAATCCCGATGTCACGCTCACAGTGTTCATGGCGTGATCTCAAATACCACGCCCTGATTCTGGCTTCCGGCTGTGTTCGTTGTGCCAAAGACATTTCCATCTTTATCCACGGCTACGCTCCCGTAAGGCTGAGCGCCGTCGCTGCCACCGACGAAGTCGTAAAGGTCGGTAAAGGTCCAGCCGCCCTTTCCTGTAGCTAGCTTGAATACCTGGCCGAGGCCGTTCTTGCCTTCAGCTTCGGTGAAGCCGTAGATGTTTCCATTGGCGAGCGTCAGCTTGTTGTAGGGTCCCCCGTAACCGCCGCTGAAGCTGTAGAGCGTGGCAAACCTCCAGCCTGTACTGGATGGCGACAGTTTGTATACGGTGCCGCCGCCGTTGACCCCGCCGTCGAAAGTAGTGCCGTACAAATTGCCGGCTTTGTCCAGGACCACGCCTCCCACTGGATTTTGGCCATCATTCTTCCCATGGAAGGTGTGGAGCACGGTCTGTTTCCATCCCGAACCGTGGGGCGAAAGCTTGTAGACCACGCCGACTCCATCGGCACCGCCGAAAGAGGTCGTACCATAAAGGTTGCCGTGAGCATCTCGCGTCACGCCTGCCGGAGGATTGATGCCATCGTTCCCACCCGTGAAGTTGTAGATCACGGTTTCAGTCCACTTGTCACCGGACTTCTTCTCTTCAAAGACTGTGCCATCCCCGTAGGTACCCCCCAAGCTGGTGGTTCCATAAAAATTGCCCGCCGAATCAAGGACCACCCCGCCAATTGGCTGAGCCCCGTCCGTTCCACGGCCAAACTGGTGGATCTGAACTTCCTTCCCCTTGCAGGCGCAGATTTCAAAATCGGTGCCAAAGTATCCCCCGCCCTCGGTAGTTCCGAACAGAGCGCCGTCGGGGCCGATGGCCAAAGACCCGAAGCCTGGGCCGGCCCCATCTGGTACAGCTTTGAAGCTGTATAGCGAAGTGTGCTTCCAGGAGGAGCCGCTGGGTGAAAGCCGATAGACGGTTCCGTTGCCGTCGCTCCCACCGAGATACGTCGTGCCATAGAGATCTCCGTTTAGTAGGACAGGCCCCGCATATGGATTCGCCCCATCGTTGCCTATGCCCGTGAAGTTGTAGATGACCCTGTAGGTTTGCGAATGTGCCGGTTGAGACACGGTAGCAAGAAACAAAAATACGGCTATAAGAGTGAAAGGAACCCCGGTAGTGCGACGCGTCAAAGCGCGGCAGTCAACTTCACGTTGCGACATTTAACCCCCTCTTTCGTCTGCACAGCTTGGTGTTGGGCCAAAACGACGTCGTACATTATGCACTATGTGCATTCGCAATGCTTGCGATTACTCGCAAGAAGGCGAACAGCTGCTAGCTCGTCCGACCTTGGCCTGGCTGAGCGGACGGGTCTGGGTGAACGCGGCCCTACGCGATTACGCGCCCGGACTCTGCTGCCAGCACGATCTTGGCGTGGAATAACGTGCCCGCGACTCGGGTGGCAATGGCGATCAGTTCCCTTTGTCCGGCGAAGACTTTTACCATCTTGGCTTGGGAAAGCTCGGGTAAGTTCACCGGACGTCCGGTGCGGATGCGGGCGGCCATTTCTTCGTTTGCGGTGACGGACGGAAATTGCGGAAGAAGTTTTCTGGGATGAATGAAGATGTATTCGTCCGAACCGGTTTTCACTGCGGCGTCCAGTTCTTCTAATGTATGGGCGTCCGCCAAATCAAATTCGCCGACTGAGGTTCGGCGCAATGATGCCAGATGAGCGCCGCAGCTGATTAGTTGACCCATATCGTGGGCTATGGAGCGCATGTAGGTTCCGGAGGCGACGCGAGCACGGAAAGAGGCCACGGACCCTTGCTGGACGAGGGCGTCCGGGCCTACGTGGGCACCGATGGCCGTAATCTCGAATTCTTTAACCTCTACTTGAACTGGCCTTAGCGTCACCTCGGCATGTTTGCGAGCCAGCTTGTACGCGGGTACGCCCTTAATTTTCTTCGCAGAAAATGGCGGCGGTGTCTGCTCGATCCTGCCTCGGAACCGGCTGGCTAGTTCGCGCAACTGCTCCAGCGACAGCGCAACCTCCTGGGCCGGGCTCGTCGGTTCGCCTTCGGCGTCGTAGGTGTCGGTGGCAAATCCGAAGCGGATGGTGCCCTCGTAGGTTTTCTCAGACGAGGTATAGAACTGCGCCAGGCGGGTCAGGCTGCCAACTACCAACGGCAGCACTCCGGTGGCGAGCGGATCGAGAGTACCGAGGTGTCCTACGGAGCGCTCTTGCAGGATGCGACGAACGCGGTTGACAACGTCGTGGGAGGTGAGGCCGGCGGGTTTATCGATGATAAGGATAGCGTTCATACGCGGCAATTACGGGCACTCATCAGGCGAGTTTATAATAACGTTTGCATGAGAAATCCGGTCGTTCTGCGTTTTCTTTCGATCGTCATATTCGCGCCACTGCTACTGCTCATCGTGCCAGTGGTTGGGGCATCACCGTCGTCTTACAACTCCGGTCCTTTGGTCGTTGGCAAAAACAGCCACGTGGTGGTCATGGAATACGAGGCCTGGTTCGGCCCGAAGGCGGCCACATTTCAAGGCAGCGCGGCCATGCCGCTATTGCAATCCAAAGATATGAAACCGGTCGGAGGTGGGTACGACAGTGCGGATCCCGCGGTTATCAAACAGCACGTCGCCTGGATGGAATTTATGGGGATCGACGCGGCCACCAGCGAAGTTACCAATAATGTGAGCTGCATCTTCAACAGCGAGTGGTTCGTTAAGAAATACGTGAAAAACTGCACTCCTTCTTTCCGCCTTGCGAACCAAATCATTCGTGACAATACCGGCAATCTTTATCCGGCGTGGACGAAGCTGGGAACGCGACTGGGCTTGATTCCTTTGCTGGGTGGCATCGACGAGAACGTTCTGTTCAAGGATATTGACGGCAAGACTGCTTTCGAAAAGGAAGGGGAGTATTTTGGGGCGCTGCTGGAGAAGTACCCGGAACGCGCAGTAATTTACGAAGGCAAGCCGCTGATGGTGATCTTTCTCGGGGCGGCACAGGATCCGAACCCGGCCGATCATCCCTTGTGGTACAAGCTGAGGGAATTTCTAAAGAAGCATCCGGAGCTGAGTTCGAAATACACGTTCAAAATGATGGCGGGATATCTCGACAGCCAACCGGCGTTGTGGGCTTCGCAGGGCAAGCCCGACGGCCCGATAAAAATCAATCCGGAGTATGGGTTTTGGAGTTGGGTTGACCGGCTCAATATTTCCTGCCCATCTCAATTCTGTCCTTACTATCCCTCGTACAACCAGGTTGGCTCGAGAGCGGAGAACTTCGCCGCCTCAATCGCAACCGCGGGGCAAGACGGGTGGGGATGTCCTCTTGGTCCGAACTTGCCGCCGTACTGTCCCGATGATGCGTTGCGCTTCGGAGAGAACGAAAACTACGAGACATTTGATTCTTTCATGGGGTATGCGGGGCAGCTTCAGCCTATCTTTCTGTGGATTCACCAGTTCAACGAATTCACGCTGCCGGATGAGGGATTCGACGCTAACACGAACGACGATATCGAACCTGCGAATTTATGGGGTAGCGGAGACCTGCAGATTGTCAAGCATCAGATCTCGATCTACCGTCGCGCGACTGGCGCTGGCCACGATTGATCCAAGTGGGTTGACAAGCTGGCAGATCGCCCGATTTTCCTAATCTTTCATGATTCCCATTCGCGACGACACGCCCCGGTTCAGCACACCATTCGTTACGTACTTCATTATCGCGCTGAACACAGTGGTCTTTTTGTTTGAATTGTCGGTGGGCGGACAGAGCCACCGCGCCCTGAACAGCGTGATGTATCACTTCGGCGTTGTGCCTCTTCATTTTCAACGAGCGCTGATGGCGGGTTCGGGTACGTCGTTGCCGGCGTCATTTCTTCCGCTGCTTACGTCGATGTTTTTGCATGCCTCGTGGCTGCACCTCATCGGTAACATGTGGTTCCTCTGGATTTTCGGTGACAACATCGAGGATTATCTTGGACACTTTACCTACCTACTTTTTTACCTGGTCAGCGGCTTTGCCGCGGCGGTGGCCCATATTCTGCTGAATGCAGGCTCGAATGTGCCCAGCGTGGGAGCGAGTGGGGCGATTGCGGGCGTAATGGGCGCGTACTTCGTGCTTTATCCGCGCGCTCACGTGCTGATGTGGTTCCCGCCGATTTTCTTCTTCCATCTGCCCGCATGGCTGGTGCTGGGATACTGGTTCTTCATGCAATTCCTAAGCGGTGCTGCGACCTCGATTGTCGAGACCAGCGAAAGTGGCGGAATTGCGTTCTGGGCGCATGTGGGAGGCTTTTTGGCCGGGATTGTGTTGATTAAAGTCTTGCCAGAACGGCCCCAACGTTACCGCTATGCGGCTTGGTAGTTTCTAGTTTGCGTGCCGTTATAATGTTGGTGTGAGTACTCCCTCAGTTCAGCAGGTTGCGTCCGCGGAGTTCCCTACCCGGTGGGGTAAGTTCCGCATCTTCGGCTTTCGGGGCGAGTTTGGCGAAGGCACGAATTCGCCGGAAGGCGGCTTGCGCAGGGAAGAAGCAGTCGCTCTGGTGATGGGCGACATCCATTCGGCGCCCCCGCTAGTTCGCATTCATTCGCAATGCTTGACGGGAGATGTTTTCGGATCGCTACGCTGCGACTGCCGTCAGCAATTGGAGATGGCGCTGGCCATGATCGCCGAGCAAGGCGCTGGCGTGCTGATCTACGAACAGCAGGAGGGACGGGGCATTGGCCTAATGCCCAAGTTGCAGGCGTATGAACTGCAGGATGCTGGGCTGGATACGGTCGAAGCCAATGAACGGCTTGGATTCGAAGCTGATCTCCGGGCGTTCGAACTGCCGGCGGGAATCCTAAAGGCGCTAGGCGTGTCCCAGGTGCGGCTATTGTCGAATAATCCCGACAAAGTTGCGGCGCTGGAACGCGGTGGAATCGAAGTAGTGGAGCGCGTACCGTGTGAAGTGACCCCGAGCAGCCATGCTGAAGAGTACCTGAAGACCAAGAAAGAAAAGATGGGCCACCTGTTTGGTTCTCGCTGACTAGTTATTTGCGGCGAGCACCGCGCGTTTGGTGAAGACTCGAATCATTTCCCGGCGGTACTCCGGCGTCAATGCGGATGTGGTCAAGGGCTTCGCAGTTTTCGCCGCGAGGTTACCCACCGCTTCGGCGAGCGCTTCATCGATAATCGTTCCGGCAAGCAATTCGCTCGCCCCCTTCACCAGCAGCGGCGAGGGATTGACCGCTGTGACCGCTACTCGTGCGTCGGTGACGTGGCCGTTTGAACGCTTCATCACCACGGCGACTCCAGCCAGCGGATAATCGATTGATCCTCGAACCCGAAGCTTCCGATACACACCGCGATAGTCCCCCGACGATTCGGGCAGAAACACTCGCGTTACGAGTTCATTTGGCTGCAACTTGCGATAGGCAATGCCGTCGTTTGTGTAGAAATCGCGAAGTGGGAGACGCCGCAATCCGGACGGACTAGCGATTTCGATTTCTGCGTTCAGGCATAGAAGCGCAGGAGGCGTATCGCCGGAGAACACCGCCCAGCATTTGCTTCCGCCGGGAGCCACGTGGCAGAGGTCTCCGTCTTTCTTGATGCAGAAGCCGCAGCCTTTGCGCCAGGTAAGCGACTGGTTGTACCAGAGGCAGCGCGTGTCGAGGCAAATGTTTCCGCCGATCGTGCCCATATTGCGCAGGAGAGGGGATGCGACGGTCGCAGCAGCTTCGGTTAACACCGGATAGCGTTTCCGGAGCAGGCTGGAATGCTCGATGGTCGTCAGCGAAGTCAGAGCACCGATCTCGACGCCACTTCCCTGCTGGCGAATGCCCTTCAGTTCCGCGATATGGTGGATATCGAGCACGTACTGTGGCTCGAAAAGTTTTTGCCGCATCGACGGAATGAGATCCGTGCCTCCAGCAACGATTCGGACGTCGTGTGGGCTACCCTGCGCGTCGCTGTGCTTTGCCAGCAGCGACAATGCTTCATCCAGCGTATGCGGTCGCAGCAATTTGAACTGCGGCAGACTCAATCGTCACCTCCAGCTTGCGCGGGCGTTTCACGACGAGAGGGATCGAGTAGATGGCGCTTGGGTCCTTTGCCGCGATACCAGAGGGAGCCGCCATGCTCGCGAAATGTTTTTGGTGAGGTAGGATCGACGCCTTCAGTGAGGTTGATGTACTTCGCATTTTTCTTTGCGCGCAGAGCTGCGAGTACACGCTCCGGCGTAAACGGAGACTCGTGCAGGCGGACTCCGACGGCGTCATAGATTGCGTTGGCAATTGCCGGGATGGTTGCCGCCAGTGAGCCTTCGCTGCACTCCTTCGCGCCGAACGGGCCTTCGGGGTCGATGCTTTCCACGATGATCGGTTCTATCTCTGGAGATTCAACCGACGAAGGGCTGCGATATTCGAGCATGCCCGGATTCATCAGCATGCCATCTTTCCAAACCATTTCTTCCGTGAGCGCTTGGCCCATGCCCATCCACACGGAGCCGATGATTTGGCCTTCAACCGAAACTGGATTGAGTGCGCGGCCACAGTCATGGGCCGCCCAGACTTTGTGGACAGTCACTTCGCCGGTGTCTTCGTCTACGCTTACCTCAGCGACTTGGGCGGAGTAGGAGTACGCCGGCGAAGGGCCGACGCCTGCTCCTTTGTGTTTGCCGCCACGCGCATCAGGAGGTGGTGCGTAGGAACCGGTCCCCGTGAGAGCGCCGTGGAAATCGATGGCGGCGACGACCGCTTCTTCGAAGGTCATCCAATCTTTCGGACCTTCTTCTTTGCGCTTTTGCTGTAAGGAACCGCGCAGGATTTGTCCTTCGACGCGGCCACTGACGGAGGCTCCAGACTGGGTGACATCGTCGTCTGCGGTTTTCGAAACCGTCGGCGGAGCGCTTCCCTGCTTGTAAACGACGTCGTCCCGAAAAATCAGATCTTCCGGCGTGCAATTCATTTTGCGAGCTGCTGCCAGGGCAATTCGCTTCTTGACGTCGGTCGCGGCGCGCAGCGTGGCATTGCCCGCCATAAAAGTTACGCGGCTGGAATAGGAGCCGATATCGATTGGGGTGAGGTCGGTATCGGCGGCGATGATCCTGATCCGTCCGAGGGTACAGCCCAGTACTTCAGCGGCGATCTGAGCAGTCATGGTGTCTGAGCCCTGGCCGATTTCGGAGGCTCCGGTGTACACGACAACTCCGCCGTCGCGATCAATCTTGATGTTTACCGTGGAATGGGGCATGTCAGAGCGGATAATTGAGTTCGCCGCGCCGCTTACGTAGTGGCTGCAGGCCACGCCCAGGCCGCGGCCCTTGGGCATTTTACCCTTGCGTTGTTTCCATCCCGAGCGTTCGACAGTTTTTTCGATACACTCGGGCAGTCCGTAACTTTGCACGCGCAGGCCATTCACCGTGATGCAAGGTGCACGGAGCAGATTGCGTTGTCGAATCTCCGCAGAATCCATCCCGATCTTGGCGGCTAGTTCATCCAATTGCGATTCGAAAGCGAAACGGACGTTTACCGTTCCGTGACCGCGCATCGCGCCGCAGACCGGCTTGTTGGTCAGGACGCGATAGCCGTCGTATTGAATGTTGGGGATCTCGTAGAGCGCGCCCAGCAAGGCGCCGGAATAAAGGATGGTCACGACGCCGTAGGAGCAATAGGCGCCGCCATCCTGAACGACGCGTGCTTTGACAGCGGTAATGCTGCCGTCGTTCTTGATTCCAGTCTTCAGATCGATAATGGTGCGCGGGCGTCCGCGATGCGCCCAGAAGACCTCCTCGCGCGTGTAAGTAATCTTCACCGGGGCGAGCGCTTTTCGTGCTGCAATGGCAGCGATAATTTCTAGTGGAATAACTTCGCTTTTTCCGCCGAATCCTCCACCCACCAACGGCTTGATGACGCGAATCTGCGCCATCGGCATTTCGAGCACCAGCGACAGCTTGTGTTGCAGATAATAAGGAACCTGAGTTGAGGACTGAACCGTCAGGCGGCCGCGGTTGCCAGTGTGCGGATCGATCTCGAACGCAGCCAAGGTCGAGTGCGGCTCCATGGCCGCATGGGTGACTTCGTTGGCGATGAAGCGGGCCTCGGCTATCTGGTCGGCCTCGGCAAAACCTTTTTCAGGATCACCGAATACATGGTGATAATCCTTTTCGAGGTTGTGCGGCTTGTTGTCGTGGATGAGGTTGGTCTCAGCCTTCATCGAATCTTCAGGATCAAAGTAGGCGGGCAAGAGCTCATATTCGACATCGATCAGTTCCAGCGCTTGATCTGCCGTTGCTTCATCGACTGCGGCGACACAAGCAACGTTGTCGCCGACGTAGCGGACTTTGTCGAGAGCGAGCGCGTACTCGTCGTGGCCGACCGGAAGAATGCCGTACGGATTGGGCGCATCTTTGCCGATGACCACCGTTACAACGCCTTCGAGTTTCTCGGCGCGGCTGGTGTCAATGCGCTTGATGCTGGCGTGCGGGTAAGGCGAATGCAGAATTCTGCCAATGAGCATCCCGGGCAGACTGAGGTCGTCGGTGTATTTGCCCGCGCCGGTAGTCTTGCCGGCGGCGTCAACCATGGCCGTGGGTTTGCCGATTATTGAAAAGCCGTTGGAGCTTGTCATTTCGCTGCCGCCATTCCTTTTTGTTCCGCATCGATCGCGGCTTTGATGGCTTGGTACATCTGGCTGTAGCCGGTGCAACGGCAGAGGTTTCCGCTTAGTGCGCCGCGAATATCCTGCTCTGTCGGTTCGGGATTTTCCGTCAGAAGATGTTTGACGGTCATGATGAATCCCGGAGTGCAATAGCCGCACTGGGCTCCGCCCCAGTCGCCATAGGCTTTCTGAATGGCGGCCAGGCTTCCGTGCTCGCTTACTCCCTCGACCGTTGTGATTTCCTGTCCCTCGCAACTCGCACCTAGTAGAGTGCACGACATCATCGGAATGCCGTCCACCAGAACGGTGCAGGCGCCGCAGGAGGAATCGTCACAGCCGCGCTTGGATCCGGTAAGGTCCAGATCCTGACGCAACACGTCGAGCAGCAGCTTACTGGGTTCACACGCCAGTTCATGCGAGCGACCGTTGACGCGGAGTTCTATGAGTTCTTTTTTCATGAAGTATCTTTTGGCTCTTGGCGGTTACTCAATCCTCAATGCAACGGGCTAGGGCCAAGAGCTGTTTTCAATACCCAAAATCGGTTTGCGCGGCATACGCGTGCTGTTTCACGCCTAAGTCGTCCACTCGACACGCGCCCAGTTGATTCATATACGCGCGCCGATCTGCCGTGCTGTATACCCAGCGATCTAGCCATGCGTAGCTTTCGGCTTTGTTCCTGGTCTGCTCGTGGTATTGGCGAAAGAATGCATCATCGCGCTTGTAATATCCCTGCACTGGCGAAGGGTGCGCACCGTATCGACACTCGACCACGGCGTTTACGAGAAAGCCGGGAATCACGGTGCGATTGGGATCGCTTGCAATTACTTCGGGTTCGACGATCTCCTCGGCAACTACGATCACGCGTTTGGCGGCCCGAACGCCTTCGATCATCACTCCGAAATTGCCCCAGCAGTGCGCGTTGCCTTCGCGATCGGCCCGCTGTACGTGGACGATCGTGACATCGGGATTCAGCGCGCGCACGGCGTGCAACGATTCCTTCGGCTCGAACGGAGAAAAGACTTGATAAAAGAAATGATTGCCCTTTGCGACGTCGCTGCCGAGCGCTGTCCGCGTAGGAATAAACGGCACGCCCATGGCGCCGGCTTGTAGAGCGAGGGCTACGGTAAAATTCGTCATGTTGACTATCTTTAAGCCATCGTGCTCGACGCCGCGGCGGAAGTTATAGGCTGATCCCATCATCACGTTTCCGACCCATGCGGCGATAACCTGCTCGGCGCAGCCAGCCGCGATGATCTGGTCAAAAAGAATGTCAGAGATCGGTCCGATCAGCGTGAGGCCACGTTTCTTCTGCCGAATGATTTCGTGTCCCGCAGCGAACGGAATCATTTGCTCCATCTGCAGGCCGAGCGCAACCGAGGCACCGTCCGGCACCAAATCGGCAACCACCTCTCGCATTGTGTGGAGTTTTGACATGCCTCTATTTGCTTTTCCAGACTGACGGCCGCTTCTCGAGAAATGCGTTGATTCCTTCCTGCGCGTCGTCCGTTTTCATCAATTCGTCAAAGTAAATCTTCTCGGCGCGGGCGAGGCCTTTGTCGAAATGGATCGAATCCCAGGCGTAGATCGCTTTCTTGGTGATGGCCAGCGCCGCCGGGCTGAGTTGCGAGAGGCGGTGAACGGCCTCGTGCACGACGTGGTCAAGATCGACTTCAGGTACAACGGAATTCACCAGTCCGATGCTCGCCGCTTCCTTGCCCGTGATGCTGCGTCCGGTGAGGACAAGATCAGCCGCGTGCTTTTGTCCTACCAGCGCGGCCAATGCAGTCGCGGCGACGGGCGGATAACATCCCAGCTTGATCTCGGGAAACCCCCAGGTGGCCAGCTCCGATGTGTACGCCAGATCGCAAACCATGGCTAGTTCCGCGCCTCCGCCCAGACAATGACCATGCACCGCCGCGATGCTCACCTTTTTGGACCCAACCAGGGTCCGGATGACGGCATGAAATTTGGCCAGCATTTTGTCGACCTTGTCGGGAGTATGGGCTGCTACGTCGACACCGGCGGAAAATGCTTTTTGAGAGCCTCCGATGATCAGAACGCAGATTTCACTCCGCGACTCGATCTCGGTCAGAGCGTCGGCCAGCTCTTCCATCATTGGAATGTCGATGATGTTCAGCGGCGGATTGGACAGAGTGATGCGCGCGACAGGAGCCTCTAGCTCCAGGGTGATGCGAGAATATTTCGTTACTGGTTGTGTTGCCATAGTTATTCGCGGGCGAGGGCGCCCGCGCCACACAGT
>Ga0070762_10001172_pt1 | contig 11905 bp, 11 predicted proteins | sample HubBroMetageREF2_FD_66726 | JGI IMG/M metagenome (GOLD analysis project Ga0070762, IMG submission 66726) | Reference soil microbial communities from the Hubbard Brook experimental Forest, New Hampshire, USA - Hubbard Brook CCASE Soil... | ecosystem: Environmental > Terrestrial > Soil >... | reverse complement strand
GCATGCACTTGCCGAATCACTTCAAGCAATTCCTTGGGCGGCATACTCTTCAGCAAATAAGCACGCGCCCCCGCCTCCAGCGCTCGCTGAATTTCAACGTCACCCTCAAACGTCGTCAGAATAATCACTCGCGCCTCGGGAAATTCTGTGCGGATCGCGATCATCGTGTCGATCCCGCTTTTGTCGGGGAGCCGCAAATCCATCAGCGTCACGTCTGGCCGGTGTTTGCGAAATTGTTGCAGCGCATCCTGGGCGCTCGACGCGTCCGCGATCACCTGCATATCCTGCTGGCTGTTGATCACCGCCGCGATGCCTTCTCGCAACAGTGGATGATCGTCCACGCTCAGAATCCGAATGCCCTTTTGCTCACTCATTGACGCTGCCCGCTTTCCGCCGCAATTTTTTCTTCCTTATCTTTATCTTTTCTGGCGTACAGTTTCGAAAACCACGCTTTGGAATGGTCTGAATTCTGGGGTTCGTATGCCATTCGGCTTGGAACAATCAACTCTATTTCCGTTCCGGCCGCGGCCCGGCTCAACACACGCAATTTCGCATCAATTCGTTCCGCGCGCTCGCGCATTCCTGATAAACCCCAGTGGCCATCGCGCCCGGCACGCAATACTTGTGGATCGATGCCGCAGCCATTGTCCCGCACCAGCATCCGCAAATGGCTGGCGGTATAGTCAATCTCCACTACGATCTCTTTCGCGCCTGAATGCCGGAACGCGTTGATAATTGCTTCGCGCCCGATGGAGTAAATATCGTCGCGAGACACGGCCCGCATCGGACGTGCTGCGCCCTCCACGATAACCCGAAACTCGGCATGCCCCGTTGGAGCCAACTCTTGCTGCAGTCGCGAGAATGACTCTTCCAGCTTCTGGTTCCGTAAATCCACCGACCGCAAGCCCCGCACCGTGTTTCGACCCTCGTCAATCACCCGCGTCATCAATTGCAGTGCCCTGCCAACCAGCGGCTTTGCCGGCGAATCCTCCGGTAAACGATCGTCCGCAACATGCAACTGCATCGACGCGCTCAGAAATCCCTGCAACAACGTATCGTGCAGCTCTTGCGCAATCCTGGTGCGTTCTGCCAGCCGCTCTTCGAAACGCATGCTCATCTGCGCGGCAACTTTCCGAATTCGTAAACGATAGAACAGTAATATCAGCAACCCGCCCGCAAGCGCGGCAGACGTCCGGAACCACCAGGTCTGCCAATACTCCGGCGCGATTTCAAACGGCACCACCGCCTCCGCGCTATTCCACATTCCTTCGCTGTTGCTGGCCATCAATCGAAACCGGTACGTGCCGGAACTCAAATTATTGTAGGTAACTTCGCGATTGTTAGCCGGGTTGCTCCACTGCTCGTCCACGCCTTCCAGCTTGTACCTATACTGCACCCGCTCCGGAACCGAGAGACTTAGCGCAGCATAATTAAAGATCAGCCGGTGATGCGTACCGGTCAGACGAATTGTGTCTTGTAAGGGTACTGCGTTTCCGTCCGCTGTCACTCCATCCACGTGGATGAGTGCCGGCGCTGACCCGCCAATCGCCCGCGCTGGATCCACCACCGAGAGCCCACGATTCATGGAAAACCAAATCTTCCCAGCGCCATCCGCAAACACCGATTGATAGCGCTTCACTCCCTCCAATCCATTCAAGCCGTCTTCAATCCCATACTCGTGCACGTCGGCGTCGTCCAACGTGCCGTTCAGCAGCCCCTCACGCTTTACTCGCAGTACATGATTCGAAGTAGAGATCCACAGCCATCCATTTTTGTCTTCCGCAATTCCTAAAATCGGGTCATGCAAAGATCCGGGCTCCCGAAAAGGCGTCAGCACCCGGTCGCCCTTCACAAACGCAAGCCCCATGGCCGTGCCGGCCCACAGCACTCCAGCAGAATCAAACCACAGACAATTTACATTGTCCGACGGCAGCCCGTCCTTGCTTGCAAACACGCGCCACTGCCGGTCATTCAGCGCACTGATTCCCTTTGGCGTCGCGAACCACATCGCGCCATTCGCGCCTTCGGCTATCGACGACACCGTGTTCGACGACAATCCATGCGCCGATGTGTACGTCGTGAAATGTCCATCTTTGAATTCGCTTACGCCACCGCTCAACGTGCCTGCCCATACTGTCCCATCGCGATTCTCATGCACCGCGTACACGCTGTCTTGCGCCAGGCCATCCTTCTCCGTATACGTCTTTGCGATTACCGCTCCGCCCGCGAAACGTACGTGCGTCAGCCCACCCTGTTGCCGCCCTACCCACAATTCATCTTTCCCACCGCTGATCGAATACACCACATCGCGCCCCAGCCCGTCGTTCTCCAGGCTTCCATTCTTCCCGCCCTTCAGCCAGTGCAAACCGCCGTCATACGGCGCGAACCACGCGCGCTCCTCCTGATCTACAAAAACCGGCCCGCCGCTAGCCGATTGCAATCCGCCAACCGAATACGTGATGAACGCGCCGTCTCGCACCCGATCGATCCCCGCCGGACTTCCCACCCAAATATTCCCTTCGCGATCTTCAAAAAGCGCGGTTACCATTGCGGCGCTGCGCAAATTCCCATTGTCCACCGAGACTCCATCCGCATTAACGCGAATCAGCCCGTGCGACGTGCCGATCCAGGTGTTCGCATCCAGATCCCGGATCATCGAGAAAATTTCCCCATCGCGAAGCACCGAAGGAACTCCCTCGCTGGTCACTTCTTTTCCATTCCAGCGCAGTATGCCCTTCTCCGTTCCAATCCACAGGCTCCCGTTTTCATCAGCCAGCAAGCAGTTGATCTTTTTGTCCGCCAATTCTTTGCCCGCGGAAGTCGTCTTTCCTTCGCTCATATAGAAGAGGCCTTTATCGCGCGTGCCCAGCCACAACTTGCCGTCGCCCGTCTCCGCCATAGACAGCACCGCCGAATTCGGCTCCGCATAACGATGCGGCGTGACACCCGTGGCCCAACTAAGCCGACTGGAAAGTTGATCCGCGCCAGCTGGTGCGCCACCAGCAGCACCACTCGTCTCGCCACCCTGATTAAGTTCGTCGAATTTGCCTCCTCGATAGGTAAGCGGACCGAGCGCCAGCGACGAAAACAAAATCTTCCCGTCGCTCCGCCTTACCATCGACGTGATCCCGACCTCCGTTTCTTCCCGGCCAAGTTCGAATTTGCCGTCGTGATAACGCAGGATTTTCGTGCTTTGCAACAGAATCCACAGATTGCCTTCCGCATCCGCCGTTAGCGCGCGTACCGGCCCAATGGCAAATGTTGTTGGCGTGGCTTCCGGGAAAGTGTGAAAGCTAAACCCATCGAAGCGGATCAGCCCTCTTTCCGTTCCGATCCACAGATAGCCGTCCGGAGTCTGCGCGATATCCGTTACCGGGCCGCCGGTGAATCCCTTCTCACTTCCCCAGTGGTCCCGCATATATTGCGACAGCATTCGATGTGGATCGAGTGCCTGGGCCAGCGACGCGCAGCAGCACAGCACCGCCAGGCCGAACAGAAATCCTTTCCTGCGCCACGGCGGATTCACAATCGTCTCAAGGAAGGTATTCAAATTTATCAACAACTACCTCAGTGTCTTTCTGCATTGGGTTCGTTTCGCTGGCCACTACGTAAAACAAAAATTGAAACGTCTCTTGCCCTGGCGTAGGAACCCCCGATGTGAACACGTGCTCAGCCACGACCGGCGCCCCCTCTTTCATCGACGTCCCGCGCGCCGTTTTAAAGCTCGCGCGCCCTGATTCCCAATGCATCGAGTGCGTCAATGTGCCCGCTGGCGCATTGAACGGACTCACATTCCCGGGCACATAGAACGGCTGAATCCCGTATTGCGCATTGTTCTTCACCGACCCGTCGCCCCATTTGCTCACTTCCACATCCATCTCGCGATAGTGCTGCTCCCCGCCCCAATCATCAAACGTGGTCATACTGAAAACCGCGGCGGGCTCCAGCTTCGAAACGTCGTGCACCGTGACGATGTACGTTCCGTATCCCAGGCTACGCGTCATCAACATTTCCGTACACGACCACTTGTCGCCCTTCTTTTTTATGCGCAGATGCAGCGCACCCTTTGCATCAGTCCACGCATTGTCCCCGTCATACAGATTATTCATTCCGCCGCGATCGCTGGAGATGGTGCGCACTTTCCAGTCATACCCGCTGAAATGCAGCGGCTTGGTCGGCGCCAGCGCCACCGTCCCTACGCCTTTTTCGATCTTGACCGCCACCACCGAGCCGCCTGGCGTCGGCACCACATCCAGCGTCGGCGGCGGATGATATGTCGGTTCCACCAGCATCGCCGCGTACTCAAATCCCAGGTGTGTGTCGGTGCTCCAGGTAGAGTCGGCCTCAATCGGAATAAATGGTTTGTCCGGCCACGGCTGTACCCACCACGGGCCGCTTCTCGCGTAGACGACAATCTGCTGGCCCGGATGCGCACCGGTCGCGCGCCCAGAAATCGTGTCCACTTTTTCTCGCCCACCCTGCGCCGCCGGAGGAATTTTGGTGAACTCGACTGTCGGCGTGCCACTGGGCGTCACCTCCGAATGGCAGCCACTCAGCAGCACGCCCAGACACAGCAAGACACCCGTAACCTTCGTACGCATGGAAATCTTCAGGATGCACCTTGCAAGAGAAAAACTACGTAGGTAGGAATGTCCGCAGACACACCGGGGGGACCTCCGTTGTTCGATCACGCGGCCTCCTCACCGCCGAGCGTGCGGCTGGAATGCCCGGAACAAAAGAGCAATTCAGAGAGGCTTGATTCTATCCCTTCCTCCGCAAAAAGTCTTTCCGTGGCACAGACATTCCTGTCTGTGCGCTCGTCGCCCTCCACTCCACAGGCTCTTCAACGCTTCACGCACCTTTAACAATCCCGCAAACCTTCAATTCTTTTCCTATGAGAGGATTCGCGCGCCCGGGAGGCCCATAAATATGAACAGACCACGTATCTTTGCGCTTTTGGCAATCGCAACAGCAATCGGAGCTTCAACAATATTGATCAGCAAGCTTTCTGCAGGTGACGATCATTCCAGCCATTTCAAATTTCAGTCAGACAGTATCGTGCTTACTCGCAGCGTCTATGTCGGAAACGCCTCGACCGTCACCACCGGCGAAACTTTGCCGCTCGGCTGTCCCGGAGGTCCCAACGGCAGCACCGTCGTTGCGGTTCCCACCACCACCAACAGCACCACCGATGTCACCGTCCCTTGTGGCGTCGCCAGCGACAACGGCGAATTCCCCAACCTTTCCGATTCCCACAATGTATGGAACAATTCCGGCTCCGACGGCAGTTTCGGAGTCACCTCACCCATCTTCCTGGACAATCTTTCCAGCGACGGGCACCTGCTGGGCACTCTCCCCATCCCCACCAATCAAATCGTGACCAGCTTCAGTTCCAAGTCTGAGTTAGCTTTGAATCGCTCCATCGATGGACGCTCTCTTACCTTCATGGCCTATCAGGGTGGCCCCGGTTGCGGTGGATTCCCCGTTGCTCCCACCGCTCCTAATCTTCTTGATGTTTCTGCCTCCAACACGCCCGGTGTCTGCGATCTGACCAATCCGGTCTTCACCACCTACCCGAGCAATCCGATTGCTCCCGCGGCTTACTATCGCGCCGTCGCCGAAGTGGATGGCGATGGTCATCTCAGCGTCACCGACGGCAACGCCTACAGCGGCGACAACGGACGCGCCGCGATCAAAGGTGCGAATGGCTTGTACTACATGGTTGGAAACGACGACAGCGGCAATCTTTCGAAGAAACAGCTCACCACCACGCCTTCCGGCATCGCGCTCATCAACGCCACCGGTGCCGAACTACTCGCCCCCGGTCAAACTCCTCCAGTGCCGCCCAACATCGACATGATCGGCCGTCTGCTGTTCGGCACAGACAAGCCCGGCAAAGATACCAACTTTCGCGGCTTGACCATCTTCAACAACACCCTGTACGTCACCAAGGGTAGCGGCGGCAATGGCATCAACACCGTCTACCAGGTTGGCAGCCAAGGCACTCTGCCCACCGGCACCGCCGCGCAACTCGCCAACGTTCCCATCTCCATTCTGTCCGGCTTCCCCAACACTGCCGCCAGCACTTCCACTGCGTTCCCATTCGGTATCTGGTTCGCCAATGCCACCACCTTGTATGTTTGCGATGAAGGCGACGGCACGCTGGTGACCGGTCAAATCATCAATGGCCAAACTAACGTGGCAGACGCACAATCTCTCGCCACCGCCGGGCTGCAAAAGTGGAGCCTGGTAAACGGCACTTGGGTCATGGACTACGTGTTGCAAGATGGCTTGAGCATCGGCGTTCCCTACAGCGTTGCGAATTATCCAACCGCACTGAATCCCGCCACCGGCGGCTGCCGCAATATTGCTGGACGACACAACCACGATGGCACCGTCACCGTCTTCGCCATCACCTCAACCCTCAGTACCAACGGCGATCAGGGCGCGGATCCAAACAAGCTGGCCAAAGTTACCGACGTGCTTTCCGCCACCGTGCTTCCAGCGGTGCAGCATGGCGACGACGCTGCGCGCATCGGCCACTTCGTCACCATCCGCTCCGCTCACGCCGGCGAAGTCTTCCGCGGCGTAGCCCTGGCTCCAGACGATCGCGGCGACGACTAACCACGGCCAGCTCTGCCGCGCAACAACGGCGCGTTCCATCAATCCCTGGATGCGTCTCACGACAAAACGAACGGCGCGCAACAACCCGGCGCGCCGTTCCACTTTTCATCGTGTTCCCTAACAACAGAATTCGAGATCCAGCTTTCAATTTCGGAGATTCAAGCTATTCGAGTACACTGCGGCACCTCCGAGGACAAGAACCGTGGACCGTTCGGCTATAGTGCAACTGGTGTACAAATATCTCCTTTAGCCTCGCAGATTCATACATTTAGCTTTAAGCGCTGCGCTCCCTCGCTTTGAGCTGTTTACTAGTCACCCGAACTCACAGGCTTGTATTCCATCAAATATGGAGTATATTTAATTCATAAATGGAGAGACAGATGGAGACGATACAGCCGCCCGTTGTGGGCTTCTCTTGGGATTCCGCGGTTGACCTTTCAGCGAAAGAAAATCGAGTCCGACTTAGTCCCGCGGCAATAGGGGGCGTTCTTGCCATCGCCAAGCATTGGAATTTGCGGGATGAAGATACTCGCGTTTTACTAGGGGGTATTTCCACCGGTTCTTTTTACGGCCTCAAGAATCGCACTACTAAAACACTGGACGAAGACCAGCTTACTCGAGTCTCGCTTTTGATCGGTATTTATAAGGCGCTGCATATTCTTTACAGCCAAAAACTCGCGGACGCCTGGATGACACTGCCAAACAAAAACCCAATGTTTGGGGGAGACTCGCCCCTGAAGTATCTAAAGAGTGGTGGGATACCCGCTTTCCTGAGGGTTCGCCAAATGTTAGACGCGCGGCGCGGCGGCAGATGATTTCTCCAAAGTTGACTAGGGCTGAATACGACGGAACTCACCGCCTAATTCCCTATCGTTATAGCGATTGCCATAAACCAATTCTTAACCTTGTTGCCGAAGACGACGCCGATCTTCTCAGAGATCTCACCGAGTTGGAAGGTGCTACGAACAACAGGTTGCAGGGCGAGAGTGGAAAGCTACCCGGCGTAAGCACGATTGAATTGGTTTCGGGGTTTCGCTTAGCCCACATAGTCAACGCCTCCTTTACTTACCCGGCTCCCTCGGGTGGGCGCTTCAACGGTCCGGATCGGGGAGCATGGTATGCGGCGCTTCAAATAGAAACCTCGTCAGCAGAAGTTGCTTACCACAGGTGTAAGGAACTTGAGGAAGTCAATTGGACAGCTGAGGAGGTCTCTCCGTATATAGACTATCTTGCGGATTTCAGGTACGAGTTTCACGATATTCAGAATGATTCAAATTTCATGGACTGCCTTGACCCAATCAGCTACTCGGCTTCCCAAGCACTCGCACGAATGCTGCTGACGAGCGGTTCGGGCGGAATTATCTATCCAAGCGTCCGGGCCAATGGTGCAACGTGTATCGCCTGCTTTCGCCCTCCATTGGTTATGAATGTTAGGGAGGGGTCCGAGCTCACGTTTACTTTCATTAGTGCAAAACTCAGCAGGATTGAAACGAATGCTTAGGCTGAGTTAGCGACTTACGATTCCCACACTAGAGCTGTCTTATGCTTACCGAAGTCCGCTCGGTGCCAACCTTCAAGCGCTTGGACTGGATGACAAAACAATTCAATCAATTCTTCGCCACAGTCAATGTTGGGGCTGACGATAAATTGTTTACGTGAAGACTGTCAGTGAATCACAGGCAAACGTGATGCAACGATGAGCGACCCGACAGATAAGGTGACATACGACCGGACACGTAGGTTACACTTTTTCCGTTCAGCGTTGATGACTGTTACTTCTGACACTGCCCGAGCCACAAACCTGTGACCATACTTCCACCAGCGGAGAAGTCGCGACCTACCGACCCCAACCTCACCGCCCGCTACGTGATTTTCACCCTCCAGCAGGTCGCGACCTTCTAGTTGCTGGAAGTGTGCAATGAAGCCACAAAGACAACCTCAAGGGGAACCAAGGAAAATCGTCGCTTTTCATTTGGACGAAAATTTGGACTGGGTAGCTGAACTTGAATGCGGTCATCGCCAGCACGTGCGGCACAATCCGCCGTGGACCAATCACCATTGGGTGACTACGAAAGAGGGCCGAGAAGCCCACATTGGATTCGAGCTGAACTGCATGGCTTGCGCGTTGAGCTAATCAGCTTGGGTTGCGTCGGAGCTTTCGGACCTGCTCAAATGAGTTAGGACGTTGCTAATGATGCAAGCTAATAGCTCTCCACGAGGTCATTGACCTCGTCCAAGCTGTAGATGGTTTCTACTCCGCATGACTTGCACCGAAGCGGAAAGACTCTGGAAAGCAACTCCTGTCGCGCGTCCGGCTCTTCGGTCTTGAAAGTACTCTCTCGCTCGGCAAATGATGCGGTCAGGGGGACGGTCTTATTGCAACGTCGACAAAGAACCCCTCTCATTTTCGATCTAGAAACAGCAGTCGCCAGACGCATGTGGTGGAACTCCTTTAGAACAAAAATTGTTCATCCTTGTACGATGCCGTACAGGCGCCCATCGTGCGTTACAGTATCGACTGTATTGTTCGGCGAGAGAAACTGCAGCAGACTATGCCCGTCAGGCTGAGGTTTGGAGCCAACCCTGATGTAGCTCTAAAATTTGGCCCGGGTTTTACCCGGGCCTTTTCTTTTTGCCAAGTTGATTGAAGCCGCCGCTTTAATCCTCGCGACATGAACCGCTGAGAATCCTCCTGCCGTCGTGAAGCAGTCCTCGCCAGATTCGGCTTTGCAAAAACTACAAGGTATGTTCGTCGCATTTGTGTCCACAAAGTCCATCATCACTGACTACTCACACTTCGGATAGAGGGCCAGAATCGTACGCTTACGTCTTAAGTGTCTTTGCGCGTTCGCGTATGTCACGATGGCAGTACATGGCAAAGGATAAATCGCGAATACCGAAAAAGCTGCCGACTGATGACTGACCTCGCCAGTTCGTTCCGTTCGCGCTGGCACAGCATTGCTTACTGGGTCACCACCGCCCTAGTCGTCTTCGAACTGGCATTGGGAGGCGCATGGGATATCCTGCGAGTGCCCCAGGTTCGCGGCCTGATCGGACGGTTGGGCTATCCTCTATATTTCCTGACCATCCTGGGGATCTGGAAACTGCTCGGCTCTGTCGCGTTGGTCATTCCGCGGTTCCCCCGACTCAAGGAGTGGGCGTACGCCGGTGTGCTCTTCGACTTGACGGGCGCTGTTGCATCGCTATGGGCCTCGGGGTTGATTGGTGCGAGTACGATGGCATACCCGATCGTAATGACCGGCGTTACAGTTGCGTCCTGGGCCCTCCGTCCGCCATCCCGCCGCCTTGGTCCCGGGTGAGTTGCCCCCTGAAAAGGACTAGCGGTCCGAGACCGCAAGATAGAATTTTTGAAACGTGGTGCCTCGCAACTTCCGGATTGCTTCTGTATGACGGTAATCCTCAAGTCTGGTAAACGCGGTAATCGTCCATCTAAAGTCCTCTCTAGAGAAATTGATGTCCGGTTACCCAACCTTTTCGTGCTACGTTTGTCGTGGTGTCCCGCCGATTCCTTCGCCTACTTTTGTTCGATTTGTCCTTACTAAACGTGTGCTTTCGTACTCATGCGCAAGACATCGCCCCCCGCAGTTCGAGCCACAATCGGCCAAGTTGGGAAATCTCTGCACGCCATGCGACACGGTGGCCGCGACGGCAAACGATTTCAATATCTCATCGCGGTTAAATATCGAAATGCGGATGGCACTCTTATCATGCATGTTGTTCCTCGGCGGAATGTTCAGCTAGACCGAGAAGGTTTTATAGTCCTGGCGTGCAAGCTGCGGAAGGATTTTGGAGCCGAAGCAGAGGTCTTCGTTCGGATATTCGACAACAATGATTCTGCGAAGAAATATGTGGACCCCTCTGGGCAACATAAACCGCCAGATTGGCAGATATATGCCAAATCGTTCAAAGCTTTCTATAGCTGGAAACCTAAATCTAAGCAGAATCTTGCCAGATCAAGAGGTTCTGAGTAAAGTTTGCAAGGGCTTGTTTTCGAGTCGTGCTGTACATGTAGGAGCCAACGAGCATCGGGTTAATGCAACGAATAGAGACATCTCTTTCTGGCGTGTTCGAGCTGCGGCCGGTTATTCATCTCGACGCGCGCGGCTTCTTTACCGAAACCTTCCACAAAGCGAAGTTCGCCGACCTCGGCATCTTGGATACCTTCGTTCAAGACAACCATTCGTGTTCCAGCAGAGGGACGCTGCGCGGCCTGCACTACCAACTACGCCACCCACAAGCAAAAATCTGCCGCGTCGTGGAAGGCGAAGCGCTGGACGTCGCAGTTGACATAAGGGCTGGCTCACCGAACTTCGGTAAATGGACATCCGTTCTTCTCTCCGCTGAACGGCAGAATCAAACTTATGTTCCAGTAGGGTTTGCGCACGGCTTCTTAGCCCTCTCACACAACGTTCAATTCCTTTACAGGTGTAGTGATTTCTACAATCCGGGAGATGAGCATGGTATTGCCTGGAATGACCCGGATCTCAAAATAAGTTGGGGCGTTTCGGCTCCGATCATTTCCGCGAGGGACGCAGAATATCCAGCACTGGCCCAAGTTCCTCACGAATTTCTACCGGAACACCTGGTGAAATGAAGCCCGTTATATTACTGACTGGCAAGCGCGGCCAAGTTGGCCGGGAGCTTTTGCGCCTACTGCCCCAATTGGGCGAGGTGGTCGCGCCCGGCCGGGAACAGCTGGATCTTTCGAAACCTGGTGACATCCGCCGAACGATACTACACGTTCGACCGCACCTTATCGTCAACGCCGCCGCGTATGCGGCGGTCGACCAAGCAGAAACACATCAAGCGAGGGCGCAAGCGATCAACCAGGAAGCACCTGAAGTGATGGCTGTGGAAGCGAAGAAAATCGGCGCGACGCTGCTGCATTACTCGACCGACTACGTATTCGATGGAGCCAAGACGGTCCCTTATGATGAGGCGGATTCTGCGAATCCGATCAACATTTACGGGAAGACCAAATTTGCCGGTGAGCAGGCGATTCGCAGCTCGGGCGTGCCTCACCTGATTTTTCGCACCGCTTGGGTCTATGCCACGCACGGCCGCAATTTCCTGCTGACGATTGTGCGCCTCGCAACGGAACGAGAAGAGTTAAGAATTGTGAGCGATCAGGTCGGAGCGCCAACTTGTGCCGCGGATCTGGCGGCTGCGACGTGCAAGCTACTGGCCGTCATCAGAAAGCGAAATCGTGGACAGTTTGTTTTTACCGAGGTTAGCGGAACCTACCATATGAGCGCGGCAG
>Ga0070762_10001171_pt1 | contig 11912 bp, 11 predicted proteins | sample HubBroMetageREF2_FD_66726 | JGI IMG/M metagenome (GOLD analysis project Ga0070762, IMG submission 66726) | Reference soil microbial communities from the Hubbard Brook experimental Forest, New Hampshire, USA - Hubbard Brook CCASE Soil... | ecosystem: Environmental > Terrestrial > Soil >... | reverse complement strand
GGCAGCCGCCTCCATCAGACGCTGGTCCGGGAGCGCCAGATCGCGGCGGACGCCACCGCGTTCACGAGTGATCTCGCCAAGGGCAGTGACATCATGGTGGCCGACGTCACCGCGCGGCCCGGCATCGGCGCCGAACAGCTCGAGGAAGAGGTGCTGCGGGTAGTGGACCAGCTTCGCGACAACGGCGTCACCGAGGCGGAAGTCCGCCGGGCGGTCGCGTTGATCGAGACGGCGTACACGGCGGCGTTGCAGGAAGCGGCGGATCGTGCCGACAAACTCTCGCAATTCGCGACGTATTTTGGTGATCCGGGTCTCATCAACGAACAGGTGCCGCGATATCGCGCGGTGACGGCGGCGCAAGTCAGTGCGTTCGCGCGCGAGTGGCTCGGCGACGACAACCGGGCCAGCCTTCTGTACGTGCCGCGCGAGCCGGTAGCCGCTCGTGCGGAGCCCCAGTGACTCCCGGTCGCCCGCTGCCCGGCGCGAGCCGGCCGTATGCCTTTCCGCGGTTCGAGCGCCGGACGCTGAGCAACGGTCTGGGTCTGGTCGTGGCCCCGCTTCCGAAGCTGCCCGTGGTGACGCTGCTTGCGCTGATCGATGCGGGCGCCGTGACCGACCGCCCGGGTGAAGAAGGATTGGCGCAACTCACGGCGCGCACGCTGTCCGAAGGGGCTGGCGGCCGCGACGGCGCGGCGCTCACCGAGGATGTGGAACGTCTCGGCACCGCCATCGATGCGAGCGCGGACTGGGACGCCGCGCTCGTCCGCCTGACGGTACTCTCGTCGCGATTGTCCGAGGCGATGGCGGTGCTGGGCGATGTGCTGATGGCGCCGTCGCTGCCCGCGCGAGAAGTCGAGCGGCTCAAGGCCGAGCGGCTGGCCGAGTTGCTACAGTTGCGCGCCGAGCCACGAGGGCTGGCGGACGAGACGCTCGATCGGGTCGTGTACGCCGCCGACGCGCGGTACGCGCGGCCCGCCGGCGGTACCGAGCACTCGGTTTCGTCGCTCACCCCGGACGCGGTGGCCGGGTGCTACGCCGCGCGGTATCACCCGGGCGTGGTGACCTTGATCGTCGCGGGCGATGTCGAGACCGGCGCCGTCGAGCGGCTGGCGGAGGCGACGCTGGGGAAATGGCGGGGCGTGGCCCGCGGTGAGATCGCGACTCCCGACCGTGCGGCGACGGACGGCCGCCGCGTGCATCTCGTCGCCAAGCCGGGCGCGCCGCAGTCGGAGCTTCGGATCGGGCACACTGGCATCCCGCGTGCCCATCCCGACTATTTCCCTGCCGTGGTCATGAACGCGATTCTCGGCGGCCTCTTCTCGTCGCGGATCAACCTCAATCTTCGGGAGGCGCATGGTTACACCTACGGAGCCCACTCGGGCTTCGACTGGCGGCGGTGGGCCGGGCCGTTCGCCGCGGAGACGGCGGTGCAGCAGGACGTGACCGCGGACGCCGTGCGTGAGGTGCTGTTCGAGATCGACCGGATGCGCGAGTCCCCGGTCATGCCCAGCGAGCTGTCACTCGCCACGAGCTATCTGGATGGCGTGTTCCCGATCCGGTTCGAGACGACGGATGCCGTCGCGACTGCGCTGGCCAATCTGGTGCTGTTCGGGCTCCCCGGGGATTACTACGACAGCTACCGCGCGAATGTCCGGGCGGTGACCGCCGAGCACGTCCTCGCCGCGGCGCGCACGCATTTGCATCCGGACCGGCTGCATCTCGTCGTCGTGGGCGACCCGGATGCCGTACGCACGCCGCTCGAACGCATGGCCGTTGGGCCGGTGACGGTGTGGGACGATCGCGGCGAGCCCATCGCGTGAGGCGCCAGTGAGCGAGGCACAGGTCAACACCCGGCGGGTCTACACCGGCCGCATCATCAATCTCGACGTCGATACCGTTCGGTATCCGGATGGTTCGACAGGCGAGCTCGAGATGGTGCGGCATCCCGGCGCGAGCGCGATCGTACCGTTTCTTAGCGATCCGATGGGCGAGGATCCACAGATACTCCTCCTGCGCCAATACCGGTACGCCGCGGACGGATATCTGTACGAAGTGCCGGCGGGGCGACTCGAGCCTGGCGAGTCGCCGCTGGATTGCGCGCGGCGGGAGCTTCGCGAAGAGACCGGTTGTACCGCTGAGCGCATCGATCCGCTCATGAGCCTGTACACGACGCCGGGATTCACCGACGAGTTGATCCACCTGTTCCTGGCGACCGGGCTGACCCGCGGCGCGACGGCCCATGAGGCCGACGAGTTTGTCGAGCTCGAGACGCTCAACCTCTCGCGGGCGCTCGAGATGATCGAGCGCGGTGAAATCCGCGATGCGAAGACCGTCGTGACGCTGCTGTTTGCCGCGGGTTTCCGGGGAGGGCGGTAAGCCGAGCGGTGGCGTCCACCCGTCTGCGGGTGCTTCTGATCGGCAGCCACCACACCGAGCGCATCGAGCGCGGCGTGGAGCGGGCGATGCAGCGCGCCGGGCATCGCACGTTGCTGATCGACGACCGGCGGCTGCGGCGCAACATCGGGCTCGCGCTGACTCAGCGATGGATTCTGGCGGCCGCGCGCCGGTTCAAGCCCGACTACGTCTTCTTCAGCAAATCGCTCGGCCTCACGCTCGAGACGGCCGCCGAGCTGGCGCGGGGCAGGCCAAGTGCCCTGTGGTATCAGGATCCGCAGTGGTACGGCGATGCGCACCTTCCCGACATCGCGCACACGATTGCCGTCGGACGCCTCACCAACACGTTCTTCGTGACGGGCTTCGAGCGCGAGTGGCGCGCGATGGGACTCAATGCCAAGCTGCTCCCCTCGGCCGCCGACCGCAACATCATTCCGGTGGCCCCCGAGGCGGCATATGCATCGGACGTCGCGTTCATCGGGACCGGTCCCGGCGTCTCGCACGGTGGGGCGGGATTCGCGCCCGAGCGGGCCGAGTTTCTCGCGTCGGTCGCCTCGCAACTCGGGAAGCCCGTGCGGGTCCGCGCGTGGGGCAGTGGCTGGGAGAGTTGGCGCGATCACTTCGAGTGGGGCGGACGCCCGGTCTTCGGCCGGGACCTTTCACGAGTGTGCTCATCAAGCGACATCGTGTTGGGCATCAATCCGTCGCGTGCCGCAGGCGCCACCTACTACACCTCCGACCGCCTGTGGATGATGGTCCTCGGTGGCGGGTTCTATCTGGGCCGGCGCAGCCCGGGGCTGGATCGCCTCCTGGCCGATGGTGAGCACTGCGCGTGGTATGACGACGTGGGTGAGTGTGTGGACCGTGCACGTGCGTACCTCGCGAATCCAGCGGAGCGCGCGCGCATCCGCGCGGCGGGCGAGCGGCTCGTTCGGGCGCATCATACGTTCGACCAGCGCATCGCCTACCTGCTGACGGGACGCGAGTGGGAGCCTGACCGCGCCTGACGGGCCACCCGCTGGGGATCAGCGCCCGCCGCCCAGCACCCAGTCATAGACCGACGCCGTCCGGGCTGCCGTGACCGTCATTGAGAAGCGGGCGGCGCGAATGCGCGCGGCGTCGGCGAGCGCCGCGCGGCGCTCCGGCGCGTCACACAGACTCGCGATGGCGGCACCGAGCGCGGACGCATCGCCGACCGGTGTCAGCACACCCGATATCCCGTCCTCGATGATCTCCGGAATGCCGCCCGCCCGGGTGGCGACCACCGGCTTGCCGAACGCCATCGCGTCCAACAGCACCGTGCCCAGTCCCTCCTCGCGCGAGCTCAGGGTGACGATGTCCGCCGCCGCCAGCAGGGCGTCGGCGTCCGTGCGGTAGCCGGTGGCGTGCAGCGTGCCGACGAGACCATGGCGCGCGATCGCGGCATCGACAGCGCCGCGGAGGGGCCCGTCGCCCGCGAGCACCGCATGGAGCGAGGGCACGCGCCGCCGCGCGGCCGCGATGGCGTCCACGAACGTCACCGGATCCTTGTGCCCGACGAGCTGCGCGACCTGCACGACCACCGGTGCGCCGGCCGGGATGCCGAGTGCCGCGAACGCGTCGCGCGACGCGGGGGGCGTGGGACGAGAGAGATCGACGCCGCTGGGAATGACTTCGACGCGCGACGGGATCACGCCACCCGCGAGGAGGACATCGGCGACGGCACGAGAGATCGCGATCACGCCGTCCGCGCGGCGGTATTTCCAGCGGCTGCCCGGATTCGCGCGCAGCGGGAAGTCGACCCGGCGCGTGATGACCAGGCGGGCCGGCGTCCCAAGCGTGGCGAGCGCGGCGAGTGCCGCCGCGTGTGCAGTGTGCGCGTGCACGATGCGCACGCGGCGCTGGAGGATTGTGCGCCGGAGCGCGAACGCCGCGATCAGCCCGAACTCCGCCCAGGGTCTCGTCGCCACGACCGGAATGCCGGCATCGCGCGCGCGCGCGGCGAGCGGCTCGCCAGGGCGGGCGGCGATCACCGACACGTACCGATCGCGATCGAGGAGGCGGGCGAGCCAGAGGACTTGGCGCTCTCCACCGCGCCACCCCCGCTCGGTATCGACATGCAGCACGACCGGCACGGGCCGGCCGTCCCGCGGTCCGCGGGTCGCTGGCGGTACCGCGGCATCCGGAGGACTCACAGGAGCGCGCTCAATTCATCATAGAAGCGGCGGGCCGCGGCGGCGATCGTCAGCGTGGCGAAATGTGCGGTGGGCGGCGCATCGGCGAGCCGGGCCGCCTCGATCGCGGTGACCAGGCTGTCGTCATCATCGAGCGTGAAATAATGGGGAGCGTCGCCAAGGAACTCGCGATGCGGCGCGATGTCGGACGCGACGACGGGAGTGCCGCACACGGCGGCTTCGATGCCGGTGAGGCCGAGGCCCTCATAGCGGCTCGGACACACGACCACCGACGCCTGCTGGTAGGCCGCGACGACCGCGGCCCCGGGGAGTCCGGTGCGGACGCGGAGCGGAACGCCGAGGCGCTCCGCCAGCGCCTGCAGGCCCGCCTGTGATGGCCCGCGGCCGATCAACTCGACCCGGGCGCCAAGGCGGGCGGCGGCACGCACGACGGCCTCATGATTCTTGGGGGGCACCAGGCGTGATACGCTGAGAAGACGCAGGTCCCTGGCGGCGATGACACGGCGTGGCCTGTCGCGCGCGCACGCCGCGGTGAAGAGGGCGGAGTTGTAACAGTACTGGACGACGGTGGGCACGCGGCCGAAATGTCGTGAGACGTCCACCGCGGACGAGGCACTGGGCGTCCACACGGCGCGCGCGCGGTCCGCCACGAAGCGGAGGCGGCTGTAATACCCACGTCGCGTCGCGTATCGCCGGCCCGACAGGCGTGGCAGCGTCAGGAGTCGCCCGCCGATGGGGATCACGGGATCGTGCAGTCCATCGCCGAGGCGCGAGGGCGGAAGATCCCACACATACGACACAAAGGGCACGCGGTGGCGCTGGGAGTACTGCCAGACCTCCGGCGCCAGATCGTGGTTCAAGGCGACGGCCAACGCGGCGGTATCGTCGCCATCGACGGCGACATCGAGTCCGAGCCGGACCAGATCCGGAATGATCAGGTGCTCGTAGTCATTGCGTCCGAACCAGCGAATATCAGCCAAGGGCCACCTCGGCCTCGGGCATCGCCAACCGTGCTGGGCCCCCGGGTGTCAGACAGGGCAAGTGTCTCATTCTGTGTCTCAAGGAGTAGACACCACTTGGCGCGGACCGCCGTGGCAGCGACGACAGATAATATGTAAAGCGTGTATGGGCAACATGATAGCCGAATTGACCTCCCTGAGTGCAGCGGGCATGCCCCGTGCGTTTCGGCGGGGCCGAGCAGGTCATGGGTGGACGGCGGGATCCTTTGACAGGTTGGCAACATGGCTGACGTCGCGCTGAAGCGGTTGTCGTCGCGGGCTCCGAGCGAGGACCGGGCGCGGGGTGTGCGGGTGGCGCATCGGCTGGCGGCCACGCCGGCGCCGATCCCGCTCCGCGAGTTGCTGCCGACCCTGGACGACTCGGCAGTGGTCGAGCTCTTCCTGACGGGGGAGGAGCGGGCATTCCAGGCGCTGGTAGACCGGTATCAAGTGCGCTTGCTGAACTTCGTCTACCGGACGATCGGCGACCGTGAGCGTGCCGAGGATCTCGTGCAGGAGGTGTTCATCCGCGTCTATCGCCACCTCCATCGCTTCGATCGCGGCAAGAAGTTCTCGACGTGGGTGTATACGATCGCGTCGAATCTCGCGAAGAACGAGCTGCGCAACCGCTCGCGGAATCCGCTGGTGCTGTTCCAGACCATCAAGAAAAACTGGGACGACGAAGATCGGCCGTTACAGTTCGAGGACAGCGCGTCGCGCCCGGATGACCTCTATCGGAAGCGGCATTTGCGGGAGTTGGTGGAAGCGTCCGTGGCGCGGTTGCCGGAGCATCATCGCCAGGTGTTCGTCCTGCGTGAGCTCGAAGGAAAGTCGTACGAGGAGATCGCGGAGATCACGGCCTGCAATCTGGGAACCGTGAAGTCGCGCCTCAATCGCGCCCGCAACTCGTTCGCCGAGATCATCGCGCCCGCACTGCGGTAAGCGCGACATCCAGGAACGGCGCCACCGCACCCCGGCCCGCGCCCCCCGGGGCGTTGGCTCAGCAGCCCCGGGCTGCCGGAATGGCGGCTCCTCCCATTCACGTCCGTCTGGAACCCGCGCCCCTGCCGCGTGTATTGTTCGGCGTCCTCAGAGGGGTGCGCCGGACCGATATGGATTGCGGAACCTTTCGCGAAAATCACGGGGCATATATCGACCGGTCCGTCCCTGACGTGGACCTGGTCGCCATGCAGCGCCACCTCGAGGAGTGCTCCGCCTGCGCGGCGCACGACACGACGGTCCGGCGGGCATTGCTGCTGTTCCGGAACATGCCGGCGATCGAGCCGTCGGCTAATTTTTCGGCGCGTTTGCATGAACGCCTGCGAGACGTCCGGGCAGAAAGCGGCACCACGGGCCGCATCGCTGGCCCTGCGTCTCGCGCGTCGTACCGCGGTCCTGGTGTCGGCGTGTTCGCGGGGCTCGCGGCAGGCGTGGTCGCCGCCGGGTATCTGTTCGTCATGGCGCCTGCCTGGACGCCGGCGGCTGGACCGCTGGCGATGGCACCCGTCGTGGCTGCCGCGCCGGCCCTCGATCCGGCGGCCGATCAGGCCACCGTCATGGCGCATGCCGTGGCGAACGCCGTCGCGAACACGGCGGCGACGGACGCCGCCAGTAACCTCGCGGATGCCGGGCGGCCGTTTGGCGATGACGCGATGACAGCGTTGGCGTCTCCGGCATTTATCCCGCCCGTGCCGGCCGGCAGTCCCGTATGGCCGGCGAGTGTCCTCGCGGCTCGCGCCCCCGTGCGTTTCGCGCCGGCGCAGCTCAAGCTGACGAGCCTGGGCCGATAGCGCGCCGCCGGCGGAGCGCGGGCCGGTCGCGCATCGGGCCACGCGCGTCCCGAATGGGAGGCCGCGGTTCACGCGACACGAACTGGGTGTCGGCCAGCGAGATCGGCAGCTACGAATACTGCGCGCGCGCCTACTGGCTCGAGCAGGTCCAGCACACCGAACGTCCGGCGGCGACCGGTTCCCGGCTCGCAGATGGCACGGGGCACCACCGCGCGCACGGCCGGCGCGTCGCGTGGCAGCGCCGCCTGGTGCGCGCCGCCGTCGTGCTGGTGTGCGCGGCCATCCTGGTGCTGGTCGTGCACGCGACCCGTCACTGGAGGCGCACCACGCACCCCATACCGGAGTTCAGTCTGTGACCGGACAGGCGGCCGTTCTGGCGGCCGTTCTGGCGGCGCTGGGTCTCGTGGCCGTGGTTGCGGCGTGGCTGCTCTCGCGCACGACGGGCGTGCGTGGTGATGTCACGGTGCTGGCGAGCGACGCGGGGTACCTCACCCCAGAGACACTCGAGGATCCAGACCTGCGGATCCGCGGGCGCCCGGATTATCTGGTGCGTGATCGCGCGACCGGCCGTGTCTATCCGATCGAAGTGAAACCGACCCGTGATGCCACGGTGCTCTACGAATCCGATGCGTTGCAGCTCGCCGCCTACATGGTGCTCCTGGAGTCCCGGTACGGTCCGGAGTTCGCGGGATATGGCGTGGTGCGGTATCGCGCCGCCGAGTTTCGCGTGCCGTTCACGGCGGAGCTGCGGCGGAAGTGTATCGCCGCGGCGGAGGCCATCCGAGAAGCGCGGCGGGCCGCGGTGATCCACCGCAGCCACGAGATCCGCGCGAAGTGCTGGGCGTGTGGAGTGCGGCGCGCCTGTGAGGAGTCACTGGCCTAGGGTATCTTCTCGCTATGCCCACGCTCACCGAACACGCGTTCCGCAAAACGGTCCTGGCCGGTGAGTTCGAACCCGTGTACTACCTCTCGGGCGACGACGACTTTCGAAAGGGCGAGGCCGTCATCCGCGCGCTGGAGGCAGCCGTGCCGCTTGGGGTGCGCGACTTCAATGCCGAGGTGTATCGGGGCGGTGAGCTTGACGCCGGGACCCTGGAGTCGGCGCTGGGCACCCCGCCGATGATGGCCGATCGCCGCGCTGTCGTCGTGCGCGACCCCGGCGCGCTCAAGAAAGATGCACGGCGCGTGCTCGACCAATACCTCGGCCGGCCGGCGGAGAACACCGTTCTCTTTCTCGTGGTGCCAGCTGGGGGCAAGGCCGACGCTGCGCTGCGCGACCGCTCGACTACCGTGGACTATCCCGAGTTGACAGGCGACCGGCTGCCGAAATGGATCGTGCATCGGGCGGCGGAACAGCACGCGACGCTCACCGCGGACGCCGCGGCCCTGCTGCAACAGGCGGCCGGCCCCGAGCTGGCGGCGCTGGCATCGGAGGTCGACAAGCTGGTGAGCTACGCGCGGGGTGCGGCGGGCGGTACCGTGGGCGAGGCAGCGGATGGCGTGACCCCAGGCGGAATGCCAGATGTGACGATCGATGCGGACGCCGTCGCCGCGATCGTCGGCGTGCGTCGTGGCGAGACGTTGAGTGACCTGCTCGACCGGATCGCGGCGCGCGACGCGCCAGGCGCGCTGGCGCTGGTGGAGCATGTCCTCGCGCAACCCAAGACCAGCGCGGTGTCCGTGGTGATGGCGCTGTCCGTGCAGACGCTGGCGATCGCGTGGGGGCGGGCGCGGCGCGATGAGGGACTCGCGGCCGGACGGCTGGCCAGCGAGTATTTCACATTGCTCAAAGAGACCGGCGCGTATCCGATGCGTCCGTGGGGTGAGGCGGTCGCGACGTGGACGGCGGCGGTGGACCGGTGGAGCCCGGTGGATCTGGACCGGGCGTTGGACGCGCTGCTGGCAACGGATGTCGCACTCAAGGACACGCGCGTCTCGTCCGATGAACAGTTGATCGCTTCGCTCGTCCTCACGATGTGTGCGAGTGGGGCACCCGTGGGCCGTACTCCAGACGCATCGCCGCGCGGCATCCGCCGAGGAGCACCGGTATGACCGATCGTCGTGTCGCCGCCCGGATCCTGCCTCGTCCTGTTCGCGCGGCGTGTGGCGTCGCGGTGGTCGTGTGGGCGAGTGTTTCCATCGCCAGCCCCAGCCGCGCGCAAGGCACGGACACGACGCATGCGGCGGCGGCCGCGGCGCCCGGCAATGCGCCGCCCCCGGCACCCGCGCCGGGCGGACCGCCACTCACCGACACCACACGGACCGCGCGCGACACCGCCGGGATGATGGGCCCCGCGGATTCCGCGATCCAGCGCGCGCAGGCGTTGGTGGCGCAGGGGCATACGGACCAGGGGCGCGCGCTCGTGGATTCCGTGCTCACCACGACACCGCCCACCTCATCCGCGTACGCGTCGGCCCTGTATGCGCGCGCATCGCTCGCGACCAACGCCGACAGCGCGGAGGACGACTACCGCCGAATCACCGTCGAGTATGCGACGTCGCCGCGAGCATCGGACGCGCTGCTACGGCTCGCGCAGCTGGAATTGGCACGAGGAGACCGGGCGCAGGCGGCCGATCATCTGGCGCGGCTCACCCGTGAGCAGCTCTCCGGGCAATCGGGGATCACGTATGCGCGCACCGAGCTCCAGGTGGGGCTGGCATATTTTGACCTGCAGGATCTCGCGCACGCGTGCGCCGCGCTGTTTGGCGCGCGGTCGGCCGCGCCAACGACGGATGTCGAGCTCCGCAACCGGATCGACTACAACATCCAGCGGTGTCCGCGCACGCCGCCCGAGCCGGCCGGCGTCACGGCAACTGGTGCGGCGGCTGGCACGCCCGCAGGGGCCGGGGCATCAATGAGCCCGCCACCGGCAGCGGCCACCGCGGCAGCACGCGATAGCCTGCGCCGGGCGGCACAGCGCACGGCGCGATCCAAGGCCGACAGCGCCGCGCACGCGGCCACCGTCGCGACGAAGAAACCCAAAGTCGCCACTGCGACGCCAGCGGCGGCGTTCACGGTGCAGGTCGCCGCGTATCCGGCGCGCGCCGCCGCCGAATCGCTGGCCGCGCATCTGCGCGAGCGCGGATACGAATCGAGAGTCTATGGAACGGCCGCGCCGTTCCGGGTGCGGGTCGGGCGATACGCGACAGAGGTGGCCGCCGATGCCGTCGAGCGAGCGCTGAAAGCGAAGGGCATGGATGGCTTCGTCACCGCGGCGGAGCCAGTCACGCCCTGAACCCGGCGGAGATCTCGTCACGGTCGCCGCGCCACGCCGCATACACCCAGATCACTCCCGAGATCGCGATGGCGACCGGGATGATCAGCACCGCTTCCGCCAGCGAGGAGCGCTCCGAGATGCGGCCGAGTATGAACGGCGAGGGCACATCGCCGAGCAGATGGATCGTGAGGATCGCCCCGGCCATCGCGGCGGCGCGCGCCACTCGTGGGACCTGGCCCACCAGCGCCGAATTGACTGGCCCCGTGGAGACGAACAACAGAATCTCGGCCGCGATCAATGAGGCCCAGTACACGGTGGGATCGCGGACCGTCAGCGCGACATAGGCCAGCGGCGTCGCCAGCAGCATCGAGACGCCGGAGAGCCAGAGGTACCCTTCGCGCGTCCGCTTCACCAGCGCGTCGCCCAGCCAACCCCCCAGAAACGTCCCGATGAAGCCCGTCACGACCACGGCGGCGCCGAGCTGCTTGTCGGCCGTGGCCAACGTGACGTGGTGGACGCGAACGAGAAATGCCGGCATCCAGACCACGATGCCGCCCAGCGCAAACGTGTAGGCCGCGTACCCGAGCACCGTGCGGACGTAGGGTCGATTGAGGAGCAGCAGGTAGACACGGAAGCCACTCGGTCCGCCGCTGGTATCGCGGGCTGAGGCGGCACCCGAGGCGGCACCTGGGCCGGCAGTGCCGCGGGCGGGATCGGTGAGCGTGAGGACGAGCACCGCGAGCAGCAATCCCGGGACACCGGCGAGCAGAAATGCCGCGCGCCAGCCGTAGTGTTGATCGACAACTCCCCCGAACACATAGCCGAGCGCGCTGCCGACCGGTGTCGCACAGAAGAACACGGAGAACACGCGGCCGCGGAGCCGTGCCGGAAACGCATCGGCCAGCAGGGCCGGCGCGATGGCGGAGTACGCGGCTTCACCGATACCGACTGATGCTCGGGCGCTGAGCAGCGCCGGGTAGCTGTGCGCCAGTCCGGCAAGGCTGGTGGCGACACTCCACACAGCGATGCCGCCGGCCACGAGACGCAGCCGCCACTGCCGGTGGCCGTAGGCGCCGAGGACGGGAGCGGCGCACATGTAAACGAGGAAGAAGGCGCTGGTCAGGGCACCGAACTGCGAATCGGTGAGATGCAGCTCGGAGTGCTGGAGACTCTCGCCGACACCCGGGACCACGTAGCGGTCCATGTAGTTGACGAGGTTCACGAGTGTGAGCACGACCAGCGCGACCCACGCGGTGCGCGCCGCCCGGTCGGGTATCGCCACCGGGTCTGGAATGGGATCGGTCACCGCGCAAAGGTCGGCCGGTCCGTCCCCTCGCG
>Ga0070762_10001170_pt1 | contig 11913 bp, 8 predicted proteins | sample HubBroMetageREF2_FD_66726 | JGI IMG/M metagenome (GOLD analysis project Ga0070762, IMG submission 66726) | Reference soil microbial communities from the Hubbard Brook experimental Forest, New Hampshire, USA - Hubbard Brook CCASE Soil... | ecosystem: Environmental > Terrestrial > Soil > Temperate... | reverse complement strand
TTAGCGTTGCGGGATTTCGAAGTGCTTCCTGCCGAAGAGATGCGCATCAATGGACCACGCGCCAGGACCGATCATTGCCAGGCTGGCACCCAAGGTGACCAACATGATTGGAATCCCTTGACCGCCGGTGCGCGAACAGACAATCCATAGCTCAACGATCGCGACCATCGTTCCAGCGATCGGCGTCCACAAGCCAACGAGGAGTAGTATCCCGGCGATTGCCGCGAACATGTGCGGAACCATTGATGCAAATTGTGATGTGTCCCTTAAATGTGCGATCCCACAACAAAACAGAGTCGTGGCCGTTAGCACCCGCTGGAGCAGAATGCCAATACCCGGCCATCCGTTCGGGAATGTGGAAAACAAGCGTTGCAAGAAAGCCCCTGATCCAGCATAGGCATTCGCAACACCTCTCAAAACCGCCAAAAGGAGGTCCGCACCTCCATCTTTCAGGGGATCTCTAGCTCGATAATTCCACGCTTCAGCCCGATTGTAACGGCATGGGCCCGGTCGCTGGCTCCAAGTTTCGAGAGTATATTGGCGACATAGCTCTTTACGCTGGCTTCACCGATTGAGAGCTGATCGGCGATTTGTTTGTTGGCGTTTCCGTTAGCGATCAGCCGTAATACGTCGATTTCTCGTGGGGTCAAGTCATCCCTGGGATGATCGACCAGTTCCGCCGCAATCTCTGAAGGTATGCGCTTTTGTCCCGCATGGACAGCCCGGATGGTCTCCAAGAGCTCTCTGTGCACCTGTCTCTTCAACAAGTAAGCTCGTGCGCCTGCCTTGAGGGCTCGCACCACTTGGGCATCGCCCGTGTATGTCGTCAGAACGATGATCCGTGCGTCCGGGAATTCGCTCTGGATGCGAATAATCGCTTCGATGCCATTCAAGCCGGGCATCTGCAGATCCATCAGGGTCACATCCGGGCGGTGCGATCGGAACTTCTCGATGGCTTCCTCGCCATTAGAAGCCTCTGCAACCAGCTTCATGTCAGTTTCAGCATTGACCAGTGCTGCGATCCCCTTGCGCAGAAGAGGGTGGTCGTCCACAGTGAGGATTCGAATCAGGCTAAGATCGGTGGTCACGATTTCTCGTCCTTCGGAATAGTCTGAATCCGGAGCGATCGGGTGTCTTTTCGTAAGCTATGGCAGCGGCAACGGTTAACTGAACTTCCGTTCCTTTTCCCACCTCGCCCCAAAGATCCAATTTTGCTCCCATTTGCTGGGCTCGTTCCCGAACACCTGGCAACCCCCAGTGTCCGGCCCGTCCACCTTTCTCCAGAACTTGCGGATCCATACCCTTGCCATCGTCCCGCACGCGCAATCGAAACTGGTCTTCATCGTATAGAATCTCTGCCTCGATCCGGCGCGCGTGGGCATGGCGGAAAGCATTTCGTAAAAGCTCCCGGGCAATGCGGTAGACTTCATCCCGGGTGATCGGAACCAGTGTTCGTCGCTCCCCCTCAACCGTCAGGCCGAAAGTGGGCGCGTCGTGGCCTGCACTCCGAGATTCCACCAGTTCCTCCCCCGTTGCCCTCAGTAGCTGCGCGAGGTCGTTTTCAGCGAGCTTAGCGTCACGTAAGCCTTCGATGGCGACCTGGCTCTCGGTGATGGCCCGCTCGGCTCCCATGATCGCGCTATCGAGAGCTTCGAGAGCTTCTTCGGGTCGCCTGTGGAACATGTTGCGCACTGCTTGAAATTCAAACATCAATCCGTGCAAACTCTGCAGCAGAGTATCGTGTAAGTCTCGCGCGATGCGTGTGCGCTCACTAACCCGTGCCTCCAGACCGATGTTGAATTGCCGATGCAATTGTTGAAGTCGGAGTTGATAGAGCGCCCACAGTATTACGAGAACAACACCTACGCATGTAACGCGAAACCACGCAGTCTGGTAGAAAGCTGGGACGATGGAAAATTCCAGGAATGCGCCGGCGTCATTCCACACGCCGTTGTTGTTGCCGGCGGTGACTCGGAAGCGATAATCCCCTGGAGGTAGATTCGTAAAAAAGGCTTGTCGCCTTGTACCCGCTTCCTGCCACCCCGTATCGCGGCCTTCCAGTTCATAACGGAAACGGACTTTTTGGGGTACGGCTACACTCAACCCGCTGTAGTCGACCTCAACATCGCGGGTTAAGGGAGGTAGCCGCACCCGCTTGCCCAGAGCGTAGTCCTTATGGTCCGCGACAAAGCTTTCTATGTGCACCGGTGGTGGAACCTTATTGGGATAGGTTTGGCTGGGATCAATCATTTGGATTGAGATCTGGTTTATGAACCAAAGCCGCCCGTCCGATGCCTTTGACACAATGGGCTGAACCGGACGCGATGCCATATGGGGGCGCGCGCCGTCGAATCTGTCAAACACCTCAGCGTTAACGATGCTATCGCTATGCGTGCGCCACTCTTTCAACTCTGCACGCCCCAGCTTTACCAGTCCACATTGCGAATAGAGCCACAAGGCTCCGTCGTTATCTTCGGCCGCAGAGAAAATCGCATCGCATGGAAGGCCATTGCGACGATTCAGCATGGTCCAGACACTGCCGTCCCAGCGAAACAGGCCCTCGGTTGTTGAGACCAACAAGGAATCGTCGGAATCAAGAAGCATACCCAAAACTGAGAAGGAACTGTCACGCCCGTTCAGTGTTGTCGTGCTAGCGGTGCCGTCGCGGTAATGAGCCAGACTGCCATTTCTCGAGGCGACCCAAATACCCCCATCATGATCGGGCACAAGATAACCTATTGGTGGCTTACCGCTGGTCACCTCCGTAACTTCCTTCGCGATTTGATGGGTGACTCTAAAGAGATGACCAGCGATAGTCAACGCCCAAATATTGTGATTGGCATCCTCAGCGATGGCATCGACAGTATCGCCGCGTGAACTCTGGCTGTCAGAGCGCTTGATTTCATGGAACCTGCCATGGTCGTAACTCATCAGCCTGCTGTCTATTCCGAGCCAAAGCACACCGCTATGGTCTTGAAACAGCGCCGCCACATCCTGACCTGGCAGCCCACTAGCAGCAGAAAACAGTGAGAGCCGATCCCCCTTTAGAATGTCGACCCCACCTTCGTGTCCAATCCAAACTGAGCCATCATGCAGTGCTAGAACCGAAAAGAGCGCGGAAGAAGACAATCCTTCACGTATCGAGTAGGTGACGACTGGCGTACTCCGAAACATGTCGAGTCCGCCCTCCGTCTTTACCCAAAGGTCATGCTCGTGGTCTTCATAGAAGAGCACAACAGAATTGCCCGATAACCCATCGGCAGTTCCAAAGTGATCTGCCACCCCGTCGTGGACGCGGTAGAGTCCGTCATTCTCCGTTCCAATCCAGAGTGAGTTGTCTCGATCAACCAACAGTGCATGAGATCTGACCTTTGTACCATTGAAGCCGGGAACGACGTAAGGCGCCCATTTTCCATTGGAGTAATAGCGAACACCCAGATCAGGTCCGACTCCATCCACTGCTGCCCAAATGGATTCTGACGGTCCGGACGCAACATCAATTACGCCGTATCCCGTGTTATGACGTTTCGCTATCCCGTTCAAGTAGGTGCTCACGGAGCCCTGCCGCCAACGGCAGAGTACAGTGGATCCAAACCAGAGATTTCCAAGGCTGTCTTCAGTCAAGCCAAGGCCGTACCTCACTGGAATTCCATCGGGCTTTCCGTAACAGTGGAGCCCACTTCCCTCGACCCGACATAAGGGACCTTCGTCTGATGGGACGCGATAACGCGTCACCCAAATTGTTCCCTCATGGTCTTCTAATATGACGCTGATCCCACTGCGCTGAGCGGGATTCGAGTACCATCGGAACTCGCCGTCTTTCATCCTACCGAGACCGACCCTTGTTCCAATCCACAGGCTGCCGTCGCGAGCGCCCAGAAGGTACGTATAAGTAAGTTTTGCGAGGTCAAAGCCGGGGATAGAAAAAGGCACAAACTTGATGCCGTCGAAACGCAGCAAACCTTCAGGTGTTCCTAACCACAAATAACCGTCCGCGGTCTGGGTCATGCTGGATCCAATGTTGATGGACCCGTCTTGGACGCGCCATGCAGTATGGGCATATTGTGAGATTCGGCGCCCTGGGTCGAGTGCCCAGATCAAAGCCGTCGAGCAGCAGTAAAATACGGTAAGAGACAGGAGAGTGCGCGCAAAACTCCACTTTGCTCTGTGGTTAGCGCCCGCAAGTCTTTGCAAACCCACTCTCTATCCTCCCAAGCGGAGCGCAACTCCACAGACGGCAATTGGCCTCGAATCGACGTAGGGACTCCGCAATCCATCCACGAATACCGAGGATTATCCGTGTGATGCGCAATCTTAGCCACATTGTACATACCTTATTGGTAGGCGCGAATCCAGCATTGGTAGGCGCGAATCCAGCGACCCCAGTCGCCGGGCCTGGTCCCCGACTGGCATGCCTAAGGGGACCCGAGGCTGCGGCGAGCAGCGAAATGAACATGGAATTTATTTATACGAAACCAGGGTTGAAGATGCTGGCTTGTGAGGAAGTTGTCCCAAAAAAGAGGCGCCCGACTCTGCTGTAGCGTTTACCGACGATGATTTTCCGGACATTCCCGTGATGCGCCGCGCTGGCCTCGCCGTTCAGATTCTTGAATCAACCGGTCGTCAGCCGGCAATCTGCGGTTCCTGAAAATATTGACAGCATAGATCCGTATAGTCCAGCCAGCGCTGAATTGAAGAAGTCTGCGGAGATGTCTGGACCAGCGGACCGAATGGTGTCGACGACAAAGCGAATATCCTGTTCATCTCCAGATTCTTCGAAACCACGCCGCAAGGGTGCAATGCGCGGATGGACAACGTCCGAGTCGTGCTAGACATAAGTTCCGGCTGAGCCGATCCGTGGACAACACCCGCGAAGAATCCGGAGCACGGCGGTGCCGCGTACGGTTTTCGGAATCCTCACTTCACAAATTTTCCAATTGTCATAGGGGAACAGTCAAGGTGGGAGCCTGAGAAAACAGGCTGACCCAAAGCAGCTTCGTGACTTCCCGTAGGACTGTTAGCCGATATTGTAAGGTCGAACCTGATCTCCCCGATTTCGTATTTATTCACAAAACTCACAAATCGCGTCTTGTTGATGGCAGGGTTCATGCACTCACAGTGTCCCTAAGATGGCTGTTCTCCGGACGTCCGCTCTGTCTGAAACGCAGGAGCCTTTCCGGCGAGAGTTCGAGATCCCAAACTGGAGCGGGTTAAACGAAAGGTACACAGCGAGGAATTCAAATCAGTGAGGAGAACGTTATGAGGCTACGGCAATTTTGCAGACTGATGAGTGTGCTGCTTCTGGCCACTGGCCTGGCAGCCGCGCAAAACACGATCACTTTCGAGGCCCCCGGCGCGGGCACAGCAGCGGGACAAGGCACGCTTGCGCAGGGCATCGATTTCCTGGGTACAACGTTTGGCTATTACATCGATGCAAACAGCGTGGCGCATGGTTTCCTCCGGGTCTGGAACGGTTATTTCGTAACCTTCAGCGCGCCCGGGGCGGGGGCCGGAGCGGGACAGGGTACGTTTGCTTCCAGCCTGAATCCCGAAGGCACCCTTACCGGATATTACATCGACGGAAATGGCACCATGCACGGTTATCTGCGGAATTTCTTCGGCAACTTCACCACCTTCGACGCTCCCGGCGCGGGCAACGGGGCGGGACAAGGCACCTTGTCTGCCAACATCAATCCAGAAGGCACGGTCGCCGGATACGACTTTGATTCCGGCGGCGTGGCGCATGCTTTTGTGCGCTCTCGCGAGGGTTCCTTTGTTACCTACGAAGCTGCGGGAGCGGGGACCGGCGCAGGTCAAGGCACAGGCACAGCAACAACCATCGGGTTAAACCCCGATGGAACGATCACGGGAGCTTACATCGACTCCAATAACTCTTTGCATGGCTATGTTCGCGACCCAGACGGCACCATCACTTCGATCGATGCTCCCGGCGCGGGCAATGGTCCCGGCCAGGGCACTGATACGGACGGGCTCAATTTCGCCGGCATCATTCCTGGGGTGTACTTTGACTCAAACAATGTTGTGCACGGCTACGTGCGCGCCCTGGACGGAAAGTTTACCGAGTTCGACGTTCCCGGTGCGGGTACCGGCGCTGGCCAAGGCACCCTTCCCCAGGGACTGAATGCGGAAGGGGCCGTCACTGGGAGCTACACCGACTCAAACAGCGTAAGCCACGGTTTTGTGCGCTCTCCGCGTGGCGCCATTACGACCTTTGATGCGCCGGGAGCGGGGACCAGTGCCGGCCAGGGCACATTTCCGCTGCTGAACAATCCCGAGGGGGCGATCACCGGATACGAGATTGATTCGGGCGGCGTGTATCACGGCTTCCTGCAAAGTCCGAGGAGCCGCTAGCAACAATCCTGCTGGCGCGAGCCCTTGGTAGGCGTAAAGGGTTTGCGCCAGCTGGCAATCAAGTATGAGCGTATGGCTCGGCGTTAGCAGCGCTCAAAGCCGATAAAAAACGCGGGAACCTCGGAACTCAGGCGGAATTCGTACTCTCCGGTGGCGCAGGGACGGATTTCTGCACGAAAGCGGAATTCACCAGCACCGATCGATGAATGCGAACGAATCCGTAGAAGTTAAAAGGGAGTCGTCCCGCTCGGTGAGCTCCGCGCCCACATCTCTGATTGGATTGCTGCGCAGCAGACCGAAAGCAGCAGTGCGCGCAAGAGCGGGAATTGGATCTGCCCTTAGCCGAGAACTATAGCTAGAGAATGTTCGCGTAGGGGGTTTAGTCCTCAGAAACGGGCTCCTGGGAGATCGCCCGAACAGCCGCTTTCAGCGGTGCCACATTTCTCCCAACCGACTTCTGGACCGGGATACCTTCCAGTGTGCCCGTCACTCGCACCTCGGCAGCGAATGCCCCGCAGTGATATATACGCTGATCGATTCGGCCAAGCTCACCAATAGACAAAGGCGGTCTAAGTCTAAGTGCGGCGGCGAAGAGTGTATCAGTTGGCGACTTGACCGCGAATGCGGTCCTTAAAGAACCGACAGATTGCGCCAATTCCGTGCGCAAGGAGTGCGGAAAGGATGAAGGGGAAAAAGGTGACGGCCAATCCAAGCACACATATCGTGCATCTAATCGAAAAAGCGACACACACGGCGATCCATGCCGCCAAGCAGACTGGAGCGGCATCATTTGAGGACCAGGCATCATCCGAGTAGGACAAAAGAGCGAACGGTATCGCCGAGATAAAGCAAATCTTGGCAAGTTGGTCTTGCCCCGCGTGGAGCACACCCAGGTGCATCCCAAGATAAATTGCGTAGGTGGCGACCAAAAAGCAAAACAGACCAAGACATTGGCGAACCTTACGTTCGCTACCGTCCCATGCTTCGCATATATACTCCCGCATATCGAAAGTATTGTCGCTGCAATGAGCGGCCCGTGCCAAGATGCCGAGAGGATCCAAGCCATTGTTACTGAAGTCATCCGTGCGGACCATGAATGCCTTATCGGCCTCCTGGGATTTCTCTGCAAAGGGATGTCCGCGACCCATCCGGGCTACGAGTGGAATATCTCTTCTGCTGAGCCTAGCCAGAAACCTGCTTGTAGGAGATCAATAGATGATCTCCTCGAATTCGACTTCTCATTACTAATCGCTACAAGACTAATCGCTACAAGCGATCATCGGATCAACTCTGTGTAGCCGAGTATTCGCTCAGAGTCGAGTTCTTCGGTTCCGGCCCGCTGATCACCGGATCGCATAGTGCCCAAGGCAGCCGCTCCCGTTACTTAGTGCAGCTTTTCTCGCCTCTTTTGTGGAGTAAGATCAATCGAATATGTTGTGTGCAGGCAAAAAATTGGACTAGAAAAGGAGGTCTGCACGGTGTACTCCGACATGGCGTTGCGTGGGTGGTCCGCTCTCCTCATTCTAATCGCATGCCTCGCGTGTTCAAGCACACTTTGTCCCGCGCAGGAAACAAGTCAAAAAGTTGCTTCAACAAATTCTGCAGCTGGCATCGCTGCCTGGCAACAAGTCTATTCCGTACTGACAACTCCTCGCTGTATCAATTGCCACACCGCCACGAACTATCCGGAGCAAGGTGACGACCGGCACCGTCATTTGTTCAACGTCGTGCGCGGGCCCGGAGGCAAGGGTGTGGCGGGCCTGAATTGTGCTACTTGTCATCAGTCCGCCAACGCAGATAGCACCGGCGTTCCCGGCGCTTACAACTGGCACCTGGCGCCTCTTTCTATGGAGTGGCAGGACACCAATGACGGCATTTTATCGAGCACAGCGGTTTGCCAATCCCTTACCGATCACTCCAAGAGTGGCAGCCTGGATGGCCCTGGCATCGTGCGGCATCATGAGCAGGAGCCTTTGGTGCTTTGGGCATTCCAACCGGGACACCGCCGCGACGGCACTGCGCGATCTCTGCCGCCGCTTACCCACGAACAATTTGTTGCCGCCACACGGACGTGGGTCGATGCTGGAATGCCTTGTCCACAGAATCCTTGAACTCGGAGGCTTTTATGCAAACTTACAAGCTGTCGGTAAACGGACAAACCAGAGAGGTCACTGCCGACCCGGGCACTCCGCTGCTTTGGGTGCTGCGTGAAGACCTGAAGATGACCGGCACGAAATACGGTTGCGGCATCTCGGCATGCGGAGCGTGCACCGTGCATCTGGCGGGAGTCGCCACTCGCTCGTGCGTGGTTCCGGTTTCGCTGGTCGGCAATCGGCCGATCGTGACCATCGAGGGCGTCGGAGAAGATCGCGTGGGCCGCGCCGTTCAAGACGCCTGGGTGGCCGAGGATGTTGTACAGTGCGGCTATTGCCAAAGCGGTCAGATTATGAGCGCTGTGGCGTTGCTCAAGAGCCGCCGGCAACCCAGTGACGAGGACATCGAGGAATCAATGGGCGGAAACATTTGCCGCTGCGGCACGTATGTTCGCATCCGCAATGCGATCAAGACTGCTGCACAGCAGTTGGCATAAAGGAGAACACCATGTCCGCGACCACCATGTTGAGTTCGGAATCAGGTCTCAGCCGCCGTAGTTTCCTGCGCGTTTCGGCGACGGCTGCCGGAGGGTTGATCGTCGCTCTCTATCTCGATTTCCCAGTACGGGCTCAAACTCCGCAAGCGAAGACGTATCCTCCCGATGCCTTCGTTCACATTCAGCGAGATGGCAAGATCGTGATTCAGGTGAATCGCCTCGAGTTCGGCCAGGGAGTTCAGACCTCGCTACCAATGGTGCTGGCCGATGAGATGGACGCAGACTGGTCGCATGTCGTGGCCGAACTCGCCCCGGCGGCCGATGTCTATAAGGATCCCGTATTTGGGATCCAGATGGTTGGCGGCTCGGGCTCGATTGCGCACTCTTTTCAGCAGTACCGCGAATTGGGAGCAAAAACCCGCGCCATGCTGGTTGCTGCCGCCGCGCAGCAATGGAAGATATCGGCGGCGCAATGTCGAACTGAGGCCAGTGTTGTGTACGGCCCCGGTGGCCGATCTGCGACCTATGGTGAACTAGCCGATTCCGCGGCCCACATGTCTGTGCCGGAGAATGTGCCGCTCAAAAAAGCATCCGAGTTCAAGCTCATCGGCAAGGACACGCGACGGCTCGACAGCCGTCCGAAATGCGACGGCTCCATGAAGTTCGGCCTCGACCTCGACCTGCCTGGAATGAAGGTTGCAGTCGTGGCGCACCCTCCTATCTTCGGTGGAACACCCAAATCAATCGATGACAAGGCGGCGCGGGGTATTCCCGGCGTAATAGATGTGTTCGAAATCCCCACCAGCAGCAAGGGAACCGCGGTAGTCGTTGTGGCGGACAAGTTCTGGACCGCCAAGCAGGCGCGCGATCGGCTCTCCATCGATTGGGATTTCTCTGGGGTCGAACCGGCGGACACTAAGCAACTGCGGGCAAAATACAAAGAGCTCGCTGCCACTCCGGGCAATGTTGCCGTAACTCGCGGCGACCTCAGCGTGCTGAATGGCACCAGCGCAGCCAGCCGGATCGAAGCGGAATACGAATTTCCCTACCTCGCTCACACTCCGATGGAGCCATTGAACACTACTATCCGGTTTGATGGTGATCGCGCTGAAGTTTGGGCTGGTTCTCAATTTCAAACCGTGGATCAAATGGCCATCGCCGAAACCCTCGGTCTAAAGCCGGAACAGGTTACCTTTCACACCGAGATGGCGGGCGGCGGATTCGGGAGAAGAGCGACGCCTGATTCTCATGTCCAGCGCGAAGCGGCTACCATCGCCAAACGTTGCAAAGGTATTCCCGTAAAACTCATCTGGACCCGCGAAGACGACGTGCAAGGTGGCTATTATCGTCCCATGTTTGCGCACCGGATCGAGATTGGGATCGGAGCGGACGGCATGCCTTTGGCATGGAGACATGTGATCGTGGGACAGTCCCTCGTGGCGGGCACACCGTTTGCTGCCATGCTGATAAAGAATGGAGTCGACGAAACTGCGGTCGAGGGCGCCGCCGACAATCCTTACGAAATCCCGAACTTCACACTCACTGCGCATCACCCCACGCCGAACGTGCCTGTACTCTGGTGGCGTTCTGTCGGGCACACCCACACTGCCTTCGTGATGGAAACGCTGGTCGATGAGCTCGCGAGTCGTGCGGGAGCGGACCCGATCGCCTACCGCCGGAAGCTTCTGAAACCGGATGAAAAGAGAATGCGCGGAGTGCTCGATCTGATGGACGAAAAAAGTGCTTCGTGGCGGAATCACCTGGCGGAGGGCCACGCCGCCGGAGTTGCGTGCCATGAGTGCTTCGGAACCAATGTTGCGTGCGCCGTCGATGTCTCGATCGAGAACAAGCGGCCGAAGATCCATCGCGTAACCGTGGCGATGGACTGCGGCATCGCAGTGAATCCCCTGACGATCGAGAGTCAGTTTCAGGCCGGTGTGAGTTTCGGCGTATCGCAGTTGATGGCGAAAGGTGCGATAACTTTCAAGAGCGGCCACGCGGAGCAGAACAACTTCGACGGCTACACTCCTCCGTACATAATCGACGCACCCGTTGCCGTCGACGTTCATATCGTGCCGAGTACAGAAGAACCTTCAGGATGCGGCGAACCACCGGTTCCGGTCATTTCCCCCGCCGTGGTGAATGCATTGTTTCGCTTGACCCGCAAGCGGTACCGTACCCTGCCGTTGCTGAGTCTCTAACTTGAGCAAGCAGGTTTGGACGTATCGTGAACGAGTTGGTTGTGACCGGATGACGCTAGCGCTGAGGGACAATCTCGGAAACTATCAGTGTTGGAAATCAGTAGCGATAAACAATTCGCGTGAAATCAAAGGGTAGCAGCTCTTAATGAAGTGGTAGAATTTCGTTCGGGTGCTTTTTTATGACTTGGCAATCATTTTAGATGACAAGAGAACAGAGCCATAAACGGGTTGTAAAATCAAGCACTTGCAAGTAGAGCCGGGATGGCGGAACTGGCAGACGCAGCGGACTCAAAATCCGCCGACCTTCGGGTCTTGGGGGTTCGACTCCCCCTCCCGGCACCAGCAAGAACCCCACAAAATAAACAGGTAGCTGGCGCTAGCTCACCGCATGAGACGCACTCACCTCAGACACAGCGGACCTAGCACACTCATCTAGCCACGAGCGCAGAATCTACCATGCTGAAAACGTGGGGTTTAGTTGAGAATGCAAGAGTGAGCATGTCTTCCAAATCTGTTACATATTTCAGGTTCTCCGCCACGTCTCAGAAAGGTACCCGCTCGGTGTGGGCCGTAGTGACGGCGGATTATGAGAGAGGTGTTCGATAGAGGTCCACCTAAGAATCACTTATTGTAGGAGCTGCTGAGCTATTCCTGTTGGGGTCGAACCCGATGATAACGGTACTGTCGGGGCTTGAAGTGGCGGTTGAGGTAAGTGCCCTTGGAATCGGCGGCGAGGAAAGCGGTGTGCTC
>Ga0070762_10001169_pt1 | contig 11913 bp, 6 predicted proteins | sample HubBroMetageREF2_FD_66726 | JGI IMG/M metagenome (GOLD analysis project Ga0070762, IMG submission 66726) | Reference soil microbial communities from the Hubbard Brook experimental Forest, New Hampshire, USA - Hubbard Brook CCASE Soil... | ecosystem: Environmental > Terrestrial > Soil > Temperate... | reverse complement strand
CACATTTCGATCCGAAACGCGCCAGGCCCAGCTACCCGTATGAGTCAGCTTCTGCGCCTCGCTGAGATAAAACTCGCTTCGCTTCAAGGCTTCCTCGGCGCGCTTGCGATCTTCGACGTCATCTTCTTTGACGCGGCGGCGAATCCTGGCGAGCCATGATACGAGTAGAACGAATAAGGCAAAGATTATGAAATACGGAAGCTCCGCCGCTGCAATGTAGAGGCTATAGAGTGGTGGCACGAAGAAGTAGTCGAATGCGAGTGAGCACAGGACGACCGCCAGCACGGCGGGACCTGGCCCTCCATACCATGAACTGATTGCGCTCGCGCAGATGAAAAGTGGAACCGTCGCTTCGCGGAACCTGAGGCGTTCGAGCAGCAGCGCCGCGCCCGATGCCACCGCGACGGAAAGAACCGCAAACGAGTAAGTTTGGAGACGATTCCAAGGCAGCAGGCCCGTGGATTCACGGGCGGCGGGGTCACTCGAGGCGAGAGGAAAGGGGTTCATTCTTGATCCGACTTCTGATTCGGAATGCCGTATAGGCACTGTCAGGTCCGAATCTTCCAAGCTCATCGGGACTCAAAGCCCCTAAGGCGATGCACAATGTATCGCTTCAGTGAAAGCGCCCCTTTCGTGGCTGAACAACTCGCTGAAGATCGAGCGGGCAATGCCTGGGCGCCCGGTCCCCTGGCATGCCGCAAACCCAATACCGTTTTCTCGATCACGCCGATGCTCGCCTGTTTACCTGCACAAGGGAGGGGTGTAAATAGAACCGCGGTGATTTTGCGATGAAATGCGAGTGAAACCAGGAAGTTGTTGATTCTTAAGGAAATTATCCGAACGGCTTGATGCACTTTATTCGACAATTCCGGGGTCGCATTGGTACAGTTCTTGTATTTTCTGTGCGGTTCTCATGTATAGCCTTCCCTCAGGACGCGTTCTGTTCGGAGCTTTTGAGCTCGACCTCACCACTGGCGAACTGCGCTCGACTGGGACACCCGATCCTAACCATAAGGTTCTCCTCAGAGAACAAGTGTTCCAGGTTTTGCGGATGCTGCTTGAACGAGAGGGCAAGATTGTCACCCGCGAGGAAATCAAGAGCAGACTGTGGGCGAGTGATACGGTCGTCGATTTCGACCAAAGCATCAATGCCACGATCAAAGCCCTACGCCGGGCCCTGGGGGATTCAGCGGACAACCCCCGGTACATCGAGACCTTGGGGCGGCGTGGCTATCGATTGATGCCGGCCATCGAATATCCTGGGTCAGCACCAGGAACCGCACCCGGAGAGGTCGCCGCGGAGGCCCATCCAATGAGAGGCGGTTGGCGCCGGGTTTTGGCGGCGGGCGCGCTGCTTGCCGTTGCCGCGCTCATCGTCTGGCGCTACGAAGTTTACCGCCATCGCATCACGCTCGCTCCCACCGACACAATCGTGCTGGCCGACGTCGACAACCGGACGAACGACCCTGTTTTCGACGATGCTTTGAACGCTGCATTGCGCTATGAAATGGCACAGACGCCATACTTGAACCTGCTGGGATTGGATAAAACGTACGCCACCATGGGGCAAATGAAGCTTCCACCCACCACCAGGATTACCGCAGAGATCGCACGCCAGACTTGCAATAAGACCAACAGCAAGGTGGTAATCTCTGCTTCCATCGCCGACGCCGGTAACGGATATCACCTGGGGATCATCGCACTCGACTGCGGATCAGGAGCGACCTTGGCTGAGGAAGGGACCGACGTTAGCGCTCGTAGTCAGGTAGTCCATGAATTGGGTGCCACGGCCGCGCGCCTTCGGAGGAAACTGGGGGAGCCCGCCGAATCGCTGGCGCGGTTCAATCAGCCTCTCGAAATAGCGACCAGCGCCTCCCTGGAGGCACTGCAAACGGGCACCGAGGGAAGAAAGCTCTTTCAAGCTGGCAACCCACAAGCAGCGCTCCCGCTGTTTCAGAGGGGAATCGAACTGGACCCTGATTTTGCGCTCCTGTATGAAGAGATTGGCAGGGCAAACGGAGCTCTCAGTCATTACGACCTTATGACCAGTGGAATGATGCGCGCCTACCAACTGCGCGACCGAATGACGGAAAAGAACAGGCTGAATACCGAGTATCTTTATTACAGTCACGCGACCGGGGAGCTCGACAAGGCATATTCCGTTCTACTTCGTGCGCTAGAAATATTTCCTCGCGATGTATCCTTTCATAATAATCTGGCGCACACGCTGCTTGCACTCGGCCAACTCACTCGTGCGGCTGACGTAGAGGATGAGACGGCGCGGCTGCAGCCCAGTCCGCTCTATTTTTCCTCGGCCGCCGGTGCCAACTTAGATGCAAGCAGGTTCAATGAGGCGGGGTCATGGCTGGCTCGGGCGGAAGCCTCTAAGTTTGACAGCCCCGACCTGAGGATGTGGAAGGCGCGGCTGGCATTCATTCAAGGTAATCGCGCAGCTCTCGACCAGGTCTTCAATCGCGAAGCGCATGTCCCGGATCGAGTCGTTGTCCAGCGTGAGCGATATGAAGCTCAGCAAGGTCACTTTGGTTCCTCCGATCGTTGGCGACTTCAGGCATCGAAGCTGTTTTCGCACCCGGTAGATATGTCCCGAGGCCTCATTTCTTCGGCCCTTGAGAACGCGGAGGCGGGCAGGCTAGTCCAGGCGCACAAAATCGAGGACCGGATGCTTCAGAGCGACTTGGAGCGTGGCGACAGAATGGTTTTAGCTCTCTCGCTCGCCCGGACGGGGAGAACTGAGGAAGCTCAGCGGCTTGCGGACGAAGTCAGCCAAGAAGCACCATTGGATACAATCGTGCAGAAATATCTCGTTCCGACCGTGCGCGCTGCGGTCAAATTACAGGAGCGTGATCCCAAAGCCGCCATCGATCTGCTCCGCGAGACGGTTCAGTACGACCTCGCGTACACCCAGTCGTTCGATTATCTCTACCCCGCCTACATCCGTGGCTTGGCCTACCTGGAGTCCGGTGATGGCCAATCAGCAGCGCGCGAATTCCAAAAGCTGATCGACAACCCCGGTCTGTGCTGGGAATTTATCACCGGCCCACTGGCCCGGCTTCAACTCGGTCGGGCGGAGAAACTGATGGGCGACAACGCATCCGCCCGCAAATCCTACGAAGAATTCCTTAACATTTGGAAAGATGCTGACCCCGATCTTCCCGTCTATCAACAAGCCAAAGCCGAGTACACCCAGCTCAAAGATACAGGTAACCAGACGCGAAGACTACTGCAGCTCAGTCGGTAGGGTGAAATGAAAGGTTGCACCTCGTGCATCGGCGGTCGCCCACAACCGGCCACCATGCGACTCCACAATGGTACGACTGATGGCCAACCCCATGCCGCTGCCCTGCGGCTTAGTGGTAAAGAAGGCAGAAAAGATCTGGTCAACATTCTCAACCGGTAGTCCCGGACCTGTATCGCTGACGGAGAACAATAATTGACTGTTCTGCCGCTGCGACTTCACCGTGAGCTCTCCGCCCTCGTCCCGCATGGCTTCGATGGCATTGAGCATGAGGTTCGTGAAGACCTGCTGCAGTTGCACGTGATCTGCCTTGATTTTGGGCAGTTCGCCAGTAAGTTCGGATCGCATGGCAATGGAGTATCGGATAGCCTCACCCTGCAGCAGTGTGAATATTTCGTGGACGATTTCGTTCACGTCGATCAGTTCACTTTGCGGGGGAGACTTCCTATACAGCGATCGGATATGGTCGATGATCTCAGCCGCACGATTCCCATATTTATCGATTTTTGCTGCTGCCGCACGGGCCCGGTCAAGGTTAGGAGGTTCGTGCGCCAGCCATTCAATGCAGCTGTTGGCACTGGTCATGGCGGCGGCGATCGGCTGCTTGATTTCGTGCGCCAAAGAGGCGGCCATCTCGCCCAACATGCTCACCCGATTAGTGTGCGCGAGCTCCGTCTCTAATTGACGTAGGCGCTCCCTTTCTTGTTCAAGCAACTCCTGGTCGGTAATATCCATTGCGGTGCCGAGAAACCCCTTAAGGACTTCGCCTTCAACAATAGGAATCCCGACGCAGCGAATGTAGCGTTGCTCGCCGTCGGGTCGAACAATTCGTTTTTTTATGTCGCAGCCACAACGTTCCGCATGCATCGTCTTGATGGTTTCCGCCATGGATTCCCGGTCTTGAGGATGAATGGCGGCTAGATACTGTTCAAGTGTCGGCGCTCCCTGCTGTGGATCGAGGCCGTAAATCTGAAACAACTCTTGGGACCAGTATTCAAAAAAACCTGAAGGGTTGAATGCCCAACTTCCCATATGGGCGAGGCGCTGGCCTTCGCTGAGATATTGCTCACTCAGGCGCAGCTCTTCTGTTAGTCGCTCTTGCTCCGTAACATCCATTCCTGTTCCGAGGAAACCCCGGAAAATTCCTCCTTGCGTGACCGGAACGCCCACACAACGTACCTGACGAATCTCTCCATCAGACCGCACAATCCTTTTTGTGAAGTCGAATGGGCGATGGTCGGCCAACATGTTCGCAATTCCTTGTTTCATGAACGCACGATCTTCCGGGTGTACAAGAGCCAAATATTCTTCTGCGGTTGGCGGCTTGCCACTCGGATCAAGACCATGGATCCGAAACAACTCGGAAGACCAGTATTCGAATCCAGCAGCGTTGAAGGCCCAACTTCCCATGTGCGCAACACGTTGTCCCTCCGCGAGATACATTTGGCTTTGCTGAAGCGCTTCCTCGGCGCGTTTGCGGTCAGTGACGTCCTGGACCGTACCGAACATTTTGCAGGGCCTGCCCGACGCGTCTTTCTCGACGTCGCCCTGACTATGCACCATGCGCACTTCGCCGCCGGGACGGATGATTCGGTGGTCCACGTCGGTGCGCAGTCCTCCGCGAACGGCCTCCTCGGCCATTCGGAACACAAATTCTAGATCTTCGGGGTAGATCAATTTTCGTATAACCGCTATGTCTATGGGATACTCCTGCGGCCGCAGTCCATAGATGCGGTAGGTCTCGTCCGACCAGATCACGCGATTCGACGTCAGGTCCCACTCCCAGTAGCCGACATGTGCAATTCGTTGGGCTTCTTCAAGCTTGGTTTTGCTGTCTTGCAAATCGTTAGACACCAACTGCAGAGCTTCCTCGGCGTGTTTGCGGTCTTCGATGTCGGTCGTGATCCCGTACCACTTGACGATGTTCCCATCTTTATCTCTGAGCGGCACTCCACGGTCCAAATGCCAGCGATATTGCCCATCAGCGCGGCGGGAACGCACCTCACTTTCGTGCGGCTTGCCGGTAGCAATCGCTTCGACCCATTTAGCTGTGTGTCGCTCAAGATCATCAGGGTGAATTAGCGCTTGCCACCCTGATCCGGCCATTTGTTCCGTCGATGACCCCGTGTACTCCACAAATCGCTTGTTAACGTAAGTATTGGAGCCGTCGGGCTGGGCACTCCACACCATCGCCGGAATGGTATCGATCACATCGCGAAGCTCTTTTTCACTCTTGCGAAGAGCATCCCGCTGACGCTCCAAATGGCCGAGTCGAAGGCGATACAGTCCAGCAAGAACTGCCAAGAAAAGAAGCGCTCCTAGAGAGCGAAACCATACGGTCTGGTAATAGGCCGGAGTGACGAAGAAATCAAGCGATGCGCCGGTTTCGTTCCATACGCCGCTGTTATTGGAAGCCTTCACTCGGAAGGTGTAATTTCGCGGAGGAAGGTTGCTGTAGAAAGCTTGTCTTCGCGTACTGGCATCCTGCCAATCGCGATCGTAGCCTTCCAGTTTGTACTGGAAATGCACCTTCTGAGGAACGACAAAACTCAGAGCCGTATAGTCAATCTCGAGATCACGTGTAAGGGCGGGAAGATGGAGGCCGTTCTGAGGCGAATACGTCTTTCGATCAGCAATTACGTCTTCGATATGCACTGGCGGCGGGATGGGGTTTCTGAGCTGACCATCAGGATCAATCATTTGCGCCACCGTGTCATTTGCGAACCATAAGCGTCCGTCGCTTGACCGTGTTGCAACCGGGCTAAAAGGGGGGAGGTAGGGCTGAGCGCCGTCGAAGGCATCGAACAGATCGAACTTTACCTTTAGGTCGGGATGTTCGCGCCATGATTGCAGGTCGTCTGACTTGATCTTAATCAGACCACACTCGGCATATAGCCAAAGATCGGAGTATTTGTCTGTAACCATCGCGAAAATTCGGTTACACGGCAAGCCATCAAGCGTGTGCTGGTTGTCACCTCTCTGCTCTACAAGGCCCTTGTTGGTTGCAGCCAACACCGAACCGTCCGAATTTGCCAGTACCTGATTAACTCGCGTACTTGCGTCCTTGAGGGGCAAGATTTGCACTTGATCGTTTCGATATCGAGCCAGGCCACCTTGAATCAAGCCCAGCCACAGGCCACTCTGCGGATCGGCTGCCAGAGAAAGGATGTCCAGTCTCTGATCTGAGATTTCCTTGACGAATTTGCCATCTCGAAAACAAATTAGTTCCGTGGGGTGTCCAGGTGGGGTACGAAATGCCGCAACCCAAACACTGTTGTCCTTGTCCTCGGTCATCGCCAAAACGATCCCCACGGAGCCGCCGTCGGGGCGGAGGATGGGCGTAAAGCTGCCATGCTCGTAAACAAAGAGTCCATTGTCCAGTCCCACCCAAAGCCGTCCAGCGTGATCTTCGAATAGCGAGGTGACGCGATTGCCATGAAGCCCCTGCTTTGGGCCGATGGATGAAACCACGTTCCCGCGCACAAAATCCAACCCTCCGTGGTTCCCGATCCAGACGGTCCCGTCACGAACGGCAAATATGGACCCGACGTTGTCTGTACTGAGCCCCTCATGTACAGAAAAACTGACAACCGGAATGTCGCGGAAGCAATCGACCCCCCCGTCTGTGGCCAACCACAGGTTGCCCTCTCTGTCTTCCAAAAAGCCTTCGACGGTATCACTCGAGAGGCCGTGCGCGCTCGCAAAATGATCCACGTTGCCATCGTGAACCCGGTAGATTCCACTTTCGTAAGTGCCGATCCACAATGCCTTATGCCGATCCAGATGCATGCTGATAATCCGCAACGTACTGCTGTCGAATGTCGGCGTGGACAGTGTTTTCCAGGAACCATTCACCCATCGTTGCAGGCCCAGGCCGCGGCCGGAATTCGAGATCCCTGCCCAGATCGACCCATCAGGAGCGGCAGCGAGAGCGTTTATACCAGCAAGCGCTACGTTGGATGTGAGTCCGGACAACTCGTACGAGGTGGATGAACCCGGCTTCCATCGGACAAGGGCGGTGCTAGTTCCAATCCAACGATATCCGAAGTCATCGCCGATCAATGTCCCTGCATAGGGTGGCACTCCATCCTTGGGTCCGTAGCATGTGGCCACAGATGCTGCGACCTTACAGACGCCTCCGGCATCAGTTCGCGAGCGGGCGATCCAAATCGCGCCGTCACGATCCTCATAGATCGAGTTCACACGGCCCGCTGTTTCCGGGAAAGTGAACAACTCTCCGTTCTTCCACTGGGCCAGGCCGGAAGCTGTTCCAATCCAAAGGCTCCCGTCCGTCGCCCCGAAAAGTGAAATCACGGCTGGGTTAGGAAGCTGTTTCCCGACGGGTGGAGCAAAGGGTACGAAGCGGACGCCGTCGAAGCGCAACAATCCCGCGAAGGTCCCAATCCACACGTATCCGTCGGTTGTTTGGGTAATCGAAGAGGGTGCTCCCGCGAAGGCGCCGTCGCGCACGCGCCAGGCAGTGTGGGCATATTGAGAAATCCGCAGGTCCGGATCAAGCGCGAGCGCACGGGGAAGCCCCGAGAACAGCATTCCAGTCAGAACGGTTCCCAGCGCGAGAAGGTGTTGTGCTCGTCGGTGGCGTTCATGCGTACGGCTCAAATCTGAACATCTCCCGGTGCGATGCCGAGAACATCGGTACCTTCCTCGGCGATAGGTCGTGAGATCCCCAACCTTCTCATCTTGGCCAGAAGTGTGGTCCGTTTCAGTCCCAGTTTGGCAGCTGCACCGCGGGGTCCGCCTACGATCCAGCCGGCCTGCTCAAGCGTCTCCACGACCAGAGCTCGATCTGAGTCTTCCCAGTTCATCGACGATAGTGGAGACTGTGCCTTGGAAGTGAGAATAATGCCGCTCGTTTGCCTCTTCTGCAGAGGGTTCGGGAGCACCCCGTCGCGCGACAGTATAACCGCACGTTCAACCAAGTTCTGCAATTCCCGTATATTGCCAGGCCAGGAATGCCACTGGAAGGCAACCATCATTTCTGAAGGAATGCTATCGATTTGTTTCCCCATGCGGCGGCTGAAGATCTTCACGAAGTGCGTAACGAGCGCAGGAATGTCTTCCCGGCGCTCCCGCAACGCAGGCAGCAGGATGGGGAAGACGTTCAGACGATAGTAGAGATCGCTGCGGAACTGACCGCGCGCTATCATCTTGCCCAGATTCCGATTGGTTGCAGCGACGAGCCGAACATCCACCTTATGAGTTCTACCGCTTCCGAGTCGCTCGAACTCCTGCTCCTGCAGCACACGCAGCAACTTCGGCTGCAGCGCAGGGGGAATATCGCCTACCTCGTCCAAGAATAGCGTACCCGTGTCAGCCATTTCGAAGCGCCCAATCTTCTGAGCGATCGCTCCGGTGAAGGCGCCCTTCTCGTGACCGAACAACTCGCTTTCCAGAAGATCGAGCGGGATAGCCGCGCAATTCAGCTTAATAAATGAGCGTCCGCAGCGCTGACTTGCATTATGAATGGCATGGGCGATGAGTTCCTTTCCTGTACCGGTTTCGCCCTCGATGAGAACCGTCGAGTCTGTGGGAGCAACCTGCTCCACCTGATCGAGGACTGATTCGAGAGCAGCACTACTACCGATGATCCGCTCGAACGTTCGCTCGGCCTGATCCGTGACACGGTCCATGATGATTGCGTAATCTCCCACAGAAACCTCTACACCTAAGGCTCGTGACACGACTGCGATAATGCGAGGGTTTCACATATTCAGAGCAGAACGAACCCTCTTGAGCAACAGTTGATGATCGAACGGTTTTGCCAGGAACTCGACTGCCCCGCGTCTCATGGCTTGGATCCGCATCCTGGCGTCTCCATGAGCCGTAATAAAGATGATGGGAACGTTGCATTCCTCTTCTTTCAGTCTGGCCTGCAACTCGAGACCCGACATCTTCGGCATGCGGACGTCAACGATCAGGCACGCAGCCTTACGATGCAAATCGGATTTCAGGAAGTCTTCCGCGCCTCCGAAGCACCGTGCCGCAAGCCCAGCCGCCTCCATCAGGTCACGCAGCGAGTCTTGCATCGCCTCATCATCGTCAATGATCGCAATCAATTTGGATGTTTGGTCGTCCGACGGCATGTCCGGAGGGTAGCGTGATCGCAGATCTTGACGCAATCGATCTTTGGTCGCGTAAAACTAGACCTTAGTAGGTTGGACCTCTACTTTCGACGGATTGGCGATTCGATGCCGACAGGCGGCACTCAGCCGATTAGAGGGACCTGAGCTTGTCCGCCATCCTGACAAGCTCAGGCAAGGATTTGGCCAGCATCTTTTTCATGACCTGGCTGCGATACATTTTGACGGTCGCTTCGCTGGCACCGAGTTCCGCCGCGACCTGCTTGTTAAGCATCCCCGAGACGACCAGGTTCATTACGTCGCGCTCGCGAACGCTGAGTCGTTCGTGACGATGGCGCAGTTCAGCTAACTCACGCTCTTTCTCGCGCAGGATGCGAGCTCGAGTGAGCGATCGCTGGACTGCATCGAGGAGATCCTGATGCCTGAATGGCTTGGTAAGAAACTCAACTGCTCCAGACTTCATGGCCTTGACCGACATCGGAACGTCAGCGTGAGCCGTGAGAAAAATAATGGGGATACGTATTCTCCCTCTTTTCAATTCGTGCTGAAGCTCAAGGCCGCTGATACCGGGAAGCCTCACATCCAGGATCAAGCAACTGGGAGCGTCACCGTGCCTAGCGGCTAAGAATTCCTGTGCAGTTCCAAAAGACTGAGAGTGCAGGCCGACCGACTCCAGCAGCTCCTGAAGAGACTCACGCACATCAGCATCATCATCGACGATGAATACGGTCGGGACCTCTTGTGCACTCATCCCCCGTGCCCCTATCAAAAGTACGGTGAAGACACTATGTCACAAAATTTCTGCCTGCGGTGCCGGCTCGTTGGCCAAGTCGCCATAGATTGTATCCGATGATGCAATCTGAGAACCGCCCCGCCTAGGCTAGCACTGCACTGAAGGTCAGATCCGTGGCCGCTGACTGTCAGGAGACGCCTTAAGCGACCGGTCTCGACTCGGATGGTACATTCACCGCTTCAGGTTTGACCTCTCTCGCAGCGCGTATTTCCGACGGTTCTTCGGTGAAATTGAAGTCGGTGGGAGCGTCGCTGTTCATCGGCAGAAAGCACACCAAATCCTGCGCCTACAATGACTACCTTCCTGCGTTCGCTCATCGCTTCGTCCTAGATGGCTCAGGCAACTTTCCAACTGAGATCAGGGACGAGGGTCGGCGCTGCCCTGCCGTTCAGCACCGCCTCCACATTGTCCAGAGCCAGCATGCCCATGGCTGTACGGGTTTCGATGGTGGCGCTGCCGATATGTGGCAATAGAAATGTATTTTTCAGCGAAACATATTCTGGGTGAATTTTTGGCTCGCCTTCAAATACGTCGAGCCCGGCAGCGGCGACCCGCCCGCTCTTGAGAGCGGCGATGAGGTCGTCGTCAACCACCAAGCCTCCGCGAGCTGTGTTCACCACGATAGCCCGGGGGGGCAGAAGGCTTATGGCTTTGGCATTTAAGAAATGGCGAGTCTGAGGAGTCTCCGGGGCGTGCAAGCTCAAGAAGTGGCTTGCGCGAAGCAGGTCCGACGGATCCTTGTGGTAGACGGCGTCACCTGCGATTTCCGCAGGTAACTCCGAACGGTCGTGATAGTGAATCTTCATTCCGAATCCTCGCGCTCGCCGCGCCACGGCCTGTCCCACGCGCCCCATTCCCAAAATGCCGAGGACTTTGCCACCGACTTGCCATCCCAAGAGCATGTCGGGGCTCATGGGCCTCCACGCTCCCGTCCGAACCAGTTCCTGAGCTTCGTAAGCTCGACGCGAAGCGCCCAGCAAAAGCAACATTGCGATGTCGGCCGTTGCTTCATTGTTGACACCAGGGGTATAAGCGATCGGAATTTTCCTGTGAGCGGCCGCTTCCAGATCGATGTGCTCAAAACCCACCGAGTACGTGGCGATGATTTTTATAGTGGGCGAAACCTTCTGGAAAAACTCGGAGTCCAACGGGTCTGCCGGCGTGATAAACAGTGCATCGGCTCCTTCGGCCACGGAAAGCAGGATCCGCTGGCTGAAAGGAAACTGGTTCGGGTTTCGTCGGGCGTTGTAATCGCGGTCGATACGGTCTTCAACGTCCTTTGGATAACGGCTGGTTACCACCAGAATCGGTTTGGTCATGCCCGACATATCCTTTCTACGTGCTCAGACGATTCCGACGTTTCTCTCCATCTCCTTGATCACCGTGTCCAGCCTTCCGCTAAGGACTTGTTTGGCGAAACTCAGAGTGAACCCCTTTACCGTGTGGAATGGCGAATGCGACGGCATGGCAAGCGCAAAGGGATCTACAACTGCGTCGACAACAACAGGACCATCCTTGTACGCGAGAGCTTCAGCCAGACCTTCTCGAACGTCCCGCGGTTCCTCGATACGAATGCCTTTTGCGCCCATCGCCTCAGCAACCTTCGCAAAATTTGGATTCTTGAACTCCACGCCAAACGGAATGAAGCCGGCTTCTTGTTGTTCGATATGGACGAAATCGAACTTCTCGTTGTTGAGAATGACTTGAACTACCGGAGTTCGTCGTTCTATCTGCGTCAGCAGATCACCCATTCCCAGCATCGT
>Ga0070762_10001167_pt1 | contig 11920 bp, 8 predicted proteins | sample HubBroMetageREF2_FD_66726 | JGI IMG/M metagenome (GOLD analysis project Ga0070762, IMG submission 66726) | Reference soil microbial communities from the Hubbard Brook experimental Forest, New Hampshire, USA - Hubbard Brook CCASE Soil... | ecosystem: Environmental > Terrestrial > Soil > Temperate... | reverse complement strand
TGGCCGCCCGTAAGCTGTTCCCGCCGATGATGATTCACCTGATCAGCAGCGGCGAGAGCAGCGGCGAGCTGGAAAAGATGCTCGAGCGAGCCGCCACCAACCAAGAACGTGAAATGGACGGCTTGCTGTCCAACATGACTAACCTTCTGGGGCCTCTCATGGTGGTATTCATGGGCGGCGTCGTCATGTTCATCGTGATTGCGCTCCTGTTGCCCATATTCCAACTCAACGACCTAGTCAAATAGTCAACTGTGGACCCGGGTATTGCACGGGAACCGCGTTTCCGTTTATAACGCGCGCGTGTCAAGTGAGAAACCCGAATCCGAGGAGTTCGAGGAAGAGGACGCCGAAGACGCGGCGCCCGGCGGCGATGATGTCGACGTGGATCACATTATGCGTGACGTCGATTCGCAACGGCGGCGCGCCCCGAAGGGTGCGGAGCCCGCTTGGCGGCGCCTGGAGCGCGTCATGGAGGAACGGCGCACCGCGGAACTCATGAGCGACTTCGATGACTACGAGATCGGCGGCGCGGAGCCCGAGGACTCTGAGATGGGCGACAGCGGCGAGACGGGCGAATCGGGCAAAGGCGCACGGAAGAAAAAGAAAACCCGCCAGTGAGGCTTACGCTGGCGAATACGGAACGAAACCCTCGTATTGCGCATCGTAGTAGCCGAAGGGCGGCGCAAACGCATGCTGGTCGACAAATCCCATCAGCTTCCAACCGGAGCCCTGATAGTTGCCGCCGTATTTCGGCGAGCTGAACAGGCCGAGCACGGTGAGAAAACGCGTCGTGTCAAAAAACGGCGTGCGATCGACCGTTTTGAGAAATGCCTCTTGGGTTTGAGCGTCGGCCGCCGCGAAGGCCTTCAGCGGTTCGACAGTGCGAAACCGCTTTTGAAACTCCGCAAGGCCCAGTCGGTAATCCGGGACCATCGAAGCGAAAAAGGTCGACAATGACTTGTCGATGAAATAGACCGCATGTGCCTCGCGCGCACCCGGTGTCGTGCCGCTGGGCACGATCTGTGCACAGATGGCATCAACATCGGCGGCATCAGCCGCCGTCAGGACTTCAAAATGCGCGGGCGAAACACCGCTGGGCATGCGCTCGGCGTGATGCGCGGCGGCGGCAATAGCCGGCCACTGCGAAGCAATCCAAGTTCCACTGAGCCACCCGCCGCTTGCGAGCAGGAACGAGCGGCGCGAGTTGCCGCTCTTTCGGCGATCAGTGCCCTCTCGGCGATCAGAAGGGTCCATCGTTTGCTCCCTGGGTCACGAGACCTCTCCGCGGTGTCACTAGATCTCTCCGCTGTATCACTAGATCTCTCCGCGCCGCGCAAACTCGGCGATGTGATCGGCAGCGCGAAAGGCGAGCGCCTGGATGGTCATGGTCGGCTGCCCTCGGCCTGAGGTAACGAAGCTCGAACCGTCGCAGAGAAAGAGGTTGGGGACATCGTGGGTGCGGTGATACTTGTCGACCACCGAGCTGCCCGGGTCATTTCCCATACGGCAGGTGCCCAGCAAATGGACTCCGCCGCGCCCCAGGCGCTGCGCGGCCCGATAGGTTTTCTGCGCGCCTGCCGCCTGCATGATTTCGACGCAGCGGTCCTGCAAGAACACGCCCATGGCGAGATCGTCCGGATGATCTTTATAGGTCACGCGAATTGCCGGAATGCCCCAGGCATCCTTCAAGCTCGGATCGATACTGACGTTGTTGCTGGCCATGGCGAGCGAGGTGCCGTGCCCGGCAGCCATCATGGAGCGCGGAAAGGCTTCCAAGCGTTCCTTGAACTGCGCGCCCCAGCCCGGCAATTCTCCGCCGCTGGCAAGAGCCCACCCCAGCGGCTGCGGGCCCATGCGCGCGTCGATTCCGCCGCCTCCGTAGAACCCGCGCTTGGGATCAGCGTCATAAAAATCGTGGATGATCCGGGTCACCTGCACGCTCTTGTACTCGTTGAGCTCATGCTCGAACTGCGCGTGCACCGCGGAGCTATGGTTGAACATCAGATACTTGCCAACCAGGCCGCTCGAGTTGGCCAAGCCTTGTGGGAAGCGGTGGCTCGAGGAGTTGAGCAACAGCCGCGCGGTTTCGGCGCCATTTGCCGATACCACGACGGCCTTGGCTTTCTGGAATTGATCGCGCTTGTGGCGGTCGAAGTAGTGCACGCCCGTGGTTCGGCCGCGTTTGTTCAGCGCCACTTGATAGACGTAGCTGTGGGGCCGGATCTCGCAGCGTCCGGTGGCCTCGGCTTCCGGGATCATGGTGTACAGCGTCGTGGATTTCGCCATGACTTCACAACCGAAGCCGATGCAGAAGCCGCAGTGCGCGCATCCGGGACGGCCGCGATAGAGCTGGGACGCGATGGCCATGGGCGCGGGAAACGGATGCAACCCCAGCTTGCGCCCACCCCTTTCCAGCAGCACGCCGGAAGATTTCACGGGCAATGGCGGCATGGGATAGGGTTTGCTGCGCGGCGGATCAAAGGGACTTGAAGACGCGAGCCCCGAGACCCCTACCTCCCAATCCACTTTGGTGTAGTACGGCTCGAGTTCCTGATAAGTGATGGGCCAATCGGCAAAGCCCGTGCCGGCGATGGCGCCTAGCAAACTGCGTTCGTGAAAGTCATTTTCGTGAAAGCGCCAAAAGTTCGCGGTGAAATGCGCGCTGCTGCCCCCCACTATTCGCGCGTAAACCAACGAGTTCCCCAACGGGGGTTGCCGGGCAACTTCGCTCGCGTCCACCCTGAAGCTCTGAGGGCTGAGCGCCGGGTCATTGGTGATGCCGCTCTGAAAGCTGTATTTCAGCTCGTCGTGCTCGAAATCGCCGGGACCCAAACGCGGTCCTTGCTCCAGAACCACAACACTGAAGCCCGCCTGTGATAATTCGCGGGCGATGACACCGCCGGCGGCTCCGGATCCCACAACAACAAAATCGACGATTTCGCTGGGCTTGAAGATGCGTCTTGGCAAGGCTGCTCCCGGAAAGGAACGCGATAGTGCACAGGGTGCAAATCGCGCGTCAAGGCAAAAGCTGCGAGAAATGTGCCAAACTCTTTTTTCTGTCGCTTAACGGACTTTTTGTGTCACCTACCGGGCAATATTCCACACGACTGGCGGATCGCAATGCGCGGCTCGCGCGATTCGACGCGCTCAATGCACGCATTGAGAGCACGCGCCTCGGCGTCGGCGCCACATTTTTGATCATCGCGTGGCTGTGTTTTGGCCCCGCGCAGATTTCCGCACTGTGGCTGACGATTCCGCTTCTCGGTTTCATCGCTCTGCTGGTTTATCACCAGCGGATCCGCAATCGACGCACTCAGGCGCGGCGCGCGGCGGATTTTTATCAAGCGGGTCTGAATCGGCTCAACGACCAATGGAGCGGCAAGGGCACGAGCGGCGCGCGCTTCGAGGTCCCGCACCACATTTACGGCGACGACCTGGATCTGTTCGGCACGGACAGTCTGTACGAACTGCTCTGCGCGGCGCGCACCCAGCTGGGAGAGAACATCCTGGCGCAATGGCTGCTCGCGCCGGCGACCTTGAGTGTCATACGCGCTCGCCAAGCGAGCATCGTCGACCTTCGCGGCCGCTTTGACTTCCGCGAATCCATGGCGATCGACGGCGAATCTTTGAAAATCGACCTGCATCCCGATGCGCTGGACGCGTGGGCGCGGGCACCGAATCGCCTCGAGAGTGCGTGGATACGCTGGACGGCGCCGCTGCTTGCGGGGATGGGCGTCGGCGCCATCGCGATTTGGGCCGTTTGGGGCCTGCTGTTTCCGCTTCTGGCGATCATCCTCATCGAGGCGGCGATCGGCTATCTCTTGAGGAAGCCCATTCACGAGGCCATCACGACGGTCGAAGGCGCGTTCGACGACTTGAAGGGACTCTCGGTCCTGCTGAAACTTGTGGAAGCGCAGCGCTTTGAGGCCGCGCCCTTGGCCGACTTGCAACGAAAGCTGTCATCCCACAGCCTGAACGCCTCGGCCGCCCTCTCCAAACTGGCCACCGTCGTCAATTTCGTCGAAGCGCGACGCAACCCGATTTTGGCACCGTTCATGCTATTGCTGATGTACCCGCTGCAGACGGCCCTCGCAGCCGAGCGCTGGCGCAGCGTTCACGGCGCCGTCATCCACTCATGGCTCGAAGTGCTCGGCGAATTCGAAGCCCTGCTGTCCCTCGCGCAGTATTCCTACGAGCAGTCCGCGGATCCGTTTCCCGAATTTCTCGAGGGGGCACCAGCGTTCAAGGCGACGGGACTGGGCCATCCGTTGATACCTGCCGCGGTGCGCGTTTGCAACGACGTTGCGATCGAGGGTAAGACGCGGGTGTTGCTGGTGAGCGGCTCGAACATGTCGGGCAAGAGCACACTATTGCGCACGATCGGCATCAATACCGTGCTGGCGATGGCCGGGGCGCCGGTGCGCGCGGCTTCACTGCAGCTGACGCCCCTGCAGATCGGCGCCAGCATCCGCATCAACGATTCGCTGCATGAGGGAAGTTCGCGGTTTTATGCCGAGATCACGCGCCTGCGCCGGCTGTTCGAACCGACTCCTTTGCCGCTGTTTTTTTTATTGGACGAATTGTTGCAGGGTACGAACTCGGCGGATCGACGCGTCGGCGCGCAGGGACTCATTCGCGCCTTGATCCAGCAGGGCTCGATCGGATTGATCAGCACGCACGATCTTGCGCTGACGGAAGTTGACGGACTCGAAGCCGGCGCCATCGAGAATGTTCACTTCCAGGACGAACTGGTGGACGGCAAGCTTAAGTTCGACTTCAAGTTGCGGCCCGGCATCGTCACCAAGAGCAACGGCATTGAGTTGATGCGCTCCATCGGGCTGGACGTGTAGGGATGAGAACGCGGGACGAGAGCCGGCTCAATGGAAGTTGCGCGATGCCACCACGAGATCGCCGAGCAGGGAGGATAAATTCGTGAGGCGCTGCGCAATGACATGCTGCACGTCGCCTTCACGCTGTAATTTGCCATGCACCTCGAGCAGACGCGATTCCAGCAAGGCTGCGCGCTGCTCGACGGCGACCCGGTTCCAGACAATCAGATTCACGTAGCCGGTTTCATCTTCCATCGTGACAAAAGTCACGCCCCCCGCGCTTCCGGGCCGCTGACGCGTAATGACAAGGCCGGCGGTGATCACCATCTTGCCGTTGGGCCGCTCCCATAATTCCTGCGTGGGCACAATGCCGCGGCGCGCCAGCTTGTCGCGCAACAGCGCCAGAGGATGACGGCGCAGCGTCAGCCCCAGGCTACCGTAGTCGGCGATGATATCCTGCCCCTCGCGCGGGGCGCGCAGCAGCGGGATGCCTTCATCGACCGCCGTGGCCGCCGGCAGCAGCGGCAGCGCGCGCTCCACGCCCGTGACCTGCCAGACCGCGCGATGCCGATGCCCGCTCAATTTCGCCAAGGCATCTGCGGCGGCCAGCGCTTCAAGATCGCGTCGATCGAGAGCGGCGCGCTCGGCCATATCCGCAATACTGTCGAACGGGCGCACGGCCCGCGCCGCCAGAACCCGAGCGGCGCCCTCCTGCGAAAGATGCTTCACCAGGCGCACACCTAAGCGCAATGCGGGACGGCCATCCTCACGCCGTTCCAGCGTGCAATCCCATGCACTGATCGTCACGTCCACGGCGCGCACTTCTACGCCATGCGCGCGCGCATCGCGCACCAATTGCGCCGGCGCATAGAACCCCATCGGCTGGCTGTTGATGAGCGCTGCGCAAAACGCCGCCGGCTCGTAATGCTTCAGCCAGGCCGAGGTGTAGACCAGCAGGGCGAAGCTGGCGGAATGAGAATTGTGAACCACAAAATGATTGGCCAAAAAATTGTGATCGCCCTCGATTTGTAGGTCATAGGTTTCCCTTTCGCCGACGAGTTCGATCTCCACAATCCGGTCCCAATAAAGATCGGAGCTGGCGAGGCGCGCAAGGTCGCGTGAACCGATAATTTCGGCAATACCTTCAGGCGCCGTTGCCACCTGATCGCCGGCCTTTAGCTTGCCCAGCCGGCGCCATCCGCCCAGGGTCATGAAAGGATGTTCGGCGGTCGCCATGATTTCGTGCCCGAGCGCGCTGCGTAAGCGCCATACGGATTTCACGCCGCTTCGAATAACGCGCAAAACCTTACGCTTCCGCAAACGCAGCTCCTCATCGCATGCCAGCGTGTTCTTCAGGTGCGCCCGCCCACTGACAATTTCATCGATGGTCAGCCATCTTCCGGAATCGGCATCGACCACCCGGGTCTCGCCAACGACACATTCAGGAAAGCCATATTCGCCGAACCCCAAAATCTGCTTGAAGATTTGCTGCGCGAAACTATCCTCGTAGCCGCGCTCGCGCATGCCGTCGATCAATTGCTTTTGGAACGGCTCCAACCCGCCTTTGCGCTTCCAGGCGGCCATGGCGCGGCGCAGCCGATCGGCCTCGCCCGGCGAGAAACCGGCCGCGACAATCGCCAGCTGCATAACCTGCTCTTGAAAAATCGGCACGCCCAGCGTGCGCTTGAGCACCGCCTCGACCTGTTTGCTGGGATAGCTCACCGGTTCTTCGCCGCTGCGGCGGCGTAAATACGGATGCACCATCTCGCCTTGAATGGGCCCGGGCCGCACGATGGCCACTTCAATCACCAGATCGTAGAAATTTCGCGGCCTCAAGCGCGGCAGCATGGACATTTGCGCGCGCGATTCGATTTGAAACACGCCGGTGGTGTCGGCGCGGCAAATCATGTCGTATACCGCGCTATCTTCGCTCGGCACGCTCGCCAGCTCGAGTTCGCTTAGGTTAGGCGATGAGCCGCGAAATTCATTGACCAGGTCGAACGCGCGCCGTATCGCGGTCAGCATCCCCAGGGCGAGCACATCCACCTTCAAGAGCCCCAGCGCATCGAGATCGTCCTTGTCCCACTGGATGACGGTGCGCTCGGGCATGGTCGCATTCTCGATGGGCACGAGTTCATCCAACCGGCCGCGGGCAATGACGAAGCCGCCCACGTGCTGCGACAAATGGCGGGGAAAGCCTAAAATTTCCGCCGTGAGCGCAATGAGCCGTGCAATCAGCGGATCCTCAGGATCGAATCCCGATGCACGAATGCGCTCCGGATCGATGCGCTGACCGTCCCACCATTGCATACCCCGGGCAAGCCGGTCGACTTGCTTAAGATCGAGGCCTAAGGCTTTGCCGACGTCGCGCAATGCGCTGCGCGGCCGGTAGCAAATCACGGTCGCGGCCAGTGCCGCCCGTTCGCGCCCATATTTTCCGTAGATGTACTGGATGACTTCTTCGCGCCGCTCGTGCTCGAAATCCACGTCGATGTCGGGCGGCTCGTTGCGCTCTTTGGAAATGAAACGCTCGAACAACATGGACATGCGCGAAGGGTCCACCTCGGTGATGCGCAGGCAGTAGCAAACCGTCGAGTTGGCCGCGGAGCCCCGCCCCTGACAGAGAATGTTTTGCGAGCGCGCGTACTCGACCACATCGTGCACGGTCAGAAAAAACGGCTCGAATTGAAGCTCGGCGATCAAGCGCAATTCGTGCTCGATGTTCTCGCGCACGGCCGCAGGTGCTCCCTGGGGCCACCGATAGGCGCACCCTTGCAGGGTCAGCGCCCGCAAATGACTCGCGGGTGTTTCTCCAGGGGGCACGATCTCTTCCGGATACTCATAGCGCAGCTCATCGAGTTTGAAAGTGCAGCGCTCAGCGATCGCCAACGTTTGCGCCAACAACGGGGCCGGGTACAGCTCGCGCAGACGCGGCAGGGGGCGCAAGCAGCGCTCGCCATTGGGATACAAGGCGTAGCCTGCGGCATGCAAGGGCACTCTCAAGCGAATCGCCGTCAGCACATCCTGCAAGGCGCGGCGGCTGCGCCGATGCATGTGCACATCGCCCGCCGCCACGCAGGGCAGCTGCAGTGTTTTGCCCAGTGTTTCGAGCAATTCCAAGCGCCGCGCATCGTGGCCGCCGGTGGTGAGCTCCACGCCGATCCATAAGTTTCCGGCGAAGCGCTCGCGCAACCAGCGGCCATCTTGTTCTTGGCGCAGCAGCCCCGCTTTGTCGACGCGCGGCAACCAAATAACCAAGCATCCCGGAAGCGCGTTCTCAAGATCCAGGCGCGTCAGCGAGTAACAGCCCTTGCGAGTGGCGCGGCGGGCTTTGCTGATCAAGCGGCTCAACGCGCCGTAGCTTGCCCGATTGGTGGCCAGCACGATGACTTTCAGTGGACTCGGGCCATCCTGGCCCTCGCCCTGCGGGCGCCCTGCGGGCGTCGGCTCTGGATCGAGGCAGTTGAGCTCGGTGCCGATGATCAGGGGCAGTCCGTGCTCTTTCGCGGCGGCGTGGGCGCGCACCACGCCCGCCAGCGAGCATTCATCGGTCAGCGCCAAGCCGGCGTAATTCAAGTCCTTGGCCTGCGCCACCAATTCTTCAGGCTGCGAGGCGCCGCGCAAAAAGGAAAAATTACTCAAAGCATGCAGTTCGACGTACACCTGAGACCTTTAAGCGAAGACGCCGTGCACATACCAACGTTTGGACTGGCGCTCCTGAAAAACCCACAGCCGCACGCCATCGGCATGGCGCGCAATGTAGTAATCGCGTGCCACGCCCTTGCCATCCCACCAACCGCTTTCGATACGTTCGGGGCCGTGGAGTATTTCCGGCTTCGGCAACGGCAACGGTTCGTTCAACAACCACACCGGACGCGGCAGCTTCTGATCGATGCTTTCCTCTTCGATTCTGGCGGCGGCGCCCAAGCGCAATTCATGGACTCGCCGCCATGCCGCTTCCGGCCTATGTTCCGGAATGAGGCAAACGCCATACACCGCATCCTCACCCAACCGTGCGCGCAAGCGTTCCACCAATTGCGGCGCGCTGTCGCGGCTGCCCGCGCCCGTGAATCCGGCGAAGACATCGACAGAACTTGCCGACAGCTCCCGCAAGGAACCGGAAATGAGTTCCATGCCTCGAACCGGCGCTCGCAGATCCAGTCGCGCCAGTTTTTGGCAAAGTACATCGCTCAAGCGCCGCCGTTCGCTGGTGATGCTCGCCAAACCCAAGCGCACGCACGTGGCCGGCCCTTCCCGATGCCTCAGTTTGAGCTGCAACGCCTGGATGCCGGCCTGGCGCCGGCGCAAAAATCGCGCGCAGCGCTCGATCAAGGGCTCGAGCGCTTTTTCCAAATAGGCCACATGCTCGATTTCCGTTTCGAAATCACAGCGCTCCCGAAAGCGCTCACGCCGCACGAATGCCCGGCGAGGCGCCGGCTGGCGCGCCAAGGCAATATCCAGGTCCCGGACCAGGGCAGGACTCAATCGGCGTGCAAGACCCGCGCGCGGCAAACGCATCAGTTCGCCCAAGTGCGTGACGCCCATGGCGCGCAACGTTTGCAGCCGCTCGGCATCCCAAGCCGTGCAAGCAATGGGCACCTTCGCCAGAAGAGTCGGCAGCAGATCGCTATCTTCGATTTGCGAGGATGCGCCGGCGCGCGCCAGCCATAACGCCGCCAGCGTCGAGGGCGCAATGGCACTGTGAGCCGGCAGCGCAAGCCGCCGCCAACGATCATCCAATCCCTCGTGCAGCTGCTGCAGTGAACCGAATAATTTCACGCTGCCCTTGATCTCGAGCAATAACGCGTTGGGCGGCTCGATGCTGACGAAAGAAGTGAAAGCGTGCGCGTGCAGGCAGAGCTTCTGTAACGGGGCGGCGAAGGACTCCAGTTGCGCCATGGCCGGGAATACGGCGGCGTACCACAGCTGTTTGGGGTGCAGCCGATCAAGAACGGGCTGCGCGGGCGCTTGCGGCGCCAGGGCTACCGGTGACGAAACACTCGGGCGGCGCTCAGGGACTGCCGCGGCAAACAAGTCTGCCGTTCTTGATTTCGCTGCGCGCAATTTCACGGGCCACCAAGATCTACCGGGCCCGGGTGGCCGCCCTGCACTTTGAGCAAATCAACGCGCGCGTACGGCGAACCTCGGCTCATGACGATGCGCAAGTTGGCGGGTGAGGATTCGAAACGATGCCTCTCGGGGCGAAACAGCACGCCGAGCGAACCGCCTGCTTCGGCGGCGAGCTTCAACCGGCGCAGCCAGCGATCGTCGGTGCCCTTGAGCCACAGTAAAACGGCAGCGCAAACACCTGAACTCAATGCCTGCTCAGCCGCCCACAAAGCCTCGGTGGCCGTAGTCGGGCGAACCACCAGCAAACGCCCCAGGTCGATGCCCTGCTGCGCCAAGGCAGGCGCATAGGGTTCATGCGGAGGAGCAATCCAGACCAGCCATGGCGCATCGCTGCTGTCCCGGGCGGCGCTGCGCTGGCAGGCAACCAGCGCCGGCAAAAAGAGTTGGACTTCGCCGAGGCCGGTATCGTCCAACAACACTTCAATGAGCGACGCCGTCGGCCACCCACCCCCCGGCAAGCGGGCATCCAGCGAGCTCTTACCGGTGGACCAAACCGGACGAGCGGGGGCAGCCGAGGCGTCTTTTAACTTCCAGACTCGCGCATCAGCCAAGATTTCCGCGATTGACGATGCGTCACGCGGCATCCACGTCTTTACCACGACGCAGCACACCGACGACCACCCCTTCAATAATCATGGGTTGTTCTTTGAGATCGACACGGATGGGTTCGAAATCCGCGTTTTCGGGCAGCAGCCAAACAATCGCGCCCTCTTGCCGGTAACGTTTGACCGTAACCTCATTTTCCAAACGCGCGACCACGATTTGACGATTGCGGACTTCAGGCGTGCGATGCACGGCAACCAAATCACCATCGAGGATGCCGGCATTTTTCATGCTCATGCCCTGCACTTTCAGAAGATAGTGTGGCTGCGGTTGAAATAGCTGCGGATCAATTTGATAACGCTTTTCGATGTGCTCTTCAGCCAAAATCGGCCGGCCGGCAGCGACGCGGCCGATGAGCGGCAGACCCAATTGTTCACGTAAAATATCTTTGAGTTGAATGCCGCGAGAAGCGCCGGGAATCAGGTCGATCACACCTTTGCGCTGCAAGGCGCGCAAGTGTTCCTCGGCCGCATTCGGTGACTTGAAGCCGAGCGTGCGGGCTATTTCCGCGCGGGTGGGGGGCATGCCGCTTTCTGAAATGGCGTTTTGAATCAGCCGAAGGATTTGAGTCTGACGGGGTGTAAGGTCCGACATGCGTCACCTGTATATGTAGACAGTGACTGTTATTATATACAGTCTTTGAGGCTTGGCAAGTCGGGACGAAAAATACCCAAGAGCGCCCTTCTCCGCACGGCGGCCGATCCGCCGCCGCGCTCATCCGGGAGACACCGACCCTTCCAGCGCCACATTCAAATCCTGAATATGACTTCCGCGATACGACCTCGCATCGAGATGAGAACACTCGCCAAGAGGATTCCGGCATTCAAAAATTTTGCGAACAGCTCAAGAGCTCCAGACGGGAATATTTTTCGAGCGCGCGCTCAACCAATCATCCCAATACAAGAAATGAAATCGATTCATCCCAGAGTTGGCATCAGCAGAGAAAGCCGCGCCTTGCGCGTCAACCCGGAAACTCTTTTCCGCATGACGACGTGCGCGCACACAGAAGGCCCGCCTTCGCAATTCACCCTTGGGTCAATTGAGTCGGTAAAAATTGCATTTAGATGGCGCATTCTTAATGATCGGGACGCTTGTCAGAAATGAACTACGCATAAAAGCGTCTTGGTATACCGACAAATCGTTATTTTCAGTTGCATTCGAGGCTCGAATTTGGCTTTATGTAGGACTGTGCTGCGACGCGGGCGGGCTCGATAGCGTACCTGTGCCTGCTGTGGCAACACATCGGAGTTTTCCGACACGAATGAATTAACCCTAGGGGAATATTTTTATGAATCTGACAACCACACTAAAGGTCTCTCTCGCCGCGGCTTGCGTCATCGCATTCGCGGGGTGCACTG